>JADEYI010000017.1_pt1 | contig 338449 bp, 509 predicted proteins | sample 8542331 | NCBI WGS metagenome assembly JADEYI01 (sample SAMN16510988, study PRJNA670497) | mine drainage metagenome | isolation source: biofilm near Copperflume 1 | place: Germany: Marsberg coppermine Kilianstollen | collected 2018-02
GCCTTTACTGCAGCTTGTCTGCAGACGCACCTTGCTTCTGGCAGGAAAAGCGTGTGATAATAATAATAACTGTTGTCCTGCTGTGTCTCGAGACAGGTGCTTTCCTGTTTGAGGACGTCGGAGTCACTGCCTTGCACGGCGCAATTCCCCTGCTGGAATCAAAGACCGTGCTCACAACGATCGCCGGCTTCTTCCCGGTGGAGGCGTACCATGCAGCCATTTTGCGCACGCTGCTGTACGAAAAGGGCACCGAGATGGTCACCCCCTACAGCATCCGCGTCTTCGACTTTGTCCAGGTAATCACCTCGCTGCCTGCGCTGGTGCCTGATTGTAAATTGACCTTGGTGTTATATCAGAGAAAGGCTTGACTGGTGGGCTTGCCGGGTTGAGCTTTGGAAGGAAAGAGCACACAACTGCGAGCATGCAGCTTGGTGCAGTAGCACCATCACAGGGGGTGTTGGGCAGGCTGCCTGCCTGCCTTTCAGTATTACTGCACCCAGGAGCAACCTCAAATGCAGGTGGCATGCACACTTACATCACAGTATAACATCTGCCGTGTGCAGGGATTCTCAGATCTGCGCGGCAAGGCTGGCAACGGCAAGGACCAGGGCATCGTGGTGCCTCCTGCAGACGGACGCTCGACGCCATATCCCTTTGCAAACCTGGTGCCCCAGAATGGCAAGGGAGTGGCATTCGCGCGCACGCCAAAGGAGGTGCTAGCCATTGTGTACGGAGGGAATGCCACACAGCCTGGCACATTCTACCCCCAAGGCATGAATGGATACTTCAAGTAGAGAGGACGGGCTCCGCAATGGAGGCTCGGGGCATGAGCCCATGAGGCACTGGCAGACCTCTCAGTTCGGATTTCTGTACAGCCCAAATCGGGATTTAATGATGACCAAAATGAAGGCACCGGGCAAGGGTGCCTTACTTTAGCATGCGCAAGTCTATTTGCAATTCACTGGCGCAGTGTGAGCAGGGTGTCCTAGCTAAGTATATTAGAGCATTGCCATGTTGAGCAGAATAAACTCATCTATGCATTTCTCATTGCTCATCTGAACGAAGCTCTGTAGGCGAGTAGTGAACTGTGCGGTCCAGGCAACGTGACTAAGTATTTTGTCAGTACAAAGTAGTTGCACTGCTGGCAGCCTTGTGTTAGGCCACAGACTTGGTCCATGCTGGTTGTGCCAGCATGGGTCAGAGGCAGCCAGTTTTAGTTCTCAATTAATAGAGAAATAGATATTTTCTGTTGCATTTCTCAATTTTCCTCTTTACAGAGCAATGGAGACGTGGCCTTTCAGCAAATGATGACCAACACTACCAGAGGCATTCAGATTGATCAGATGATGTGGGCAGCTAGATCTTAGCCATTGATGGGAGTACGCAGTATTGGGAAACATACAGTATGTACCTTACAGGACAGTAGGACTTGAAAAGAGGATGAATTTGAATGGATAGAGAGTCCCTTCAATTGCGCAGCAGCGTAATAGCTATAGGGCCCTTTATTCAATGGTGCACCTGTAGCTATGGTGTAGACAGGCAAGGGAATTTGCAAAGAAACTTCATGTCATGATGCGGTGGTTGTTGCGTATCGTTGCAGTACGTCTTCTTTGCATTAGGCCAGCATTGCATGACGCTATGGTCATGCCTGTTCAGACCTGTTGCCCATGAGGTTGTAGAATGAGGTGTACACATGTCCCCTATGCCAGGCAATTCTTTGATTGGACGAAGCTGATCAGTAACAAGACTGGAATTAATCATCCAAGCTTGATGTGAATTTAAGTGAATACAAGCTGTAAGATGATCAGAGGACAACCAAATGCAGCCCACATCCCCTCCGGTCTTTGACTAAAGCATGATTGGGCAAGGCTTACGCATGCATGCGCACAAATTTGACAGCATCATCGAAATTGACATAGTGTGCTAACACAGCTCAATTCTATTGAGCTCAAGATTGTGCATGCAGCCATAGAGCTATTCCAGGATGGCAGGTAACAACAACGTTTGACAGTTGTCAGTGTATGCCGGCCCCATCTGGCATCTCAGCTGGCAAGCTGACGTAACCTTTTGCTGTGACAAGCGGCTGCCCCTCAAAGGTGGCCCGTCCACTGCGCACAGACAGGCCTGCCACAATATCCTTCCAAGGCCCTGACTTGAGCACCTTTGGATACTCCTCTGCAGGGCTGCTGCCCTCCAGAGACACTTGATCCCCCACGGACGAGCCCTCTGCACAGACCGAAATGACACAACTTAACTTCATCAAAAGGAGGAAGCCAGCATTGGATGTACAGCAAATTTTGTGTGATGGTCTCACAAATAAATTGACCTATCAATATTTTCCAAAAGCGGCGGATGCGGTCGGCATGCATGACACTCACAAAGTGGTCGTCTGAGCTAGTGGCTGTCACATTGTCACATTGGGAAGAAACCTCACCTGGGGGTATGAGGACTTTGACAAGCTCTCCTCCGGCCTCCAAGGGAGCATCTGCTGCTAATAGCATGGCTTCGCTCGCCTCCCCTGCCAGCTTGGCCGGCTTCAAATTCAAAATCGCCACCACCAGGCTGCCTAATAAGACCTTCCGCTCCACATGCTGTTTCAGGCCAGCAACCACCTGCAGCATATTTCTATTGGTGCTGCCACTATGCTGCCACAGAACCTCCTGGTGGACTGCTGCACAGCCGTTGGATTCCACACACATTCAATGATGGGCCTTCTTGCCATCCCTCTCGCTGCAATGTGAGAGCAGGTGAGACAAGATCAGATTGGTGCGTGCCTGGCGCGTCTGGCCTCCTCCTATGTCGATGGTGGTCTTGTAGAGCTTGTCTGAGGCTATCTCATCTACCGTCAGCACTTTTGCCACCTGCAGCGGCACATGCTTGTGTTCACCATCTGAGTCATCAAACCAGCACTAACTGGTTTTTTAGATGCCATAGACAGTGCCGGCTGTATGTGCAGGGATAAAACTGCGCATGCCTGTAGCTGTGCGCGAGCGAAGAGGCCTGGGCCGCTGTCCGGGACTGCAGGAGCTGCGACCTTTACTGCAGGCTTCTTCTCCTTCTTCGCCTTGGGCTTCTGTGCCTGAGGTTCTGATGACGGAGGAGCTGACTTTTCACCTGTCTCTAGTGTCGTCGCGGCAATGGGGGTGGCTGCTTTGTGCTGAGAGCCTTCATGAAGGCTAATACCTGTGTGCAAGTGATGCCAACGTTAAGAGGTGAGGCCCACTTTTTTGACGATGGTGTACATCTCGGACATCCGCAACATTACCAAATGTCTCATGCATCTTACCTGGATTTGCTGGGGAGGTGCGGTCAGCTTGGGAGGCCGCTTCCAATTTGGCAATAATTGCGTCAAGCTGCGTAATGGCGTCGTCAAGGAATCCAGGCATTTCAAAATAATCAACGTTGGGGAAGATAAAAAATCCTGAGTAGAAATGTACTGACTCGTATGCGATGCTGATCTGTGATCTGTGCAAGGTACAATTCAAGTGCAATACACAAACAACCGAGTAGAAATTTGCAGCAGCAACGAAAGTAAAGTCTGACGAGATTCGCCTAAATTTGGTGGCACGAGAAAAGTATTGTTGCCATTTTCACATGGGTTGCTACTCCATCCCTAGCATAGACCCTAGCTAGCAACTTGAAGGGAATTGGTATATCGAGCGAGGCCGCGAACCAAGCAGAGAGCAACGCCGTGTGGAGAAGATGCTTGGCGAATTACAGTATCAAAAGAGCAGCTTCGACTGCTGAAATTGTTGCTGCTTGTTGTTTAGATCAATCAATCACAATGGTGCAAATGGGCCTTGATTCGATTCTCACTGGTGCCCCTGCTGGCAACGCAAAAACAAAGGTAAGGGGGCAGACTATGGCCCAGGACTAATTTGACTATGATGGTTGCCCAACAATACTTGTTCACCAGTTTACTTGAATATTCTTTTGTGTGACTGGACGTGCAGATCGTATGTACTCTTGGACCAAAGAGCCGCACTGTTGAGGTTTTGGAGGAGCTTCTGAGGGCAGGGATGAGCGTGGCGCGCTTTAACTTCTCCCACGGCTCCCACGATTACCATCAGGCATGTTTACTGCAGCATCATATCACTGGACTCAGTCTAGACCTGCCGGCGGTTGAACCCTAAATTCAGATTACAATGGGATGTCCATCTGCAGACTGAGGTCGATCTGCTTTGTGAGATCTTGGTGCTCCTTATGACAGTGCCATAAACTATTTATTGATTGCACATAACCACAATTTTCTCAGATGGTAATTTGAACTGCATGAACAGGAGACCCTCGACACACTGAGACAGGCCATGAGAAACACTCGGATCCTGTGCGCAGTGATGCTGGACACAAAGGTAAGACAGTGCAAGCATCTCCATGTGTAGCACATGTGGAGTAGTACTGACAGTGCAGCTGACATAATGCCCCGCATTAATTACTGTCTGTCTGAAACAATGTGGAAATGCAGGGCCCAGAGATCAGGACAGGCTTCTTGGTGGATGAGAAGCCCATCAAACTGACAGCGGGCAAAGAGATCACCATCACAACAGACTACGAGACAAAAGGCAACGAGAACCTCATTTCCATGAGGCAAGCTCTCCTCCCTCACTCTACCGTGAACACTAATGTGCTTATGCCTTCTGCAAAGTAAGGTAAAAAAGATACATCAAGAATTAACTGCATGATGGACTGTGTGCTTTGCTTACAGCTACAAGAAACTGCCGGAAGATGTGCAGAAGGGGTCTCAGATTCTGTGCGCGGATGGGTCAATTGTTCTGGAGGTCATCAGCACAGACGTCAAGGCAGGCACAGTTCGTGCTAAGTGCCTCAATAATGCCGTCCTTGGGTGAGCCTTTGATTCGCATCATTGTCCTCCCACGACAGTCTTCCTTGCAGAGGATGTGCAATGTTCATGCGTACCTTGCACACCATTGCCTTCAAAAATTGTCTACTGCTTCGGGCTCTTGACCAAAGGCATTATCTTGGAATGACAGGGAGAGGAAGAATGTCAACCTGCCAGGAGTGGTGGTGGACCTGCCGACACTGACAGCAAAGGATGAGGATGATCTGGTGCAGTGGGGCCTGCCCAACGATATCGACTTCATTGCGGCTTCCTTTGTGCGCAAGGGCTCCGACTTGGACTACATCAGAAAGGTGTTAATTGTTGCCATCGTGCTGCCACAATTGCTAGGTCATATTCATTCACCACATGTAGGAGTCTGCCTGTAGACAGTAGCTCTCACAAGAATAGTGACTTGGTTTGAGGATCTGCATGCAAGTGATTGATCAGTTGAAGTGCTTTGTGACAGGTGCTGGGGCCCAAGGGGCGCACAATAAAGATCATCAGCAAGGTGGAGAACCAGGAGGGCCTGCAGAACTTCAAGGAGATCCTGGAGAAGAGCGACGCCATCATGGTTGCCCGCGGGGACCTGGGCATGGAGATCCCCACCGAGAAGATCTTCCTGGCACAGAAGATGATGATCCAGTCCTGCAACATGGTGCGTGCCTGGCGCTGTTTGCCCTGCGCAGAACTGCTGCCATAGGACTGCTCTAAAAGAATTCCTCTGTTACAGCAATCTGTAGCAGGCTTGGCCTTCCCTTGTGGACTCGATATATTTAAGTGTGGATTAGGGTATCTCCACATACTGACCACGCGGTGTGTGGGTGCTGTCTCAGGTGGGCAAGCCGGTCATCACAGCCACGCAGATGCTTGAGAGCATGATCAAGAACCCGCGGCCCACACGCGCAGAGGCGACGGACGTTGCCAATGCAGTGCTGGATGGCACAGACTGCGTCATGCTGTCCGGCGAGACAGCTGCCGGCAGCTTCCCAGTGCAGGCCGTGCAGGCACTTGCTCCCCCCCTGCCTGGCCCAGCATGTTGACAATTCCTCTCATTAGAAATTCCTGGTTGGCAGAGTATATGTGAGGCAGAACAATGCTCTTCTTGACCAGGGAGATGAGATTGTGTGACTCTGCATGCACCATGACTGCTGTTGTGGGCGATTGCGCAGGTGATGCAGAGGATCTGCAGTGAGAGCGAGGCGTCCCTGGACTACTACAGCCTGTTCAAGGCCATCATGAAGCGGACACCCATCCCCATGTCTCCCCTCGAGTCGCTGGCCTCGTCTGCCGTGCGGACAGCCCACAAGGTGCCCATAATTTCTCTTCTCACGCATCATGCACTTCACCTTTACATAATGTATCTTGCAGGTCTGGATCCCTTTCCTAGGATGACATTGAGCATAGTGTGCCGCCAATAGGGTATTCTCGCTCATCTCAATCCCGATAAGATGACAGTGAGCAAAGGGCACGTTGCCAGCAGCTAGGTGCAGTCTGATCCCTTGGTGTGGAACTGGCGCAGGTGCATGCCAGCCTGATCGTGGTGCTGACGCGAGGGGGCTCCACAGCGCGCCTAGTGGCCAAGTACCGGCCGAGCATCCCAGTGCTGACAGTGGCGGTCCCCGTGCTCACCACCGACAGCCTCACGTGGACATGCTCGGGCGAGCAGCCGGCGCGGCAGTGCCTGGTCACGCGCGGCCTGCTGCCGCTGCTGGCAGAGGGCTCGGCGCGCGCCACCGACACTGACACCACCGATGAGATAATCTCGGTCAGTCTCCGCCCGCCCGATCGTCATCAGAATTGACTCCGTCATTCCCCACAGTCAGCAACAGCACTATCGGCCGATCGATGTTTTCTGGGATGCACGGTGCATGGTAGCTTATGATCGCGAGGAAAGTTTGTGACATGCATTTGCATGGTCTTGCTTGCCTTCTCTACATATCGCAGTAGTGTGAGACACATCACACATCCCTGAAATGAAGCGCGTTTGTTGATTTACCGGTATCAGATGGTTCGGAGGATTTATGTCTGTTTCTTTGTGCGCAGGCTGCTCTGGTTGTGGCGAAGAAGCTCAAGTACTGCCAGAGGGGTGACTCCATTGTGGCGCTGCACCGCATCGGGAATGCATCCGTCATCAAGATTGTAGACATCAAGTGATGAGGGTGCAATTCACGACCATAGAACCATCAAGTGACCAGCCCCAGATTTCCCTTTCCTGTGCGGCAGCAACGTGTGAAGCAGGGTTGCAGCATCATAGCAATATTACTGGTGTTTTGAACGTGTGATCAAGAGCGCTTGTCTCCGAGTGATTTTCATTAGTTTGCCGGCCGTTGAAATAAGGAGGCAAAAATCGCCTGAAGCCTTTTGAGGTGCGATCCGTTGCTGTTCTCCGGTGCTGCACTTCAAGCATGCATCATGCTGTTGGCACCTAGACTGAAGCCGCCGCGGCAGAGATGCGAAGTGTAAGCATGCGATCTGCTAGCAAGATCTGTACCTTCCTCGCATCACCCCCGCTTGGCTCCCACTCAATGCAAGGCTAGTCTCCTGCCTGCATATGTCATGGTATTGAGTAAAGGTGACGGGCCGTCACTGACGGCTTGGGCGGTTGCGAGATGCATTGCGGCAGATGCGCTACAGATGACTCATCTGAGAAAGAATAATGCTGGCCCCATCATGGGCCGCCCATGCATGATGGCAGTCGGGCAATGTCAAACCCCGCCCATCATGATCAATTGCTGTACCGCAGTGCAGATCTGAATATAAAGTCGCATCTCCTGCTCAACGTCACAATTTAAAGCAAGGTCATGGTTTCAGCAATCATGTCCAGGAGTGCAGACAGGACTGCACTGAGGGATATTGTGTCCTGCCACTAAAGAGGTGCATTCCTATTCTCAATCTCGGAAAGCAAAAGGAATATTGGACTTCGCAACAATTCATATCAGAGATTTAGAATTATTAATTCACGACATCCTATTTATACAACGAAGGAAGTGACACAGTGAAAAGAAAAACGGTAATGATCCAGTGAGATTGGACCCTGAATGTAGTATGCCTCTTCTCAAAACAGGGCATCTGATCAAATATAAGAACTTGTATTTCTGATATTCCTTGTCTACTTCTCGAGACCAGGATTGTATTGAAGCGGAGGATGGCAATGCCACGTATGACGGGTCTGCAGGTGAATCCCTCTATGTAGGGGTGAAGGCTAGATCTGCAAGACCAGTACAGTGTCTGATAGACAGTTTAGAAGTCAGTGGGAGATCACGGTGAAGATTGCAGCAGTTGCAGAGGTCTAATGTGTTGCAAAGGTTGCTGGGGACTTGAAAACAGCTACTTGTCTGTGATATATGAGGTGATGACAATCATCCAGAGCATGTACATTGCAGTACATGCACAAACAACGTTAATTGTGTTGTGCTGTGCTGCAGAGACAGGTGATCCACCTATACAGGAGGGTTGTGCGGCATTCCCACAACAGGAGCCCAAATGAAAGAGACACAATCATGGCACATGCCCGCTCAGAGTTTGAGAGGTGAGACTACACGCATCACCACCCTGCCTTATACATCTCCGCTGCGCATCATCTCTGCAGCGCATCCTCATGCAAGGGGCAATCTTCATGCATGCTGTTTGTAAGAGGACACTAGGCACAACCATCTCTTGACGCAGGTATCGCAATGTGGACAAGAAGAACTATCAGCTGATAGAGCATCTCATACGGAAAGGTGTGCTGCACTGCTTTGTGAGGGTTGTAAGTGGGCGGTCAAATGGCCTTGTCACGCATTTCACAGGAGCAGGTCATTCAATGCTCGAGAGGTCTTGCCCCTTATGCAGGAGACAAGCAGCTGAATCTGATCAGCCAGAGCGACGTGTCAGGAGTCCGAATTGTACATTAATGACTGATAGGACACGTGAGGTGACGCTGTGCGCCCTCATCCGTTTTGTGCTTTCCATCACGCAGGTTCCTTGCGCCCTCAGCTGACAGATTTTGCTGTCCTCATGAAGCGAGGGCCATGCTTTCACATTCAGGACTGCAGATTGCGAAGTCATCCCATGTCAGATTGTAAGCGCCATTGCTGTTGCAATCTGCAGGCACCACTTTGAGCAGAAGGAGACCACCAGGTTGATGACAGTGACAATCACTTGAAGCTCATCACACATCAGTGAGATGGGGATCCCTTACCTCCGGAGCTTTTGCAAACTGGCCCCTTGGCCTGAACCGGGACAGGGCCTGATGAGGATTGATGCAGGGTTGCCCGTGATCCCCAGTATTCAATCTACCGCAGCAACTTGATGCGCTGGTGCAGACTTGAAGTGACTTCAAAGTTGGCAGAATGGAAGCATCGTCAGTGAGCTGTTGAGCCGCAGCCACGACAGCTGCAGCAGCTCGTAATTGGCCAGGGGGCGGCTGCTTCTGGGCAGCAATTGTGCACGAGTGAACTTGAGCAGCCTGGCGTCTGACAAACGTGACCTGAAGGCCAGGCACGTTCCACAAGTTGTGTGAGCCCTGCTGTGTTGGATCTGTTGGTGGAGGCATTTGAAGGCGCTGCCTGAATTGGCTGCCAGATATATTTCACGCAATTCCCTCGCTGATCAACTCGCCCAGCTGCACAAGCGTTTGTAGGCTGTTGTGAGCCTCCGCCAACGGATTGCGTCCCGCCTTTCGTGAGTTTCGGGAGACATTAAGTTTTTGTCGGTGATCAGGCCCGAATAACGGAGTGCCAAGGGAAGCCCAGCCAGTGCGCGAGTCAAAGACAGCAGGTGGACGATGGGAGACACGCCTAGGACGGTGGAGTCCATCTACGAGGATTTTGAGCTCCGAAGGAATGGGTTGCTACAGGCGCTCACGAACGGTAGGGCCGTAGAAGAGGGTTTGCTGTATGGTGTGTCGGCTTCACGCTGTTCCGGTTCAACGCTGACCACTTTTGTGTGATGCTGGGGCAGACGTCGACGATTTCTACAAGCAGGCAGATCCCGAGCGCGAGAACTTGTGCTTGTACGGTGAGTGTTCAATGCCCTGAAACAAGTCCGGTAGCTTTCACGAGGTCCGTTCTTGCCTATCTTAGTTGCCTGACAGATGGATCCTGTGTTGGCACAAGGCGAGACGGACGGCTCCTGGAGCGTCGATCTGCCAGCGGAGGAGGTGCCTCCAGAGCTGCCAGAGCCTTGCCTGGGCATAAACTTCGCTCGCGACGGAATGCAGAAGAGGGATTGGCTTGCCCTTGTGGCAGTGCACTCGGACTCGTGGCTGTGTGCTGTGGCGTTCTATTATGGCGCAAAGCTGGACCCTCCGTCAAGGTGGGCCTCGTTGTTTCTGCCTCAATTGCATCGTCCGCGGAGCCGCTGCAATTTCCTCGGAGATCGAGGTGGATTGTGTCCTGATGCCTCCTTTCCGTTGGGCAGGCTGCGGCTGTTCAGGAGCATAAATCAGCACCCCACTCTGTATGAGATTGTGACTGGCAAGCATCGAGCTGGCGGAAAGGATGGCAACAAGAGGAAGCGGGTGGAGATGGTGCGTCTGTCGCACGGCTGCCCTGAAGGATTGCCTGACTCACAGTGGAGCCACGAGCGCATACAATCTCATTGTGACATCCTCCTTACGTTGTGCTTACTGGTGGACCATGTCAACTGCAGGATCCAGGCGTGGCGCCTGCCAAGGCTGCAGATGCTCCCCTGCCCACAGGAAGACTCCTGATTTTCAACGATATCACGCCTGCCTTGAAGGGCAGGCAAGCTGAGGTGAGCGCCCTGACGATCCTCTATGGATCAATGACATCCTTGTGCCCACGCGTGGAGGTCTGGACAGGATCCCTTGTCAGAAGCCGGCCTTGGCTCAGCACAGGAGCTTCTTAGGTGCAGCACTTGAAGATATTTTTGTGGACGCAGCTCTTCTGGCCGGACGACAAAATGTGGTACCTGGTGGAGATCCACTCTGTCAACCCCAAGGCCAGGACAGCCAAGTAAGTCCTGCCTTTTGGCCCTGCATATATGTCAGGGCAACACAGTTTAAATCTGCCAAAAGGGCAGTCATGCATGTTTGTTGAGCGTGCTCGATCACGTGATCAGCAGGATGGAAGCAGAAATTTCCTTTGCCAACCCTGTCACAATGTTTTGCTGCAGGATCCAGTACACCAGCGGAGAGATTGAGGAGCTTGATCTGGAGGAAATTATTCGAGAGGGCCACATGTCTCTGATCACCCAATGAGCAACGCTGACAGCTCACCTTGTCAGTCTCGTTGCCAAGTGGGCTCCCGCGGAGGTTGCTGCAGCCATTTGTCTCGTCTGATGTTTCTCCCGTGGAAGTGCTTTGTCGTGATTGTCATGAAACCCCAGTGAACCTGTCCAGAATGTTGTATTCATTGCCTGGCTAGAATATTTGGAGGATGCATCCACTGAAGTGATTGGCACGAAGCAAGTGGAGGGGGGCTTGAGGACGTAGATTGTCATTGTCTTTAGTGTGAGAGGCAAGCATGCCTGCTCCATTGGGAAGTAGAAGAGACTCGTGAGCACGGCGCAGGATGAGACTGTCACCCTTCAGAGCAGCAGCGCTTCAGTTCCTGCGTCATGGTTTGTGCTTCTTGGCTGTACACACGTGTCTGCATAAATACTTGCTCATTGGTCAGACTTGTTGACTTCCTCCGAGGTTGTATAATGGTTTTTTGTATCGCTCTGCTAGATTGTGAAGGGTCCCTACTACTGGTTACTACCTACTAATAGTAGGGTGACTGGTGGGAGGAATTCGCCTGCTACAAAGGCATAATTGTTGGGTTCATTCTTTCCTGTGATCTTGGAGAAATGGTGTCGTCCAAGTCTGTCTTTGTGACTGGCACGGGCCCTGAAGGAATTGTTTGTATGCACCCTTCTTTATTTCTCAGTATAAGAGTGCAAGGTCCTTCTAGGGACCTGCAATAGGGACATTCGTTGTAACTCCTGAGCTTGAGTGGGACAGCCAAGCAGAATTAATGGACGGTATTACCACGGGCAGTTGCAGAGAAGGATACAGCTGGAGACAATACAGTACTGTCTTGACTACCTGCCTATATTGAAACCAAGGGACACAGAGTGAGGAACAGCTATCGCTACCGCTCATTCATACCGCTGAGAATACCTCTCGAGCCCGAAAAAAATGGGCAATATCCCTTCCTAGCAGTTATAGCCAAGAACTTGGCAGCTACACCTCTATAGATACCCCAACGTAATGCACAAACAACCTACACAGAGCTTTGCGCCTCTCAGGTTCCAGATGTCCGCCTCACAGCAGCCAAGATCTGCGCTGCCAGCAGCTCCTCACGCGAATCCGAACCCGTCAGCTCCTCAGACGCTCGTCTCACAACCAGCCCTCCCTGCGTGCTCAGCTCTCCGCCTGTGAGCAGAGCCGCCTCTGTTCCCGCGGCAGCGCGCGCCTGCCACCAGTGCTGCGAGTGGCGGATGCGCTCCAGGAGCTGCGCCAGGGAGTGCACCTGCGCGCTGGCCTGCGCGTACTCCACCGCCTGCTGCAGCATCTCTGCATCCCCAGCACCCTGCGCGCCACAGCACAAGAATGTGAAGGCCTGCTCCTTGCCCCTTCGCTCCAGTGAATGTCCCAAGTGTTTCATGATGTGTAACATCTGAGAGTGTCCTCTCGCTTGTCTTTTCGTCTCCGCTTGAGTGTTCTTCCCCAATCCACCAAGAAACCACTATCGACAATCATAACCTATCTTCAATGAGGTAAATGGGACAGCTGCAGGCCCGTTGATCATGCTCACCAGTCTGAATGCTGGTGCACACTTTCGTGTCAGAAATGGATGCAGCAGCGCAGCGCACCTTGCAGGCGAGCGTGGCTGAGAAGAGAGGGGAGCGGGAGGGGCGGACGAGGGGCGGCCGCCGCAGCAGCGCGATGGGCGACGCCGGCTGCACAACACTCGGCTGCAGCGCAACAACCACCAGCCTGGCCTCCTGCCTGCACACCCACACTCCCCCACATCTGCATCAGCTACTGTCGTGGACCAGTACATGCAGCCATAGAAGGGTCCTGACAGTCCACGTGGTTGCATCACGTCAATACATCTTGCACGAGGAAGAGCCTGGTCATTTGGTCTGGCTTTTAAAGTCCTGCACGTTGCAGGTCATATTCTCACCTGCCACATGCAAAGCAAGTGTGAACACAAGCAAAGGCCCATGGGCGTCTGCCGACTAGAATGCATTCTGTCGTGGAATGCTGAACATGTTTTAGGGGCTACACACAAAGCTGCGGGGCGCGCCTGCGGATGTGGAACAGGTCTTCCAGCGCGACGGCCCAGCGCAGCGTGGGCGGCGCAGTGTGGCTGGGCGCGCAGATGCACAGCAGCCGCCGCCGCGTCAGCACCGCAAAGTCGGACCCCCCGGCCAGCTGGCGGCACAGCAGGAAGGGCGCGGCCGCGTAGCGGCCCCTCTCGAGCCCCACTAGCAACGCCCGCCCCATCGCCTGCCGCACACATTTCCATGATATTCCAAACCATACTGGGCAAACGTATATTTCATCTGCCCATGCGTCCCGCGCCTCGACAGAAAATCCCCAGAAATCTCCTCCAACTCTGTGCTCCACAGTAATTATAGCGTGCAGCACGAGGCTCTCCTAGGAAGCACGACGCCTCCGTCTCCATTGCCGCCTCTCAAAGTGACCCTGCTTTGCAATTTGGCAGTACAGCTCGTGTAGCCAAAAGAAAAATTGTTGCCATATCAGAATAGGATGGTGGAGAGGGAAGGGGTTGAAAGAGCACCTCAGACCAGTTGTAGGGCGCGAGCGGGAGGTCGGGGGCGACGTGGCGCGGCGGCCGCGCGCGAGGCAGCAGAGGGGGGATGCCCATGACGGCGGAGCGGATGCTGTCGGCCACGCGCATGCTCGTCTCCAGCACCGCCGCCAGCGGCAGCACGAGCGCTCCCACAGCCCCGCGCGCCGCCCCCCTCACCAGCCCCGGCAGGCCCCCTTCGTCCGCACCCCTATTTTCCCGCGGCACCATGTGTCATGATGAGACTCTCAATGCTGGAAAAGAACAGCTCTGAGCGAGCCTCTGCTACGCCTTGGGCAGCACTCATTCGAAAGACACACCAGTTGTCTTCTTGCAAGCATCCCCGCAATAAGCGGTGTCTACAAGATGCATTGGAATATGATCAAATCCCTGGCAAAAGCCCCATGGGGGCTAGGTAATGCAAAGCTTTTCAAGAATGGGTGAGACGCCAGATAGGATAGCAGGTGTCTTACCTGACAGGCTCTGACAGCACCCCGACGAGGCCGCTGAGCAGTGCGTCCAGGAAGCCCGGCTCCAGCATCGCCTGCTCCCCTCGCCTGCGAAGCCGCGCGCGCAACGGGCCGGCCGCCGCATCCCTCGGCTCGAAACCCAGCACCACCAACCCCTGGAAAACACACACATGCTGCACTTCAGGCCATGCTGATCAGTCAGAAAGGAGATATGGGACTTGCCTGTCTTTGTTAGTGGTGCTGCATCCTCTCTTTCGCAAGACCTCAGCAGATCGACCTATGGCTCACCATCTAGAATTATGTAGCAAGCGCTGATCTGGTTCTCTCAGTGATAGAACCACCAGTGACGCAGCGCCTCAAATCCCAGGTTCTTAGATGATGAGATGGTCCTCCCGCAACACAACCTGTTAAGACCTCAGGTCCACTACAGCTGCGCACCTGGCGGGCGGCGCGGCTCATTTTGGCGGTGGCGCTGGCAAAGCCGTAGACGATGTTGGAGAGCAGGCCGCGCAGTCCCGCGGCGACGCCGGCCGCGAAGCGCTCAGGGGCGCGGCCGCGTGCGCCCTCCACCAGTCCGGCAGCTGGGCTGGCCAGGAAGGACCACACGCCCGCGCCCAGGTGGTGGAACAGCCGCACCGGATCGCCTGCGCAGCAGTGGCTAGCCTCCTTATATGAGTCACCCTCTGCTGTCATATTCTCTGTCATCATCACGTCACAAAAATTGTCCGCTTTCTACCCATCAAATTGGGATTATGGTCGTCCTTGGAAGACTGTTTGGCACAATCACGTGCTGCACACATGGGAGGCTCGACAAATTCAGGAGAGCATGCGGCTATCACGATTGACACCCACAGCCACGCTCGGGCATCCGAGAGACTGCAAAGCCCCCGCATGCCTTTCCAAGAGGATATCATCGATGGGAGAACACCGCTGACACGAGGTCCTAGCTCATGACGCCCGAGGTGGAACGTGTGGCCGAAGGGGGTCTGGATGGGTTACAGTGGGAAACAGGGGCGCACCGAGCACGTTGGCGGAGCCGACGAGCTTGACGAGCTCGGGGAGGGCGGCGCGCATGTAGTGGCTGTAGACCTGCTGCTGCAGCGCGGTGGTGCCCAGCAGTGGGTGCTCCATGCGCAGGGGGGCCAGGCTGACTCGGCCGCCCTCCACCTCCCCCACCAGCGCCACCAGCCGCTGCATCCCCGTGCCTATGCTGCCCCCCCCTGCACCAACCGCATCAGCGTCTTTGATTGTGCTCCTCTGAGGCTGCACGCATGATGCGCGCCCGAGCCATGTAGTGTTGATAACATGATCAAGATCAGGAGCTACTGAGCTAGGCGTCGCGCAGTTATGATACAAAGCTCGATGGCTCCTCATGGTGGTCAAATGATCGACACTACAGCATGTCCACCTAACTCGCCTTATGCGTAATTAACAGACACAATGCTTGGTAGCCCACTGTACTGATAGTCCAATGGCTATGCGCATTCCGTGACCTCTGCTCGTGATGGAGCAGCCACCAACACCGCTGGAGAGCGCTGCATGACGTGCCATGTAAGATCATCTGGGATGTGTGCAGTTCCAAGGCAGGGTGCCTTACCGGCACTGTAGTCGGCGCTGGCCGCGCCGGCATGGCGCCATTCGGCGGGCAGGAAGCTCATGTAGACGGTGACGCGCGACACGAGCAGGTGCGCGATGTACACCTTGAGCTGCTGCAGCTGCCGCGTATTGTAGCCTGGCGCCAGGACGTCCACATCCAGGTCCAGCCCGGGCTTCCTGTCACATCAGACACATGAACTCACACCAAGTAGCTTCATGATCTACATGTAACGACTAACGCAACCAGGTGTTGTACAACTGCCTATTTTCATTTCTATTACACGCTTTTTCAATCCATGAGGATCACGTGCATCAAGCAACTGCCTGTGCATGATGGTGAAAATCGACTGTTAGGCCACCTGTCAAAGGATGCATGCGGGCTAAGAGGGAGGTGGGATGATGCGGAAGCCTACCTCTTGTTGGTGCTGTGGGGGTTCTGGAAAGGCTGCAGGGCCTGGTTGACGGCTGCCAGGATGTCCATGATGTGCTGCTGGTCAATCTCCAGAACCAGCGGTGACACGTGCACCTGCAGGCACCATCTCTCAGACATTTGAGACACCTCGCGAGCCTGACATCAAATGAAGAGTGACTCTAGCTGTCACAAAGCATCACAGGAATTCTCAAGGATCCACCATGCTGGGGAGCAATTATAATTCTTTCACCAGGGCACAGGTTTTCAAACGCCAATAAGCGCGCCAATTGAAGAAATCTTTCTGACAGGAGCCCAAAAGAGGGTTTGTGAGGAAGAGACACCTCCAGGCGTTCCACGCAGAGCACGCAAGCAGGTCTGCGCTTCCAGGCGGCTGCGCGGGCTTGCAGGGCGGAGCTGCGCGACTGGGTGCCCGAGGGCAGGGTCTCCGGCAGGATGGTCAGGCTGAGGCCGGGCGCTGCTGCGGGCATGGCCAATACCACCGGATAGATCGCCCCCCTGTCTGGGTTGTCCACCTGTTCCAGAACATATTTCCTTGTTAGCCACATGCAGATCTTCTACCTGATCCTTCTAACTCTCTGCTTCTATTGAGCCTCTCCTCAGCATTAGGTGACAACATCAACAGTCCTGGCTGTTAATGAAACGCATCCTTGCATGCTTGCCAAAGCCACTGTATTGGGAAGAGGACAAGCCCCCTATCATGATGACTGAAGAGGCATAATGGGACGTGCCTGGATGCTGCGGATCTCCAGCTCCAGGGTGTGCCGCACTTTGCTGGTGGTCGTACGCGCACGGATTCCTGACATGCGGGCATAGAACACCTCCTGGCTGGGCCGCGTGAAGGACAGCCCCACACCTGCCAGATCCAGCTGCACCTGCGCACATGCATGACACCTCTTTAGGAACAGGCTTTGTCATATGGAACCGACAGACTACACCATCCATCCTTCTGTGATGTCACAATTGCTGGGGTGTGAGAGAGGGCAGAAGTTGGGGACCGCCGGGGCACATCATGACATGAGTGCACAGCCGCAAGGCTTACCTCTATGTGCAGCGCGGACGGCGCGCGCACGACGTTCGCCTGGCTGCTGAACAGGGCACTGGGCTTATCAGCCAGTGGGCCGCTCCATCTCTCCCAGCCCAGGTCATCTGCACCACTGCCGTCTGCCGGCGACACCGGCAGTCCCACATGCAACTGTCCAAGACCAATACAATCTCAGACCAAGCCAATACACCATAACCAATTATCTGGGATCATACTCATGTCTCCTCAGATATTTCTTCAAGAGCAAAATAAAAAGCAAAAGATCACTTCATGGAACACACAGCAAGATCAATGCCATGGAGCACACACTAGCTGAATATGGCAGTTGACAATGAGACGGGCGTTGTGAGAGGGAGGGATGATAACAGCAGGGTACCTGGAGGTCTGCAATGGTCAGGACGCATGTGGGGCCCTCCGCTTTGGTAACAATCTGGAGGACTCGCTCCTTTGCTGGCACTGTCACCAGCTGGGACCGCCCAACCTGACACGAGACACATGACATCCATAAGAAACATGACACATAACATCACATGACACATCCTTTATGTGTCATGTGTCAGGCTGGGACCGCCCTCCCTGACCCATGACATATAACAGCCATAAGAAACACGCAACATGTTAAGATATCAAAGCAACCCCATGAAACTTGAAGCATCTGCCATAGCATGAGCTGTACAAGAGGACTGAGATGTGTACACATACCTTATCGAGGTCAAAGGTGCCAAGGACACGGTTGCCTGGCAGCGACAGCACGAGCTTGTGCGGCAGCGAGGGCTCATCCCAGGCGTAGTTGAGGTGCGAATATGGCCGCAGCACATCCTCCTGCTCCGCGCAGCCGATTTGCCTGTGGACACAATTGCACATCAGCGCACCCCTCTGACTGCAGCATTTGAAAGCGTCACCAGCAAGCTTGCATAAAAGTGATGGCTGCTAATGCAAAGAGTCATCAGTGACTGCTGGAAGCACCAGGCCCAGCAAGAGCCTGGATGGAGGAGAAACAGGGCCAGCATGTTTTCCCTGGCATGCGATCTTCAGAAAACTTGCCTGAGGCGCAGCTCCTCAGGGGAGCAGTTGTCCAGTCGGTACGGGGTGAAGCCGGCAGCCTGGTGGCTGACATTGATGACCAGCACGCCCCCCTCTGCCGCGCACACATCCACTCGCACCAGCATCGTCACGCCCCGGTCCCTGCACAGCAGTCCTTTGCTCGCCACCCCTTCTGCAATGCAATGCACAGCCCGTACTACCAATCGGGCTTGGGTCAGGGCCCGTTCAGCTTTGAATGCTCCCTCGACCAAAGCATTGGCATGTGGGTGTCCAGCAAGTGACCTTACTCCCTCCAACAAATCTTCTGGAGGGTACGTGAAGAACGAGGCTGATGCGAACGCACTGCCAGTCGTGATGAAGGCATCCTGATGAGGCGTTGGAGGTAGGAGATTGAGCCTCACCGGTGCCGGATCTTCACGAAGAGGTCTCCGGGGGAGTCGAGAGCGATGCCGCCAGACCAGCGCCAGCCGGCCTCCTGGACGCGCAGGCACAGCCGCTTGGGCTTGTCCGCGTCTGCCCAGCGCAGCGCCTTGGCACCGCCCGGCTCCACTTCCTTCTCAGTCGCCGTGCCCTGCTGCCGGTACTGCAGGGGCAGCCCCAGGCTGTTGTGCACCACGTACCGCGGCATCACAATCACGGCCAGCGCGCCATCCGCGCCCCGCACCTGCCAAACACCAAACGACTGCCTTAAATGAGACTACAAAACCCTCTTCCACAGACCGTGTTGCTATCGTTGTCTGTTGCACACACACGAATGTGCATGCTTGGGCAAAATGGAAGATACAGCGGTCCGCAAGCATACTTGTCAACTGTTGAAAATTGATCATTCGTGTCCAACTATGGCAGATAACTCTCAGGATGATTTCAACAAGCCAAAACCCGCTCATATGCCACATGACTCCACATCAAGCCACATGCTATTTTGAAGAGCAAAGGCTTTTTGGTGCCAGCGGCTGACCTGGTTGGCGGTGACGGAGAGCATGTATGCCGATCGGTCGTCCGTTATCACAGAGGCCGGCCCGGCGGTGGGCAGGGGAACACTGACAACAGCAGCGCCGCCCAGGGAGTCCAGCTGCACCGGGTCAGACCAGTAGGTGCGGCCGAGAGGGGCCAGCGTATTGCTGGCGCGCAGCTGCATGCGCACGCGCCGCCGGTAAGGCGGCATGCCCCCTTGCATGCTGGGCCACCTGTGCACACAGATTTGGTTCTGGGATGAGCAAGACACAGGAGTGTAAATACTTGAGCTGGACAGGCAAGCTGAGTACTGGATTGGGGTCATGATGCGGGGATGGATTCACCTGGTGGGTGTCAGGTACGATGGCTGGTACTCCAAGCTCTCTGCCACGCCGAGCCGGCTTGCTGACCGATTCCTTGGCGGCTGATTACTCCTGCGATTAGACGCCGAGTTCAGGACCTCTCTACAGTGCCTTGCTTGTTGGCCATGTGCGTTGATCCCTCTGAGCAACTCAAGCATTAAGCCTGCATTTTTGAGAAGTACAGCATAAACTCAAGAGACAAAAGAGGCACCTGTCTTCCCTGGCGCTGCCAAGGACCGCCTCCAGGCCCTGCAGGCTGCCTGAAGAGGAGCCCTCCTTTGGAAGCTTCCCCTTTGGAGGCTTGCCTGCAGCCGAAGCACTGCTGGGCCTGCGCTTGCCCTCAAAGGGCGGAACCCACTGCTTGGGAACATCATCCCGCATCACCTGCACACCCAAGTCAAATTTGTGATGCAAAAAGCGTTTGTTTTTGCCCAACGCAAGGCCACCTCGCATGGATCATCGGCAGCATGAATGGTCATGGTCATTCCCATCACATCAGGAAATTTAGGGTGTGCGAAAAGGCTAAAGAAAAAGCTGCACCTCGTTGTCGTCCCTGGCAACATCCTCCATCGCGCTCTGCTGCAGGGCCAGAGGCACCCCAGTGCAGTTGTAGACCCAGAGGGCGCATGTCAAGCGCAGAATGTGGCTTCCGCACTCGGCATCCACCATGTGTCTGAGCTGCACAGTGGCAACGCCCCGGCTCTCGCCCGCCTGTGTCACTGAAAAGCTGACCGATGCCGTCTCCTCGACAGGAGCAAACCTGCACAAAAGGTCATGTTGTCAGCCAGAGTTGACATCTCCTGTCACACAACTCACTGTATGTATGCATTTGTCTTTAGCTTGCGTTAGAAGTAGCTTCTCAGGACTCCGTTAGTGTCATTTTTCACCCATGGCACTAAATTAGTAGATTGCTGAGTCAGGCAGGTACCGTGAGGGGCCTCCCAGGGATCCTTCAGCTGCCTTGCTCAGAGCAGGTACTCGTACACGAGGGCTCTTCAGGTAGCCAAATGGCTGGATGACGATCTCTGCCAGGTGGGTGATGTCCATGTGGTGCAGGAAGACAGGATGGCGGGGCCGCAGAGAGACGCTGCAGCACAGAGGCATTTCATCGCATTGTAGTCAAAGCTGGCAGTACGTTGTATAAAGAGCGACTTTGTCTGCATATTGAGCCAGGCTGGGATTACGCAAAAAGGAGCAGCAACTTGCCAAGTGAGCATGCTGCATGCTACTTCCTTGGGCTTTACTAAGAGGCAGTGTCATGTGGCATGCTGAACTTGGCTTCCCCAAGTCCATTTTGTTCTTTGCAGGTCCTTTTTTTAGTACTCACAGCCTGGGGCAATACTGCCAGGATGTGGGCACACACTCTCTTAGGATTTCGAATTTGGATGTGCTCACCGCATGGGAGCGCCACTGGGAGCGCAATCATTAGAACGCCTCTTCAGGGAGATCTCTGTGGGCATGGGAAGAGCGTTCTCCACCACAAGCGGCGCCTTTACAATCAGGTCCCACCCTGCCACAGCAACATAGTTTCAATCTCCACCCAGATGGAGGGCTACTGTCTGAGACGCTTTTTTATTGCGGTCTAATGCTTGTTGACAGCGTGCACCATATGAGTCAGGAACAGGGTTCACCTGCTCTGCTGCGGCTCGGGACGACCCCGACACAGAAGCTAGCCTGAAGCAGGCCGCCCTGCGCTGCCTGGCATGCAAGGTGGCGGGCCACGCGCGGAGCAGGGTCCCTGTCAGCACTGCCGCCTGCGCCGCTCGGCTGCACGAGGTCCAACAGAGGCTGCAGGCGAATGGATGGGCTCCACTGGTAGTGGCTGTTCTCATCCTGCTCACCTGAGCATACATCGGAATTGCCAACCTGTGAGTCAAATCACGAGAGAGTACAAACGAGAAAAACAGTAAGAGCGCCAGATTAGAGAGGAGATACTGCATCGCAGATTTCAGACACTGCATCAAGTGTATAAACATCTGTACATTGCATGTGCATGACCTTCAGCAATGCCGAGAGAACCCCCTTCTGCACAACAAGCAAGTGATGTGGGGCTTCCAAGAAACAAAGGGAAGGTGCCGTTCTGAGGGGCTCACCAGCTGGCTGGAAGCAGATGAGGCCTGGCTCGCTGCGGCAGGCTGACAGGCAGAAGCTCTCATGGGGGGCGAGCGTGTGTATTATCTTCACATTCCGATTGAGAGCTGTGCGCTCGCCAATGTTGAGCCTCAGCATGGTGTGGTTCACCACCTGCACATCCATCTTACATCATGCCAACAGCACCAGCATACAGCAGTCATCATGTGAGTTATTAACAACCAAGACTGCTCTTGTCGATATTTGCATCCATTGCATATTGCATGCAACAATCTTCTTTGATTCCAAGCATGGCAGCATTGCCAGTAATGAAATGCTATGCCTCACCTGTACTCCCGAGTGCAGCACCACAGCAGGCTCCCCGTTGCGCATGCTGCTCACATCAAAGGCCAGGTGAATCCTGGTCAAGCCAGAGGAGCGAGCTGTGCGCACAGCAACCTCTTGCATGCCGTGGCTTTCCCTGTCGATGGATAGCGGCCCACAAACGCCCTCCTGCCCATCCAGCTTGTAATACACCGCCATGAGGGCCGGCCGCGATCTCCTGCCATGGCACACACAAATCATGACGCAGTCATCTTCTATGTTGACTTTCCTGCTAAGAGCATACTGGAAGGGGCGTGTGCACTTCAGGCAAAGATCATGAGCTGACCTGGGATTGGTGACCTTCTGAAGGGCTCCCATGGAGGCAGAGGCTGCCAGTGCAGAGGAGGGCGGCTGCTCATCAAAGAACTGCTCTGGGCAGCTGGCCAGTTGGCTGCGGCAGGAGGCACTGACAACAGAATGCAGAGACAATGCGGCAGACGCCCCAGATTCCACCATCATAAAACCCTCTTCCCCTGTGTGGCACACCAGTGTTGGACTGATATCCATCTGTGCAATGCACTCGGTAGTGTGACGGCTGCATCAGACAAGGTGTGCAGGCTACCAATCAAAATCAGCCTCTTCGCGCGTGTGATGCAGGGTGTGGACCAGCCATTCAGCCATTCACCTGGAGTCTTTGGATCTGGGTGTAGGGTCGGGCCCAGCCAGCACTGCACAGGGAGGCCTGTGTCATTCTGCAGCCGGCACACAGACGCGTGACCCCATGTTCTCCCATGCAGGCTGCCTTCCAGGGCAGCCTCAAGGCGCTGGGGAGATTTTGCAACGCTGCGCAATTCCTTGAGCAAGCAGCTGGACTTGTGGATGGCCTCAGCTAGGGTGAAGGTGGCAGTCAGGTCCAATGCCTCCTTTGCTGACACAGCGATGGAGTGCTGGACTGGCAGCTGAACGGGCTCGCTCTCACTCCTGCATGCCAGCAAATTATATGTTGATCTTGAGTCTGCAGCTGCGAATGGGATTATCATGTTGTAACCTATTACAATTAGTGTTTAGCTGGAGAGCTTGAGTAATACTTAGCAGCTCACCTGGGGAGGAAAGCATTGACATCGACGACAAAGCTCCAGGGCTCCACAACAGGCTCCCACCCATCCTTTTGGCTGGAGTACACATTGGCGCATATTTGGGACTTGAGAATCCCATTGATCTGCTCATCCTTTAGCGTGGCATCTGCAGATATGTCCAGGATGGAGGCGTCAAAGATGGGCAGGGCGCCAGCGCTGGTGTCACTGCTCAGCATGACTGAAGCGGATCCGATGCGCAATGATCCGCGCCCACTGAACCCCTCTGGGAGACTCAGACTCGCCTGCATTAAGCAGAATTACTATATTGAGAGCAATCCCTGCGATGGAAGCATCATGCCATAAATAGCAGCAGACAATTGGGACGAGGCAACGGCAGAGTGAATATCTTGCATGTGCAAGAGGCCAACTGGTTGGTGCTGCATGCATTACCTTGCCAGCATCCGAGGTATTCTGATCCCCTTTGAGGGCGGAGGCCAGATCTTGCATGGCCATTGCAAACACCATGGCAATGCAAAGGCGGCTGTGACACGCCCATATTGATATCCTCTCCAGAGACACCAACAAAGCTGCTTCACGCTCGTGCTCACCACCCTGCAGGCCCACCTGAAAGTATGCATGCGCTGAGTCTTCTTGCAGCATTGTCTGACGAGCCCAGATGATGGGATTTAGCTTCCCGCAAGCAGAAACACGACCTGCTGTTCCTCAGGCAAGTACAAAATACCTGGGCATCGCAAAGCGCGCATATGGCGCCCGCATCGTGCTGATTGCTCAAGGAGACGCTGTTGCCGTCTTGCTGTGCCAGGCCCACTCTGAGGGCTGCCTGTGGCAGTGTTACCTCCGAGAGCCGCAATTGGCCTCCACACAAGCTCCCAGATCCATGCATGCTTAGGCTGGCAGAGATGTAGGGCACAGAGAGGCCGCTTCCTGCATGCATTGCGTCTCACTTATATAAGAATTCGTCCGCTAGAGTACAAGAATTGATGAAAAAAAAGGATATCAGGGGCACAGGACGATACCTGTGTAACTCGTGGCCACTATCTCACAGACGAACAGGCCGGCCATGATGGAGACACTCTGCTCCTGGCACCTTTGAATTATGATCTGAGCATGCCTCTCTACAGCACTGTCTCTGATCTGCATCTCTGCAGGAAGCTTCTCGACCCTCTCCAGCGCTGCCGTGCATATCTTGAGCCTCTGCACCACAGTGACCCAGCCCTGCAGACACAGATGATATCTCAGGTTGTCTCAGATCGGGGCAGCCCTAAAGTCCACACTTACATGCAAGCAGTCATCCGTTCAGGAGGCAATGAAGTAACACCTGTGTAAACAGGCGCACAAGGACACCATTGATCCTCAGGGAGGTCTGGTCATGCCCCTGCATGTGGCATGTCATCCCTGCCCTGAGGCCTGCTGGGCTGCTGTCCACGTCAGCTGGAGGCATCTGCAGAACGCCGCTCCCCTCGTCTATGCCTTGGACGAGCAGAAGGGGAAGCTTCCTGCTGTCCCGCTCATCCTCCAGGGCTCCATTGGCATCCAGGGGCATGCCAGCGCTGGAAGCAGTGCCAAAGGTGTCGCTGTCATAGTCCGCAGCTTCAAACCACTCTGTGTTTGAGCCTCCAGAGGTCTCTGTGCCACTGCTGCTGACGCGGTGCAGGGACTGGGAGAAGGCTCCAGAGCTGGCGTTGTAAAAGGTGTCACCGCTGTCCCGCTGGCTGAGAGCCGGCGAGAAGCTGGGCGAGCCGTTGCTGCTGGCATGTGCAGACTTGGGCGTGCTCTCCTCCTCTTGGTCTGAAAAACCCAAAACACATGCTCTTTAGGTAAAGACACTCTTGACTAAATCAACCCAATCACGTGAAATTTGCATCCTGTGTGGTATCTGCTTGGACTGGCATGTCCCACATGAGGTAGGATATGTATATGTGGCAGCCCCGAGTAAATGCAAGTTCTCTGCAGATGCACCTCGCCACTCTTGTCACCACTCTTGTCAAATGAAGCGCGATATGAAAGCAACATCAGTGGGAGTGAAAGGCTTCAAAACACACCGCGCACGGCGGCGTCGAGCGCTGTGGACCAGGAGAGCACGTCGGAGCCGCGGCGGCCGCTGATGACAGGCTGCGGCCAGGTGTCGGGGCTGGAGCCCAGGGTCGCCAGCTCAGCGAGGCCTGTTGACGTCGTGCGGACGGCCGGGACCGGCATCTCGGACGTGGCTGAGCTCTGCGAGGAGCTGCTGCCAGCTTCCACCAGATCCAGCCCACCCCATGCTGGCAGCGCCTGCATGCCACCAAGCCAGGATATTCAGGCTTTATAGCTTGATTCAATCAGGTTGTTTTGCCATGTGGTAAAGGATTGCAGGAGAGTTGGCCTGTCGTCTACATGATTATCCTGGCAATGCAATGGCAGCCGCAAGATTGATAACTGGAAGACAAGCCACATGGGAAGGGAACCAAGGATGAAAATTCCGTGCTCAGGACAATGAATCTGGCAACAAGATTGGGATTGCCGCACATCGAGTACTGTGCCCGTCCTCTGCTTGTACGCGGTCGGCGCGGATGCAGATCGGCCCATAGCAAGGCCCCCTGGCCTCTGGGGCGACATGTCAAGCCCCTGGGTCTCTGTGGGTTCTGGCTCTGGCATGCCCAAGAGGTGCAGCAGCAGCCGCTCAAAGGAGGCACCACACATGAAGCTCTGCGGCGCTCTGGATGCTTCCACTGACAGGGCATGCAGGCCAAGCAGCAGGGGCGGATCCGCCTCAACGCTGCCATTCACCCTGACTGACAGGCTGTTGACACCGATGCTCAGTCTGAACGGCGGGCCGGCAAGGAGGCTGCTGTCCTGCTGTGCACCTGGGGCAGGCGTGCCCTCAGGGGTCTGCTGCTCTGACACCCCCAGGATGTGCGCCATCTCGCTGCTGCCCCAGTCTGCAGCTGCCCTGAGCACCTGCAGCATGTGCGGTTCCGCGGTCACCTGAAGGCTGTCCAGGCTGACAGCATAAGACGTCATCGGCTGCTTTTCACCCCCTGCCGCATGCGTCAGGTCTTCCTCGCGCCTGGGCTCAGTATGCGTGAGCATCTTAAACTCCGGCACTGCCAGGAAGGGCCGTCGCGGGCCGCTTGCAAACCCCTTCCCTGGGTCGAAGACCTGCACGTAGAAGCCCAGCTGCGCGCCAGCCGTGATCAGCTGCCCGGGATCCAGGCCGTGCGGCGGGGTGTCTGCAGGCGCCGCATCCTGCTGCCCGCCACCGCCTGATGGCTGCGCACTGCCTGACGGCATTGTGGGGGCGCCAGAGCGGTGTTCCTGCACCGGGTGGACATGCAGGTGCTGCATCGGCGCCTGTGCCGGCAGCTGCAGCAAAAACTCTGGCACATCCAGCACCAGAGCCTGGCCGCCGTCTGCGTCCCTGGGGTTGCCGGGAGCAAAGGAGGTGTCCCGCCAGTCCGGGCACAGGATCCTGCAGCGGAGTATCTGCAGCGAGAACTGGTCCAGCCGCGCCGGCGGCGGCTCGTCCGCGCGCTTCGCCACTGCTGCTTTGCCCGGCTGCGCATGATCCTCCAGCTCCGCTGTATTGTGCAAGGCTTCGGCCTGGTCCGCTGTGCTGCTGCGGTCCAAGGACTGCCCGGATGGGTTGCTGGAGGGGCTCTCAAAGAGCTCCTCATCCAGTGCAAACAGCTCCTGGGCGGCAGCGCCGGGGTCAGGTGGGCGCTCATTTGCTTGTGTGGAGGGAGAGCTGCTGCCGTCCCTGCTTCTGCGCATCGCCGTTCCATCCACATCAAAGCTTCCCGAGGCTGATTCCCAGCGCTCCAGCTCGGTCTGTGAGGTTCCTCCAGGCTCTGTGCTGATCGAGCGGCCTGTGGGCTGGGAAGACCTGCATGCGCAAGCATCCATGTTTTTCAGAATGAGCTCGTTCAGGACAAGCATCCTCACATGGGGAGGTGCGACACTGGATGTTGAGCTTGTAGAAATTAAGGAAGAAATGGCAGCTCACCCTGGCTGGAACGATGAGGCTAGCATGGGTTCCTCAGGTCCCCCTAATCTGGCATATGACGATGACGGTCCCTTCTCAGCTGCAGGGCTCGAAGTATCAATTGCTGGACTAGCCTGCAGGCCGGAGGCTGGCACTGGCTCCTCTGCTTTCTGCTTTGGAGGCTTGACGAACAGAGCAGCAATACGCATGAGCGTGCCGGCACCAAAGCACCCATCTTGGAGGGTCACTGAGGTCTGAAGCAGGTCCCTCGTATTTATGTGGGTGATAGTCCCAGTCGCAGGAACCGAGCTCCTCAACCTGCCAAGGTAACCCGTCAAAGTGAAACAACAATCCGTAGTGGTGATTCAAGAAGGCTGCAGCCTGCAGCAATATTGCCGCGGGCATTGAGCTAAAAAAACAAACAGAAAAAGGCCCATGTGTCAGTACCTCCCGATGAAGTTGCCAGGCTCTGCTTGGAAGCCCTCTGCTTCAGCGCCAGAGAGCTCAACAGAGAGCATGAAGCCCAGGCCTGAGCTCTGCTCGAGAAGGAGCGCAATCTGCTCTATGCTCAGACGCCCTGCCAGGCGTGGCAATATGCCCCAGATGCGTGGCGGTGAGACAGTGTAGAAACTGCTGTCTGACACCTCCAGCTTATTCACTGTGACCTGTACAGGATGTCACACAATGCTTGGCAGCGTTGCTATAATGCAGAATTTGTGCAGCATACACCGCATTACTTGACAAGTAGATGCCGATGCAAACAAAGCATAATGAAAAATCTGCAGCCCTGGGTTTTATTTTTTTGCAAAGTTTTAAAAGTCACCTTGCAGCGCACGCTCTCGCCAAAGACATTAGCCACAAAGCTGCAGCGCCCAGCATGCAGCATCAGGTGGGTGTCATCGGCATCTGGGTCGGCGCCTCGGCCATCGTCGTATGTAGCAACAAGCCCCGCTAGCCTGCCCGTTATTTCCACTCTGGGCACCGCAGTCACCTGAACACCACAACATGGATTTTGTCAGTGATCTCTAGGAAACAAGCGACCCCATGCATGCACAGTGCCTCACAGTCTGTGGAACCACGTGGTGCCATGGCGTACCGTCTCTATGCGGACCATGGCGGGTGGAGCAGCAGTAGTAGCAACAGATGCTCCGCTGACATCAGGCCTCTGCTCAAGCGCTGCAACTTGGCCCAGCAAGGCCACCTGGTCAGGTGTGAGGCTGACCTCCACTGGGTCCACTGACACCTGCAGCCGCATCTGCGGCAGCAGCCGGTCTGGGAGCTTGCTCATGCGCAGGCTGCACAAGACGCGCAGGGGAAACAGGACCTGGGTGGCATTCCTCCGAGGATCTGCTGCGCTGCTGACTTGCAGCCTCAAGCTGCCCACGCTCATCTCAAACGCATCGTATAGGACGTGCAGCTCAACCTGCATGGCATACGCGCGTCCTGAAATCGTCCTCTGGCCGTCACAAAAGGTGGAATGAGTTTTGCATGCAGCGCTGTCATAACTTATTTATTGGATGCGGTAGGGTTGAAGTGAACACTACAGTAGGGGACATGCCTGCTCCGCAACAGTCTGCCATGGCCGGGTCACTCCATTTGCATGGACTGCTTTGCGCAGCTCTGCCACAAGGCCTTGCAGCGCCGCATTGTCCAACTGCCGGACACTCTGGAGCTCCACAGGCCCGGTGCACAGAGCAGCATATGCATGCTTGCCCTGGCTAAAACTGCCGCCTGACACCACCATGAAATCCACAACCTCCCACACACAGATGGGACGCTTCAGTAAGCAGCTTTGCGCTTTCCTTTTCTTGCTGCAATAAAATTTCTTACCAAGAGCAGGTGCGACACTAGTGTAATATTTACGCGATTTTATACATGCGGAAAACGCAATTTCACCTCAACATGAAGCCTCACTGGCGGCCCGGATTTCACTGCAAGCTCGGCCTTTGCAAGAGCGCGTCCGGCCGGCGAGGCAATCTGATTGATGGCATGCAGCACTCCGTCGCTGTGCAGGTCTTTCGGCATGACACCAAGCAGTCCCTGCAGGCGAGCAAAGCATGCGCTGCGGTGTATCAACTGCAATGGCTGGACTGCCACCTCCATGCTGGGCTGTGCATCGCTGACACTGCTCTGCTCGTCTCCGAATGTATCCATCTGCTTGCGAGGGGCTCCGCTGTCATAATGCACATGCAGCGCCGGTGCTTGAGGCTCTTGGTTGGAGTCCTGGTCTAGGAAGCTGCTGGCAAAGATGCTGGGAGGTGTCTCCAGAAAGGGCGAGCTCATGTCCCCGTCAGCATGCGAAGGCAAGGCAGCCTCTGCAAGTGGAAGATCCACAATGAGTGGGCAATATGTACCTTTGACGCTTCCAACTGTCATCCGTCAACTGGCCAGAAAAAATGCTATGATATGATGTTGGAGTAAGAGGACTGTACTGCAGCATATACCTTTGTCCCATCTGGTCAGCAGCATCTCTGAAATGCCTGCACCATGGGTGCAGAGGTCATGCGCTGCTATGTCCTCCACGCTGCATGTCAGCTGCAGCCTGCCCGACTGCATGTGCGCCTCGATGCTTGCATCCCCAGCCTCCATGGAAATCACACCAGTGTTGTCCGCTGCAGCGGGGCCATCATAAATGGCGAGAATGGCGGCATTGACCTACATTTCAACAGAACTCTCATTTGTGCTCAAGATACATATGACGACAGGGCCTTTTTGCCTTTCCAGGACGTGTAAAAGACGAAGGCAGGAACTCACGCTGACATGCAGGTTGATGCCCACAGTACTGGAGGCGTCCCGGCTGTCCACTTGCGTCTGAGGGTCAAAGCCCAAGTCATGGAAGAGCTCCTGGATGTCCAATTCGCTCGGCGGGGACAGCTGCCGCGGCGCATCCTGTGAGGGTACATACCCCAGGTAGCCAGCAACGCTGGAGACACCCCATCCCAGCCAGCTCTGTTGCCTGCAATATCACACATGCAGCGTTTGTAGCAAAATATGATTTTGTCTTCCTGCTTTATTGAGAGAAATATCGACACTGAATATTGGAAAAGCATCTGGTCATCAATGGTTTGTACAGAGGCCAGTTGACAGACCTTGCATTCTCAGATGAAGCTTGCGCAGGCTCGGCATCTGTGGCTGTGGCTGTATGAATTTCCCTCTGCTGCATTTTGTGCTCGGCAAGCAGCCGATAGAGCAAGATGTCATTCACCGGCAGCTGCGCCTCCAGGGCCTCCAGCTGCTTTGCCACTTCAGCCTGCACACACCATTTCATTGGCCTTGTCGCCAATGTTGAGATCATTTGATCAAGGTCCCAAGACTGGACACTCTGCTCTCCATACTGTACATGTAGTCATTCCTGTGGCTGGGTAATTAAAAACATCAGGGACTCGCATGCACCACCTCAGGCTCTCCTGCTCTTGCAAAGGCATCCAGCCGTTGAAGGTGGAGCTTCTCATACTGCCTCCTCTGCTGCTGCCAGTTGGACATCTCTGCAAAGCTCAGCCATCGGGAAGGCTTCTTCACATCCTGCAGCACTGCCTTGATGGCGTACTGCCACAGCCGCCTGCACATCGCCAATCACATATTTCCTCGCAAATGTAACAGAACAATGGCAGTGGAATGAACAGCAACTGGGATGCAATGGTAGGTCCTTGTTTGCTGCTTTGTGTGGGAAATGCCTACCTCGAGGGCACAGCGCTGTCAGGATCAGAGCGCCAGCCTGCTGGCCTGTGGATGGCATACTTCATGCGCAGGGACCATAGCAGGGCTCTGTCTGCCAGGGCAACCATGCTGCAGAGCTGGTTGTGCTCTACTTGCATCTCTAATCGCTGCACAAGGACTGTGGTGCCGCACACTGTCTCCTCACCCCCTGGTGACCACGCATGCATGATCAGCGCACATTGCTCACACAATGTTGATATTATAAAGTAAAAAAAGCTTTCAGAAATTCAGATGAATAGATCCCCCATCTTGAACATAGGTGAGGTATTTGGGAGCGTAAATTCAGGTGTACCTGAGGACATGGTCAGGCGCATATTGCAGTCCAGGCATGGCAATATGGCGCCCTCCAAAGGGTCATGCTGGTGCTGCATGCCTGAGGTGGCATCCATGGTATCTAGCCAGGCCCCAACAGTGTCCACGGCTTTCTCATCCTTCGCAAAGGAGTCTGCTGTCTTCCAGTACAGACTGAGCCCCTCCACATGCATATCCTTCACCAGCTTTGCCCCCTGTGACGCATTGCAAAATGAGGAGGATACATTCCACCATACAACCAAAGTGGTATCAGGGCTGCGAACTCACCCCAGGCGCAGCCCCTAGGCGGGCACTGGAGAGCTCTGTTGTCTCCAGAAGTTGCAAGCGCAAGCCAGCTTCTGTGCCAGGACTGGTGGCGTCATCCTGCATGCCAGTGGCTATCATGCATCAGCATTGTAACCGCATGCAGAGAGAGTCAAGTTGGCTGCGGTTGGATACTGTCCATGTGCTGCACATACATGCATACCTTGAAGCAGACATGAATGTTGCGGATGGTCATCTGCAGCCTGTTGAGCAGCATCGTGCCCAGGTGGGACAGGAATGAGGATGCCAGGCTGCTGCCCTCATTGCCAGCTGCTGCCCCCTTCCCACCAGGCTTGGACAGGCGGATGAGATCGAGAGCTGCCAATTCTGCCTGCTTGGCTGCCTGGGCTCGCTGGCCAGCCATGCCCTCCTCCCACTCCGCCTCTGTTCGTGGGCAGGCACAGAGCCAGACATCTGACAGGTGCAGCACCACAGGTCTGCTCTGCAGGGCTCGCCAGGGCACCTGCACCACCACTGCACCATGAGCTCTGGATCCTGCAGGCCAGTCCTACAAATGCACAGACGAGACACAACGATTGCGTTGTGTAGTGATATCCAAGACTCATGATGCACCTGGATCTCCAGCCTGCCGATGCATCCCTCTCTGACGTTGAAGGGAAGCTGCAGGTACTCGAAGGCCTCGACTTTCACACGCACATTTTCCAGCACCAAACTTGTGCTCCAGCCTGATATCAGCATCATTCGAGTTGGATACTGATTTCCACGTAATGGATGTTCTTTTATTTGTCCGAAAAGATTGAACAGGCCATGCCAGCATCCTTCTTGTCGCTAGTAATAGTGAGGATTCAGTGGTGAGCGCAAACAAGAGATACCGCCAACCACGCTCAGTTCTCATTTGCATTTAGTTGTTATTAAAGAGGTGCATACCGCTCCATAGACTGACACGCAGCTGCTCTGTTTTGACGTCTAGGAAGTGCCCAACGAACCTTGTAATAATCTCCCCCAGCCAACCTTCAAACATCTCTGATCATTGGACTATTTGACAAATGACAAAGTGTTCCACATCTGCCCACATAAGAGAAGACATGCAGCAAAGCCATCTGACTTCTGAGGCATGGCATTAAGAAAGTTCAGGAATGTTGACAATATCTTTCGCAGTACATTGATGTTACTTAGATTATGACAGGAGTTCCTCATCTACGTATTGACTCTGCCAATTCTGCAAATCGTTTCGCTAGAAATGCTGCATGCCCACGGTTGTGTTGCCTCTTTAGGCATCTCCAGCCACACTGTGATGTCAACAGCAACTTCCTGGATCGATGTGCATGAGTCTCACGACAAGTCCTCACCACTTCACATTTGAAGCAAGACTTGGAGTAACTTAGGCATCTTGGACAAGCAAAATAAACTCATCGGACCTGCCAGAATGGCTGTGCATTGGTCCAGATTTGTCATGCAGCACAGGGAGCCTATTCAGGCTTGACCCCATCATCGATGTTCATGGTCGGACAAGGCGCATCCAGCGCAAAGATCGGCGCTCTTCTGGCCTTGGAAGCAGCTGCCTAGGCTTCACAACAACAAGGGGAGATTCGGGATTTAGGCCATCTGTCCTTTCCTCGGGCTACCACCATCAGTAAGAAAGGCATTCGCTAGGTGCTCATCAGTCTGTCTTGGGACACATTTCTGTGCCGCGATCGATAAATTTTCGCGACATAGCCAAATGGGGCGCTTCTTGTGCGCCTTGACGGTGCTGGGCGCGATCTTGAGCTTCTCGTCGTGTTCTAATGCCCAGCTGTCGAACCTACCACTGATCAACGATCTTGCTGGCGCTGGCTGGACGATCAAGAACGGCAATGGATCCATCACTGTAGATGCTGCTGTGCCTGTATATGCTCTGGAGGCGCTTCACAACGCCAAGCTCGTGCCGGATCCGCTGGAGAGGTGACTCAAGCTCGCAAGATTCCCTGTACTAGGCTCATGAACTACAAAAGTCTGGCATACTTGCGCATGGAATCAATTATTTATTTTAAGCACCATCCGATCACATGTTGATTGTGACTACTGCAAAGTGTCTGCTTGTGTGTGGAGTGCTGTCGATGGCGCTGCAGGAAGTAAGGGCTTGAAAATTATGAAACTTGCAAGATTGGTTCTTATGCTTTCCGATTTTCATCAGCATGCCACACATTCGAAGGCTCCATGAATTCTGCCCTGCATGGCACAGGTTCAATGAGCTCGCTCTGCGATGGACAGCGTCTGAGACGTGGGTGTTCGAGCGGCTGTTTAACGTGAGCGCGAACATGGCGTCTCAAGACAATTTGGATCTTGTGTTGACCGGTGTGGACACCGTTGCGGACATCTACGTCGACAACACACTGCTGCGATCCGTGTACAATGCACACAGGTATCCTCACCCCACCACGGTGCCTTGCTAAACGTATAATCCTGTGCCATCTCTAGCTCTCATGCATACTGTCTCTAACAGGAACACCCCAAGGACCCACTTTGCTCATTTACCATCCCAATGCATGCTGGGCCTTCAGGATATTCCTCCCTGAAATTTCCTGCAGCATATGTTCCTGACAGGATTCCCGACTCCCAGCGCATTATGACATGACCTGACAATCTCTCTTGTTCAGACATGAAAAGGAGAAATTGTGTCTTCCCATCGGTGCTCTGCAGGCAGTATCGTGCGCTTTCTGGCATGCCCTGACGAACTCCCTTATTTGAACCTAAAAGGGAGAACTCATCTCTCCCCATCGGTGCTCTGCAGGCAGTACCGCATCCCCATCAAGGCCGCGCTCAACAGCACGACGGGGGCCCACTCCCTGAAAATTGTGATCCAGCCGGCGCCACAGGCGGCCATCGACCGCGCGGCCAAATACAGGTACAACGTGCCGGGCCTGACGCAGCCGGGCGGCATGTCGTACTACAACTACATCCGCAAGCCCGCCTCCGACTTCGGCTGGGATTGGGGCCCCGCCTTTGCCCCGGCGGGCCTCTACGGCACCGTCGAGCTGCAGGCCTACAGCACCGCCATCCTCACTGGTGCGGTGGACTCCAACATTGCATTTTTCTAAAAGCTGTTACCCAATGAGCTGCTCGCTATGATGCATTTTCCTCAGATCTGTTACCCGAGGGTCTCCACTGCAGTGGAAGCAACAGTCCCACGCTGGCCTGAAGTGGGCATGCCGTGTTTTCTGCAACCCTTGCAACCCACACTTGGCAGTGTCCTGGCATTATATGGCCACTCTTTTGTGACAGGCCGCAGCTCCATACAGGCTTGCAGTGCGCAAGCAGGACATCGACACATCATTGTTGCACATATATGCAAGTGACGAGGTCTTGTCTGGGCTGCAGAGGCCACGGTGCACCAGCAGCACCTGAGCAACGGCAGCGTGGTGCTGGTCTTCGAGGCGTTCCTGAGCGCGCCGCGCGCCGGCGAGACCGGCACGCTCACCGTCTCTGCCACCGACGGCAGCGGCCCCTGGTCCGCCTCTCAGAACATCAGCATCACCAGCGCCGGCGAGAACAATGCCACTGTGCAGGTAAAATGCTGGCCTGTGGAAACATCCTTGGAACACCCCAGTGGAAACATCTTTGGCTTCCTGCTCTCATGCCCTTCCCTCTGGGGCCCCTCTCATGCCTTATCTTGCCATCTGACCACACCATGTTAACACTTGGGCCTGCATCCTGCACATGACTTGCTACCTTCCCTTATGCAAAGCATAGCAACAGAGCTGCCAGAGCTGCTTCATAGCCAACCTGACAGATATCACTGCTCAAGTGCGTCAAGACAGCGGTTGACAAGGGGAGGACGCCTGCGCACTGCAGGTGCTGGTGACGCCGCCCTTCGATCTTTGGTGGCCGGCGGGATACGGCGGCCAGACGCTGTACCCCTTCTCCGTGGTCTATGTGCCAGCCTCCAACGGCTCGGCGGGCTCCAACAGCACGCTGACGCGCAACGTGGGGCTGCGCACGATCGAGCTTGTGCGCGAGGGGCGCACCGAGACATTCACGCGCGACGTGCAGTGGGAGTCCTTCTACTTCCGCGTCAACGGCGTCCCCATCTTTGCGCGCGGTGCGCCTCTCTTAGGGCTCATTTGCTTGTGAGGATCCACCAGCGCATGGAGCTATGACAGAGATGCATCTGAAGGCATTAGCCAGGTCTCAGGTGGTCAAGACTGAAAGAGAAGAGAAGGAGAAAAAGCTGGCTTCCCTGCTGCAGCTGAAACCTTCAAGTGCGTGTCTGACAATCTACCTGAGATGGCATGCAGGGCTCCGCCATTGGCGGCGACCAGAGAAACATCGCCATAAAGTGGCCAGATCCTGCCATGTTGCAGCTACCTTTGCAAGCTCTGTTTCCACATGGCTCTGCGAAGGACACAAGTGCGCTTGGTCATCTGTGAGAAATCTGCATCCTAATTCTGATGTGATGTGCGGCAGGCGCCAACGCGATCCCGGTGGACATCTTCCACTCCAAGTCGACGGCGGCAGCCATGCGGCAGCTGGTGGACACCGCGGTGGACGCCAACATGAACATGATCCGCATCTGGGGCGGAGGCATGTACTACCGCGACGACTTCTATGACATGTGCGACCGCGCCGGCATGCTCGTCTGGCAGGAGGCCATGTTTGCCTGCTCGCTCTACCCCGCCAACTCCGCCTTCCTTGCAGATGTGAGCGCCTGCTGCCGCCCTGCCTTTGCTTTCTCCATGCATGAAGCCCTTTTGGTGAAGATTAGGTAAATATATGTTGCGCTTTGATCTAGAGGGCTTGTCCAAATGACTGAAAGTAGATTGATGACAAGGAGGGTCCTTGATTTTGATCTAAGAACATGCATAAATCAGATCGTTGGATAAAGATAGAGGACCTGCTTGTCAACAGTCTACCTTTCCATCTTGGTTCTGGCATAGTAATGAGATAAAACCATCACCTTGCACCTCAGAGGCAAGGCTTGCTTTGCAGAACTTCCAGCTGTCTTGAGCTTTGCTGCCGCTCTTATTGCGCCAGAGGGCACCAGCCGCATCCTTTTAAAGCTACTCTATCACACATCCCCTGATATTTTTGACAGCCCTTGATGTGATGTTCTGCACGCAGGTGCGTGAGGAGGTGACCTATCAGGCACGGCGCATTGCTCACCACGCCTCACTGGCCATCTGGGGCGGTGGCAATGAGGTGGGGCATCCCTCTGTTCTTGCCACAGAAATACTATCTTGCAGTGTCTTCAAGTTTAGACAGCAATTTCCAGATCCCCAAGCTGCCACAGCCACTACACAATTTGCCCTGAAGTGGGTGTTGCCATCACGCAAACAGAATTAGAGATCACATATCATCCGCAGTGCCGCAGTCACTGACAAACCAGAAAAGCAGATATCACAGATCCGCCACAGCCATTGGCAGAATGAGTTTTTAAATCAATATTCAAAACGACAGGTGGAGGCGTCGTTCCGCTGGTTCCCGGACTCGCGCGACGACCCGCAGTCCTTCACAGACGACTACATGCGCCTCTTCGTGTACACCATCCGCGACGCGCTGCTGGCGGTCGACCCCAACGCCACCTACGTGGACTCCTCTCCCTCCAACCAGATCAAGGGCGCGGACCCCTACGCCAAGAGGTGGGTGCCCCCGTGCTGTCATGACGACAAGCTGCCGACACAGTCAGCTGCAGCTTCTTTGATGGCTTTGCATGGGCTCACTTGTGCCCCAGGTTTGAATAGATGTAAAGAAGACCTTCCTGTTGCAGAGACTGTACATGCTGGGGCATGGCCAGAGTAGGCACACACGAGAGGTTCTGCATGGACTGCAGATGAGCTGTTTGTCGCAGTCCGTGGTGTCATGAACATTTGCACCTCCTTGGCAGCAGAAGAGAGGCTGAACTGCACAGCTTGACTGGGAAATGCATTTGCAGGTGGGGCATTGACGCATCGGACCCGCGCTGGGGCGACGGCCACTACTACAACTACGGTGGGGACTGCACGGACCCGCGCGTGTACCCGCGCTCCAAGTTTGTGTCCGAGTTTGGCTTCCAGAGCTACCCCTCCTTCTCCGCGCTCAAGCAGGTCACCGCGCCCGAGGACTGGTCCTACACCTCTCCCATGATGAACTACAGGTGCTGCACCGCAACCCTCTGTGCTCTACTTTCAACAATGCCTTACTTTGTGGATAGCTCTGCAGTTCTCTGCAACGAGCCATTTTGTTCCTGGTTGAAGATTGTTGTTGGGCAATCCTATAGGAGGACTTGGGGGCAAGTGGCTGCATGAACAAGGATGTGTACCAACATTTGCAGAGAATTGAGGAGTGCGCTATGTCGGTGGTAAACGCGTTCTTGGGTTGCTCAGGAACCGCAAGGACAATGGCAACCCGACGCTGGTGGCGCAGATCGCGCGCCACTTCAACCTGCCCGCTGCCAAGGCGCCCCCAGGCGGCAACCAGGCCTTCCAGTTCAACCAGTTCATCTACCTCACGCAGGCAAGCCACCCTTCTTCGTCATCTAAATGCATTCATCATTGCACCCCGCCCTCTGCTTCATTTATCTTCGTTTGCATGGCCAAGCTGATTTTAGCAATGGAATGATGCATGCCATCTCAGACAAAATTAGACAAAAAGCAGAGGCAGAGCAGTCTCCGCAGAGCTGCGTGTGCAAAGAGAGAGCATATTTTCCAGCGTACTAGCGCAAGATTTGGAGATCACTCAACAGTGGCAGACCTGTGAGAGGACATTTCATGTTGCAGGTGGTCCAGTCCCGGTGCTATGAAGCGGCCACCGCATACTGGCGCCGCATCAAGACCGACCCAGAGGCCATGACCATGGGCGTGCTCTACTGGCAGCTCAACGACATCTGGCAGGTGCGTGCAGAATCTCAGGTCGAGAGGATTTCTCGTTCCCCAAGCAATGTACTTGTGATTACCTTTGCTCTGTCCTATTCAGAAGCATATCAGCGCCAAGGAGAGCGCTATGTTCCATCAGTGCGCTGGCCTATCTTATCAACTTGGTAGAATCCCCGGCTCTCCAGACGATATGGGCCACGGACACCGATGAAATATTGCATTCTCTATGGCTACTTCTGCCACCACTTCCAGGGAACGATGGATTTTTTGCTGAGCACCACCGAGGTCAGAGCTGCCATCTGCATGTACATTGCTCCTTCTCTTGGAGCGTGCTCATGTGGCCCTCCTGTCGCTGTGACATGCTGCTTCCCTCCACCCATCAAAGCTATTGCCTCTCTTTCTCATCTCATTCAGGTTCACGATCGAGGCACGTGTTGCACACTGAAGTGTTGTGGCGCTTCAGGGACCTTCTTGGAGTTCGGTGGACTACGGCGGCCACTACAAGCTGCTGCACTACACCGCCAGGAACTTCTTCGCGCCTCTGCTGGTGTCTGCCGACTACGACAAGAAGACCAACGTCGCTGCCGTCTTTCTCACATCCGATGTCAACCAGCCTCTCGCAGGTACTTCACTTGCCTGTGCTCCATCCCTCCCACATGGGTTTTGGTTGAAGCCCCACTTTTTGATCCAAGCGCTCTCTTTATCACCACTTTGGGGCACGTCCTATGCCTGCTTGCACGCACAAGGTTGCCATTGGGCACGGCCTGTTGTGGTGGTTAAGGGGGTGTTTGTTGGATGACGACCTACCAAAGCAGGAGGATGGGCATGCAGGAAGGCGCATAATTGTTTATTTGACAGGCTGCTCTTGCCAAGAGGCAAGGTGCATCTACACTAGCTGCATGTAGAGATTGTCACTTGGTGCCAGGAGGTTTGCTGCAGTGGACATCATGGATGGATTTGAAACCATGCTGCGCGTGGTGCTGCAGTGAATGTAACGGTGGAGCTGATTGCCTGGAACGCTACGAACGGCCCCGCGGTGTCGCACAGCAGCGTGTACACGATTGGCGCGCTCGGCTCCAAGCAGTTCCTCACCTTCGACCTCAAGGACACCCTGCAGGAGGCCGGCGCCAAGCCCTCCGACCTCCCCAAGTACTTCGTGCAGATCAAGGCGCGCTCCTGCACTTCTTTTTCACCATGGCAACTTCTTCATCGTGGAGCTTCCAAAGTTGGGATTGATCCAGTGGATCATTGTCTTTTTATGATCTCCTTGAACAGCTTGCCTGTCTTCGACATGTCAGTACATCACAACGCCACAGCAAATCTGCGCGTGTGCTCTTATGCAACAGCCTCAAAAGCCAGCATTTTGCACATGAGCTCAGGTGCGATATTTGACGTCAGGAGCTACAGAGCAACAGCCTCGGACCCTTGGCACCTCAGATCGTTTTCAGTCTGCATTTTACAGTATCTATGGGACTGACGGCGGTTCATGCATGGGTGCAGGCGGCGGCAGCAGCGCCGGCGGACGCGGCCGGCAAGGTGTCGGCGAAGTCGATCAGCCCGGCAGGCAGCCCGGCGACATATCAGAGCACCTGGGAGATCTACCCCGTGCCCCTGAAGGAGGTGGCGCTATCCGGGCAGCCCACGATCACATGGGACGACTTCCGCAACACTTCCTCAAACAGCACCACCTTTGTTGTCAGCTCCAAGGCTGTGGGTGCCCACGTCGCCCTCGAATCCACCCTGCCCGGCAGGTCAGCCCTCTTCAATTTTTTCACTGTTCATGCATAACTCAAATGCGATCTTTCCATCTTATGCTTGGTAAATGGCCATATTGACCGGCTTCTGTGGGGTGCCTATCCCGATTAAGGCAGCAGATTTGCTTCATGCGCCCAGAAACTAAGAGCCCCTGCAGAGCTGCGCATGAAATGTTTAGGCACTTGCTTGACATGGCTGACCGAGCTCCCCAATGTGCACCAGAGATTCAGCTCTTGCCAATTGGTTCCTGTACTAAGGTTGATTGTGAATTTACGTCTCAATAGGCGACTGACTGGTGATGCTTCTTGTGGTGCAGGTTCAGCGACAACAACTTTATCCTGCTGCCGTGGGCGCCCAAGACCATCACATTCACGTCGGCCGCGCCATTCTCCCCGGCAGACCTGAGGGGTTCCCTCTCAGTCATGTCCGTGGCTGACACCTACCCGCCGGCCATCGCTGTGCTGCAGCCGCCCCCTGTGGACACCTACTACCCCAACACACTCAACTGGATCCAGGTAAGCCCTCAGCCTCCCGTGATTCTGCTCTCCATTGTGCAGTCAGGGTTCTTTGCAAGCATTGTGCCTGCGCGTGCTGTCACATTCAAGCGCTGCGCAGCATCGAGCATTGGGCTTCTTCATGCGAATTTCGTGATTTAAGCTGAAGCAAAGCGCAAGTTCTGATTGTATCTGTTCTGACGATTCAAGCAGAGCAGCCAGTTTGCACGCAAAGGTCTCTGGGATTCCAGACAACCTTGTGTAATACGGGGCTGCTTAAAACTTCTCACTAAGTGGGGTCAGAGCAGCCTATTACACAAACGCCTCTGGATTCTAGAGGATTTGGTGTCTAATTGCACACAGACTGGTCACGACATCTGTGTCTATATCCGTATTTATTGGGGCGGTGTGCGCTGCAGGGTCTGTTCCTGGGGGCTCACCCGGGCATGGATCCCCTGGCGCTCACCAAGGGCGCTGGCATCGTGCCACGCGTGTCCTCCTGTTCAGGCAACCCCAACCCATGTGCACTCAACAGCACCTCCGCCTGAGCCCTGGCAGACAGATCCTCCTTCTGCCTTGTACTGCACAGAGCCAGTTCTGTCGCAGCGCTGGCAGTGCTCTGGCTCTGCGAGATGGGCTTCGCATGGCAATTTGCCTGAGTGGTGGCATGCATGCTGGTATAGAAGGGCGATTGATCGGCCGGTACAGAGGGCGATTGGCGGCCAAGAGAGGGCGTGCGAGCACTCGGCACTGTATAGCATAATCTTGAACATGGTGCACTGCGGTCTGCATGGCCTGCTGAACGGTGTACAGGTCAGAATGGAACCTTGCATTTCATCAATACAGGAGTGCCCTGAATAAATTGCATTGCTGGAATGCGGCGGAAGCCAAGTCAACTCATGAAACATACCACGGCATTTGATTGGTTTTATTGCGTTCAAGACTGCATGTGCGATACATTCCTTGCAGCGTGATCCGCCTCTGAAGTATGAAAACAACTTTTGGAAGGAAACAACATGCGTTTGAGAGTTTGCCAACAATCATTTTGTGTTGCTTTGTGTGTATGTAGTTGGTGTTGCCAAAAAGTTGGCCATTGGTGGGTCCGAGCATGATTGCAAGATATGCTATCTTTTGGGAAGGATCAATTTCCTTGCAATGGCAAAGAAGGGACCAGATGTATCGAATTCCCAAGATGAGCTTGAGCGTGTGCGATGGATCACCATGTGGATTGAGAGATGTCATGTTTGATGGTGACATGCTGACTGTGCATCCAGTACCACTTGAAACTGTAAGAAATGTCAGGCAGCAGTGAGATGAAATGCACTTTACAAGTACGCAGCTCCCGGATCCACATGCACAAAGAATATTGCAACTGACATCAGTTGACATCAGCAACTTACATTAATTGTCATAAGGAATTGCTGCAGATGTGTGTTCCTTATACATTACCTAAAACTTCAGTATACTAGCGTTGAGATGCTTTACAATGAGGCTGGGCTATTTGCCGCACACGCATGCTACTTTGATATCCTTTGATACATCTGCCCGGCCAATCGCATTGGTAGACCCGGTCAGGGGCTCTGCAAAGCCTGGAATCCCTAAGAGCTGCCAACTCCAATCAGCTATACAGCCTTGGCGGTTCCACTAGAGCGTTTGAGCTGGTCACTCGTTCCACTTTGATATCGCGCATTCCACAGAAAAAGCGTACAGCCAGGCTGCCTGAAACGAGCTGGAGCTCCAGCACTTAGTATGGCGCCCATATGGGCATGCATGCTTCTGTCTTACTGGAATCTACACATTAAAGTGCCTGCATCTGATTGATAGCGACACTTTGAGACACGAGATGGTTGTCTTTAAATCCTAGCAGAATCCAACTAGATCCTGAAAGAATGACAAGTACAACGGCGCATTGCAAGCATCGGCAGCAATCAGCTGAATGATCGGCAATGACCAGATGCAGGAACTTCTGCAATTTATTGCATTGTACAGTGGAGGCGCTGCTCAGGAGCTTCATTTCTGCTGGATGTGCGACTCAATCCTCCGGACACCTTCAAGCAGTCCCTCAACTGGAGTAGAGGCGTAGCAGATCCTGAAGAAGCCAGGCTCCCGGCCATGGCAGTCCTTCCCTGCAATTGTAGTGACATGCACATTCAACCTGCACTTTCAATGCACGCCTTGGGTCTTGTTGAAGCGTGTGCAAAGCAGGTTCGTCCAAGAAGCAATGCAAACAAGCATGTAATTACCAGAGGTTGAGGCCAATTGACTGTGCTCTCACCTGGCGTGAGCAAGACGCCCAGATCCACAATGTCTTGCCAAAGTTGCCGCTCAGCCTGCACACCAGGGATGACTTTACAATGACTGACTTCTACTCTAATTGCTTGGACAACAACACCGGAAGGCCAGTCACCAATCTAACGGGCAACACCTTTTCTTTGAATAGCTGTGTGATGCCTCACCTGCCACGTAGGCTCAGAAAGGTGAGCACGCATGTCCACCCACAAGAAAATGGCCCCTTGCGCTGGAGTGTAGGGGATGCCTGTCTTCTCAAGAGCAGCTGCAGCAGGAGGAACCACTTGAAAGCTTCAACATCATGAGAAAATGACGCTTGCACTTCCTGAAGTGAAATCATGATTTCACAAGGACCTAAGCATGCTGAGATCACAGCGCAAAGCCCACCCACCTGTCAGGGCATCATAGGAGGCTTCCAGGCGCCGTAGATTTTCAGCAATGTAGTGATTGACAAAGTCATGGTCCTGCAGCATCTGGTGCGCTGCCTCCTGCATGAGTGTAGAAGGCATGGCAAAGTAGCCCAGGTTGTCAAGGGCCCCTGTGAGCTCGGTGTTGTGGGTGTACAGGCAGCCCACACGCATGCCTGAAATGCCCCTGCACAAGGAAAAAAGATGCCTTCTTAATAAAGTGCAGCCATCTTCATGCATGTCAAATGCTGCCAATTTGTACATCACACACGAGATGAACGTTCTCTCAAAAATCGTTCTGCGGTCATTACAGGGCTGTGACAAGTGCCTACCAGTCTTTGCTGAGCCCAAACACGACGTGGCATAGTGCTCGAGCAGAGGCCTTCAGCTCTGGTGCACATTCCTCCAGTATGGACGCCATGCTGACTAAGTCTTCCTTCCTCTTGAAGACTGAGTTCGCATAGATCTCATCGCTGCAGCACACAGGCCCGCGTTGTAGTATGAAGTCCCAGTCACACTTATAGAAGATGTCATCCTGGCAGAAGACACAGCATCGAGCCACAGCAAATAGCGACACATACCTGACCAGGTGTATCCCCTTCTTGCAGCACCAGTTGAGGTATTCTAGTAACGTATTTTTGGGGATGACCTCTCCAGTGGGGTTGTTGGGGTTTGTGACAATCAAAACTCTGAAGTTCTGCTCATCCCACATCGCATCCAGCTGTGAAGATACTGGCTTGCTGCTATCAAGATACAGCGCCAGGGAATGAAGCCCACACCGAACCTGCACAGAGTTTGTGACAGTCAGCACATGTGGAGATTTCTGCCTGGGTAGTACTGATACACCTCAGTGTGTACAAGGCTCCTGGTTGAGACCACAAGCAGAGTGTCACAGATTTGAGGGGATGCCTGCTTGCCTTCAGATCGTTGTCAAAGGCAGGGTAATAGGGTGCAGGGATGCCGACTGCATCACCCTCTGAAGCGATGCAGAAGAAGAGCAAGTCCAAGACACTGCCGCAGCCAGCCAGCACAGTGATCTTGTCTGCTTCCAGAGGGACCCCCTGCCCAGCAACAGAATAACGTTCATGCGCAGTGTTGAGGCAGTGAAGGGTAATGACCACTGGCTGGCCAACTTTTATTGTCACGTGAGGCAGTTGTATGCGATCGGAAGCACCTTCATGAATGTGTTCTGTGCATAAATTGCCAGAGAGGCTCTCAGGCGTGGCATGCCGCGGCCAGGCGGGTATCCGAACAGGTCCGAAGGTACACTTGTCAGACCTCCGCATAATTTGTCGCTCAGAAGGTCAGTAGCAAGCCTGTTTTCTGCGACTGCCAGTATGAGGTTGCCAGTTGGGTTCCCAGGAGTCCTGCAATGCCCCCCACATGAACGTGCTGATGCCAACAGAGCACCGTGTAATCGCTGAAAAATGACAAAATTTCAGATAAATTCATCTTTCCAGTTGAAATCCAGAAACATTCAGTGATTGAGGGCCCGTCAAAGAGCTGATCTGGCAAGGGCATGAGTACATACCAGAGGTTTTGGACCATCTGTGCGATAGGCGTGAAATACGTCATTGGCATCAGAGATATATGTGCATTTCTGCCGCGATCCGACAGGCATTCTGAATTGCTTTTGAGGCCAGGCTCAGCCACAATGTCAGCCGGACATGTTGCCATGTTCGCAACAAGTATCGACCTCGACTTAAGACCTGTGCGACCTCTAAAGATTCTAACCACTATCTCATCACATTTAGATCGAGCACAACTGGATTGCTCCTCCCACAATGCAGCAGGCTCCGCGTAATAAATTCCCGGAGGGAAGGGAGAGTTTAAACCCCCGGAATGGGATCGTGACCCCACGAAACCTAGCAGCCGAGGATGGGGCCTGGTCGAAGGGGGCGTGCCGTTGCCTTAGGAGTGGAAAATTGAGTCCACATTGCCAACTATCAAGCGTCCTGATGATCTTCACAGCCATGTACTGACGCACCAACAGCCCTCAGCGGTGTCTTAGGGGCGTCATCATCGGCGCCCGTGCAACAGAACACACAGGGAAGTTTTTTAGGCAATTGCGCGGAAAGGACCTGGCTCTTGCTCGCCTATATCCTGCTCATCTGATCCACCAGCGGCATCGTATTGAAAGGGTACGTATTTATGACTGTGTGCGGTGGCATTGACCTTGGAAATGACACGTCTGAAGAAGAACAGAAAAGGAAGGTCATTCACGAAGGAAGGAGCCCGCGTGTGAGGCGGTCTTGTTCGGTTGAAGCTGGCTTTCGCGCGTGCTTAGGACCCTCATTGGCATGTTATTCGCCAGCTTGCATCTACCACATCGGGTTTGTGCCGGGGAAGTCCGTCCGGCCCTCCGGCGGTCTGTGTGCTTTCTGGTGTTTAGATGGACGCTGGCAGGGAGGCCCTTTCTACTGCTGGACTTGTTGCCGCTGCGTGGCGCTGCTTGCAGCGGATGCGTGCAGAGATATTTGAGCAAAGGCGTGGCAGAATTGGCCTCTCGCAAAGTTAGTCGCCCTTATTGACGGTGCCCATAATGGCTTATTGCCACCTCTAGCTTTATTGTGGCATTTTCTGTGCAGGCAGCTTGCGTATGGGCGACTATTAGGCTGGAGAAGTACACTTAGGCAAATCGATGGCACATGCCTTTGCCAGTGGCTTCCCTGGCATGGCTGACAACCTAAATGGCGATTTGGGTCAGAGCAGCCACTCGGAGTTCAGCCAGGCTCTTCAAAACAACAGTGCAGGGCAGAGCATGTCGTCGATGTATGCCAGCGATGCACAGCGTCTGCTGAATGCATCTTCCATGCAGCAGGCTGAGTATGGGGCCAATGGGGTCTCTGGCCTGGGTTCGATCCAGCCCAACTGGCAAGGGCAGCAAGCCAGCATGCAGCCCAGCGACCTCAACGCATATGGCACTGACTACGACAACTTCCTGGCAAAGAATGGGCTGGGCGTGAAGTCACAGAGGCCCGGGCCGTCGCCTGGGATGCCGCCTCTGTCTCGGGGCCCCAGCGGGCTGGACCTCATGGCAGCCGGGCAGCAGAACGGCACAGCGCCGCAGCGCTGCCCCAACAACATCCAGCAGATGTTTGCCAACATGACGCGCTCGCCCAGCAACGGACAGCTGGCCGCACTGAAGCCGTACCTGCCACCCGGCCTGAGCGATGAACAGTCCTTCAGCCGCGGCCTCCAGGGGGGCGTGCCCACAGCCGCGATGCTGCCGCAGGGCTACAGCGCCGCCGGACAGCCTCCTCCGCGCTCTGACAACCGGACACCGCCAGTCGGGGCTGGGTACAATGGCGATGCCAGCAGGGACCCTCAGCCTGGGGACTGGCCTGCACCCGAGGGCAACCACCTGGTGTCACACTCGTCTGGGCTGAGCAATGCCTTCTCCGGCGCCGGCAAACTGGCGCCTGCGGACATCCAGCAGCTGCTCAACAGCATGGGCAAGTACCCCGCCAGCGCGCCGGAGCCGATCGGCCGCCCCGCCTCGCGTGTAAGCAACGCCGGCGGCGCGTCTGCCTCGCGCCATGCCAGCGGCGGCAGCCTCTCCGAGATGCTCGCCGCGCAGCCCAAGGGCAGCCCCGGCGGCGCCAGCACCGCGCACGACTTCCCCGCCGGCCACAGCCCCCCTAACACCCAGCCCGCAGACGCGCTGCCGCCACCGGCCAACTCTGAGCCAGGCCAAGAAGCACCGCCGCCCGCGACGACCGCCGGCCCCGAGGTCGAGGCGGGCCCTGGCCTAAGCGCATTTGCTGCGTTGGCAAACATGGCCCTGGAGGACGCCCCTGCAGAGGGCGTGGAGGGCCAGCCTCCGGCTTCCACCGTCAGCACGATGGCCGGGCAGGCTCCGCTTGCGCCAAACCTGTTCGACCCCTCGTACGCAGTGCCTGCCGGCAACGCCAACCTGGCCAGCCACCTCATGGACCCGGCTAGCCTGGCCGGCGGCGGCGGCGCTGCGCGCGCCCCGGAGCTGGGCCCCGGGCTGGGCGGTCTGGACATGACTGCGATGCAGCAGCTGCAGCAGCAGCTGGGCGGCAATGCCTCCTACAATGACATCATGGAGGCCATGCGCCTGAACGCGCAGCAGCAGGCGCTCGCTCAGCAGAGGATGCAAGCGACCAGGGCAGGTGTGTTTCTGCTTGAGGGTAATAAGGTTTTTCTTGCACTGCCAGATTTTTTTGTAGGTGCAAATATAGACGGATGGCATTGCAAAACAGTGTATGCCTTGATGGCTGCGAGAATTCCCATGCTTTTGGCAGCTGCATTGTGCATACGAAGGTGTGATCAGAGGTGTGGAATTTGCTGAATGTCTGTTCGCTGCAGGTGCTGGTCAAGTCCCAGGAGGGGCCAATCCTGCTGCCGGCAACATTGCCGGGCTTTCAGGCTACAACCAAGATCTCTTGAAGCAAGCGGATCGTGCTGGTAAGCGAATTATCTTATTCTTCACTATCGGATTGTGATGTTACCACCAAGGTGCCACGACTGTGCATCTAGCGCCCCTGCATTATTATTATTGTTGTTATTATTATTATTATTATTATTACACGCTTTCCCTGCCAAAAGGCAAGGTACGTCCTGCAGACCATGCATACATGGCATATATTTCCCTTCCAGAGCATGCAAGCTCCTCTCAAGGTTGGGACCTCTTATCTGACTCCTCCTTTCATTTGTCGTGCCAGGAATTCTGGGGCGCAGTGCCATGCTGCAGCAGCTGAACAAGGGCCAGGTGCCCCAGCAGCAGCCGGTGCCTGGGCGCGGCATGGCTTTCCCCTCTGGAGGCCTGCCCTATGGAATGGCAGATCAGCGCCTCCCTGGAGCTGACACCTTTGGCAACGCCACCCCCAAGCCGCAGCCGAGCCCGCAGCAGGTGTGCCCACTAATGTATATCTTCCAAATGTCGACGTGCCGTGTTCTTGCTGACTAAGTGCAGCCCAAATGGTAGATGGTTTTGGTGGGGCATGCTGAGTGACAATGCGACTGTGCGTGCAGATGCGCTTTGGCGGCAACATCGGCGTGCATGCGATCAACCGCACCTCCGCAGCGCAGCTGCCAGGGCAGCCCCAGCCGCAGAACCGGGCCCTGTTGGGCGGCCAGGCGTTCGGCCTCAACAACCCGCTGACGGCCGGCCTGGGCGCGCCTCGCCCCGGCCTGAAGCCCAATTGGCAGGCTCAGCGGGTGCAGACGCACGCCCAGGCCGCCGTCGCTGCTCAGCAGGCTGCTCAAGTCCAGCAGGTGCGTTTCTCTGCTATATTGCTCGAAATATCAGGAGCATGAGAGCACCAGGTGGTCTGCATGCATGCATACTAATTTGTGTGAGGAGAAGAGCAGGCTCTCAACATGGGGGACTTGCAATGTAGTGGTCACTGAAGGCAACGACACTGTGTGCAGGTGCAAGCCATGAGGCTGGCGGCTGCGAAGGCTCAAGCACAGGCGCAGCTGAACGCGCAGCTGCATGCCCAAGCCCAGGCCGCGCAGGCTCAAGCCAACCGCAACAACCTGCTCGCTGGTGAGCAAGCACACCCCTCCATTGTCTCCTTGGAAGATGAGCATTGAATGTGCCGTTCTTGCCGTGTAGCCAACTGCACATGCTCTTGCCTTTTTTGGGCAGCAAGCGCCTGGTACTGAGACGTCGTGTCTGCGCAGGCCTGACCCCGGCACAGCTGAACATGCTGATGAACGCGCCGCCGCAGCAGCTGAACCAGATGGCCGCGCAGCTGGGGCTGCTGGATTCCACTCCAGGCGTGGGCGGCCTGGGGGGCATGCCCAATGCAGGCCTGGGAGGCATTGGCATGACGCAGCAGCAGAAGCTGATGGCGGCTGCCGCGGCGGCGCGCGGCGGCTACGCTCCGCAGCCGCCCCAGCGCCAGCCCACCCGCCCCATGATGAGCCAGCAGCAGCAGCTGCAGCAGCTTTACGCGCAGCAGGCTGCCCAGCAGGTGCGCCTTCCCTCTGCCACGCTATCTCTTAGACAGGGATGATTTGCCTGAGTTGAAGGCTTGAGGATGAGCTTGTGCTGTTGGTGGTCTTGCGTGAGGTGCTTTCAGGGTCAGATCCCAGCGCTTGCGCTACGTGGGTATGTCTTTTGTGGGCTGTGGGGAGGCAAGTGCTTGGGGCAATTTTTGACTGTCTTTATTGTGGGGATTACAGGGCCGTGTGACGCCGTCGCTGATGAATAACCCTGCGCTGGCCGGGCTGGGCGGCGCGCAGCCGCCGGGAAGCGGCCAGAACATCCTCGGACAGGTTGCTTTCATGAACACTATTCCTGCACAAAATCTGGCTTTTCTTGGCAGTGTGTTTCCAGGCTCCTGTGTCATCGTCATTTGTAGAAATGCATCCTATTACCATATATTGACAAGCATATTTCTATGCTGCAGCCCGGTGGAGCGGGTGGGCCCGTGCAAAGCCGCGCGGCGCTGGTGGACATGGGCCGCGGCCTGGCGCAGGCGGGCTTCACCGTGGAGCAGGCGGTCAACTCCGGCCTGCTGGGCGGCTTCAGCGCCTTTGATGTGCGCGCGCTGTCCGAGGGCCACCAAGCTGAGGTCGCCCGCATGCGCGCTGCCCGTGCCGCCGCTCAGCAGAATGCGCAGGCCACCGCCCAGCAGCAGCAGCTGGCCCAACAGCACTACTTGCGCCAGAGCCAGGTCTGCATTCTCCACTTTTCGTGTGTACTTCACCAGTGATGATTTCGGACCAGGTATTTCATGCTGGCTAGCCTAGCTAGGCTGAGGTGTCGACAGCCCTTAGCATCTGCTGATATTCTGGCCTTTGTGCGTACAGCTCCAGCAGCTGCAGCAGGCCCAGCATGCCCAGGCTGCTGCAGCCACAGGAAGCCACGCCGGCAGCGATGCAGGCTCCCACAGCGCCACCCCCAAGACCCCCGCGCCCATCATGAACCTGGGCCCCGGCTCCCTGGGCCAGCTGTTCGACTGGCAGCCCAACCAGCAGCAGCCCGCCAACCAGCCCGGCGCCGACCTGCTATCCGCGCACTGGGACATGACCAGCACGCAGCTGCACGGCGCCCAGAGCGCCGCGCCCTCCCAGCTGGGCCCGGCTCTGAGCCTGGGCGGCCTCTCCGGCCCCCTCGAAGCCAACCTTGGCGGCGGGCTCGGCCCGATCGCCCCGCGCGCCGGCAGCGACGCGGGCGGCAGCGAAGCGCTGTTCCCTCCCACTCTCCGCTCGCGCAGCCCCTGGGAGGGCGGCGCAGGCGGAGGCCTGGGCGCCATCCAGCCTGGCAGCGCGCGCAGCGGCGTGAGCAGCCACGCGACCACGCCGCGCTCGCGCCCAGGGACGATGAGCAGCCTGCTGGAGATGGGCAGCATGTTTGGGCCACCGGCCGGGCAGCCGCCGACCAAGTACTCCAGCCAGGGCAGCCTGGACGGCGAGCTGCCGAGCCACATGCGCGGCGCACCCGGCGCGCAGGCGCCCATCGGCGACGGCCGCGCCACCAAGAGCGGCCAGGGCGAGGTGCCCGCCAGCCTGCGCACCTTCTGGGAGAGCGGCGGCCTCGGCTCTGCCGCTGATACCTCATTGGCCAGGCCGCTCGCGAAGAGCATCAGCCTCGACAGCGCGCGACCGCCGGCCGGAGCACAGGGCCTGCCCACAGCAGGCAATGCCATGGAGCCCGCTATGGACCTGGAAGCCATGGATGCTGCACTGGAGGCTCTGGCGGCCAAGGCCGCCTCCGAACCGAGCGCCCCGCAGGAGCCTGGTAAGCCCCCTGGCCACCCACGGACTGCTTCACTACCTATTTTCTGAAATCCATGCCAGCATCGTTGTCTGCTGATGTGGCGGAGCACTCCCTCCCTGTGCAAGTGGTGATGACAAGTGATGGCTGCTGCGCAGTGGCCCCCGCCAGCCTGGACACCTACACGGCGGCAGACTACAGCTTCTTCAACATGGGGGACCCGACTGAGGCTCTGGGCACCCTTTCGCTGGAGGGAGAGCTGGAGGACGAGGCCGGCACAGACAAGGACATCCCCAGCGGCCTCCTGGACGACACCGGCATGACTGAGGTCGCTGAAGACCTGGCCAAGAGCGCTCCCTGAGGAGCACAAAGCAATATGGAAGGACAAGTCTGCCCCTCAACATGAGCTGCAGTGGAGCGATGAATAATATATGAGGTTGAGGCGGCATGGAAGTCGATGCAGAGTAACAAAGCTGCCTCCTTGTTTGGGAGATTCTTCCATATCAATTGAGATTTGAGATCCTTTGTCAAAGAGGAATCATGGGTTTTCTTGACTGCTGTGAGGCTCCTCACAGCAGCTTTTCTCGGTATATGATTTGCGTTACCCCTCTCGTCCAGGAAATAACGCGGGTGCAAGACATCGGGCCAGCTGGGTTGCTGCCTGCCAAGATAATGTGCACTGTACACCACCACAGCCATCCTCAATCCCTCAGCCTCAATAGCCGGGATCCCTGGTGCAGCTTTCCAGGAGGGAGGGGGGCTTTTGTGGGAGGGTGGGATCTGCTTTAAGACAAGGTAGTATAGGGAGGGAAGGGATTCTTAGATGCTCTGTGTCGCAGCACCAATCTGGATCGCGTGCAAGAGCTAGAGGTGTCTTGAGTTTCATCCTGGCGGGGGGCCCCAGATGTGAAGTGTGTGAGACCAGCGATGTATTCAATGAGTAGTCTTGTGCTTTGCTGTGGCGGCAGCTTTCCCTTCTGCGAGCTGCCTCCACCACGCGCAACCTGCGCCGATGCGTGGCCAGACTTTTGCTGTCGCACTCGGGTGCGCTTGCGCCTCGGGCGACAAAGACTGCCGCAGGAGGGGGCGCGATGTATAAAATCCCACTGGTCAGGTCTTGCTAGGAGTAGGAGCTTTTGGCGCCATGGCAGGGGGCTGATGCGACCGGGACGCCCTGAGGCTTGGCCCCCTGCCTTGACGGCGCGCGAAAAATATATCTCTTCAGTCGCCCGTGACGCTTGCTCACGTGGTCTGAGCTGGCGCAGCATGAGTCATAAAAGAGGGAGGTGATGAGTGACCGGTCTAAAGTACTTGGCGCTGTTCTGCGCCGTGCTATGGCGTGCGGACGGGACGGCTTGGGCGCACATTGCATGTGCGGATTGTTTTCTCTCCTTCTGTGTTTTCAACGCAACGCGGTCTACAATACTGAGAAATGCTGCAGAGTTGCGTGGGCCAGGACCCTCTTGCGGCCTCCCAGCTGGCAAATTGCCTCTATCTCTGTATTGTTATGGGGGGCCTGTTTCTCCCAGCGGTCAGCAGAGCCTGTCGCTTCAGCACTCGGAGGACTTAATACCCTTGCATTTTTTCTTCTCGGCCTGTGCTCTGCATGTTTACTTCTTGTAGATTTCATTCATTGCGGCATTTTTCCAAGGCCAACAAAGTATGCAGTGGAAGGGCCCCGCGAATACATGCAGCAACAGATTTAAATAAATTTGTGAGTACACCCCTGATTTGCTCCAGTGTCCAGTGGCTTGCTGCCGGTAGGTAGAGGACGCATTCTGGGACATTGACCTGTTGCGTTAATGCGTGTTATTTTGCCAAGCCACCGCTGATATCCGATATCCTGGCTTAGCGTTTGTGAGAAAAATTTGCCCTGCTGAGGTGTGGTCCTTTCTAGGTGACAGATGCCGGGCCGCCCTCTGAGCTTTGCGTCAAAGGGCACCCGGCTCCGGCCATCATGGTTAGCGTGCGCCAGAATGTGGCCCGCCTGTCAAGCTGAATTGACATTTGGTGCCGGTGAGATGACTGCACGGAGGCCATCGCTTCCTGCAGGAGTTGGTGCAAGTGCAAGACATAAAAACAATGGCAGTGGGGTCCGCAAAGTCGGTGTCTGTTTGCCTGCAAACTGCTGCTGCTTGTTAGCGTGGATCCCAGCTTTGGAAACAGCCTGCCAGCTGGTATTGGAGGGAGTGACCCTATAGCGTCTGACTGTTTTGTAAATGTTATTATGTGTGAGACACCATTGCTCAGCTCTGTGACCATCTTGTCATGCACGAGTAGCTCCCGGGCTACTAAAGGCTCTCTCAATATTGCGCACCGTGCGCATCAGGTCACGGTGACCTGCATGAGATACAAATTAGTTTCAACTAATGTCCTAACAGACACGTCAGGTCCATGATCATGAGGTATACGGCCTGCAGCTGGCGCGCATGGTGCCAGCAGTGGCATCTGAGCCCCTGCTTATCCTTCATGCACTCACATCGAAGGGCACATGCAAAGCTGCTGGCTACATATATGATGCTGCCTAGAGGTCAGGGTCCCGGTGGATTACACATGATGGTGATCCCTCTCTGGCCCGTAACGGGGAGCGGTCCAGTGAGGAGAGGTTAAGTGGGTGCTCACCTGGATGTGCTAGATATTTCCGCTTCACCAGGCAGCACAGCCACCATGGACTCTTCTGGAGCCGTGCAAAAGAGGGAACCAGTTTTCACAAAGATTGACCAGCTGAGACCGGACACCTCTGGGCATAACTTGGTGGTGAAGGTGAGTGGCGCCCTTGCCCCCCGATGGGGCGTTCACGCTGAATTATGGGCGCATGGCGTCCCCGGCAACCAGCATTAGGATGCTTCCTGACGGTGTCACTGATTCATCGGTGCTACTTGCTGATGCTTCTGAAAAGCTGGCTTGCCAGTGATTGAATCGCAATTCTCGTGGGGGGCATGGGATTGCAGGACTCCCCGAATCCATGTCCAGCTTGCGATGTCACATTCAGCTGGAAGCAGTCTGCCATTCTTTTTCTGTCGACCAGCAGCATCATAATCGTGATTTCCTCATGTGACTGATAGAAGTTGACGGCACACAAAGGAGAAAGTGCTTTTCAGGATGTTGTTGGCGCTGGCTTTGATTGGCATTGTAACATTCGCTTACCCTAAAGGCAAACTTCCAGGTGATCGAGGCCAACGTGGTGCTCACAAGGCAAGCCCCGCGACCGAACACAACAGCACCGCGCATAGCAGAGTGCTTGATAGGAGATGAGACAGGAGTCATCATTCTCACAGCAAGGAATGAGCAAGGTGCACAACTCTTTCCTTGCACAAATTTGACGTAAATATATTCAGGGAGGGTTGTAACCAACCCATCAAGCTATTTTATATAAAGACATGGTACTGATGGATGGTTCCAATCCTTGGGCAAAGGGTGTATCGATGTTTGGACTACATGCTTGGTTTTAAGAAAACGCCGCCAGTGCGATGGTCCCTGTGGCAGCACACGTTTTCTGCTGATGTACTTCCCTTTGACTTGCAGTGGACATAGCACAGAAGGGGGAGTACTTGATCCTCAGAAACTCAAAAATTGACATGTATAAGGGTTCCATGCGACTGGCGGTCACACAATGGGGCAAGTTGGAGAGCACACACGACCGAGATTTCGAGCCCAAGGTGCCTGGCTGATTCTCTCCCTCCCGGCACCACAACTGTCTGAATTTCCTGGTGGCCCTTCCTTGCACACCCAGAACATGCAGCATGATTTGACCTCCTATTTGCTCAGTTGTTGGAGGAATTTACTAGAATCCAAGGCTCACCATGGTCATTGCATGACCTGGACAGGATTAAAGCTCACGATGTGCATATGCAGTTGGACCACAACCTGTCACTGGTTGAGTACGAGCTTGTGCGCTTGGATCAAGGCAATGACACAGACAGCGCTGCAGCAGCCCAGCCAGAAGCGCCGGCCAGTGCATGAGGACTTGTCCTGTTCCCTGCGGCAATAGATGGTCAGTGTCGCTTGCAAGGCTTCTGGTGAGCAGGGAGGGCTTACAATGCCCGTCTGGAGCTTGTCCTCACCTTTTCAGGGCCCAGGAACATCTGCAATAATGAGAGCTGCTGTTCCCCAATTCATCTGTTGAATATCAATACTATCCAGTCCTTGAGCTACAGAGCTACAGAGCTATCCTGCCATGGGCTGCTCTGAGAGACCGGAGTCGGGCCAAAAGGGGCTGGCGTATCTAGGGCGTTGGACAGATTGAACCGGATGGCACTAGGTAGCTTGGGCACTGCAGAGAGGGCTGTTTAATTTCTTGTCACAGGCGTCAGATCTGCCACTGTATTGTTTGATGCTCCAAGTTCAGTGTTACCCGGAAATAGAGGAGGTGCTTGTGTTGTGTGCCCTTGAATAAGGGCGCTGCGCCATGCGCATGGCACACGCGGGGGGCACCCTGCACATAGAGGGGGGCGGCAGCTTGAGCAAAAGGGGTGCTCTCTGACCGGGAGGGGTGTGCGGGGTGCTCCCGTGTGACAGGATCGGCTGTGCGGCGCTGTTTTTAGACTGCCTCATTCGAGGCATTAGCAGCCATTCGAGCAAAGTTTGCGTCGTTGCGCTGTTGACGTCGCAAACACTGTCCCTGTATGTTGTCGTCTATTCACGCTGAAAGGGTGCAACCAGATCTAAGGGACCATGCATGTGCGTGAGACCCATCTGCATCTCCAGGATGCATGTAAAGCATCAGTGAATCTTGTCACCGCCGTTGCACTGTATCATTGCACTTCAAAACTTGCCTGGCACGCACCGGTCCTCAAGCTTCAGAGAGAGCTGTGCTTCCTGGCTCATGCAGTTTATATTCTCTGCTGGCAACACCAGTACCATCTACCGGTACAATTAGAACTTGACATTGTCAAATCCTCTCTGCTTGAAGGGGATGCTCTAGCCCACCGAAGTGTCATGTCTCATGGCTAAACAGCCAGTTGCTTTCTTACAAGTGTCGCAGGTCATCAAGCACGACTGTTTCCCTTAGGCACATCAGACAGGTGCAGGCCGCCGGCTTTGGCCATATTGGCGGCTCGGTTGCTGCCAAAGTCGCGCACGTTGGCCTGCCTGCTCAGCCTGCTCCCAAACTGGATGGCTCGCTTCACGCGCACTGAGGCCCTTTTCAAGCCCAGCCTGCACCCCCAACAGCCACTCTGAACATCGGTATCATGCTGCACCATCACAGCAGTCAAACACACTCAGTCATCTTTTCTCTATGGGCGTGCAGGCATGTCCACGGCTCAACAGCCGGGCAAGACAGAACTGCCTTCCACATTCCACATGCCTTGCACTAGTATTCCATGTATCTCAGCCCATATCAAGGTATCAGCAAATCGTCACCCCTGTGGCGGCGTGCGCGCAGGCTCCAAGAGCAGCGCAAGACATTGGAGGAGATGTGATTTCCTGCCCCCTTGTCATCGGCATCTGATATGGCGCCAAGGCACGAGGTGGGCAGTGTTACCTCCGCAACGCGGCGCGCAGCAGCATCTTGTCGCCGGCGCCGGGTGGCGCTTGCAGGTCCGCAACGAGCGGCAGCGGCACCGCCAGTAGCGTGGCGACGAAGGCCTCATCAAGAAAGGGGTGGCGCGCCTCACGGCCGACGTCAGCGATGATGCGGTCGTCTCGGCCCAAGTTGCGCCGCCACAGCCGCCCCACGTCCAGCGCCAACTCCGCCGACAGGCCCTCCCAACCCTGCCGCCAGCTCCCAACACTTTTTTTTGGTGTTTGTTATATTTACTGCTCTTTGATGCTGCAGCTTTGACGCGCTGGGCAGTCTCATGTTGCCCCCGCACAGCTCTGGTCCAATCATCGAGGTGTAGTGGCGTACATCTTGGGGGGTGAGGCCTGGTGTCCACTACTGGGCTTCACATGCGTCTTTCAGCCGTCCTTTCTCATCCAGAGACGCTCGTAGGTGGGCTCGCAAACATCTCCAAGAGTAGTGTCCACCTTCAGAAAGCAATGAAGGGCAGGACGCACACTCCAGCTTTTGCGCGCTTGGCGGATGCAAAGCCACTGGGTGGGAGGAGAGGCGCACGTGAGAGCGGAACCTGGTACGGTGGCGCCCATAGCCGGCGCACAGTTCGTCCGCGCCGTGGCCCAGCAGCACCACGCGCGCGCGGCTCCTGTACCGCCTAGCCTCTTCCATGCCGCTCCTAATCTGGCTCGGATCCCCCTCCTGATGGGCACTGCTGGCTGCCTCCCCTCTGCTGGACGGCTGCTCACTCCTCTCTGCCTCTGCGTCACTTATGCTACCGGTCCGACTGCCCTGAGAGTGCTCTGGCGGGCTGCATGTGGGCTCCTTGTCAGCTGGAGCGGCTGCGCTGCTGGTTTTGGGGGACGCTGCACTGGGGCGGCCGGGACTGTGGAGGAGCAGGGGCCCCTCTGCCTGACCGGCCAGCCACAGGGCAGCTCCAATGTTGAGGTCCATCACGCTCTCAGACGGCCGCAACAAATCTGCACAGGCGAATGCCTCTGTTTCACTTGGGGGTGGAAGGAAGTTTCAATGGGTTCATCGGCTCCATTCTACCCGATCTGCCATGATCCTTGAAGGCTCGTCCTTTATCGAGGTTGAGAATTGTCGTAGACTTTGTCAACCACTCATTGATGCATGCCTCTGAAGGGAAGCATGGTAATGGCGTTGGCTCACCCAAGATGTGGAGCCTGTTGCGGTCCACGTCCTCCAAGCCGGCATCCACCAGAATGAGGCGCCACTCCCTCTCTGGCGCAAACGCCTTCAGCTCCTCAAACGCATCCAGAGCAGACATCCTGCAAGGCAGGCACACTTGCTTGCTTTGTTAGGCAATAAAAGACAATTCATATGGTATTATTCGAAGGTTCCATCTCATTCCAGGTGAAGTGGAGTGTCAATGTTTGGTGATTGTGTGGTGCAGTGTTATTACCCATGCATGACTGGTGTCAAACAAGACAGTATATATGGCAAAGCAGTTCTGCTTACCTGTCAGGGGAATTGCCTCCGTCAAAGCAGATGGAGGCCAGGTCTATGGGGGTGTCTGGCGGCAGCGCCATGTGGGCGCAGGTCGCCAGAAGTGTGGAGTCAACTCCTCCCGAGAATAGGACGAGCACAGGAGCAGGCGCCAAGCCATCCTGAGCTGCTGAGTCCCAGTGCAGGCCGTCTGGCATGTCGATGCACTTGCAGCGGAGAGCCACAGCGTTCTGCAGCGCTTCCAACACCTGTACATCACATGAACCATTCCTGAGTGACTACGTCGGGTTCCAGAGTGACTGCGTCAGGCAGGCAACATTTACTGTTGTAGAATCCTCTAATGGCAACAATGTGCGCCATTGAGTTCATTCCAGCTGCTCGATTAAGGGCCTCCAATCTGTCTTACCAAAGGTTATGCTCTGGCTGTTTCAATGCAAAGATGACAGAAATGTAAATCATAGATGCACAAGAACTTGCAGACATAGACGGTGGATGGGTTGGAACCTGGTCAGCTGCGCGTTCAAATGCGAGTGCTCTGTCCTCGTCCTTGACATCGGGCTGAGGGGCGATGAGGCTGCTAGGGCGCTGGTAGGCCGCCAGATTGTCTAGCAGTGGGTCCGCCCATGCATGCCTCTGCATGGACCCTGATGCCCTGCCCTCCAGCAGCCTGCTGTCCCCAAAACAAACGCTGTATATGCCAGGCTCCACCTCCTGCTCATGCAGGCAGCATGATTGAATATCCTGCTGGTTGCTCATCAGGTGCGCGAAAAATAATACAAAGGATTCTGGGGGTCCTGCAAGTCAGAATCTGGCCTCAGACAGGCAGACAAGTTAGCTGGTCTCACCTCCCAGAATTGGGACACTGCTGCGGATGAAGCGCCGCCGCCATCCTCAGCTGCTGTGAGCCTGCCATTGCATGCCTCAGGGGATGTGCAAGTGTTTTGTAATGTCTCTGATGGGCACGAGACACTGGCAATGCAGAGGTCCTGGCAACAATCGTCTGGAAAGTGGATTAACAGGCTCCTCCGCCCTGCACAGCACAGAATCCATGCTCCTCATGTCCATGGCACTCCAAGAGCCATTTACCTTCGACATCACTGGCACATCAAGTAGGAAACACGGTGTTTGCAGTGGGTTGAAGAACCACCTATAGCGTCGCGGCCAAACCAGAGGGTCCCAGATGCAGCCTGCCAGTACATGAGCGCCCAGGGGCCTCTCAGCTCAGACAGAAATAAAGGGACATCTGTGCTGCACTGCCCCAAGGCTTGCATGAGCACCTGGCCGTCATTGCATCCCTCAGGAATGTGCAACCCTCCAAAGATCTCACCTACACAGCCACCAAAGATATCCTCAGACCTTGGTCCCATCCGTCAGCGTGGGAATGGGCTTGTGTAATATAGCGTTTGGCATGAATTCTAAGGAGTTCGGCTGGCTGGAGATGGTGCACCGTTGAAGAGCAAGATGTTGCCCTGGTCATCTCTGTGAGGGGCGCAAGTTGTATGCTGACCCCGTAGCTGAAGCAGTGAGCTAGCCAACTCCAGTACTGATGCTTGACTCAAGTGTACCTGTTAGAAGTTCAACATGCTGTTCATGAAGTATACCAGTTGCGGTACACTTGAATTCATTCTGAGGAAGGCCCTCTGTACCTGTCCATGCCCAACTGCATCTGGACCACGTGCCTTTAGGGCAGGTAGAAATTTTTCCAGGGATAGAAATAATTCAGAAGCTTCTTGGACACACTCCTGCGTGAAGGGAAGCGCTATAGATTCAAGGTGCTTACAAGGTTCTCCTCCATGCCGATGCCCGTGCACTTGCACACTGAAATGCAGACAAAGCATTGGGGTGACTCAGATCGTTGAGTGATTTTATTACCGTTTGTTCACCGTCTCTCTTTATGTCGACTCTCCTGCCGATCAAGAGAATACCGCACATAGGCGATTGCACTCTGCCTAGTGAAAAGAGTGTAAAAACAGACTGGAAGGCTCTTTTCGAAACGCAGGATCTACTGTGATTTTGATACTTTAGTTATTATTGAGGGGTCAAAAGTAACAGCTAGTATGTATATTCAGATCTTGCACCAGAGCACCAAGGACATGGACGAATGCGTCGTGTATTTGACCATATTTTACTTCCTCACGTCATCCCCGATTGTCTCTTGGATATGACCATCATTCGGCGCTACTGGTGCAAGCTGATTGTACGATGCAGAGGCCGCACAGAGATAGAGCGTCATATGCACATGGCCGGGTTCTGCCTGCCCGGTTGGGCAACATGAGCTGCCCAATGCCAGATAAAAGCCTGGTGAAAGGATTAACAATGGGGAGTCTCTGGAGATGATGCAGTGTGATCTTCCTTGCTTCCTTGTTGCAAAAATGGTAACAAAGACATTCTTGGGGAATTCATGGGCTTGCATCCCTATCTACAGTAGCTACCTGGCCAGACCTCCAAAATTTATCATGATATTAACGAGCCGGCTCTGCTGTAATTTGATTTAGAGACTGCAAGTTTGCTCAGATCTGCACATCTGCATAGCTCAGATCAACATGCTTACCATTGATCAATCACATACTTTGCACCGCTTGCGCTTCATTTTAAAAGCTGGAAACATGAAATGCTTGTTCCAAGATCTAACCGACATCTACAAAATTGGGGATAGGCTTGACCAGGCTCTAGCTATATCTTGTCTATCTACTGCCAGACGACAGAAAACAAATCACACTGCAATTGCCGACGGATTGGCTTGCAGGCTAGGGCTGCCTCTTAGAGCTGCTCCCCGGTACTCATTCAGCTTGTTGAGCAGATCCTCCAGCTCCGCATGCAACACCTGCGAGCCAGACTTTTCAGCATGCAAGACCCCTTTCTAACACCCAGCAAAACAGAAGCTTCACGCAGCCGCATTGACTGTGAGGGAAAGCAGCTTGCAGCAACCAGCAGCACGCACTGACCCTGCTTGGAACAAGGTATAGGTAATCATACTGTACATTAAACCCACTGTACCCTACTTTGTACAGCAGCCCGTGGGAGAACTCTCGGTGTTGTAAGTAGGAGGCTCGCACCTTGAATGCTGATGCCCACCGCTGCATGAGGGTCTCAGTGCGCGAGTACAGCCGCTGAGCCTGCGCGCCATACTCCTGCCGGCTGGCCTCGGACGCTGCCGACTGGGCACCCTCCTTCAGCGCCTTCACATACCTGTCCACGGCATGCGGACTCTAATTCAGTGAACCGCCATTTGCTTATACAAATCAATACCGGTGGACCCTGAAATGTGATTCCGGGGACAGCTAGTACATGGGATAGAAAGGCAGGGGTGCAAGAACAAGCCCAGCTCGGTCCGAACAAAGTCACATGCTCTGAAGTACAAGCAGGTTGTTTCTGCTGATGCCGCAGGAATGCAGAGAGAAGAAAGCCTCAAGGACAGTGTGAAAAAGAGGTCGAGGTATCACCTGGTCACTGTGGACATCTCCTGGTGCAGCTTGTGGTAGACGTCATACTTTGCGCTGTATTCTTCGCAGTATTGCTTGTAATGGGGCGCATCTGCCACTGGCGGGTGCTGTATGGGCTGCCGTGACTCGTACACTGCAAACCAGGAGTCATCCGCGCAGTTTGAGCTGGCCAGAGCCGACGGCGCCCTCGGCAGTTCTGCGCCATCACAGCCATCTTTCAGACTCATGTCATGGACTGTGCAGAATCTGCTGGCAGGAGTGTGCACATCTTCTCAAGGCCGACAGTTGCCGTGCTTATGTGTCATGCATTCCGAACATGCCCAGAGCGAGAAAAGCACTCTTACCAGTGACCATTGGTGGCGTCATTTCCAGCCGCTGCTTCTTCTGCTGTGGCGGCATGTTGGGCAGTTCTTCAGATGAGGGTGAGCTCCTGGGAAGCATGCTGGATGTGGTGTTGGAGCCCCCAGCCAGAGCCCTGCCAGAGCCGGAGCCAGCTTCCTCGCTGCTTCCGCGCAGCCTCCCCATCGCTCCCGGTGTCCAGTCATCGCTCTCATCGTCACTCTCTTCCAACACCTGCGCCAGCACAGCCAAATATTACCTGAGCTCACACTGGTCAGCAGCGCAAAAGAGCTTTGTCAGTGAAGCATTCATGACTTGCACAGAGGTACGCAGAGGCAGTGAGGGTACAGGGGCCCACCGTCCGTGACCGCTTGGCTGGCTTGGCAGGTGCAGGCGCCGGCAGCTGCTTAAGTACTTCTGTATGCATGCCACTTGCTGGTTTGACCCTTTGCTGCTGTGGCTTTGCTGCCCGGTGCGCGCCGGCCTGAGCACCCGGCAGCGGGGGCTGCCTGTCCTTGGCCGCCTTCTTTGCTGCAGTGGTCTTGCCCTGCTGCTGACTTGGCCCCTGCCCTTGCCGCTGATGAACTTGCTGCAGCGCAGACACAGCCGCAGCGCCGGAGGGCTGGGCCTTACCAACAGGCGGCCGCGGCTTCTGCTTCGCGGGCGGCGCAGCGCGCTGCAGCGGCGACGGTTGTGAGGATGGGAGGCCCAGGTCATCTTCAACCAGCTGCAGAAAGGGCTCTGGAGTGATCTGCGTGCCCCTGTCTGCAGCAGGCCTGGGGAGCCCTCCTCCATGCAGCGGCTTCCCCTGCTGGGGCTCCGGCGTGGGCTGCTGGCTTCCGCCAGCTCCCCTCCCATTGCCCTGCTGCCGCTGCTGCGGTTGCTGCTTCGCCTTCTTCTGCTGCTGGCTGGCAGGAGCGGCAGGCGCTTCCTCTGGGGATGTGCTGCGGCTGGGTGTCCGCGGGTCAGGGCTGACCCCTCCAACTTCAGCGGCGGCCCGCTCTTTGAGCTTCCTGGCCTGGGCCTCATACTCCGGTTTCACCACGTAGATGCCCGGAGACTTGTAGTTTGCTACGCGCTTCAGCTGGTCTGCCAGCGCCTGCCCTGTGGGCGGCTTGAAGACCGGCACCCTCGCTGCCACCTCTGCCAGCGCTTGCTCCACTTGCGCCTGAGTCAATGCAGCACTCAGGATTCAGCCCTAAAAGCATTTTATATCTATTATGGTGAAGCGGTGGCGACACCTCTAATCCTGACAAGATTGCTGCCAGTCTCAGGACATTGTTGTTCGTGATCTTGAGAGCATGGTGAGCATTGCCATGCCAAATTAAGTGACAGGTGCATGACATGCAGTCTACACGGGATGGACAAACACTTACCGGGCGCTTGAAGTCTCGTTCAGAGAGCAGGCCCAGAAGGCAGACTGCGACGCTGTGCTTGGCCCCCAGGATGGCGGCAGGCGGCGGCGGCTCCTTGAACCGCGACTGCTGGTTTTTGGGCGCGGCCGGCCGGCCAGCCGCAGGGCTCCCCTTGCCGCCCAACTTGGAGAGCAGCGCATTGCTCTTGCTCTTGGGCGGCTTGCTCCCCAGCGCGCCCACAGGAGGCGTCCCACTGCGCACCACTGCAAATGGTACACGGAAACAATTAGACAAGCATGCATCTGTGGCACTTCTTGCGAGACAACAGCTCAACATCAGTCAGAGCAGGCTTGACAGGACAGCACTTGACAGGCTGTGCCGCAGCAGCAATGCTGCAACACTGAGCGGTCTTTGGTGATTCGGGCTGGCATGAGGAGCCGCACCATCTGGGTGGGCAGTTGGTTGGCCGGAAGTGCTGGGCAGCGGCGGTGTGAGGCCCCTGTTTCCAGGCACCAAGGCGCCAGGAGGTGGCGGTGTGGGACCTCTGGAAACAGGTGGTGTGGAGGCGCGGTTGTAGATTGTACCAGAAGGCTTGGGGGCTGCGGCAGATTTCTGCTGAGCGCCGACAGGCCTTGCCTGAACGGACGCCCTCTTGACTTTCTGGGGACCTGTGTACAATCATGAGTATATTGGAGAGCTGCAGATAAGGCACTCAACATCAATGGGCACGGAAGACAGAGAAACGTGAATGAATAGGCCGCCTTTCAGAAACATTGTCAGCACATGCAGCTGCATGGCCTTTATGGACTATCACTGGGGTCACCTTTCACTGGCACTGGGAGCTTCTCCAGGCGCTGCAGGGTACGGACATGCTGCTGCTCTTCAGCCATGACGCGCCTGTCTCGAGCTCGCCTGCGCTCCTCATCATCCAGTGTCCGCTGCAACACAGCCATTCTATAAATTCGAGCAAATAACATTGGGAAGACATCGGAAGAGCTTGGTGTGGCGTATGAATGCTTACAAAATGAGCCACATTCACCTGTATTTGGAGTTTTTGCCTGATCTGAGCAACCTCCTGTGCTGGGCAGTCATCCCTGTCCACCGGGACTCTTAGAAGGTCGCAGCAGGTCTCCTCGTTGGCCTGGAAGGCATACTCCTGGTCCCCAACAACGATGGCCTGCGACAATCGGTGCCAATCAGTTTGCCCGTAGCTGCTCCCTTGTAGGAGCCTCTCAGTAGCCATGCTTTTGCAGGTGAGGCGATCTCAGCGCTGGGAGGCATGCCGACGCGATCTCGTGTTCACAAGACACAAAATGAATAAAATGTATCAAAATGTATGATTGCAAGTCTGAAATTTGCCAAACGCATGCGTATGGTTATTGCTTGGAAGCTTCGATGCCAGCTGGCCACAGGAACCCTCACCCCTGCACCCCCTTCGAGACGCATCCGAGTTGGTTGCCTCGCTTTGCTGGCATTTATGAGGGCTTCCTTCAATTGTGGCGTGATCCTCAGCTGAACTGCATAGCAAGGCCTCCCAAAATCTAGTCCCAAAGATCTGCCTATCGAATCCATACCGACACCGGCCCCGACTTCCAACAGAAGCTAGATATCTGAATATTTCATATTCAGTACGCCAAGATGATGCCTCGATATCTATTTAAGGCGGCCTTTCGCCAAAGAAGCTCATATTATATGGTGCAGTGGTTTGAGCCCTTTTGTTTCTGCGGATGTCATATCCTGATCAATACAGAACGACACAGTACACCATTGTTACCATATGATGAACCAGATGCGTCCAGTGGTGCAGATGTATTGAGCCTGGTAAATCTGCGCATCTTCCAGGGCTACCAGAATGCTGCCCAATTTGGGCAAGATCTCGGTGGCCCGTGGCCAGGCAGCTGTATGTGAGTCACATAATGTGACACTCTCTCTTCGAATTGAATCCAGCGCATCAGAGAACACAGGATTCTTTTCAGATGCCAAGAGAGGAGATTGCTGTGCTACATGGCCTGCATGACTTATCTCCCAGCTTGGTAAAAGACTTTTACTAAAAGTACAGCTATGGGATAGCTACAGCTGCAGCTAGACTAGCTGAAGCTGGCTTCAGAGCAGGCAGACTGGTATTTAAGGTCAAGACATCGACAGACTTCCACGAGCTTAAAGATAGCCTAATCTGAGAAGTCAATCAAGCTTTATATTGCAGCTCAATGCTTGCATGCACAGTGCAGTGAGCCCTCATAAGTGACGCATGCGCAATGCAGAGAGTATACTACTGTACGTACAGATCAAAAGTGCATTTAAGGGCATCCTACTAAGTAAAACATGCTTAAGTTGCACATCAATGCATGAGGTCAGAGTTGCACCCTAGCTATAGATCTATAGATCTTTCAGTCTTGATAGAGATACTATCTCTAGTATAGAAGTATTGCCTATTCATCTGAGACAGGCATGATTCACACATGCAACCATGTGAGCATGTGCAGAAATGATCACTGAGTGCCTACGTGGTATCAAAGAAAAGATAAAAGCCAAATAGGCAATAGCATATACATCTTGACAGGCAGGCACCCAAACAAGCACAAAACTTGCATGCAGAAGCATGAAGGAAAACAAATCAAGAGCGCTACAGAGTTAGATACCGGTCTGTATAAGGTCTAGAACACAATGGGTGCAGCAATCCTGCAGCACCTTATTGCAACAAGGCAATGCAGTTCCAACTAAAAAAGGGGCCTGCTGTTTTCAAGCGATGAATGTTTCATTAGAGACTCTTCCCAAGCCTCACAAGAAGAACAGCACACATGCAAGCAACAGAGAGCAAGCGCTTCTTTATCCATGATCTACAGCAAATCACTCCTCCCCGCGCAGAATGGGCGTCACAAAGATGCCCTTAGCAGGGCCGAGAGTGAAGGGCGAGCGGACCTCCAGTGGCACCTGTCCTGGAGACAGCTTGAACTCAAACCTGCAACCCATACAACCCCTGTGAAGACCTGTCACAACAGTGTAGAACAGATGCATCAAAACAATGGGCTTTCTAATATGCAAAACCACTGGCGATGTTTCTGGTCACCTCTGGTAGATGCGCAAGAGCGCAATGAGCGCCTCCTCCCAAGCAAAGCGCTTCCCCACGCATGCACCTGCACACCAATACAGCGGATATGAACAGGCCCTCCTTAACCTGTTTGCAAATAACACCATTTGCAAGGAAATATCTGTTTCATATTGCAGGGGACGCACGGATGCCGTCGCCAAAGGGCATCCACGCCCTCTTCTGGGCCTCTGTGGCCTCCTCTGGGGCGCCCGGCACCCACCGCTCCGGCACAAACTCATCCGGCTTGTCCCAAACATCAGGGTCCCGGTGAATGCCACACAGCGACACCTGCGCAACATCGCAACACTCTCAGACCACTGAGAAAAATCCTGTGCTCCAGTGATTCTCCGGAGGCATCCAATACAATTAGCACAATGGCACAGCCTTTCTGGGACAGAAACAGCCGGGTCAGAACAGAAGAGGTCTCAAAAGGATGTCCGGGATGATCTCAAGTGGAGCATACGTGGACCCAAGAGCCCTTCTCGACAAGGAACCCATTGAGGTTGAGGTCCTCGACAGCTTCACGGATGCTGATGTGGCCCGGAGGAAACAGCCGCAGCGCCTCCTTGAAGACTGCCTGCACATATGGAAGCCCCTCCAAGTCGCTGTTCTGTGGCACTCTGTCCCTCCCAAACGCATCCACCTCCTGCATCACGCATTGATCCTCACTGTTTTGATAAAACCCCACAAGAGATTCAAACTTGTGCCACCCTACGCCCTTCAGTGCTGGACAGCAGATCACACAGGTATAGACCAGCAACCCAAGAGCAAGAGCACTCCAAAATGGAATGCACAGAACAGTGTGAATATACTGGAAGTAGCATAAACAGGGAGAGAAGTTGCCTGTATCAGCCTCGCTGCCTTGTCAGGATTTGCAGACAGGTTGTAAATGGTGAATGCCAATGCAGAGGCTGTGGTCTCGTAGCCTGCCAGGAGGAATCCAAATGCCTGCAGCAGGCACACACTTCTTCAAAAAAATTCGATACACACTGCACTCTACCGTTTTTATTTAGACTCCATATCTGACCCATTTGATGGGGAAGGTTGTACCGCACCTGCTGAACAATCTCGGTGTCAGTGAAGGGGCTGCCATTCTTCACACCAGCGTGGTGCTTTGCATTGGCCATGTGCTGCATGAAGCTGCCTGGTGCCAAACCCCTCTCTAGCTTGGCAGCCTTGCCGCTGGCTTCAGCTGCAATGCGCTCTCTGGCGTGCTGCAGCAACTTCAAGCATGTCTGCTGCAGCTTTGTCCGCGCCTTCACAAGCTGCACGCACAAGTGGGCATTCTTAAGCCACTGGCATGCCCAGAAAGTGGCAGGTCAAGCACACAGGCATCCTGCACTCACCAGTGACGTACTCATGCTTTCTTCAGATCCCAGTGGTATTCAACTGCACATCAATCTAAGCGGACATGAAGGCAGATTGTTTTGATGATTATCATCAGGTCATACCGTCTTGATGCGTGCATCAGGGAAAGCTCCAGCAACAAGTCGGACCAAGGGCAGCAGCGCAGGACACAAGACCACAATAGGTACATATAGGCTGCCTCCAGCACCTGACAACACACAAGCTCCCCAACTCAAATGGCACTCTTAAGTAAAAATTAGTCAAGAGCCGCACCACTGAAGTCCAAGATTCCGTCCTGACATTGTAGATGGCATGCAGCAAAATGGTGTGGGTTTGAAGATGAAGCAAAGTTTGCACCTCCCATCTGGAAGATGGTTTGGGCAGCCATGACGAGCTCCCTGGAGTCCTTGCTGGAGGCAGGGTCCTCGTCATCATCCTCCTGCGTCTTGAACTCCACCCTGCAGTCACAACATATATTTACATCATCTCCAACAAACATTCCAGTTACTGCAAATATTTATTGCGTGTTAGGGTATGCGTAATACAGTAAATGCACAATCAGCTCCCTGCCACATGGTGTGCAATCAGGCATGGGCACATACATGACACAGTTGGATTCGGATGCCCCTTCAGGTAATTGCACTTCTATAGCTTGCAGCAGATCAATCCTCAGGGAGAGTGACTCAGGTGGGAGTCCGCACCCAAAGCTGGCAGTGCCCACAACATCCATTGTCAGGTCTCCCAGCATGCGCCAGATGTTGACCTCCTGCCCCTTGGCTGCAGCCTTGCCCAGCCGCTTGATCAGGCGATCAGCACCGCTGTTCATCAAATTCGCGTAGCCGTTCAGGCTCTCGCTGAAGAACGCCGGCTGCCACGCATTGCGCAGGCTCCGGTGGTAGGCACGGCTGCGCAGCAGTCACATGGTTCAGTACTTACTGATTGCAGAATGGACATTCATGCATGCATGTGATCCCCCAAATCACATGCATGTTCTATAGGCTGTGACGGGCGTGCCCTACTGCGTCCTAATGCATGAGAAGGAACATGCAAAATTGTAGACTTAGCCACGGTGGTTTGCCTCCGTGGCGTTAGTGAAAGTGGAGAAGTAACGTGATAGTGGAGGGCGTACTCTTTAGTGAGTAGGATGCCCTCGCTGTCAAAGATGCGATCCTTGGGGGACATGACCGCGACTGGGCCCATGGCTGTGTGTCGATTGGGGTTGCGCAGATTGACGGCACGACCCAGGTCAGGATCAGTCACCACGATGACTGGCGTAGCGCCGAACCACACCTGCAGCGCAGCCCGGGATTTTTACATGCATGAGGCAGACCCAGGGCGGACCCTTGCAAGTGCAGGAGCGCAGCAGACCTTACCTTGAAGACCTTGCCATACTTCCGCGCATTGCGGATGTAGTAATGGTAGCTTGACTGACGCATGATCTCCAGCAGATTTCCAGCATACCATTGCGGTGTCGGCCCTGCAAATCACGTACTTACCCTTGAGAGGCCTGAGCAGCTTCCATGTGCACTTTCGAATTGGCACCTCGCGCCTGGCAGTCATTTTCCAAGACAGGAAAGTTGGCTCTTACCTGGGATCCTTCTCAATTGCCATCGCTTGAGAGGATGAAAGCCATACAGGACAGCCTGGACGGAGGAGAAGCCAAAGATATTAGTAAAAACACGAAGCACAAGAAGCTTGCAATTCTGAAATTATCGGAACTTATTAACGTGTGATCCTATGTTTGCGAGGACAAAAGAATGCAATAATCGAATTTATTGGAGACAGCTTAATCGGCAGATGCATAGTATCCGCTTAACGACAAAGAACATGAAATACTCTAACAGAAGAAACAAAAAATCCTTATTTTTGCAGTATATTCGAGGGATGAGACGTACAACAAGTACGAAGACGGCTGACAGGACGAACAACGTGGACGGCAACCAAGCGTCGATCATCTTGGACAGGAAACAATCTGATGTCAGACGTGAGTGACTTAATAAAGCCGCTTCGGTACCTGTATACCCTTGTACATCCTATTACTGGTGCCAAGGCTAGGCAAGTAGAGCAACAGAACGTTTTGCTTCCGTGCTTCGAACGTGCCACGCGGCAGGGGGCGTTCCATTTGTTGAAACCTCGAAACTATTTCGGGCTGTGCATCGAGATCGTCCTGATGAACTCCAGTCCTTAGGTAAAGCTGGAAATTTCCCAGTTGAGACCACATTAAGGTCAAGACCGGTGTCGGGTGTCAGTCGTGGATTGAGACCAAGGAAAATATTGATCATTCCAAGACCTCATCACCACGTCTGCAACCTTAAATAGATGGATTCAGCCAGAGAAGTAGGCGGAATCAGTGAAGGTGATATGAGTAGAATTCAAGGCCTGACTGAAGAGGTATTTCTCCGCTCCCACCTTGGTCCTTGTGATCTACTCATGCGCTGTCACAAACGTCATATTCTCTCAATCCTTGATCGCGCTCCACAATTGTGTCTGTAACGCGCAGGTCGAGAGACTGCAGAACGAGTTGGCGAGGATACATCGCACAGACGGTAAGGCTGTACAGAGGGCGCTTACAAGCCTCTGCCAGCACGTAGACGTTCTGAATCTAGAGAGCAAGGTGTGCTCTCCTGACGCATTTTAATTTCCTTGTGGTTCTGTGTGACACCATGCACCTGTGAGGATCTCAAGCAATCGCTTTTTGCCTTGCAGGGCATGTCACAAGGAATTAACAGCTTTGAGACGGATCTTGTCACACCAGAATGTATCGCAGAGGAGCTCACAACAATGGGATTGTTGACTGGAGGACTAGTTGGAGTGCACCACCTGATCCGATTGACCCCGTTCAAGGTTGGCCCCCTCTGGTGCTGTTGACCTTGCACATGCAGAAGTGACAGGGACTGTGCCACTGATCTGCAAGAGGTACAGAGCACCCAAATGCGGATCCCAACCTCAAATTGAGGCTGACGTGCATCCCTTGTGGTGACCAGGAGCTGACAGCGTTGTACAGAGGCTTCTGGGTAGCTGCAGCTGCATACATGACATGGCGCCTGGGCTCTGGGGCACTGCGCCGACTGGCGGCCATCACCTTGAACAACAGGCGACGGAAACGTGGCCTGCAAAATATTTGGGCAGGCGTCGAGGTGAGGAAACTCTGCCATCGATACTACCACGGCCAGCACCTCCACAAAAGTCAATTCATGAGAAATGATCATTGGGAATTGCATAAGGGAATTGAAACTTGATCAGGAGGTTTCACTGAGTTATATTGTCTCATGCAATTGGAGCAGGAGAGGATTCAGATCATGAACTCCCTGGCGAGCACGGCTCCGCTGGTCAGCCAGTCCCAGCACGGACAGCTGCCCACCGTGCCTGCTATCTCACAGAGTCTGCCTCATGCACACCAGCCTCCTGTTGAGGGTCCTGCAGGTGATGCCACAGACTTTCATTGGCATGCAAGGCATTTCAGCGGGATTGCAACCATGGACATGTACATGGCCACTGCCATTTGATTCAGAAGATTGCATTCCTTGATGGGTCTCTCTTGCTGAATGTCACAGGGGCGAGCTCAAGTGCTGCATTTGGCACAGTCACTGCCGTTCCTGCAGCTTCAAAGACAAGATCTGCTCTGGCAGCGGAGAGGATGGCACATGCAGGTGCTCTGTCTGAAAAGAAGACAGCAATGGCAAACGATTGATACCAATTGCTGGTAACAAGCTTGGTGGAAGGAGGAATACCATCAAATGACAGCGATCGTAACCTGCAGACCTTTTCAGCAGACCCTCTGGGTCCTTGCGGTGTCAACACTGGCAGTCTTAATATAAGTTTGAAGCGGCATTGCAAGCCTCACTTTGATTGCGGCCCGAGCTCATCATAAGCGGCCTGAGCTTGTGTACTCGAAAAAGCTTTTGCAGATTCCCGCTCTGGAACTGTAAGAATTTCTGCAGGAAAAATGGAGTGGTGAAGTGCGTAGGCATGCCTGCCCAAAAATTTGCCCAGATGGGCACTGCAAACTGCCCAATTGCCACTCTGCACCAGCACTTGATACACTAGAATTGGAAAAGTACAGCTCGGCATCATCATAGATCCTTCGGATGGAAAATTTCAAGTGAAAATTTCACCTTCTTTGAATCTTGAACATTCAGAAAGGTATGACGGAGGACCTCGATGTTGCCATCGTCGGTGGCGGACCTGGGGGGCTCAGCGCGGGAGTTTGCGCAAGCCTTGCTGATTCAGATCTCAAAATTAAGGTTTGTGCGTAATATTCGTGCTTTGGTCTCGTTGCTCGTCAGATCGCTGTTCACCTTTTGAGCGCGCCATCTGATTGCTGAATAGTGTTCGCGTTTCACGATCTTGTTGATCTTGGCAGGTATTTGAACGCGCATCATCTCTTCGACCTGCGGGATTCGTTGTGGTGAGTACGTCACTATGCTTAAAGGGACCTTCCAGTGCGGAAATACATTGGCAAATCAAAAAGCCATCAGAGTAAAACTATAGTTTCTCTGGCAAGCTTCCGACCATAGATACCCTTCCACAACGCAGGGCATCCTTCCAAATGCTTTGAAAGCTATTCAGGCGATGGACACAGCGTTATATGAGAGCTGTTTGCAGCACCTCACCCCACACGAAGATGCGCAGAGCGTGACTATATTGAAGAATACTGGTCAGATCATCATGACGTGAGTTGCTCTCTCGTCCAATTTGCATTTTGCGCCCAGCATTCTCCATGTGTCAAGGATCCCACATGCATCCCTGGTATTTTCAGAGCATCGTCACGTCTCGAATTATCAGTTTCCCAAGGCTCACTTGGATTCAGTCATGGTACAGGACTGATGGCACTGCTGCACGCGAGCGGTATGCCAAGTATGGTGGAGGTCTGTTCCCAGTGGCCTGGTATGATCTGCAGCGATTCTGGGCAAGTCATCTGCCACCCGGCGCTCTCCAAATCGGCAGCCTGTTTGATCGATACGAGGACTTGGAAGAGGGAGGCGTCATTGTTCACCTCAAGGTAACATCGCTGCGCCGCCATACAAGATCGATGCACTTTGAAGAGCACTTGCACCTCCGCTGCATTGATGATCTTGTGTGGAGTCCAAAAAGATGGCGAATATCTTAGTCAAAGTGTCAGACTGTGACGTACGGCTCAAGAGGGGTCATGAAGTTGACATGCAAACTTTTGCACACTAAGTGGAAAGTTTTCCACTTGGACCGTGGAAACCAGATTTGTCATGATGGCCTTGCAGGACGGCCGAAGCTACAGGGCCAAGGTGTTGATCGGGGCGGATGGGAACCTGTCTCAGGTCAGGAAGCAGCTGCTGGCTGACGGCCTGCCGCGCTTTGCTGGGCTTGCCATCTGGCGCGCCATGCGGTGAGTCACCTCTTGTGCAGCTCCAAACATCTTTGACTCCCCTAATATGGCATGCCATGTGAACATGTCCAAAGTGCAACCGGTTTCAATTAACAACTCATTGACAAGCTGAACTCTAGCAAATTTTACAAAAGGCAATCGACCTTGATGGAGTACAAAATAGTAACATGCCATCCAAACATGTCCAAAGTGGAAGTATCTCCAATTGACAACACATCAGCAAGCTGGGACTTGGGCAGTATTGCTCAGATCTACAGCGGACACTCAAATATCTGTAGAGCAAAAGAAAAATCCGGCGTATACTGAAAAAAAATTGTGCATGCAGGGAGAGGCCAGCTGACTGGCCCACGCCGGCGGGTCTGCTGAACTTCATAGACGATGGGGAGAAGCGCAAGGTGATGACATACGCGCTGTCAGGCAATAGGCTGACCTGGAACGTGGCCGTCCCGTGGGCAGAGGCGGATCTTACAAGGCTCGGCAACCAGCGCTACATCGTCGAGGACGGCAGCACCGGGGATCCCCGGGGGAAGCTTGACAGGTGATTGCTGCGCACCTGAACCACTCCCATCATCCACAATGTTGTCAGATGGATAATGTCTCACCATGGCAATGCTGAGGATCTTTATATGCTGAGGAACAGAGGTTAAGTTGGTATTCTTGGCTTTGCAAGCACTCTGTACAGGCTGAGAGGGAGGGTTTAAAATGAGTTCTCGTGATGCTGGCAGCTGGGCACGTGCAAGGACCAGAGATCCATTCATTTGTGACCGCACCAGCTTGCTTAATGGTCTAGCTAATGCGTGAGCTCCTCCGCCTGAGGGGCGCACCCTGCAAGGCTAGAACTCCAAGTAGAGCTTCAAAAGTGATAGGCAGGGGCTCATACAGGTGGTAAAAACTGGGCAGGTGCCTGGCGGCGCTGGCTGAGTCGGATGGGGGCTGGCCGGACTACGTGGTGGGCATGCTGCGCGACACGGCGCTGGAGGACATTACGGAGCACGCGCTGTTCTACCGCGATCCAGCCGACTGCCACGTCTACGGCCGCGGCCGCGTCACACTCCTCGGTGACGCCGCACACCTCACCGCCGCCGCGCTCGGCCAGGTGCGCCCTCTCGGGGGTCTCACCATGCGAATTATGGAAATGAATGGATTGATTGTGTTTACCTGAAAGGATGCCATCGCTGCGCGGGGCATAGATGCAAGCTGTCGTGCAATGTAATAGGAAGCCTGGTGGATGATGCTGCAGTGGAATACGCCAGGACAGGGGTAGATGGTTGAGTAATAGCCCACATGGGATCACCAATGTGAGATCCTTGGACTCATTGAGCTGGCAAGCAGGGGTGTGTCATCCCAGACATGCCCCTCTCTTGCTATCTGTCGTGGTTTAGCAGGCACAGATTTTGTATTCTAGCAAGGCCTGCTGGGCAGCTCTCCCCGTTTTGACGTTACATTCTGCTGCAACAGGGGACCAGCCAGACGATGGAGGATGCTTTGGAGCTGGGCCGCACCATTGCGCTGCATGGGCCCACGCCTGAAGCCCTACGTGCCTATGAGAGCGTCAGGTGAGCCGGCTCTCAACCCCTACTGCACAACTAAATAAATCCCCCCTGGAGCTTGCACCGATGATGCAACTGAGTGCTGTGTGATAAAATCCTCTCAGCAGCAGGAGCAGCAGCAGTCGCAGGCCATGCATACAAAAAGCATTTCTTATCTTCCACAGTGCCATCCAATCATGCTCTTGCTGCTAGCAACGATTGCGCAGCTGAGGCAATTTGTGATGGACCCTTTGCGGACAGGCAGGTCCTGCGACAGTGAAGATAATTGTCTTTCTCTGTTGTTCATGGTGAGAATAAACTGCATGCAGGTCCCCAGCAGCGGGCGCGGTGCAGCAGGCGTCGGCGGACCTCGTGAAGAACTGGGGCAAGCTGGGCGAGCAGTGGGTGCTGGCAGAGCAGCGCGCCTCTGAGCGCTTCTTCTCGCGCACCTTCGAGCCGATGCCCCGCGCCAAAAAGCGCGCAGCCGCCGCCCGCACGCGCGCGGGCGGGGCCCGCCGAGCATGCCGGGCGATGTGCGCTTGCACTGCAGGCGCGGCTGTCTATGTTGGCTTTGCATGAGGCCCCAGAAAGGCAGGGGCCGAGCGTTGCAAGACACTCTGCCCCCAGATTGAGCACGCTGAGCATCAGGAGGATGACTTGTACTTGTGGGCCAAAGCTGCCCAGAATTTGGATCCGAGAATTGAGAGTGTGTTCAGGTACTGCTGCAGGCCTGTAATTGGGCATCGGCTGCTGTACAACAGGCGTGCTGACAATGAATGTGTTGTGGAGTAGCTGTGAGCTTTGTACGGTTCTGTATCTGTGGCTGTGGCTCTGTGATGCTTGCTGTGCTTGTTCGACGTGATGATGTACTGCCGCTGAGCATGTACCAAGTGGTCAGTTGCTGAAATTGATTGTAGAATGTACAACATGCCAGAGGGGGATTCGAGATATCCCGAACTTGATGATTTATTGTGTAATTTTATAGATCAGATGAGCAAAATTGATGTCTGAAGCGAAGGAGCAGTGCACTCTTGCGTGTCTTTGTGATCTTGCAAGACAAAGTTTTCTTGAAGGTTATAATTGAACAGCAAGTGTCTCGAAGAGAGGAACATTGTGCATGCGCACCAATGTACGAGTCTAGGACTTGTCTTGTGGTGCATTAATCTTAAAAGTGTCATGCTTGTAAGATTACTTACGTGCCACAAAGAAGCGCACATTGCCCCAAGCCTTGTTCTCCACTTCACGATTTCTCTTCCTTGTATAGCAAGAGTGCATGCAGGGGCTAAGCTTCTGTAATGGCATAGCTCCGGAGATAGGATCCTCATCTTGATAATTACTGAAAGTACAAGCAGTACACCTGGACACCAGCCAAGATGTGAGCCTCAGCAAATAGCTCAATTAGACTCTCTTGATCACGTACACAGCTGGACATCTTATGAAGGGCAATCCAAAGCTCGGTGTTTCTGGATACCTGACAGAGGCAATACAAGGACTCATTTTGGTACTCCTCTGACACTGCTCCATCAGTGTGTGGGTCCCAAAGGCACCGCGAAGCAACATTCTGCGCTTGCCCTGCTTTCTGTCCCAATGTGACCTGGAGGCAAGGGCTTGCTCTTAGAAGCTCACGTCTCTTTGCTAGCAAGTTATGCCACTCGGGGAATACGGCGCAGAATATCTGTGATGTGTCTCAGCAACTACTAGGGAATGCCGGAACCAATTCCTGGAGCCAATATACCTGTATGATCAACTTATGTCGATCAAAGCCCAAGGCTTTCACATGCTCTCTCAAGTCTTCTGCAAGCTGCTTTGCTTGCTGCAGCAACACAAGCACGAAGTCAGGCAATGACAGCAGAAAGCAGACACGGTAGGCTGTGGCCACTTAGTGGTGATGCCCATATGACATACGCACCTGCGATCCCTTCACTGGATCGTATGCTTGCCCTTCCATTTTTTCTTTGATCGCTCTCTTGAGCACCTCTTTCACTTTCTGTGGTTTAAGGACGAACGTCTGCAGGACCAGGAAAACAGAGAAACTTAGAGCTGGGAATTCATCGGATCGAGTTGAATATTTTAAAAAGGGATTATTGGGGATTCCATGCCTCCCCATAGCCTTCTGGGCTCGTGATGTAGGTGTTTTCGTGAACGATCTGCTTTGCTTGGGGTGCAGATACCACACTTGAGGTGTCATCCATCGAAGTCCTGCGGGGATATTGAATCTCTGGACCCAGGTTATGGCAACAAATGTGGGAAATGCTCGTCCCAGCACATGATGGCCCTAACGTATTTTTCCAACGGTAACGAGGGTCGCGTTAACGTTACGGAAGCGTTACACTTTTACCCTCTCCAGCAGTGTTGATTGGACGAGGATCTGGGATATTGATTTCATGAGCATGATAACTTGATCGATTCTTTTTACGCCCCAAGCACCAGCAAAGCTTTTAGCAGAACTTACAGATTATTCACAATCTAGCCTAGAATTGAGCCTCACTATGCAATCCATATGGTGTTGCAACTTGCAAGTGCCGCAGTGCGCACATGCTCACTGATGGCAGCAACTTTCCCTGAACTCATCATTACATTGATCGATTTCCAAAACTATGAAAATTGTAAATGCTGCATAACGACTCCAAGGATCAGAGATCGTCATAGCAGACAAGAGGTCGCTCCGGCGGCGGCCCACAATTCATGCCCGGCAGCTGGTTGTGCTCGATCTGCTCTGCCAGCGACCTGGCCGCCAGCCGTGCCTCGCGCACTTTGGGGTGCTCATACGGATTGAACCCCTCTTCATTCTGCCCGCCATGGGTGTGCGCGTGACAAGGATTATCACTGCCAGGGCCCCTCTGCAAAAGCACACAGCACATGAGCAAAGGCACACCTCAGATCAATTCTTGCTCATGCCACTTGATATATGAGAAGTGTCCTACAACTCCCTGAGCACAGATGCCCATCAATGCTGGAGTGCACAGTCTAATGGTCAGCGCCAGTGATGGCCGCACCTGCTGCCATTCTGTTGTACCGTCATGCGCCCTAGATACTCTGAGGGGTGCCCCTTCTGCGTAGATCCCCTGTGTATCACTGGTCTCCAGCACATACGCAGCAGCCGCCTCGCTCTCAAGGGTGACAAAGCCGAACAGCTTGTTGCCCACCACCCGCACATCCATCACCCTTGCCAGCTGCGAGAAGACCGCCTGGAGGCCCTCGGCTGTGAAGAAGGGCGGGAGGTCCCCCACAAAAAGGGTCACTGGTGGGGGCGCTGCCTCCTCCTCCCTGCAGCAATACAGCAGTACATTGTACAACCATACATGGTGAACCCAGCCCAGTCTGTGTTACTTGATACAAAGAAGGACGAGGGACTCCTGCATGCAATTTCCTCCATGAAGACTAATCCCGACTGAGGGGTTGCCAACTGAGTGCTTGAGCCCAGGACCACCAGTGCCAATGTCTCTCATCCACCATGAAGCCAAGTGACTTTACAAAGATGTACCTGCCAGAAGGCCCCGCAGTCTCGGATGTCCTCTGTCGTTTAACGCTTTGCCCGTCAGCCGCCTCTTCAGCGCCAGCACGCGGCGAAACAGGCGCCGGTGCTGGCCGCTTCACGAGTGGTCTCTTGACCCCCGGCACCTTTCTGGCAGCTGATGGGGCGCTCTGCTTGTTCTGCACGTGCACCGTACACCAAATCACAAACCGCTGTACACAGGGGTTGCCCCGAACATGATGCCTACAAAAGGGCTTTGCGATGTCATACCTTTGCAGCAAGAGCCTGCTTGGCGGCCTCCATTGGTGACAATTTGGGTCTGCTGGCGTCCTCATTTGCCCTGCAGCATGTATCATCCATCAGGCGCATGATGAACGGTGGCGAACAATCCAATCGCTGCAAATGCATGCATGAATGTCCAGCTAAAGTGCCATGGGCGCTAGCAACTGTACCTGGACGGGCCAGCTTGCTTAGTCTGCGTGAGAGAACCAGATGGTCGCTGAGACTGGACCCCACTTCTGCTGGCCGCTCCGGATGATCTGTCTCCTGCTCCCACCCCACCTTTAGAAGCTCTCTTCAGTGCCTGCACCACCCACAGGGAATCGTCCCAAGCTGTCAACAAATGCATCACCAACTAAAATTGCTCAACATGGCTCTGGAAATGCCAAAGGTGACACGATTGGACCTGAAGAGCCTTCTCATGTGGTGTCAAAGGCTTTGATGGCGCGGCCTCCTCTGCTTTGGCTGCTGTGGCTTGGACTGATTTCTGCAGGCCTTGTGATGCGGCAGACTTCTGTGCTTGCTGCTCCTCGTTCTTCTTATTCAATTGCTGCTTCGCTTTCTCCTCCTAAAATCAAATGAAATTTGAGTGTTCAATGTGTCTCTTGACAGATGTGCACAAGTCAGAAGCACAGGAACAAGCCAAAAGCAATCACTGCAAGTACCTTTTTTTTGCGCAACAGCTCGTATTTTCGCTGCAGAGCGAGCTCAGCTTCCGTCTTGCCAGACATCGTCCTCGAAATTTAGCACACTTTACTGTCAAGATCGTTGAAATATGAAAACCTTTCCCGCAGTGATCTCAGCAGATAGGTGAATCTCAACTCAATCTAGTATTGTTCTTATGGTATAAATCCATATCTTGAGTAAAGTTTCCAGCATTGAGTGAACGATGGAGATGTAGCCCTAGCAATCAAATCCCTGCAGGGCTACATCCCACAGGGATTAATATATCAGTAATGCAGTAGCATTCTTTGTTTCCAGTATCTACAGAAAGCTTTCTCGTATCACTTGCTCGGAACTCACCTTGCTGTTATTTGCTTCTGTTGAAACCATCCATGCACTGCTGGCGTGCGCCCTGTGTCGCTCTGCGGATGTAGCTCTCCCAGAGTGATTTTCCCTTCCAATTTGCATTGTTCCTGAGCGTCAGGTGCTGCATCGGTGGCATAAGATGATGCATATATCTGCCTGATACAGCATTTCGAATCGATCTTGCGGAAGCCTTGAATTGTTGGTTGGACAGGTCTTCTGATTGAAGGTTTGTGCACCTTCATTTCGACAAATAATTGCTTACTTGTTGGTCTCTATTGCAATATTCTATTATTTTGTGCTGTTATGTTCTGATTCTTGGGAGCTCACAGTCTCTCAGACCAGTTTCTCTTGCGCTGTTGTGCAGGGGCCAAAAAACATCTTCTGGCACAAGGAGGCCGTCTGATCAATTTAGTATCAGTTTCCAAGTGGTGGCAATGGCAGATACAGCTATCAATCCCGACGATGAGGCCACCAAACGCTCCCTCAGACGGAAAAGACATGCTATGGAGGTTGAGCAACAGCGGTGTTGGGAACTCAAGAGAAATCTTGCACAGATATCAGCAGAAGTGGAGCTTCTGACACAGGAGGTGCGCAGTGTGCAGCGACAAGTGTGCCTGTGTGAGGCGTCATCACTGACCTCACGCTTCAGGGCGCAGGAATAAATCGGATGGTGACCTTTCCTTGGCCTGAGCAGGTGGCTCGAGCAAGGCACGCGTGCATACCCCAGCAAGAACCGCCAAAGGAGCCCACACCTGCTGACAGGGAGCGTATGGCGCAGCTGCAGAAGCTGAGACTGGCAGACATCGTGAGCAAGCAGTGCATGTCAGTCCTCAAGAGCGTCCTGGCGCACAAGGTGCGTTTCAGTCTTGACATCCAGATGAGTCTTGCACCAGATGATTCAGGCATCATGGCTGTAGTGCTCATGACGAGCCTTCAAGAGACGACAAGCCAAGCCTTTCATCCCATCCTCAAGCTGAGTTTATGTGTGTCGTTATTTGCAGTGGGCCTGGCCATTTGCTGATCCGGTGGATTTAGCCCGGTATGCAGACTACCTGAATGTGGTCAAGAGCCCCATGGACCTGAAGTGGGTGAAGAGGAAGGTGGAGGGCGGCCAGTACGCCACCCCTGCAGAGTTTGCGGCAGACTTCCGGCTAGTCTTTGCGAATGCACACACCTACAACCCGCCCGGCACTGACGTCTATGTCATGGCCAGCACCCTCCTCGTGAGTTTCACTTCCGCTCCATTTGCGCATGCATCAGCTGCTCATTGGGAATGCCAGCAAGGGTGATTTCTGGCTGAAATGTGAGAGTTCAAGCACCGTCTAAAGTGAACCAAGGAATTGCAGCCATAGCTGGCAGGCGTTGTGGTGCGAAGTTGTCGGAATATCCTTACAGAGGCATGTCCCGTGACCTGCAGGCAAGGTTTGAGGACAAGTGGAACTCGGTGGTGGTGCCGAAGCTGATTGAGGCGGAGGTGGCAAGCCGCAGCGATGAGGCGGCTGTGCGCGAGCGCCTGAGCGAGAGCGCCAACGCGCGAGCCGGGGAAGCGCTGCGCGGCGAGGCGGCGCGCCTGAAGGGGCACTTTGAGACGCTCGAGGCGCGCATTGCCGAGTCCAAGAGCCTCGCCGCTGCCGCATGCCAGCCCATGTCCATTTCCGCAAAGGTGCGCCCCTATCTGGCATCGTACGCCTGCTTCCTCTTCATGGGCTTTTAGTACGATTATGATGTAGGTTGCAGCATGTGCACATCAACACCTGGAATCCCTGCTTCTGCTGGTGTCTCGCTCGCTGCTTTGGGATCAAGTTCCAATCTCCTGGCAAGCTCACTTGATGGCGCAATGAGTCTGCTGCGAGAACTGCATCTGCGTGGGCACTCAGTTGAGGAAATTCTCAGGAACAGTCAGCCGAGGAAGAAGTGGTGGTGCGTGCAGAGGCAGCTGCTGGAGCAGATGGCGCGGCTGAGCGGGGAGCAGTACGAGCAGGCGATCGCCATCATTTTGGCGCGCTACCCGGGGGCCGCAAACAATGTCGGCGAGGAGCTGAATTTGGACCTGAGCGTGGCGGATGCGCTGACGCTGCGGCAGCTTCAGCACTTCTGCCACGTGTGCCTGCACCCGGCCGACCCGCCCACCTCTTGGCCCGGCCTGCTAGTCGGCACAGGTGGGGTCACGCCTGCTCTGTCACCTTGTTTTTCTTGAGACATTATCAGGTTTGCACATTATGTGCATGCCCTTTGAGATTGATGCGCTTTCTTTCGTTGATGCTAGTGCCGTCATTTGTTATTGCTGTCAATGGGTGTCAAGCGCCACCTGGCTTTCTATGGGAATCAACTTTGGAGTCACGGCTTCATGCGCGAGTATGCTGCAGGCAAACTTTAAGCAGTCGCTGCTCCACTCCCTTTTGTGCTGCAAGTAATTTCAAGGGTGCTGGTGTGCAGGCATCCGCGCATTCAAGGCTCCAGGCAAGCGCCACAGGGGGGCCTCGCGCCAGAACAGCGACACGCGGCTGATGGGCCCGCCGCCGCCTGTGCAGGTCGCCGATAGCAGCACGCCCATCGGCACTCCCGGGCAGCTGCCACCCATCCGAGTCTACACACCCAGCCCACTGGGCCTGTACCTGCCGCCCAAAGAGAGCACCTCCGCCTTCCCTCTCCCGGTGAGGCAACTCACCATCTCATCTCCAGTGGTTTCAGAAACTATTCCGATGCAAATCTGGGATACAGCGATCTCACATTGCTCCCAAGGTATATCCACCTGTCGCGATATTGTGCCCAATGGGGGGTTGAATGTTCTGGGCATGCAGAACAATATGAGGGTATTGGTTCGGGCGGATGGCTTCTGCCCTCCGTAGCAGATTGTTCAAATCTGTGGATTTGACACTCCATACACCCATGGACATATCTGTGCTCTGAATGCGTCGTGACATTTTTTCAATGATGGTTTTTTAGGGTGTCATAGCCAAAACAACTTCAGGGTCGATGCTGGTTGAACATCGTGGGACAGCCCAGGCTCCACAATACTATGTCCAAATATATTATATGTAGTAACCCTGCATGCAGCAGGAACACGAGCTTATCCTGCCAGCCAGCAGAAGCAGGGTCTTCTGGCGCTACTATCAAGCATTCATACATGCAATTGAAGATGTTCAACTTTAGACTGTGCTAAAATGGAGCCACTGTTGCAGAGAGAAGAAGTGGCGTTTTGTAGCAGCTGCGTCAGATTGTGTGTATGTCTGTGCAGGCTGCGCTGGGCAGTGCGGCACTGCAGCAGCAGAGGCAGCTGGCGGGTACGGGCGATGCTGCATCCCAGACGCCCACAGAGCAGAATGTGACGCCAGACGGCTTCAAGGTGCCCCTGCCAAAGAAGCTGTCTGGGAACCAAGCAGCTGCCGTGCAGCAAGAGAGCTCAGGGGCTCCTGAGCAGCCCTCGTCCCAGACAGGTACATCCCATCTTTGCTCTGTGTGTCAACACTGCATATTGAACACTGCGATGACATTGTCAGGTTCTGTTTTTTTGTCGATCTCTGGTAGGGCTGATATGCTCAGCAGGTCTTGAGGCATTTCTTTCAATCTAAAGTTGGTTGCATTGTGACTGCATTGCAGATGCGAAAGGAAGCGAGGATGCACCTGCGGCTCCAGAGCCCTTGCTGCCACAGCAACTGCTGAAGCCAGCCCCAGTTGCGATGCATGATTGTGGGGATCAGGATCCTTCAGAGCCTCACCCGGTGGTGCTGCCGCAGCCAATGGATGAGGATGCAGATATCAAAAGTACTGGTGCTTGATTATGTGTGCAGTCCAACTTCTGCATTGTACAGTGCGCAACGCTTACATGGCCCCGACAAGGAGGCTTCTCCATTGACTGTGAGCAAAGTGCTGGTCTGCATGGCATTGCAAGGCAAAACAGAGCACTTATAGGACATAACAGAATCTCCTTGCACCTTTGTAATAAGACCGCCAATGCGACAGTATAGCAAGAGACCTAGAGGAGGCTAGAATACGTTCCAAGTTGAAAAGGTCCTTTCCCATGTCTCTTGCATTCTTGGCCTTCTTCCTTCTGCACACAACGATGTCTGCATTCCGCTTTTGCAAGACGAGTGATAGCCTTTTAATAAACATGCAGCAGAAAGGTTATGTGATATCAGTTGTATATGTTACCTCTGGAGCCTCAGGCTGTACAACTGAATGACCTGACTCGGTCTTGGAGTACAGTTCTCAAAAGTACACTTGTACTTACACACTTAAACCCCGAGTATCTGGGCATAGGAATACAGGATCCAAAATTACACTTGTGCCTGCCCAATTAAGCTCAGGGTATCTTGGCATATTTCACTTCCTTCAACCAATCTTACATAGCTTTGACACTGTCTGGCCTGAGGACGATTGGATCCTGCCTGGCTGCAGCATCCGCCTTGTCCATGCGGCCCAGGGCAGTGAGCGCCATAGCCAAACTGTCCCACAGGGATGTGGTGTCCGGGCGGCGCTCCAGCGCCCTGCTGTAGCTCTGGACTGCCTCCCCATATTTCCCTGCGCCAACAGTTATAACATCAGCAATACACATGAGCAGAGCTTGCACCTTGCAGCCCTTGTAAGACAAGACACAGCTCCCCTCCCCTCCACAGGAACAGCAAATCCATTAAAGATAAATATTCCACAAGAACCCACTTAAAAGCACTACAAGCTTCCACCGGCATTACCTGTTGACTCCTTACTAAGATTTCGCCTCCCCTTGCCACAGATTGACCACATTCTTCACTGAAAACAAATAATGATTGGTGCGCACCCTGTGCACATTGGCATCTGGCCAGGCCGGCCCAGGCGCGAGTGGCTTCGGACGACGCCGTGGCCGCCTTGAACACGCGCTCGGCCTGGGAGTGCTGCTTCTGCTGGCTGAGGGAGCTGCCAAGTAGGCACAGCGCGTTATTGTCCTGGCCCGCACCTGTCACGACGGCCTTGCCAAATGCCTCCGTGGCCGCTGCGTGCTCGCCGCGGAGGCTGTGCAGGTAGCCCAGCATCTCCCATGCCAGCACCTCTCCCGGCGCTGCCTCTGCCCTCCTCTGCACCGCCCAAGAATATGCTCAGCGGCAGCCAAATGTGCCTGCTTAATGCACAATTGCTGTGCAACAACGATGTGTATCTAGGCACTTCTAAGATCACTTGCAGAGTCTTCTGGAATGCACCGATCCTGTACTGGCTCTTAAAGCATGCAGCCAAAATACTTACGAGAATCTGGCAACAGCAGTTCCAATGCGCATGCTGCATGGCCATCTAAAATGCATTCTCTCGTCAAACAAAAGTTACTTTCTCGAGACAGCAACGTGCCACATCGTGTGCTGCGGATGCGTTGAGCAGAATGAGCATGGCAGAACCATGGGAAGGCTCACCAGGAGCTCAGCCTGCAGCTCTTTGACATTCACGCGGCCGCCGCCACCCAGCGCCATTGCAGCGTCTGCGCCGCCAGCAAGGCTGTGCAGCCACCCTTGGAGAGCGTTTGAGGCCTGCTCTTTCTGGCCTGCGCCCAGCGCGGCCTGCACCAGTGACCTCCAGGCCGCCCCATTGGCTGGGTGTGTGGGCCAGCCTTTCAGCGTGTGGGTGAAAGGCCCACATGCTCCCCTGAAATCCTCAAGCTCGAGCCGGCACCTCCCTAGCCGCCACCATGCTCCCCTATTCAGCGGAGCCACCTGCAGGGCACCATCCAAACAGTATGGGCGGGTTGTTTAAACAAATTGAATATGTTTGAGTCCCTTCTTGTACGTTCCGACTCCCTTCTTATCCAGACCAGTATGTTTTCAATATGCTCAGTGCATCTGTATGCTCTCCTTCCTTTGTTCAGGTCTTGAAGTATACTCTTGACTCCTTTTTGACAGCACGCCCCGTACGCATGCCTGTAGTTGATGCGCTCTAGTATTGCAGAACGTCTGCTTCTCCAATTTTGCATCGGTGCGTGGTAGGTACAGGAAATATCAAGGCAGATGAGGCTGAGAATGTGGGGCTCACCCGTGCTGCAGCTTCGTAGGCCAGAGCGGCCGCCCTGAGGCGTCCCTCTCGCTCCATCTGCTGAGCAATCTGCAGCGGCAGCGCATGCGCGCTGTAAGGATTGTCCTCTGCTGGCATCAGCGCACAACTGGCCTCCAGCTCGCCCATGTCAACTGAAGCACAGCCAGTCATATTATCAGCATTGATCAAATCACACAACCCAAAAGTCCACGTGCCTTTTGAGTTCTCCAATATCCAGATTCACGTAGAGCCTTCATACGAAGGTACAGCTCTCAAAAGCACAAAGTGGAAACCCTGAGGCTTATGTTCTGCCCCACAAAAAAAGTTCACGGCGCACATTCTAAGGCATTGGTTGAGGGCCTGGCGAGTTCTTCGTTGTACTGGTGCACCCAGCTGGCGGCGTTGTCATCCTCGACAGGATCCTCAGCTGATGGGCCGCGCATGGCCTTGCGCTGCTCAGGCGTCAGAGAAGACTGCACCTCCTGGGTGACAGGACACAGCAAGGTCACGACTAGAGTGATCGCACACAGGCACTTGCTTGAACATTATAGTCTCGACTCTCATCTACTTATGGATTTGCTGTCAAAATGAGCTCCCCAACGCCTCTTTGCAGCCCAACTTAGTTTTGGGCAGGCCTAGTAGGGTTGGGCACTATCTCTGGCGCTCCTCTAGCTTGGGCGGATTAGAAAGAGACATTTCTACTGCAGAAGTCTATGATCTGATAATTTACCACCGAGGGCGGTCTAGGGGTATCTGGTGTGATCTGGTCACCTGTGCAGCGTGGGTGGCAAATTCGTCCACCCATTGCTCGCTCTTAGGTTGGGCGTCTGCAAACTGCTCAGCCCACTGGCTGCCGTGCCCCGAGCGGCTCATGTCGCCATGTGGTTGGTGCAACTTTTGGCCTCTGCTGCCCAAGAAGTCTGCTGCCCATGCTGAAGGCGCCTGGCTGCTGTTGTTGAGGGCCAGATTGGCCATTGGCGCATGCGAGGGACCAGCCCGGAACTCCTCTGCCCAGGCTGATGGGTGCCCTGAGGAGTGTTCCCGCCTCTGCATGTCATACACACTTGCCAGATTTCAAGCTCTAAGTTAGGGATCAAAGAACGAGAACTCATGCTTGGAAGTGTGCTTGCGCACTGCAAAACGGAAGTAGATGTTGCACAGCCGGACTTCACCTGGAACTCATTTGCCCATTGTGTCGAGGGTCCAGCTGCGCCCATGGGTGCTTTGAAGGGTGTTGCATGCGCAGAGGGGTGGGCGCCAAACTCATCTGCCCAGGCCTCTCGGGGATGCCCCGGTGGCTGTGATGGTGCAAAGAACTGATGGTATTTCTGGTCGTCCTGCCAGCTCGGCCCTTCACCTCCATCCAAGGAGCGCAGGAATGACTGCACCTGCTCTGCCTGAAACTCCTTGCTGGCATCTGGTGCATCAGAAAAGTAATTTATCAGCACAACCAGCAAGACTGTGCAGGGCATTAGTGCAAAAGAATATTGTCTCCTAAGAAGTTGGTGGGCAGTCTACCAAGGTGATATGCTCACCTGGGAACACATGGCGAGTGACAACACTTGCCCTACTGGCGATCTTCTCCCTGTCTGTACTAGTGATTCTTAGATCCGGCAACTGTGCGAGCTGCTCGTGTTTTTGCTTGCTATCCAATAAGCCTGTGAACAGCTTGGCCAACGGGTTGTTCCCTGTGGGTGCACTTTCGGGTGTGCAGCCCTGACCCATGACAAGATCTCTGAAAGCACTCATTTCAAAACTTTAATGCGTCACGAAGTGCCCATGACAAGAATAGCTGTCTGGAGATGGTAGCTGATCCATCAAACATACATTGAGCAAAACACGCTCCAATATCGTGAAATTACTTGGAGTTGTGCAAAATACATTAGGATCTTAGCAGATCTTTACAAGGGATCGTTAATCGGCAATTGACAAGTGTATCCAAGAATTCTTGGGCTTGGTGTGTCAGTCAGGTAAGCAGGAAAACGGTGTTCCCTACTTCCCCCAAAATGCCAAACTGGGCTTGGTGCCGGAACGCGGAACGAAAATCTCGTAGTGTCGGAAATCTCCTTCATTTCGTTACTTGTTCTTTGTTTGTGTAGCAAAGATGAGGCGCGAATGTCCATCCAACAGCGCCAGTAACTTATAACTTTGGCAGTGCTGATCCATGTTAACTCGGCAGCTTGCTGGCGCAGCTTTTCTCCTTGGAAGGAGCCGGCCAGAGTCACATTTCCCTAGGGCTTCAAGCGTGCAAGGGCTGACAAATGCCCTTGTTGTCGTAAGAAAAATCTACTTTGGTTGTCAAGCAGCTTCTGGCGCACAAGGCCCTCAGGCAAGTGTTATTTTAGTCTGAGGCCGACATGGGCATGCTTTGCAGAGGATGGCGTGTATGATCCATGATTCATATCTTTGGACCACTTCAAAATTCTGGCGTGTGCAGATCGTCTCATCAAAGCGTCCACCTCGCTTCTATGTTCCTGAAGATCTTCTCAAGGACTCCTGTGCCGGGACCACTTTCCAGCTGAACACGGATGAAACTCATCATGCACTCAGGTGATGTGACAGATAGCAATGTATGCTGATGACTATGACAGGATTGACAGATATGACTTGCAGAATCTTGCATGCATCAGTAGCATGTTGTGCGCAGAGTGTTGCGCCTGCGAGAAGGGGCCAAGCTGGAGGTCTGTGATGGGAACGGAGGCCTTGCATTGGCGGAGCTGCGAGGCATCGCGCACAATAACAAAGCTTACGTGGAGACCACCGAGAACAGGAGACAGGTATTCTCTATATTTGGACAGAGCAGGTGCCTCGGCATGCACTATCTACAAACGCAGCACCTTGTGAGAATGCCACTTCTCACATGTGCAGCATTTCGGCAGGTGGAGTGGCAAGGGCCAAAATGGGAGGTGGTGGCGGCCTGTTTCAGCCTGAAAGGTGGTCGCGCAGACTGGCTCGTGGAGAAATGCACAGAGATGGGTGCATGGGGCTTGCGGCCCATCCTCTCTGTGAGATCTCCTCACCTAGGTGGGTGAAGGGCAGTGGGCTCTGCCAGACTTGCAGTCGTAGACAAGTTTATGTCAGAAGCTCTCCGTGAGAAGTTTGGTGCCTGAGGAGATGTTTATGTATCAGGGCGGAAGCAGGTGGTCATAGAGGTTGCAACCATAGATGAGGACAGCGAGGAGGAACTGGAAGATGTGGAGACCCCAAACCAGTCCCGGCAAAAGCGGTGGCAGCGCGTGGCGCAGGCAGCCGTCAAGCAATGCCTCAGGTGGGGGCCGTTTGTTTCTGTCTCTGCCAAAGTTTCACCGCCAGTGTGTCTCGAAAATTTCAAGGATATGCATAAGCATGCATGCATACTGCGCAGGGCTCACACACTGGTGATGAGGAGGCCGCTTCATACCAACAGTCTGGCAGAGCTTGTGGCAGCAGCTCCCTTGGCTCTCGTGGGTTTGGAAGGAGCTCCGCCTGTGGCTCAAGTTCTAAGGGACGAAGCTGCGGCTTTCAGGCAGGCCAGTCTGCCTGATGCCAAGCCAGGGCTGCTGCTGATTGGACCGGAGGGCGACTTCACTCCTGAGGAGCTGGAAGCGCTCATTGCTGCTGGTGCAAAGCCTGTGGGGCTGGGCCCAAACCGGCTGAGAGTAGAGACTGCTGCGCTGGCTATGCTTGCCGCAGCCACGCTCTGTGACCCAGGTGTCTCAATGGAGTGAAGGTGCTGCCAGTGCCTCCACTGAAGCTGCTCAATGAAAGTCTTCTGACAGTGCAGGAAATGGACTGAATTAAATGCTCCACCAAGGTCTAGATTGTAGCATTCTCTAAGTGATTACTGAACAGCTGCACATGTAATTCAGCCATTTATTACCGGTGACTCCAAGTTGGATGCGCATGCCCAAGCTGGCCGGTTGGCCGGCGCCGCGTGCAGACCCCGTCTCGCAATGTTTGAAGGCTGTGCACGTGTGATCATGCCGTATACTTGCACAACAAAAATATGTGACATGCAAGAGACCAGCATGCGCCTCAAATCTGCAGAGGAAGCTGCATGGAGCTGGGATGACTCACCTTCTGTAATCTGCTGGAAGTCCACACCCCTAAGCATTGGAACTGCTTGAAATTTTCTCGGGTGTCTATCAGCATTGACAACGTTGTGCGGTATCTGATGGGAAATATTATGGCTGCCGGCCCAGCACATTCATAAAGCCAGACACTCTTTAGTCTGCAATATCTACATAAAATTTAGATTGTTGCATTCTCTAACTTACAATGGAGAATCTTTCCATCGAAGAGTTGATGTCTGCTCTGCAGACGACTCAGGAGGAAAAGTCTGTGGTACGCATTGCCCATCCGCCATCAGCCAGACTGAAACCACCAACTCATAATTCTTCAACACTTGACATCCTGCATAATTGTCCTGTAGGTGAGGCTCAACGAGAGAAATGTTGTGGAGCTCATCAACAAGCTGCAGAAGCTGGGACTGCTCAGTGATGGCCTTCTGCACACTGTGGATGGACGGGAGTACCTTACTCCAGAGCATCTGCAAAAGCAGATTCTGGAGGCTGTCGAGGAATCTGGCGGCAGAATCGCTCTGGTATGTGGCGTTTGAGAATGTCACGAGTTTGTCTCAGGCAGACATCCGGAGACCATGGTCATCAAAGTGCTAAAGGGGATATGCATGCACAGGTGGATCTTCCTGCAGCTGTAGGAGTGGATCTTGTTCATTGTGAGAGACAAGCTGATCTTGCCATTAAGAGCAGCAACGGCTCCCTGCAGCGCATTCAAGGAGACCTCATTACTCTGTCCTACTTTGACAGCCTCGCAGTGGAAGTCAATGAGACACTGAAGGCACGCATCCCCAGCCGTATCTCAAATCCTACTGGAGCGTTAATCCTTCAGCCCACACATGACTGACACTAAAATGCGAGTACAAAGGAGGACCGAAGAAGAGTGCTGGCACCGCAGGAATCGGGTGTGGTCGCGATCAGCAACTTGGCGCGTCAGTTCCAGCTGGCTGGAGACCTGGTGCTATCCATCATCACCCCTCGCATGGGCACACTGGTGCAGGGCAGACTGGAGTCTGGCCTTATCTTCACCCCGGCCTACATCGCCCGCATAAAGGCGCAGGTGCCCTTCGCCATTCATGTTGCACACATCCCCAAAAGCCTGACAAGGTTATTTGCACCGAGCATTCGAGCAAGGCCAAAAGGCATCATCCACATTAAACATGGAGATGACAAGGAGCCCACGAGACTCTTCATAGAATGTATCTGAGGCATTTCAGAGCCCATCATGATGCAAGTGTGCTCCATGCAGCTACGGGGCGCGCTGCGCGGCTGCTGCATGCCGGTGCAGATAGCGAGCCTCAAGAAGAGCCTGGAGCTGGGGGGCACCAGCCCAGCTGCGCAGATGGTGACCCCCATTGTGGAGGAGCTGGCTGCGGAGGGCGCTATCCAGGGGCAGCTGCGCGGCGGCGCCACATCATGGGTACCTGCCATCTACCTGCGCCGCCAGCAGGACTCCATCGTCAGCTTCTACAGGCAGAACAGCTATGTTGGGTGAGTCACCTGAATGTATGTGAAATTCTATTGTGTTGAATGCGTTGCTTTGCAGCACATATCAGATGCCAGTGCAAGTTTTTTGCCACACCGTGCAGGACGAGCAGGTGATGCCAGACTGGTCTATTTCCAAATGTCTACTTTCATTGGTGGCCCCTACTTGTGGCTTGCACACTCGTAGATTAATTGCCCTTTTGTGTTAGTGGGATTGGTGGTCTTTGCGCAGATATGACACTGTGGCGAAATTGGGGGTGGCCAATGCGCGAGCGCACCTTGAGGCCCTCTTTCCAGATGGCATCCCACTGCAGACAGCATTTGCAGCGCCGTCCCTCATACAACAACTGGACGCGGCAGTCGAGGAGGCTCTGGAAAGCAGTAGCTGGGTGGACTGCCTGCCCCTGGTCCCCAGCGTCCTTTCAGCCAGTGACGCAGCAGATCTGTTCGCACGATGCCCCTCTGTGAAAGCGCTAGGTAAGGAGCATATGCATGAGTGCAAGCTTTTCTGCTCAGTTTGCGTCGTTGTAGCATATTGAAAGTAAGCAAGACAAGGTTTTACGACCTTGGTGTTCAGTGACGTTTTCGCCCGAATACAGAGTTTGAGAGTGTGCAAGTGTCCCACATCACATGCTTGCATGCACAGAGTCCAAGGCCCAAGGAGCGGACAAAGGACAGTTGCTAGCAGAGAGCTGTGTGGTGAGCGGTGCTTTCTTGGAAGGGCTGAAGCAGCGCTCCCTAGCAGAGGCCCGCAGAGCTGCAGAAGAGGCTCTGAAGCAGCGCACTGCATCCTCTGCCACCGCTGCCACCTCTACCAGCGAAACTGGTGAGTGCACCTGCACTGCTGTCCTCTTTATCTGTCCTGGTGTACCCTCACATTTGGTACATATTGTTTCCTTGCCATATTGTCCTTTGCCACATGGACATTTGCTAAGCCAGGTTGCCCTGTCTCAGGAAAGCAAACCACTGCTCAAAAGAAGGCCGCAGTGGAGGAAGACAATAACAGCGACGATGACTGGAGCCGCAGCAGCAAGGCGGCTAAGGGGAAGAAGGGGCCCAAGGGGAAAAAGCAGGGTGGCAAGGGGCCGCCGCCGGGCAAGGCAGCCGGCGCCAAATCAGGCGCTGCGTCGGCCGCGGCGCAGCCGTCAGCCGGCCGGGGGAAGGCGGCCGCCGCCAACACGAATGCGGCAGTTGCTGCGCAGCTGCTCAGCCTGGATGCGCTGACTGACAAAGTGCTTGAGTGGCTGCCTGAGGTGCGTCCTGCTAACAGAGCATCGGTTGTGAATAAAGATATACTGTATACTCAATGGACAAAAAACCATATTACCAACATGAGGGGGCCCCAATCTATACTCGAAAAACCCCTTGATACTGAGCCTTTGCCAGGTCCTCCCAGTTTGTGGTGCTCCCATGTGCTCCTTGTCAATTATGGCCAGTAGCATTCCTGATGTCTCATACTGCGTACAGCAGTAACACGGTTGCCTTTGCAATGCAGGTGGAGGGCGCTGGAGTGGAGGAGGGCTTGCCTGGGGCTCTGGCAGCCGTTGTGAGGCCAGCAGCGCTCACAGAATACGAGAAGACATTGACGGCTGTCTTCAGCGCAGGAGCAGAGGTGATGAGCTCGGGTTGAATGCTTGAAGTTCTGCCACGACCGACGCTGTCTTGCCTGCTGTGAGGCATGCAAGGTATTGAACAGTTCAGAATGTGACCGCATTCTTTTCCTGCAGGCGCGGAGAAGGAGGCGGGAGACAATGCTCAAGAGTCTGCAGGAGACATTTGAACGTTTGCAGCTGTACGCAAATGGCATCAAGCCGTTTGCAGAGGACGAGGCTACGGCGCAGATCCTGCACCGGCACCTGCTGAAGGGCCTTGGCACAGAAGCTGTGGACTTCCTCCTCACGTACCAAGAGGAATGTCATTTGACCCATGAGTGACACTAAAAGGGCATATATCTCAAGAGCATTGTTTGCAAATACAGCAAAGTTAAATGGAAGCTCAGGATCTCTGGTATGATCCATCAGGCTGAGCAAGAGGATGCGCCAGAGATGTCTATGGAGGAGAGCCTGACTGCTGCAGACCGCACAGCACTGCTTCGGCGGCTGCCCTCAGACACAGTGGGACCAGCAACAGCTGCAGTGGAGGCCCTCAATGGCAGCAGCGCCCAGGTGAGACCCTCCTGTTAATGTCTCTGCTCAAGAAGGTCTTGTGCCTTAGGTATTGGACTTTGTCTTGTGCCAAATTGAGCCCAGAGAGAATGCACACATTTTGTCTTTGTGTGTTCTCGACGTACCTGGTCCTTGCACAAGATGTGATACTACTTCTACCTAGATTTATCATCGTATTCTGGCAACGCGGCAGGATTTGGTGCGCGCTGTGGAGGAAGCTGCATCGGCAGCAGGAGTGCGGCTGCGTCCCTTGGACAAGAAGGCAGAGAGGGCGGCTCTTCAACCGCAGCGGCAAGCGCTGCAGGCCAAGCTTGAGCAGGAATCGGATCCTGCCACTGCCCTCTCATTGGCTGTGCCCCTCCTTGTCATGCAGGTGATGCACTCGCCCTACCTCAGATTTTCTCTACATGCACAATGAACACAGTGGCATGCAGATGGAAGAAAGTTGCGCACGTGCCTGCAATTTCTGGGATTGTGTGGTGAAAATTGATGCTGGCTGCTTAGGCGTATTATGCATATATGCTGCAGGTGCATGCCTGCGCTGTGAGCGTGCCAGGAAGAGCTTTGAGCGGGGTCATTGGGTGCCTGAAGGGCGGACTAAGTGAGGAGACTCATGATCTGTTATCTAGCTTCCATGCAGATGTGGTGAGCATGCTCAGGTCCGGTGATGGGTCCCAGTCAGCAGAACTTCAGGAGAAGCTGCCCCTGCTTGTGGCTGCTGCCCTTGGCCAAAAGGGTCAGACAGCTGAGAAGCCTACAGAGACTGTCGACACGTGAAAGGCCACACTTGTAACAAAATTGCGGATGTTCCCCCTAAATATTCCATAAAACATGTTGGCACAAAAAACCTTTCACATCAGGAGCACAGGGACGGTTCTGAACATGAGCACAGGGCTAAACATGCCCTCCTGTGTCTGCATGTGGGGCATATGGATGTACAAGTGCCTAAGCATCCAATTGTTTTGAACGATTCCAAAATTTGCGGCATGATGTACAACGCTCATCTAAAACCTGTCTACGCCTCTCACTGGTCAGTTCCTGTATGGGATCAGCTTGGGCTCCCACTGGTCGTGCCTAGAGAAGAAAGTCCGCAAGACATCCATGCTGAGCGCGCTGACCTGCACGCGCAAGAGGTGACATCACAGTCAGCAATTTGAGTGCATTACACAATCACACAGCTTCATTTCCCTCAAGACTGCACACCAGGTTGGGGGGCAGATTGGCAGTCTTGCATGCCAACACAAGGGGCAATCTGAGTCTACTTACCTTTGTGTCCAGCTGCAGCAGGTATTTATCTCCATACTCCCCCTCAAGCACAAAGGCTTTCGGATTGGACTGGCTCTTCCTCAGGAAGAGCCAGTCGCCATTTGCCTTCCTCACAAGAACTGTGCCATCTCTCTCCATGACATCCGCCCGTCTAGCCTCCAACATTGGCTCCTGCAGAATAGCATGACAGCCTCTGAATATCCGACCAATCTTGGACAGGAATCCTTCCAGGAACTCAAAGAGGGACAGGAGGGCCATAGGGGGCCATCACATATGTCCTTCTTGTGGCCATTCTCCATCGGCAGGAGTGAGTTACCAGATTGGTGCATAAATGCATTCTGACTACTTGACATGCATGCGTGTGCCCCTACCAGCCAAGGATCTGAGTCCTTCTTCCTGTCGCCCGCTGCTCCTTTCTCTTCTGACACCAACACGGTTGCAGCCCCAATGCCCACAACAAGAGCCGCTGCTCCCGCAAGCAACAACCGCCTATCAGCCTGCTCCAGCGAAAGTTTTTCAGCCGCGTATTTGAGCCTTCAGCAATCCTGTCGTAGATAGTTGTACATAACCAGGTCACAAATAACGCAGAGGTGGATTCATTACATTGGAGGGTCCAGCTGGGGGTGGTGGCGGGGGAGGAGGAGGGGGCGGTGCCCTCCTTGTGATGCGCTCCAGCTCATACTGGCAACGGACTGCTCTTTGGTACCGCCTTACGGAGGTCACATGAAGATTTGGGAAGAGCGTGCGCTGGCAGAAGAGCTTGGGAGTCCTCATGAGCACAAAATTGCACTAGTGATCTGGGTTGGCGTTTCTGGGTGATTTTCGCCACTCAGTATGCCTGGATGACTATCTCTTGCTGGGATTTTAGGTGCTCAAAATAGAGATATTTTTGCCAAGAGTTCGTAGGACAGAAGCGAAGGTTGCAAGGGATAAGCAGCCACATTGATATGTTGACTGTTTCTATCTTGAGCTCAATGCGCTCTCTTCAGGCTATCATTCTCATCTGAGAACTCCAAGATGTCCCGTGTAAATGTCCTCTGGGAACTGGGAATGAAGAAACACCTTCCATGAAGATTTGCCCCTCCTCACCCAGATGATATGACGTCATCCCACAAGTGCTGTGATGTTCCGTAGAAAAGGGAACAGGGAATAAGTCAGTGAGAATCCCAGTCGCTTCTTTAATCAATAATCTTGATCTGTTTGGGGTTTAGTTCAATAGGACTGAATCAGCATGCACGCTGTCTCTGATAACGACGAACGGGTCCCATCTAACGCAGGCCGCAGTGCTGAAGATACTGATGCAGATGGGGACGTCTGGTTCGATGCTGCCGATGATCTGGACACGATTTCTGAGCAAGATCGCGAGGAAGTGCTGTGGCATGAGTCACAAGGTTCGTGCTGACCTGTGCACCAATTGAGATTGATTGTGGGCACGAAAGCGGCCTCAAAACAGAAGTGATAGTGTATACCACGTCTTTATCACCTAACCGTCCCATGCTCGCACATAAACCTAGAACCATCACGACAGGGTGAGGAGATGGTCTATGCTGAGACAATATGTGTGTGCCACTCAGGAGACGATCTCCTGGCGCCTTGTACGAATACCGAGGCTTCAATTCCATTGGAGGGGGACACCAGTCCCAGTTTGCAGACCTTTGGACACTGCAGTCAGCCAGAAGCAGGAAAAGAGTCAGGTTGCCTGCGTGAAGCTAGGCTGAGGGACTCAGCAGGAGCGAGCACAAGCAGCCAGAGTTCACTGCCCAACAGGACACGTTGCTTGTATCCAGCACACAGGTGGGTCCTGCCTGTCGCCGTGGGCATGCTGCTGCAAGGAATGCAGTAATGGGGTGCAGCTAAGGACGCTATTATGTGCACCTGCATCTATCTGATTGCTTGGTGTCAAATGTGATGCAGAGCGGCATATTATGGTCAGACAGCGGTGCTGTTGAGCCTCTTGAATGATCGATCTCCAGAGGAGCTAGGGGACCTGGATTCCCAGGGCAACACAGTGAGCTCTCACAACTATACCGCCTGATCTATCTCCACAAATCGTTTGGGCTGACATGTACAATTCCCACTCACTATTCTTCAGATTTCTGAGGGGGCAAAGCTCTGCTTACAGGGGCTAAAAATCATTCCTTGCAGGTACTGCATGTGGCAGTGTTGCGGCATCAACACGAGCTCGTACAGGCCTTGTTGGAGTTTGGGTTTCCATTCACGCTGAAGAATAGCCGGCGATGGGAGCCCGTGGATGAAGCCATCTCGTTGCGAGACCGGGCCATGGTGAAATTGCTCATCGCAGCTGACGTCGCTGCCTTCAAGGCAGAGCAGAAGGCGAAGAGAGCTGCACTGCTGCAGACAATGCGGGATCTGGATGACTTCACATTCAAGGTACAAGCACAAAAGCAAGCTCAACTCTATTCTTGCAGATTGTCTGGTTGTGTGATACTAACAAGTGGATTGCCTGCAGCTGAAATGGGAGCTGGGAAGCCCCCTGTTGGGCTTGATCCTCAGGAGATATGCCCCACACGACACATATGAGGTAATTGAACTTCACATCCACCAATTAGCACAAGACAATTGCTGCTGCCTGTCCCCCAACATGCTAGATACCATGCTATCGGAGGCCAAATGGAAGAGTCTGCTTAGCTGACTAGCACTGGCCCAGGTGTGGAAAAAGGGAACATCCATGCGCGTGGATGGATCCCTCCAGGGGGTGGATGACAAGGCAGGCACCCTGATCCCCACATGGAAGCGCGGCCACTTCTCCCTGCTGTTTGATGGCGGCCAGACCCCAGCCTCTCTGCTGCTGGTGGACCACAAGAAGCGATCTGTGGTGGACCTGACCAAGGAGAAAAAGAAGTTCAAGGTTAATGTGGACGATGAGGTGTGCAGATGCTTGTGGTTCAATCCAATCATTGCCATGTCAGCTGTTGGTTACTTGCCAAGGTGCATGCTTTGTGTTCCTTGCGTGGGAACGTATGTCTAGCTGGCATGGGCATGCATGGCGCTTGATTTGTCGTGTCATGTCATTGAGCATGCCAGCCATGCAGGTGAGCCTTGCCATGACAGACAAGATTGGGAGGACCAAGATGAAGGCGTCAGACTTCGCGTTCAAGCCTCTCAAGACCTGGTTCGGAGGGGACCAAACGGAGAAGATTGAGGGGTGGAAGACGTATGTGTATGAGGCGGCAGGCAAGATGAAGGCTGTCACCATCACCAAGGTAAACATTCCATGCACCCCTCCATCTTAATCTGTCATAAGAGGAGCTGTCAAGCAGGAAATGCAACAGTGGCAGACAGCTGACAGTGGTGCTGGGAGCATCCCGGACTGTGTCCTCTTGCTTTAGCACCCAGTGAGAAGTCGTTCGCTGTGTTGCACCCATGGCAGCCTGCTTTGATTTAGCTGAGCAAGATCGGTGTGCTGAGATGCATTAGCAGGAGAGACTGTCATATCAGCTGCCATTGAATCCGCAGGCGCCCATTAGCTTGCGGGAGGGTGCCTCCTTTGACGACTACCTGGCCATGCAAATTGAAGAGGATTCTGTAAGGGAGACCTACATCGACCCTGTGTCTCTGCGCGGAGGGCCAGGCGCTCATGAGGTACCTTCACACTGTATCCATTATTCCCCATCAATCGCAGCAATCCCAAGTGTAAAGTCCTGCAGAAGACCAGATTCCGAGCTGCTTTCCTGGCTTGAGCCAATTGGAGACCTTTCACGCAATCTGAGCACATCAACTGTGCAGCAGCCAATGAACCTTACAGCATATCTCTTCACACATGCTGTACAGTGGAACCTCTTCACATGTGTCATGCAACGCAGGATCCTGGTGAGGAGGGCGAGGCTCCTGATGCCAGCAAGGCGGCCAAGGGCGTGCGTACGATCACCGGCCGGTGCTGGATGGCGGAGAACTTCCCCATGAGCCTGCGCCAGCTGCTGCCCATCCTGGACATCGTGGGCACCGCCAACAAGCACCTCGCGCGCGCCGGCAAGTTTCTGCAGAAGTACGGCAACATGGACCTCTTCCCCGTCAAGATGCAGGCGCGCACCATAGTCTCCTCTCGTAAGGCAATGCAATCCATGAACCTTCCAAGATGACTGCGAAAGCCTCGGCAGTCATTTTGTTGCAGGGCAAGAAGCCCAGGTTAAATGCTCAATCGGACTGATATCATCAGCTGTAGTAAGATTCTGTCTGTCGTCCTGCCAATTTCCCCAGGTTCTACAATGACTCCTCAGGACTTTGCACCCTTTTTCAGCGTCACAACGACAGGCACAGCAATCATGTGAGGCATGTGGTTTCTCATCACCACAATAAGGGCTCTTCAGAAATCTGACGTGCATGGTGTGGGATCAGGTGCCCCTGCTGTGGACAGTCTATGCGCTCGTCAGTTTCCGCAACTTCCATCCGCTACCGACAGAGGGGGAGTGTGCGCAGGACTCCTTCTTTAAGGCGCCAGAGGGCTACAAGCACAAAGCGCTGCATGAAAGCCTCAGCAAGGACAGGAATGGCAAGAAGGATGGAAAACGTCTTGACAGCGGGCCTCTCGCAGACTTTGAAGAAGACGATTTCCTGCTCTAAAGGATCCTGCTGTTGTATCATACAAAGACCGTTTGTCTCTGCTCCTTGTCTGGACTGACTGACCAGTTTCTTTGATGTGTAGATCAGGAATCTGTGTATAAAATGCATCATGAGGGTAAATTTGGCATTGCACAGTCAGTTCTGTGGAGCAGAGCCATCATCGAGCGCAACTTGTTCTTTTAGTGCGCGTGGGTGAACGGATGCCTCAGCTGAATCATTGGAAGCCTAGAACGGGGCAAAGAGTGCATTGTCGGATTCTGCTGGATTTCAAAAACAGTAGACTATGACGTGCAGATATATCCCTGACGAAGTAACTCTAGTGTTTGAGGCTGGAGAGCATGCAATGCGCAATGCTATTGACATGATGATTGGCTAGTGAATGTACGTTCCTGATGGAAATTCAAGCGGAATAAGTCGCACGTCGTGTAGATTTTGAATGTGGCGTGAGTCAAAAACAGGCTGCCAGAACATAATTATCGTGCCCAAAGGTATATGACAGGCACTCTGTGCATTGCAGCAGTGCTGTGTTCTAGCCTGCCAGGAGTCCTTTGAAATTATGGACCTGCTGCTTGTGATCCTTGTGCATCTGTTCAAGGGAACCCTGTCTGCAACGGTGGCCGAGTGGTTAAGGCATTTGCATGCTGAGTGAGTCCTGCAAGGGTTGTGAGTTCGAACCTCACCCCTCGCGCTGTCAGTATTACACTAGGTAGCCTTGTCAGCTGACAGAAAAATGTTCTGTCTCTCCAGCCACTGGCGTGTCGTGGTGGCACCAAGACAGCCATGCAGCTGCAAGCCACGAAGACCGCACAAATGAATGACATTGGTGCTCAGAGAAATTCCTTCAGACAATCATAAGCCTTGCCGTCTGAGACTGTCTGGACTGACCATGTCTGCGGCATGACAAACTCTGCAAAAGGTGTCCATCAGACGGTGTGATATGATCATGACTCAGACCTTTCCTACGGAAGAACTTGGCTGCACATGCACCCAGCATCATATGCAGCATGTACACGAAGCATGCACATGCATCTAGCATCAGGCGCCTGATCCCTTCATAATCATGTGCGTAGATGAGAAGACGCTGCCCATGCATGCGCATGCACATGCAGAAGGAATCTAAATGACTTGCAGGTAAGGCGTTTGCGCCCCACGGTTGCGTCTATTTATATGCCTGTCTATGCGGTGCTGCAAGTGGTCCACAGCAGAGTACTAGTACTTTACACAGTGTAGATATTATTATTATTGTTATTATTATCATTAAACGCTTTTCCTGCCAAGAGGCAAGGTGCGTCCTGCAGACAAACTGCAGTTGAAGGCTGCCATAATCCTACCCCTTGTTGGACTCGCCAGATCTAAGCAAGACCCAATCCACCGTGGGTACGGTGCTCAGTATTTATATCGCCCCCCGCCAGCCGGTGTAGACATCATTCGAGCTGGATTCATCTAGAGAAGTTGTGTAAGGAGACAGACTGGTCCAGCAGTGCTCAGGTGCTCTGTCATGTGCATGTCAGACCATCATCATCATCCACCCTGGAGGCATTACCTCATTCAGCCCGACGGCTTCTTCACCTTCGCCAAATGTCTCAACACAGAAATGAATGATCTTCGCACCAGCGCAGCTCTGGCAATCCTCAGAGGCACCACAAGAGGCAGCCCTGACCTCATGGGACAGCTGAGCACGCCTGCAGACGAGCACGTCTTGCACTGTCCGACCCCACCTGTCGGCAGGATGACAGATCCGCAATCTGCACGTCCAGCCTCCCTTTCAAGCAGCCTGCGCAAGGTGGCAAGCGATCCTGTGCTGCAGGGAAGCTCCCTGGCCAAGCCAATGCACGGAACCCTTCACAAGGGTGGTTCCAGCACCACCACAGCAGCCGCCTCGGCACCTGCACAGACAAGCATGTTTTCATGCCTGAGTCCGGCCTCATCGCCTTCCTTGGGCTTCTTCAATGTCCAGATGCAGCCCTCCATATTGTCTCTCCTGTCAGGAGGAGCCGGATTCGGCCAGCTCACGAGGGGGACGTCAACCGAGCTCGAGTCTTCAGCTGGCTCCAGCTCGACCGGGTCTCCGTCGTCCAGGAACATGCCGAATTCCCTCTACAAGGTACAGGCCTGCCTCCTCATGATTCTTGAAAACCAACAGCATTGAAAGACGGGGCTTGTCAGGTTTAGTTGCTGCCTGAAGGCTCCAGTTCAGGGTCCAGCATTTGTGCATGGAAAGAGCAGGCATGCATCCATCAGGTGTGACTGTCAGACATAAGAACTGTGGGGAGCCAGGGTGCAAAAGCACCCAGATAAATCGTCTTTCAGCTGTAACACTCACCAACCAGCGGACAAATTGAGTTGAGCCTTCGTGCATGAAAAGGCTGGTGACATGGCTTTGCAGACGGAGCTGTGCCGCAGCTGGAAGGAGTCAGGCTCATGCCGCTACGGATCCAAGTGCCAGTTTGCGCACGGGGAGAAGGAGCTGAAGCCTGTGCAGCGCCATCCCAAGTACAAGACCGAGGTGGGCCACCTTGATCCCTTGTGATCCCTTCAACCCTTTTGATCATGGCAAGAACATGTGTGGGATGACATACACTTGTCTGGTCCTTAGTAACCCGTTTTCAACTCGATTGTTGCATTGATGGCAACGTGAAATCCACTACATTGTGGATCGCCAGGCATGCACAGTTGGCGACTGCTGCTATGCATGCCTCATAGCTCGCTGTGTTGCCGTGCAGCCCTGCCGCCAATTTGCAACGACAGGCGCCTGCCCCTACGGCTCCCGCTGCCGCTTCATCCACAGCGAAGCCTCACAGACCTCGGCTGCATCGTTGCCACCCTCCGGCGTCACCGGCCTCACACAAGGCGCCCACATGCTGCCCGGCATGATGGACAAGGCGAACAGCGCACCCGCCAACTTCATGCATGCGTCGGCCGCTGAGCAGGGACCCCACATTGGCACCCTGGGCTCTGTCATGTACCCCATTAAGGCAGCTGCCAGGTGAGCCTCGCTGGCATGCTCCATTGATCATTTGTTGCTGGTTGTCAGGAGCGCTCAGTTGGTGACTGCAGCTCCATATCACAAAGTAAATTCGCAGCATTTGCTGCTGGTATTATCTGTGGCATGAAGCATATAATCATACTAAGGCATGCATGTGAAATCCCTTCCTGTGGTTGCTGGAGAGAATGCGGCACATGAAATGACAATTTCTTTTTGCTTGCAGTGGTTGGGATGACACTGCTGCTTGGAGCATTGCGGGCTGCCAGAACACCTTCCCTGCAGCTGACTTGCCGCCTGACCATGCCCTGGGTGGAAATGGCCATGTTGATCTGAGGGCCCTGACCGGCCACGGCACTCACATGGATGGTGCGGTCTGTGCAACGCTACTGCATGCATCCCCACAATTTCAGTCAATAATACAGATGAGCAGCCTCTCAAAATGCTTAAAGTCGCATGGTGCAAAAAGCGCAGTGGGTGACTGGGCCTGCCATTTATATATTTGTCTTTGTGTCAACAGGTGGTCTCAAGGTGGATGCTGCACAGTTGGCATTCTGGTTGCAGCTTCTGCAGCCCAACTTCATGGCGCCTGTGCCTTGCGCTGAGGTGCCCGGCATGTTCATGGGAAACTTGAATGGTACCATGGCACCCCAGTATGCTGCATTCAATGGTTCAGAGGACAAGGTGCGTATGACAAACCTGCAATGGCTACATTTTTCATTCAGCATGCGCATGGGAATGGCCAGCTGCATGGCATGACTGATGCAGCAGCAGTCTTAATGACATGGCCTTGGGGCTAAATGTTTGATTGTGCTTGCAGGCATCATGGTATGCCCCATTGGCAAGCACTGACAACCCGGCAGCACCCCTGTCAGACACCGCCACACGCAGGCTGCCTGTGTTTCAGAACCTGAGCTGCTGGTAGTCACTCAACTGGCCAGCGCCCAGCAATGGATGCCTCCAGGAAGAGCGCAGCAGTCAAGCCAATGCAGCCCAGCAATTAGTGGTATCCTGCGTTCTCACTGATCTTTAGTGAAGCTGCCAATTTGAGGAGCAGGAAACGTGCCAAGCAATTTGTGCTTCCTTTCATTGGCAATTAATTTGAATGTCCTATTCCCCACCAGCTTGGTGATCGGATTGCAGCAACTGCTGGCATATGGCCATCAGCTTTTGTCAGGAGGAGTCCCTTTGCACATGACGCAGAGGCATCTTCTGCAGTTTTCCAGTGTGCTGCGTCATGCGCGTTGTTGCTATGCATTGCTAGTTTATGAACGCCAGGGAACTCAAGGCAGCTCAAGAGCATGGGTTGAAATCTTATCATGTTGCCACAATGGAGACACACAGTGACAAGTTATGAGGGTAGTGTTATAGTGCTAGAGGCCTTCGAAGGCCTTAGAATACTAGGTGAGCCAGGCTTGTTTTCACCAGGCCTCTCCCAAGAGGTAGGCTTGTGCAGTGATGGATTGAGGGGGCTCTAGCACTAGGGATGGAATACTATCAATCCATATGTTTGGCAGGCTTGTTCTGTGCTGTTCTGCAGGAATCAGAGTTGCTCTTAGCCATCCTCTGCTTTGCACAAGCATGATGTCGATCCTTCTCTTGTCCTGCAGTGCTTTGTATGTGAGAATCGCTGATTGTATGTCTGTTTGGCTGGTCACTGATCGCACAGGAGCAGTTCATGTCATCAAGCCTTGCCACCCTGTTCCATGGGATTGATGTCTGCGCAATCCTTTTGGTGGCAACTGGCCAATTCCAAGGCGAAAACCAGAAAAGGCTTGTTGAGATGTGTATGGATTTTGGGATGAGGAGAACCCTGAGGGGCTCAGCTTGCGGTAGATGAGGTTTGATTCTGCTAGTTTCTTGATTTCATTGGGTGTGCTGTTCTTCTATGGAATAAAGCTAAAAACATGAATGCGCTACTTCAGTGTTGGAACACTGTAGTATGATACAGGATGATTCATCAGACCATTGTGGAGGGAACAAATGCAATTAAGGATTTGACTTTGGTGAGTTTCAGGCTATGTGTCGGATATTTTCAGGCGGGACCGTTGCAAGTACTATATGATCGGGTGGGGGCATTCTGAATGTTGTTCAATCTAATTGGCTGATCAGGCCGTGTATTGTAGTATGTCTGTATAGCGATGTGAGGGTTTGAGAAGATCAAGCATACGCTATTTGTTATATTGGCGTGTTCTGTGATTTGCGACGTACATGCATGATTGAAATTGCATAGAGTCTTGCGCTGGTGTGGAACTTCTTGCACTTGTGTCTTAAATCTGATGCGGACAGATCATGACCTGATGGGTTTCATTTGCCAAGCTTGTATCCTGTCAAGACACTGCGTCTCCCTTGCAGAGGGATGTAACAATATGCCGAGACACCATGGCTGCACTCACTAGCTATGACGCGTGATCTCAATCCCCTCAGCAAATCGCAATAGTAGCCATACTCTGTCAGGTGTCCAGAAAACTCTGCAACACGCTCTCTCATGGCCTTTTGTAAGCATCATACAAGCTCACAGTTCAACGCCGATTGCATCAGTGCGTCGCATGCACTCTGATTATTGGCAAGCACAGTACCAGGAAAACAACCTTCACTTGTCCAAGGGCATTGAGCAACAGCTGCAGCAAAGGTGCCTGGTGAAGGATTGCAGCATCACAGGTGCTGCTCTTCAAGAAGGCGTTTTCAACCTCTGCCAGCGTTCACATCAACAATTCCGGTTGCAATGGCTATGCCCAGGATAATAAACGGCAGCAGTATTGACACAATGCCAATGATGGCCAGAGGATCCTGCATGCATGCAACACATGTAAGTGTTCTGCAAGTCCTTGCTTGGCCAGACTATCTGTGCATCTACATGTATCAGCTGAAGGCAGTCCTTCAATTGGAAACTACTTAATCATAAGAGTCTCAACACCTTGAATAGAACCCACTGACCATACCTTCAGGGGGTTCTCCCCCTTCCTCTCAGTTGCTGTCTGCCAATACCTGCAAACATTTCATGCGCTCAAGTGCTGATCCTTGCTCATAGTACTGCAGGAGACCTTGGAGGGGGTGACTCACTGATCAGGCTCCTCTTCGCGAGACAGGGTCTTCTTGTCATCAGGCCCTGCAAAAGCGGGAGATACATCAATGGGCGATGGCGCATGAGGCACTGCTTCACAAAGTGAGACTATTATCCAAGGTTCAGCTAGGTGGAAGCTTGCTCTCACCACCACCAACTGCAGCAACTCGAAGGACACCAGCTTTTCCCCTTCTCGTGCATACAGACGCCGATTTGAATGCATAATGACCATGTCGCAGGCTTGCAAGCGGAGCTGATCTGAGCTTATAGCTTTCGGAAGTGCTCAGGATGGTGCATCCGGAAGAGGCTACACACTGCATAATTGTTGGGAGTGGCTCAAACTCAAAAAATGCTTATTTGTGTGCCTTCAAGCTTCAACAATTGAATTGCTCAGAATTATGATCCGATTTTCTCCATTCATTGGACATGATCCACTGGATACGCGCAGCGTTTCCAACAAGGTGGGGCTAGGGGAAATACCTCGCTGCAATGGCAACTTTGCGTGGTTTTCCAGGAAATACTTCAGTTCTTCAGGTTGTTAATTGCGGGATTGCACGGCATACATTGTGTCCGATCTGCCCTGCAAGTACTGGGAGCACCATTTTGCTCTAGATCGACTCTGAGATCGATTATAGCATATCATTTCGGGATCATCGGGCTGCTCATTCCGGCATTAGTTTGAAAGGCAGCTCTGATGACACAGTAATATGCAGAGATGAGTGCCGAGCCGGTTCGAAAACTGTATATCACTCTCAGGCGCAGTTTTGCTGGGACTCGTGAGACGCAACGCAAGACCCTGGAGTCACTGGGCTTGCGATATAGAGAGCAAACAGTGATCCAGAACAATGATGGATGCACCAGAGGCGCGATCTTAAAGGTACTCTGCTGGCGAATAATTTGCATTGGCCAGGCCTGCCACCTGTAGCTCTTTCTCAAAAATTTATTGCATTGTCTCAATTGAATGCTTCAGTGATACACATATGGCAACACAGGTGAAGCACCTTGTGGAGGTGGAAACTGATCAGGCATTCGCAGCTCGGAAGGCAGCAGAAGCAGCAGCTCGGGCGGCAAGGGAACCTATCAGAGTCCTACATCCGCGATGAGGAATTTGTGGCAGTATGCAGCCCTAGCTGAGAAGTTGAGATTGGCCTGAGCAGTTCGGCATCCTGTGCAATCCTGGGCGTCCGGGGAGCTAGACCTCGAATTTCACGATGCTTCTGGAACCAGCAGACCTGTTACAGCAACAGAATGGGCGGGAGACTCTTGGTGCAGGTGTAAGCTGAGCAAGCATGCAGGCATATAAGTGGTGATTTATCCAGCACTGGACGTAAACAACTGGCGAGGTTGTCCTGATCTGCACGAGCAAGGCAGCTTGATCACGTGTGGGCTTTGGAACCTTGTGAAGATGTAAGAATAAGATTCTGGATCTGCGGGCGCAATTTAGGCTGCACCAATTGCATGCTTGCACTCAAACAAGACCGGCGCTTGTTTATGTCCTGTTGATGTGCTACTGCAGCGCCAGACGAGACAGCATCGAGAGCTTCCCAGCTAGATTTCTACATATTCTTTGCAGCGCGCAGTTCTGACATGTCAGCCCCAATCTTCCTGTGGATTGCAGATGGCAAAGCCTGAAGCATGCGGCTGATTAGACTTGAGCGCATTGCTTCCTAGGAGGCCCTGCTTATTACACCTGCGTGAACACATGTGAATACCGGCAATTTGCATGAATGGTTGAATGGCACTCACGGTGTTTGCTTGTGCATGGTCTTGGCAGTGCTGCACTGCTACAACTGCGGCATTGCGAGAATCTCTCCAAACTAAATTTATACAATCTTATCTGCTGATATCATGGGTTGCCTTAAACATCCAGTACAACTCCCAGGGATATGTCCTGCCATTCAGGCAGGATACAAACGAAATGACGACAGACAACTTCTTTCTTGTGAATTGATCAGCACAGTAATGCTGGGAGAGCACCTACAAATATGCAGGCGTGAACATAAACCATGTCATGCCTGCACACTCTGCTCTTCATAATATTGACTGTCTCTGCAGACGCTAGCATTCCAACTGGATCACGCAGGTGGAGTTGTTTGCCTCAATGTGCCTGCCCTATCTTTTCACCGTGGACTGTCTTTGTTTACAAGAATTTAAAAGTACGTAAATATGACACATATCTGCAATCCAGCGTTCTGATCTATCTAGAAGTTTGATGAGGTGACCTGGCCATTCGATGCCTCAGGCCTGGCGATCAGCTGAACGATCAGCCACTTTGTTCATTTTCTTCAGATAAAGTCGACTGTGGTATGCCGAAATCAACGCCCATGCACTCTAAGCAGCATATAAAGCGTTGTACTAGGTTCTTGTTGGGACTTCATGCCGATCTCCATTGATGATTTCCTGGGTGTTTATGACGTTCAAACACAACATTGGGCTCCCTGCAGGTCTATTCAGACCCCCCGGAAGGAGCAGCTGTGAAGCAACGGGATGCTGCTGGGATGACACCAGTAGACCAGCATGCTTCTTCACAAACAACCGGCCAGTCCCAGACCCTCTGAACAGCGTTCAAGTCCATCTGTTTGAGTGGTCCTGGAGCGACGTCGCCAAGGAATGTAAGTGCATATGCATGTCTTGCAACGGCTGCTGCAAGTGCGCATCCTGCAGAATCATCCTGCATTTTCCATGTCATGAATAGCCATGATGATTGCACTGCATGCTAGCCTTTATTTGTTGGCCCAGGCGAATTTTTGAGGCGTGCTGGCTACACCGGAGTGCAGGTATCACCGCCACACGAGGACATTGTTGTGGATGACTATCCTGACAAGGACACGAGGCAAGAACCATGGTGAGCAGAGAAGCTACCCTACTCATGACGCATGCTGTAAGCTTCTGCCTGTTTAGGTTGCCGTGGGCCGTCATACAAGCAGATCTTCCTGGTAAATATTGATCAAAGCCCTGCAACTTGATAAAAGGGTCTCCTGAAGCCTTGAAATGAGCATGTCAAGTGTTCTATCCTTGCAGGTGGACAAGGTATCAGCCGGTGTCGTACAAGTTGGTCAGTCGCTCCGGGGGAGAAGAGGAATTTGTGCAGATGGTGCGAAGCTGCCGCGCGCACGGTGTGGACGTCTATGTGGACGTAGTCATCAATCACATGGCTGGAGGGCAGCTGGGAGACCCGCCCAAGCGAGGCCGAGCCTCCACCCCTTGGCAGTACAGGTCCACCCCTAATCGATACCCTTAATTTGAGAATGCTTGCTTGTGACATGCGCAAGCTTTACAATTAAGAAACACAACTTAAAGCTTTCCCTTTTAAAAATGTGGTATAGGGGAGCTGACAAGAAAGCAATTACATGGCAGGCAGGGCTACGGGGACATGTTTGGAGCAGCGGATTTCCACAGGAGGGCTGGTGCTGGAGTTGAGCAGCATGGCAACTGCCAGATACAGGACCAGGATTTCTTCAGCTGCTACGACTGCGTGCAGCAGTGCGACCTGGGGGCCCTGGCTGATCTGGACACCTCAAAGGCCTCTGTCCAGGTGCATTCAGCCCCTCTGGTGCTGACTTGCTCCCTTCTTTCTCAGCTACTCACACACTCAGCCATGCTAGCCTCAACACATCGTGCCAGGCTGTGGTGCATGACATTGCCATAAAAAGAGTGGCAGGAGATGCGAAGCTTGAGCGGGCAGGTGTTGTGGTCCTGCAGGCGCACATCACAGAGTACCTGAATCGACTGGCTTCGCTTGGAGTTGCCGGCGTGCGCATAGATGCTTCGAAGCATATGAACCACTGGGATGTGGGGAGCATCCTGCAGGTGCTGCCTGTGCTGCAGGCTGATGCATTTGTCAAGACAGTTCCACCATTTCTTAATTGTTAACGCAAGGGATGAGTTCTATGCACTTGCACATGGAGACAGTGTGCCTGCAGGGCGTCAACAGCAGCCTGTATGTCTACCATGAGGTTCTGGAGGGCTGTGGGGAGCTTGTGAAGCCCACAGAGTACACTGGGCTTGGACAGGTGCTCTGAGACCTCCTCACGGGCACTCATCAACAGCAGGCCCCACCACTCTCGCATCTGTCAAATCAAGTCACGAGCAGACCCTTACTGTCTATGATCTGTTGGCTCTTGCATGACAAGCAGCTGCCAGGTTAGTTCCACAGCCTCCACCAAGAACCACCAGGCAGCCAGCAAGGCAAGGAAGCATGCAGGCAGCATGAGGATGACATCATGTGATCAGATGGTGACATGGCCCAGGTGATAGAGTTTCGGTGGGCTCAGCTGGTGTGGGAGCGCTTCAGCCAGCGCAACCTGCAGTTTCTGGGCAGCGAGTACATGCCGTGCGGCCACCTGCCGTCCGCCAGCGCGCTGGTGTTTGTGGAGAACCACGACCGGCAGAGCAACTGCCACGTGCCCGACCCTGAGGCGCCCTGCATCTCCCTCACCTACCAGGACGGCGAGTTGTACAAGGTGCGGCGCCTCCTGTCACCTTCCTGTCTGAGGAATCAGCAAACTAGATACATGCGGAGTGGCCCTAAGACACCGATACCATTGTCTGCTGCTGTTACTCCTGTAGCTATGTGCACCCCCTTGGAGGTCTTTGTCTTGCCCAGAGCGCGGTGCCTGTCAGCGATGGGCATGCACTGCCAATGCCTTCACAATGCATTTTTAGTAGGCACTGGTGTCATACAGGCTTTCAGGTTCTTGTCACACCATTGTAAACAGTAAACTTAAATTGAGGGCCAGGGGGCAGGCATGGATCTTATGCATGCTGGGTGCAGACGGCAGTGGCTTTCACGCTGGCGTACCCCTATGGCTCACCACAAGTCCTGAGCAGCTACTACTACAGCCGGCATGGGGATGGCGCTCCCCGAAAACCGGTGCATGGGGAGAATGGAGCAGTAAACTGCGGAGACGGCGCCTTGTGGGTCTGCCAGCACCGCTGGCCAGAGATTGCGAACATGGTGAGCCCTGCAGCTGTCTGCTCATGCTCTTAGCAAAGTATTTGTTTGAAGAATAGTCCTTTCTTCCTTGCCATGCAGATAACTTATCCTTTGCATGACCATTCTTGGCGCATGCCTTATGTTGATTATTGCTCGTGTGGGTAGGTGATCAAGTTGCTTGCTGCGCAGGTGCAATGGAGGAAGGTGGCTGGGCATGCTAGCATATCCCACTGGTACCTGAGCCCGGACGGCAAGCAGGTGCAGTTCAGCCGAGGGAGCGCGGCTATGATCTTCCTGAATGTCGCGAACGCAGATTTCCGCGGGAGACTGTACAACACTCAGTTGCCTGCAGGAGCGTACTGCAATGTGCTGAAGCGGGGGTGCGAGAGGGTGGAAGTATTAGGTGATGGGTCATCTGCAGGGGAGGTGACTGTGTGCCGTGATTGTGCCCTGGCCTTGCACGCCAATGCGACGGTGGACAGCAGGGCCCGTTGGGACTCGTCATAATGCCGTGACAAGCCGGTAATGGTAACACAAAAACAGTGTGTCACTAGAATTTTACACATGTTACCCACGGCATTCTGCCTGCCGGGTAATTGCACCAATGATCCTGTGTGTCCTGTTACACGTACTGTTATGCCATACAACATGATGAAACAGTGAGCACCTGGCAGGCGTGCCGGCCCACGCTGCAACCAAGAATCATTGCAGAGATGCCCTGAGAATGCACCGCGTTTCCAGCGGCCGCGGCTGGCAGCCAGCAGCATGTGCATTTTTTCTTGCATTGCTGACGCCAAAGCTAGTCCTGATGAAGGTCAACCTGAAGGGCAGATAAATTGCCTTCTTGCATGTTTTTCGCTGCAACTTTAGGTGAAGGGCAAGTGGAGAGGGCAAGCTTTAGGGCAAGGGAGATGCTCAATTGCAAAGGAGATGCTGTAGTAGAAATTTCTGGGTGGTTCGACGCGTCCACCCCGGCTTTGTCGCAGAAATGGAGGTTGTGGGGAGATAAATGTGCACAGTACTCTTCAGGAGGATCGAACGTATAAAAATTTCGCTACGGTCTTCAGGAAGCACATCTATACCTGCAGCGTCTGGCCGCGAACAGGACCCAGCATGCTGATGTTCAAATCGGCCTATGGGTAATACGGGGAGCACTCGTTCAGGAGCGAAAGCTCTTGCGAGTGCAGCGGCAACTGGTGATATCGATGGAGCTCGAGAGGTGCGATGCTTCTGGCTCCCAGTAAAAGGCTCTTGAAGCGGAGGAGAGTTTAGTTCTACCGAGACTTACCTACACCGGCACGTCGCCGTGTTAGCGTAAGATCATTCCAAGTAGCGTGCGCTCGCTGCGTAGATCATGGACCATTAGATCCTGATAAGACGAAAACGTCACTTCGCATGAGCAACACGAAGCCATTTTATTGAGGTTATCGAGGCTCAAAGAGCTTAAAGCTGAGTTGGTCCTTTTACTTTGAGCTTGTCAAAGAGTACATCTCTTCTCCTTCTCAAAGGTTTGGATGATTAGATCAATGCTCCGCTGAAGGGATCCAGGCATGGATCATCACGATATGGAAGACGTAAGAGCGCAGCCCTGTTTCAGTACAGCCCTGGCTTTTCTTGAACTTTGGCGTGCTCTGGTGTCAGCTGAGATGCTCTAATGTGGTCATCGTGCAGATCATCACTGCCAGCCCAGCAGCCTGGCTGAACACCTTTGGGGTGAGGAATGCCCTGATAGCAGCAGCAGGTAAGGCGCCGACGTGCCTGACACCATCTCGCTGGAAATAGTGATGGCTCTCTTTTCCTTGCTCACTGTCAAGAAAAGACTCACATAAAGGCTGACAGTAACTTGTTGTGCAGAGCAAGGCAATGGGAACCTGCTGAAGCTCATATGCGAGAGCGGCGGAGTGCAGATCAGACAGTGCATCAATGCTGGAGCCTCGAAAGGGCAGGCGCCGCTCATGCGAGCCTGCATGTACGGGTGAGAGCAGTCCACCCATGACCCAAGAAATTATAATCACTCAGGACTTCTTGCAGATTTCCTCAATGCCAACAACTCTGAAGGCGCTTGCCCTTGTCCCCTCAATAGAGCACCTGGACACCTCCTGCAGACCTCCCAAATCAAGGCAGAAAGTTGTTGGGAGCCAATTCTCTGCCCTTGATGCAGCAGCACAAACAAAACAGCAAGCGGGTTATTCTGGGTCATGAACTTCTGCCTGTTGTGTAAACAGGTCGCCGCAGCACGTGGAGTGTGTGGCGTTCTTGCTGGTGCACGGGGCGGACGTGTATTCTCAGACATCGCGCGGCGACAACGCCGTGCACATAGCGGCCAAGCACGGCAATGCCGGCTGCCTGCATGCGCTGCTGAGCTCCCGGCCTCAGGCGGATGGCGAGGGGGGGACCGTGCTATTGGGAGAGGTCATCGTCCAGGGAGACACTGGACCCACCAAACTCATCGACCTGCACAATGGTAGGCCTTTGAAACCTGCAATTGGCAGAATTTCTATTTTATTGTTGTCCTAGTACTCTTTTCTGTACAAGTTGTTCTGCAGGACTGGTGCGATGGGTAGTGACTGAAGAGAGTGGGTGGAATGTGGGCCTTTCTAAGTATGGGGCAGTGCTTTGAGGGGGATCACAGGGAGATGGGGCACTGAGAGGAGTCTGGTGACGACATGGACTCATGATATGATTTGATGGTTTGGATTGCATGCGGCAGGCTCTGGGCTGACAGCGCTGCATCTGGCGGCGATCAAGGGCAGCGTGGCAGTGGTGAGGGCGCTGGTCAGGGCTGGCGCCTCCATGGACGCGCCGACCCTCTCAGGGGTCCTCAACCCAAACCTGTCCAGGGGATCGACGGCGCTGCACATTGCTGCTGCGCGAGGCCATGCCGCTTGTGTCTCAGCTCTGCTTGAAAGCCAGGCAGCCATCCCAGGCGAGCCCTCCCTCTGCCACATCATTGGGTTAGCAGCAGCTGTCACAGGACTGCAGGCCTACAAGTTTACACCACGCTCACTATTCACAATTGCGGCTCTAGATGCAATGCAGCCTGAATTGCAAAATGTTTGGACCAAACTCCAGTCTGATGATCGAAAGGTACTCGTGGAAAAGAGACACACCGTGATTTCTGGTGTGTGCAGGCATGGAGCTGCAGCGGATCCGCAATGCAAGGGGGCTGAAGGCGAGCCAGCTGGCGCGGCTGGCAGGGCACCACTCAGTGGCGCGGTTGTTATCAGAGGCTCACATTGCGCCGGCGCTGTCGGGAGGGCACACCTTCTCAGACACGCCCCGCCAGCCGCGCCGCAGCGCCCACGGCAGGCCGGAGCAGCAGCAGCCGCAGCAGTCCCGCAGCAGCCGCGGCCCTGATCGGCCTCAGGTGTCCCAGGAGGCTGTCATTGCCGCAATTGTGCAGGTGGGCTAGCCCTTGAAGCCCCCCGCTTGCTTCGTTTCGGTGATGTGGACCATTGAAGCAGCCTAAGGCTCGCACGTGTTTTGTAATAGTTGGAGAAATGAGCCTGACTGTGCATTGTGTTGCCTGCAGCGGGCCAAGCTGCTGCTATCCCTGCGAGCAGTCACCCTGCACACGGAGTCAGGGTGCCATACATCAGGAGACCCTGCCAGCGAGGTACGCGCGCCCATCTGCTGCCCGCCCGCCAGCCACTCTAATATTCTTTGAGTTCTGGTTCATGCATTGAAATTTAAGGATGTCCTCGATAGGCTTTCAAGGATTCCCTATCATCACTCCTTTATGTGGTTTCCTGTGCCGGTGCAGGAAGCAGCACTCAACGCGGTGGCGGCGGAAGTCTCGGAGGCGCTACGCAGCAAGGGGCCCCACGGCCAGCCCACCGAGTCCCTGTCCACGCTGCTGGGCCTGCTGGCTTCCCTGACAGACTCCACCAGCCCTGTAGCCCAGCAGTACATGGCTGCGTCAGCACCGTGTGCACCACACTCCTCTTCTCAAGGCGCAGCTGGCTCCAACAGTAGCCATGCGGAGGCCGCAGCTCAGGACAGCAGCTCACAGCCGCCGGAGACATCAGCAGCTGTAGGGGAGCCGAGCAGCTGCTCGGGGCTGAAGCGCAGGTCTGAGGGCTGCGAGGAGCGGCCGCAGCAGCGGGCGGCCAAGGCATATGCGGCTGGGGCGCTCGTGCAGGCGGCGCTAAATGCCATGGCGGCCGGGGTGCAGGGCCCCCAGCCGCCGACTTTCCTGACGCCTACCAGCTCCGCTGCCGCCGCCTTGGCTGTGCAGGTCAGTAAAGCCCAATATAGCACCTGGACCCTTCCACATTGTTGCAGTGACGACAGCATGGAGACCCGCAAGGATGAGCATGCTCATTGGGGTTTGAGAGGGCACATTACTAAGGTGGAATTTGACACACTGCATTGAAAAGCTGCAAGCATTTGGGGCAGCTGCATGCCTGCCTAATTTGTTGCGCTGCCCATGTGAAGCCCATCTGAAGCTCTGAGTTTGTGGCAGGCCGCACTGAAGAAGCTCTCCTCGTCGCGCCACGGCGCGCGAATGCTGGCGTCGGCAGGCCTGCCGGACCAGCCGAGCACGTCGGGGTCGCTGCACAGGCAGGCGTCCAATGTCAGCGTGCGCTCCGCCGGAACGGTGGCCAGCGTTGGAGCATCCAGCAGCCGCAGCGGTCGGAGGTAACCTCCCTCTTCTCTTGACCTCCCAGACCACGGCAGACCTGTTTTTTTGCTTCCAGGGAGCTGGCATTGAATTTCTCCTGTTTAGCCACGCACCCTCTTTGTGTCACCTGAAGGTGATGTTACCCCAATGCATTCTCAGGGATGCGGGCACCATCCACCACAGTTCAATTAGTATTTTTGCTGTATTGGTGTTTGATCGATATGTTTCATTCCGTTGCAGGCACCGGCGGCAGCACGGGCTGCGCCAGACGCTGTCGGGGACGCTGACGCGGCACGGGTCGGCCTCGGAGATGCTGTCGGCCATGACGGCCGGCCACACCGCAGCCGCCTCCGTCTCGCGCCGCCGCCGCCACTCGCACCGCCGCAGCGGCAGCTCCGGCAGCGTCTCCGCCCTCATCCTGTCGCCCACTCCCCCCAGAACCCCGCCTGCCCCCAGCGCTGCAGCCGACCCCTCCTCCGCCGTAGCGCTGCAACCGCATGCCGTGCCAGCCTTGCTTATCCCGCCTGATGCGGCTGGCAGTGTAGCGGCGGCAGCGGTGTCTGCGCCATGGCAAGAAGCTGCTCGAGAAGTTGCGCGCGCAGAGCGGGAATGGGGAGAGCAGCGCGCGCATGCAGCAGTGCACAGCGAGAGCGCGGCAGAAGGCCCATCAGAAGCGGGAGACAACCTGTCAGAGCCCTCTGAGGCCGGCACCTGGGCCTCCCCATCGCCAGCCGCCAGTCAAGCGCAGCTCCCTTTGCTTCCATTCAATATGGGAGAGGGGCCGGCGAGCCTGCACGCCGGCCCCTCGCAGCCACACCTCAACGGCATCAGCGAAGACCGCAGCCCGGCTGCTGATTATAGCACATCCCAGGCTGTTCAGCCGAGTACGCCTCAGCCAAGCGGCAGCATGTCAGATGACGCCTGCACCGCAGATCTCCCGCCGATGGGCCAGGGCACTCGGGGCAATGCCCTCACGAAGTCAGCCTTCCAGGACCAGCAAGCGCACAGCAGGGCAGGATTAGATCAGCCAGAGGACGACAGCGTTGCAGGGTCGAGCAGTCCCCAGAATCTGGCCATGGCTCAGCTGCGCGTGCGCTCCCGCCTCTTCAGTATCTCAGACGACGTCCCGGAGCGGGTATCCCCCTACAGGATGGCGGGATCCCCCACGGACCCCTTCGAGTCCGCGGAGCTGCTGGGCTTAGACAGCCTGCCCAGCAGCCCATTTGGCGAGTCCAGGGCAGGCGATGCGCTGCTGCACAGCTCGGACAATGCGCTGGGGCTGGTCAGCAGCGGCGGGGAGGCCACGCACAGCTCCCCCGACAGCCTCTTTGCTCGCGGGCGCTTCATGCAGACCAGCGACGTGGCTGAGCTGCTGCAGACCTCCTGCTCCGGCGCCGGACATCCTGCCAGGTGGGTGTGCACACCCTCCCTCGTCCAGTTCTAAGTGAGGATCTGAATAAGTGCATCTTTGCTACGTTAGCTTCTTTTTGTGGCCAGCTGTAGTTTTTATATTCCGAGCGTTCTTCTGATGGTAGATATGTAGGCCTTAGAGTGTTGGGCTCATCCAAGCAGTTCCATTGTGGGTTTGTCATTGAGCAATGAAATTGTATGCTTGCAGTTATGCGGAGTGGGGTGGGCACGGGTACGGGAGGGCGCGCTGGAGCAGCCACGGCCAGGAGAGCATCCTGGAGTCGTGCGACATCGAGGGGATTCTGGGGGATGAAAATGCCCCAGCCTTTGACACCCTCAACGCAGACCAGCTTGCCCCCTGGCGAGCACAGGAGCCCAGAGACACCCTGCGAACACGCCCCGCCCAGCCATCACCCCTGATGCGCCCTCTGCTGGAAGACCATGACCACATCGAAGGGGCAACGCCGTCGGCTGCAGAGGTCGCCGCTCCCCCGCCCCCGGGCTCGGCAGCGGCGCAGGTCGCGCAGGCATTCGGCCGGCGCCAGAGCATCCCAGCGATTGGCGCGAGCTCAGGAGTCACCAGCAGTGCTGCGCACTCCTCAGTGGCGCCAGCGAGCAGTGTGGAGGAGCCTGATGCAATCAGCCGCCAGGGCTCCATCGCTCCGCCGCCCGGCGCTGCGGCCGCCGCAGTGGCGCGCGCGTTCGCCAGAATCAGCACGGCCGACAAAGAGCCCGCGCAGCTGCCCACCGACGCTACTCAGGTGGCTTACAGGAGCGCTGCAGCGAGACTCCCAGCACCTGATGTTGGCAGTGGTGGGCAGTGCACGCTGCAGAGGGAGGGCTCTGTGCCTCCCACGCCGGGACTGGCGGCTGCTCAGGTGGCCAGCGCCTTTGCGCGGCTGAGGAGCAGCAGCAGCAGCCCCAGAGAGACCGACACCTCTGACAGCGGCCGCAAGTCAGTTGACAGGCCTCGCGAGTCAAAGGCCTACCAGCACAGCCCCAGCCTGCTGAGCAAGCTCGGGGCCTGCAACGGCGGCCTGGCATGCGCACACTCCCATGCAGCCGCAGACATCCTGATGCCTCATGTGGCTCCCGCGGAGCAAGACAGCTGGGGAGAGCCGGCTGCTGGGGACATGCAAGCAGCGCTGGAGAGGAGCAGGAAAGACACTGGCGGGTCGCGGGATGGGCGCAGCATAGATGCTGATACCAGCGAAGGCGCCGCAGGCAGTGCTGCTGACGTGAAGCCAGGCAAGGGTGACGGCAAGGGGCCGAGCAGACACTCCGGCAAGGGCAAGGAGCGCGCATCTGCCAAGACCTGGACAGAGGTGGGTACACTACAACACAGTCACTTACTATACAGTCTTCACCTTGCAGTGGTAAGTTGTAGGAGGAAATCTGCCCCCGTGTCTTGCTGCATGGTGTGGGCACCAGGGGCATGGCTGTTCTGTTGAAAGTGCAACGTAATCGAGGCATCAGGTACAGTTTATAGCACAGGATGAGCGCTGAATCGTGATAGTGTCGTGCGCAGATGTGTGCCATATGCATGGACTCTGGCCTGGAGATCAGCATCGCAGGGTGTGGGCACTCATTGTGTGGCCGCTGTGCGTACCAGCTGTGTGCGCGAGGCCTGGCTGCGCCGGTTTGCCCCTTCTGCCGGGGCGTCATCCAACAATTCGAGCCCATGATCGTCTCTTAGGCAATTTGAATCCTAACACAACAGAAAGACCTAGCATTTCCCTGGAACAGGAGGCAATCACCGTTTGTGCCGAAATCCGTGGCGCCAAATCTTGTGATGTTGTTAGGCCCTGTGCGTGTCACAATGCTGGTCAAGGCCCCCAAGAGACCAAGGAAATGGCGATGTATTTTATGCGCATGCGGTTTGCATGACTTGTCCACGAATTCAAACAAGACAGTATTTTTTGAATGTGTTGTGCTTTACAGCTTGTGAGCCAATGATGACATCTGGCAGAAATGACGCAAGGAATTTTGCTTCATGAAAAACAATCTGACTCGCCAGCCGTGCTTCTTTCAAGAGCAATGGCGTGTGAGATTTTGGATCAGTTGATGATTAACATTTACATTCATGTGATCACAAGTGTATCCCTTATCGCAAATTACTGTGCGGCTGCCATGAATAAAATTGTGTTGACCATTTTAGAGACTCCTCAGATTCTGGGAAAGCATCACCGGTTCTGTATAACAACTGTGGTCCTTGAATGGCTACTGTTTTCAAGCACGCGTGTCAGAGTAGGCAGTTTTTGGGCGGATTGTCTGGGCTTCTTACTCTGTCCAATATGAGTGAGCGAACGTGTGCTATTGACCTGGAATAGCTGCTAAAACAGTCCTCATCTAGATGTATGCTGGCTCTTCTCACATGTAACCCAGATCTTTCTCGATATACGACTCCCCCGTCTTATTTTCGTACTCGAGGTTTGCTTCTGCCCAAGCCTTTTTGAATTTCTTGAAGGGTGCGCTCTGCTGGTGCACCTCTGTCAAAGCTGCTTGGCTTGTGTACCTGGGTATTCAGAAAGCATGAGCAACAGTACGAGCACAAATCCATCATACAAAATACCAGTAATACTGGACTCCCATTCAAGCTACAATTAGCATCCCTTGATATGAGTCAGAAGCAATCTATCCCTGTTGATTAGCGAGAAATAGGGGAAGTTCTTGTGCCTGTACACGTACCTTTCAAAGATGATGATCTCCAGCGGATTTTTGTCTGAGACAGACAGCTCATAGGCCAGTGTCTCAGGTTCATGATGGACGACATACTTGGCTAGAGGCTCGATGAGGCTGATGAATAGGTCTCTGTCACGGATGGTTTTGTACTTGTGTGTGATCACGAGGAGGAAGGCCTGCGGATGAGTCATGCACTCAGTGGCGGGGCATCTCTGTAAGAACCATTTGACATTCATGTTCTGCATTGTTGTCTAAAGATTTTAAATTCTAGGCTCATTTATCAATTTCTGTGGCAGAGCTCAGGTACAACTCAGGCAGGTGAGGGCAATGCCAGCAGGGTGACTCTCTGTGACCCTGGTGCAAGGAAATTCACCTTTTTATTTTTCTTCCCGGCCGTTCGATCCGTTGTTGCTGATTTTCCCAATAAATATGCGCCTGCTGCAGCAGTGACAGCAACAAAGGCAGGGACCAACCTGTTCATCAGGCTGGGTGAAATTTTAGTACCAAAGACTGATTGTGCCCTAACGAATTCGATCAACATATCTGATAAGACAAGGCAGTCATCTACAATCGTAGAAGGGTTTCCCACCATTGCATTGCAGAATTGTTCCCCATGTTAATGGTGATATGCGGAGGATCAGTGTGAACAAACAATGAAGATTGATGCCCACTGAAAACCCAAACGTGTCTGAGGAAATCAACAAATTGTTTCTGTCAATTTTATCTCTTCATAAAATTTTAATTTTGAAGAAAATATTCTCGGCAGAGGATACGCAATGCATGCTCCATCGCCTCGGCTGAAATCCCACTGTGCGAAACTCGCTGTTGCCGGATGAGCCGACAGAAACCTCGTCCCGACCTTATTGTGTCTTGATCGTTATACACGTAAATCATCGATGACCATGTGATTCAAGCTGCCTTTCTTTGCCTTAGATCATAGATCTCAGTGAGCACGCACGTTCCTCCTTCGAGTGTACGAAAACAGAGGCACCTCGTCAAAGACTAGGCACACAGATATCAATCTGACGAACAGTCCTTGGCTCCCTTGTATAGTCGATTGCACCTACCTTTTGGCAGAATTAGCGAGGATCGGCCGCGAATCGTACCCTTCCAAATAATTTTATTGTAGGTGGCAGCCTGGCATGGAGAAATAGTTCACTGCAGGCAGCAGAGCAAACGCTAATGCGCATCAGAAGGAGATAAATAAGAATCACATGTTAAAGATGACATCTGTGGATGCTGCACCCGGGATCACAGACGCGGCGTGAATAAGACCAAGCCATCACTCCTACTATGGAGCATGGGGACCCCAAATCTTCTCCTATAACTGCTCATGACGAGTCTGCAATAGAGACAGAGCAGAATGAGGTATATTCTGCGAGTCAATCGCTCCAGACCGGGTTCATGCTGTGCAGGAATGCTTTGCTGATGAGTTGCACTTCAGTGATCTGCAAAATACTGAAGGGCGTTGTTACTGCCTGCAGACGGGCGTCAAGGGGCATTGGAACAGAGAGTTATATCACAACCCTGGCAGGCGCCCCGCAGAGGTGAGAGGGGCCACCAGGCATACTGGCAGACTGCACCTCCTGTCTTTATAGAACCAATTCCTGGAAGCTGATGTGAAGATTGCCTTAACACTGATCCCTGAAATATGGTTGTAGGTGGAGGCAGGGCCTGTAGATCCTGAGAAATATGCACTCTATCGATCACTCACAGATCTGCGAGAGCCGTACAGGTGATTGTTGACGCTACCATTGCGTGCACAAAGTTTCATTTTTGATCGTTTTATTGAGTGCTGATCAGTTCAGTGAGTGTCAAGTATCCTGGGTCCACACACCACCTGATTGTTCTGTGCCAATGCGCCCCTGCAGGATACCTGCGCCGTACTTGGTGGACACCAAGAAGTTTTTGGCTCCAGAGCTGCCAGAGGCGCCCCTCATTGTCTTCATCAACTCCAAGTCTGGGGGCCGTGCTGGGCCCAAGCTGACAGAGGTCCTCTACCACACACTTGGCCACGCGCAGGTTTGTGTGACCTTTTGTTATTTATTCCTCTGGAATTGTTTATCAGGGGCAATGAAAGAGTTGGGAGGACATGACAGGAGAGTTTCCATTTGGTGTGGACTGATGGGCTGAGGGGCTTTGCATGTAGGTGTATGATCTGCTGGAGTACCGCCCAGGGCCGGTGCTGAAACACATCTGGAAGAACCTGGAGGCGCAGGAGAGAGCTGGGGATACCTGGGCCCCTATTGTGCGCAGGTGAGCACGCCAGTGCCAGAGAACTTGCGTACAATTTCTTTGGTATATGCAAGACCCCACCCATTGAAGAGCATCGCCGCTCTGCCAATTGGATCGCTGTGTCAACACAGAGGCTGATCACATGATGGCGGTCACCTTCATGACAATTCTTAAAAAGTCATTACTTCTTTGGCAAAACGCCTGAAGGGAGCCCGGTATGATGTGCAGGAAGATGCGGATTCTCGCGGCGGGCGGTGACGGCACCGTGGCGTGGATCCTGAAGACGATCAGGGATCTGGAGTTGGACCCTGCCCCTTATGTGGCTGTCATGCCTCTGGGCACCGGCAATGACCTGTCGCTGTCCTTCGGCTGGGGCAACACCTTCCTGCAGTCCTGGATCGATGTGAGCACCCATCCTGATCTTCCGGCCAAGCATCTGCTTTTCTTTGAAGTGTACTCCTACTCATCAAAATTTCTTCATCAAGAGTGCACGGCATGAACAATAGCTGCAGAAGATTCATATTGCCGGCTTGTATAACCTAAAGCAAGTGCATGACAGAATGAGTGTGTTTGCAGAAACACATCACGATCTACGAGACGCTGAAGAGGATAGGCGATGCCGAGCAGCGAAACCTGGACACCTGGAGCATCTCTCTCACCTCTGGTGAGCCCCGCATGAGCCCATGGCATACATCTACACAACCTACCATGCATGGCCATGCAATTGATCAAATTCAACACAAAATTGCTGCTTGACTGCTCTGCTGGCTGTTACAGGCCAGGGCAACATCTTCAAGGAGCTGCCGCACTCCCTCGAGGTGGTGGACTCCAGCTCTGTTGAGCCACCCGCACCCAAGGATGTCAGCAAGGTACTAATCTCACCTTTTGAGGCGGTAGTTGCGGTTGCGTTATTGGTTTGTTACCATGTGTAGCTCTAAATTTGTTATGCACGCACTTCCTGCCAAGAGGCAAGCTTTGTCTGCAGACCAGCTGCAAGTGAAGGCTGCTATACATAGTACAGCACCATATATGGGGGCCTTCTTTTGGGCAATTGCCGATGTTCATAACAGCCAGCCTTGTGGTCCCTGGGAGAAAGGATGGTCCTGAGATCGTTGCATGGTTGTCCGCGTGCAGGTGAAGGGCCTGTTCTGGAACTACTACAGTGTGGGCCTGGACGCGCAAGCGGCGTATGGCTTCCACAGCCTGCGGGAGAAGCGCCCCTGGGCGGCCCCCAGCCGCATGATCAACCAGGGCTGGTACGGCTACTTCTCCTGCACCACCGGCTGGTTCTGCAATGCGCCCCCCGTCCGCAACAAGATCTGCCTCAAGGTGACCTCCGCTGCCCAGCCTGTGCCATTTATTGCACCTCCAATGCCCTATAGAACTCTTTCTACCTTTCCTGCTTCTCACATGCACTCCTATCCTCCGCCCAAACTGAGTTAGTCCCAATTCACTGTGAGCTACTGCATCTGCCCTTTTGCAGGATGTATAAGTGGTGGGCACCAGCATGCAAGTGGCAAGGCACATGCTGCAAAAGGGTACAGAAGAGCTCAGAATAGGGATCCAGAGGATCCTTGTGTCAGGCTTTTGAGGCGTGCGGGTGCTTTCGAATTTGTACAGGTGCGCAACGTGGCGGGGCAGTGGGTGGAGGTGGCGATGTCGCGGCACATAAAGGCGCTGGCGGTGCTCAACCTGCAGAGCTACGCGGGCGGCCGCGACCTGTGGGGCCTGCGCGACCCAGCCCGCGACGCCGCCAAGGGCTGGAAAACCCCCATCTTCAACGACGGCACCATCGAGGCATGGCCCAGCCGCACCCTTTCTGCGTGCACTTGGGCGAAATCTGCGACAGGCATCTCTGTATTATGCCTCATTGCACCCACAGACCCAGCCCGTGGCTTTGTCGGGCTTGATGACTGATCACACCGTTGGAGACGTGAACGCCTGCCATTTTGAAGTGGCCTTCGGGTGCTCACTAACCGTTTTGTTCCTGGTAGCTGTGCTGCGGATCTGACAGTTTGAGCATGGAATGGCGGTGCACTGAAGTGACGATGACTGGGTGCTGCTGCAGGTGGTGGGCTTGCGCAATGGGTGGCAGACGGCGCTTGTGATGGCGGGCCTCACCACCAAGATCCACGCCAAGCGCCTGGCCCAGGGCACCGAAGTGCTCCTGGAACTGCGCGCAGGAGGTCAGCCCTGCTATATCTCTGGTCCACATGAGGCCTTACGTTGTCTTGCAGTTCATGCATCACACCAGACATCTGTGGGCCCGTGCAGCCAATTATCTCTGCTCTTGTCTACACTGCCCTTGTTGGGGCTTCTCCCGCTGGATCACAAGCCGGAGGTGTTAGGATGCATCTGCCTTGTGTGTTCAAAGGGAAAGGCAGCTGCGTGACGTCTTCCGTATACGCAAAGTATACCGAGCGGGCGTTGCTGTGGTGCAGGTGTGACCAAGGGCGACACGTCCCTGACGCACATGCAGCTGGATGGAGAGCCCTGGCCGCAGATCATCCCGGCCGGAGACAGCGAACCCCTCAAGGTGCGCCCGGAGTCCCACCCTCCAGAGTCCGCACGCCTTTGTTCTGAACTTCTGCTCAGTCATGCCAGCAGATTCTGCAAAATACTGCTGCCAGCTAATCTCACGGCATCCCCTGATATGAAGTTCAGCAAACCGTAACTTAGAGATGACTCTGTGAGGCCCGAGGAGCTGCTCACACATGCCCGCCGATCTGGTGAATAGCAGCTTTCACTGTCATCATCAGACCCCATGCCAAAGCGGTGCAGTTCCAACGTTATGGGGGCAAAGTTTGGGCTGTATGGAATCCTTCTCGTGCCCGCCACAAGCAGCGCAATGTTGTTTGCTGCCATGGATCTCCTCATCGTGTCTTTTATGACCCAAGGGCATGACAAGCACTAAAACCCAGCTCGAATATAAATCATACTGGCGCAGGTGCACATCAAGCACGTGGGCACGGCGGGGATGCTGTTCAACCCGATGCAGCTGCGCGGCATCGCGCCCAAGATCCAGAAGCTGGCCGTGCGCGAGCGCCGCATCAGCGCAATCAACGAGGACGCCGCATCGCTTTCGCACCCCGGCCACTCACTTCCTCCCCCCGGTCCCGGCCCCCTCCAGCCCTCTGCCCTCAATGGGGCATACTCTGGCCTCGACAGCGAGCCCGCCTCCGCGCAGCCGTCCCCCATGAAACGCCTGATCTCAAAGTTGCCCACTGTTCGGAACCCGCCGCGCGCGGAAACTGTTCCGGGCATTGCTTCGCCCATCGAGGTGCTGTTCTGTTCTGTCTCACTGCACCGAGCACAATGCTGTCGCAGCCATCATTATTATGCACTGCCCTTCTGTTCTGGATGTGGATCTCCGCATTGACCACTTTTTCATGCTCAGGAGCCCAGCACGCTTACTGGGCAGCTGTCCACCTTCTAAAGCATGCTTGGTGCTCAGTCTAAATCTCCCTGGGTTTTCAATGCCTGCTATTATACTATCACAAGGGTCACTGATTTTGCGCTGTGTGGGGTGTGCAGATGAAGGAAGTGCGGCCGCCGGACGGCGGTGAGGCGGCCAGGACAGAGGACAGCGCTATGAAGAAGAGGGTGTCCGGTCTCGCGCGGCGTTCCCAGGACTCCCAGCTGTCGCAGGAGTCCCCCATGCGGCCGAGCGCACCTCCTGATTATCCCCTGCCGGCTGGGGCCCCCCTGGATGCTGATGCTGAAGACCCCAAGACCCCTGATCGGCCCATCACATCTGCGCAGAAGAAGTGAAGATAGGCAATTATGGAGGGCTCAGATCTACTTGCTTGTCAGTTCTTTCTTTGCCATGTGCGGGCAGGCAAACTTGAGGAACACTGAGATTGTTGGTTGGCAGGATGATTGGCTAGAAAGAGCTTGGTACAAGCTCTTGCTACGTCGAAGTAGAGGTCTGTAGCAGTGCAGTTAGTTGTCAGCCACCCAAGCCTTGTGAGTCGTTGAGAAACTATTTGCTCAACAGCATCATTATATTCATGTTAGTGGCCTGGTCCAAGTATAGTGTGCTGCTACTTTTTGTGATAGTGAGCTCTTGTGTCAAGGATGAATGAGGGCTGCTGGAGAGCAGCATTCTGCCTAGTTATCCGCCTAGTTGATCCGGTGTTGATCCGGTATTTTTGCCAGTCATCTTGGGCCTAAATTTCAGGCACATGCATTGACAAATACGCTGCCTAGCTGTGAGCTCAAAGGTGTGTGGTCCGATTGTTGATGTGTAAACTCCTCATACATGTCATCCAAATTGACATGACCAATCTTTCAAAGAATTGATCGCATTCAATTTGAAATTCTCTCCTGGAAGTCTGGAGTGTCTCTTGACTCCATCATGCAATTCTGCTGCGAACAATATATCCGTGTGGGCATCAGCTGGTTTCCAATTGTCTACTTGTGCTATGGTTAAACCGTGCACAATAATCAGCAATTCTAATTTACTACAAAACTCTTCTTAGCTAGGAGCAAGTTTGACATGTCAAACCCTCACTACAGCTCCTCAGTGCGGCCTCCCACAATGGCACTCCTCTTCGGGCAAGGCAAGTGCCTCGTCCAGGGTGAAGACCAAGCGAGGCTCTTCAGCACTTGCTGCTGGCGAGCGGTGCACAGCTCCACACCCTGTGTGGTGACAAACAGTGGCCAATTTTCGACCAGATACACTAAATTGAACTCAAGGAGCTGCAGGAAGCTGCCACTGAAATGGTCATGTCACCAAAAATTCCAGGTCGTGCATTGAACATGGCAGCTTGGCAATTTTATGAGCACACAGCGGGACTAAGCCAATAAATGCGCAGACGAGAGCTAGACATACACCTGCATTGCCTGGGAAGGCATGCCCCTTCAGGTACAGCACATCCCCCGGCAGAGCTGCCTGCACTGCGCGCTCGTCCCTGACGCCATACCCCTGTGTGTCCTGGAAGAGCAGCCGCTGCAGGGGGCGCCGATCTGCAAACCTGTTCTCCACAAATTCTGTGCCGGCTCCATAGTAGGTGCACAGCAAGCGCATCTGCAACCCATGACCAGCTCGTTTCACTTCCTTATGCGATTCCATCTGGTCTTACAGCATGCGTGGCACATGACAGGGCCAGTGCCTTCAGGATGGCTGTAGGAAAGTGCAAGCTAGACAGTGCTCACCGTGACATGGTCAGCGTGCCACCTTGGGCAGAGAGTCCTGTCAATGAGTGCCAAGGTTGCCGACAGACGTCCATGTCCTGAAGGACACATCATGGCTGTCACAGTGCTGGGTCCATGTACAACGTGTTGCTCTCAAGGTGATGTGTCCTGCCTCAGGCTCTTGTTACGAAACACTATTTTCAAAGCAGCAGCTGCGCACCAAGGAGGCTGCAGAAGTCCAGAGCAAGCTCCTGCATGTCTTGCAGAAGCCACTGCTCTAGTTCTGAGGAGTCCAGGACACCGTCAAGGAGGCCCTTGAGCAAATGCCCTTCTTCTGGCATTGTCAAAGAAACCTGCACAGATATGAGGAAACTGTGGTTTCCAGCCTCTTTCTGTGAAGTGGTATGTCCTTTTGCTGGATCAAGCATAGCTTACCTGATGCTTGAAGGGAGACAAGCTCTGGACTAGTTTCAGCCTCTCCTCAACATTGGAAGGGACAGATCTCCTCTGTATGACATTATTGTATTGCTGCGTGAAAAGCTGCTCTTTGTGACTGCCGATCCTGATATCATCGTGCAGATGTTGAAATGGACGAAAGCCTAGGCCTCGTAGAACAATTGTTGGTACTTTGATACGAGGTAGAGCAACTTGACACTTTATGATCATCACGTATACAATGCACACATTAAATAGATTTCTGAACTTCAAAAGGAAACTGGGTCGACTACAGCATTCTAAAATTGCCTCCAATGCACTATTTGTCTCGATCTATGTACCGCAAGAACGCAAGCCAGCAATTCCAGCCCCGCACAGTACGCAAACACTCTCAACAAATTTTAAAGTCTTAGATCTAGTCGGACTTGTTTCAAGTGTCTGTATTCTCGAATGTCAGGTTCGCAGGTAAGCCTAATCTGTCTAATGGCAGGCGTTACAACCATGCAAAAGAGGTGTTTCGATGGTACTTGATTGGCGTCCAACAATCGAATAATTCTTATCAGATCTTGTGTGGAGGCTCTGCAGGACTTCCTGTGTGGCTGCGCCTCTGAGGCTTCTGGGCTGGGATGGATGGCGCTGCAGCAGGCACAGTGCTGCCAGGCGCAAGGGGCGGTCTCAGTGCTTGCAGGGAGTGACTCTTGGCGAGCGAAGCCTGCCCCAACGCCTCTGAATGATCGCCTGCAGTCAACAGAAAGGAAAGATAAAGCTTCCTGCAAGCCCGTAATGCGCAAAATGTTATTCACTTCAACCTAGAATGCAACATGAATGAGGGTTCCTGGAGTAATGCCTGATCGAGGCGTCCAGCTGTCCAGTGCATCTGGTTTGTTAAACACCGGCCTCATCACCCGCTCATCAAAGTCAGCCCACCACTCTGACAGCTGCACCGACTGCCGCTTGCCCTTGACCATGGTCCTGCATGCACGCAATTAAAAGAACATGATGCTGTCACTGGGGCTCCATGTCAGGTCATGTAGATGATCGCTGGCACCTCACAAGTTCCTAAGCAGCCACAATGGGCATTCCATCATTCTCGATTAATGTATATCAACAACAAAAACAATCACAACAAGGATCTTCTAGACTTTACTGGGCCAGAGTAGCGTGGATGCAGCTGCGAGCACCAGGAGCCAGATTGAAAAACAACTCCACTGGCTCAAGTCAAGTCCAAGCGGGAGGCTCACTTAATGGATGCGCGCAGAGGCAGCCGCGAAGCGCTGCTTGTGCTGGGGCCGGCAGGCACTTTGGCAGGCTTTGGCAGTGGCGGCGCAGCCAGGGATGCCAGCCCAGAGCCCTCTGACGCCGTCCTGCGTGGCACAGATCCTCGCTTTTGACATGACAATATGACTTCAACACCATGCTGGCCGTGAGAAAAATGCCCATGTCTCTGGACCGTAAAAAGAGTATCAACTCTCCTTCCAGTGTTCAAGGATGGCCTCATGCGCATATTTGGTGTGTTACGCTTTGTCTGACCCATCATATACCATGGCAAACAAATGTCCTCAATTCTGCAATGCCAAGCAAGGGTCCCATCTAGTGGTTAAGTAAATGGTGTCGGACTGGGCAGGCACCTCTTGAGGCTGGGAGGCTCAGGCCCAAACTTGATGCGCGGCGCTCGAGGGGCGGCAACCTCGGGCGGCACTGCAAAGCTGCTGATTGCTGGGTCCGCAGCATCTGCGAATGCCCAATTCGATGCAGACGCTTGGGCCTCTGCTGCACCCCTGCGTCAAGCATAATGCACGTCTGACTGCATGATTTTTGTAAAGATTGTATTGTCAGCCCGGCAAAATATTACACTTCACCCTTCCGCACATTTCCCAAAACATTCCAATGGCACATTTGTTCTTGAGCCACGGCCATGGCAGCTTCTGAGAGATCCCCACATGATAATGGCTACAAATGTTCAAAAATAAATGCTGGAGGCAGCTGCAGGCTCGTCCCACCTAGGTTGCAGCGGCTGCGAGCCGGATCTAACCAGTGAGTCAGCGGGGGGCGTTTGGAACCGCCTGAGATCGCCCTTGACTAGGATGGGGTGCAGGTCCTTCGCCTGCAGCCGGGGCCGGCTGGCCGCCTGACTGGGCGCTGCATGGTCTGCAATGTCCTGCAGTACCTCCTCCTCGCCAACCCTGTCATCCACCCTCGCACCTGCCCACACAAGGGGAATGATTTCAACCCTAGCTAGTGTAATTACACCCCCATGCCAACATAAATTAAAGTCCCTGAGCTGGCCGGTCCTCCCTCTCGCAGCATGCACGCATGCATGCTGCTGCTGTCCCGTTGCATGCAAAACATTTCGGTTCCCCAGATCTGAGTCCTCTAGATGTGGTCACCTGCGACTTGCTTCTTGCCTCTTGGCAGGAAGAGCGTGTAAGAAATAAGATGTGGTCACCTGAAGCATGGTGGTGAGTCAGCAGCCCATTGCGTTCGTTCTCCCCCTGGTCCAGGTCATCATCGTCGTCCGAGAAGGCTCCCTCGCTGAAGGCGGTGGCATCGGTCTCATAGCCGCTCTCGGAGGGCGCCACATCGACCACTGAGTAAGCGGCGGGGATCTTGGGGGATCCATTGTGGGGCGTTGTCTGCATCATCAGCTCGATGCCCTCCTCCCCATGCTCCCCCTGCTCGCTCGGCACTGCATACCACACCATCGGCATTATACGCATGCATGCGCCTTGCAAGCCAGTGAGTGTTCGATGCCCAATGAAGGTGTTCGATGAAGCGGCAGACTGCCACACCATTGGCTCTTCCGTCAATTCAGTATAGAGAGAAACTTGACGGGAAATTCTCCAGTACATGGATCTGACCTGGAGCATGGACTACTCACCAGAGGCAGATTGCAACTATGACTTAACTCAGACAGTTACACGCTATCAGCCAACTTCAGGAATGCCTCACTCTGATCATCAATATCAGCGCAGAACACAGAACAAGCAATGTCCAGAGCTGGCATGCATGGGAATGCCCTTGTCATGCTCTTCAAACAGTTCATGTGCAGAACAAGCACAGAGGAGAGGGCAGCGCACGTTTGGCGCCGAGCAGGAGATCGAGCATGGGCTTGGTGATGGCTCCATAGACGACGGTGGAGAATAAAACGACTGTCAGCGTCATGCTGATGAGTGATGACTTCATCTGGTCCACTGTCGTGCCATCTGGGTCATAGTACAGGTACACCAGCGCCACTGACACCGCCCCGCGCATCGCCCCCGCCCACCTGCATTTGAATTCTCTCTGGTTGTAAGGAGATGACCATTAAGTGTGGGAGCCTGCCCATAAAATACATGGCAGGAATGTGTGAAGAGGAGGCCTGGCTCACGCAAAGGGGCTATACAGTTATTTGGTCATCAAAGACCTGGCATTTCGACCATTCCAGTTTTCCCTTTGCTGTCTCTATCCTGATTGCCAATTTCAAGAGCCCTTCTTTTGCGGAAGGATTTGATGATACAATATGTCACTTGCAGGACTCAAGGGCTGGAAAACGTTTGATATTATTATTAGTAATGATAATGTCACTTGAAATGGGTGCTGTCAAAGAATCACATGCATTGCAAATTCCTGGTTTTCAAAAGTGCTTGTTTGCTTCTGTACTGGCATGCGCGCGCACCAGGCAACGACGATCTGGCGGAAGGGCAGCTTCTCCTTGGACCAGTAGTTGTGGGCGGCCAGAATGGGGAACACAAACACCCCGCGGCTCACCAGCAGCAGCACCATTATGATGCCAAACAGCGCCATCGCCGGCCCCACAAATGTGTTCTGCACTCAACACAGTACATCAAATGAATACAGTGATGTGCACTGGCACTGCCAGACGGACAGCATCTTTCCACGGCGCAAATGAAGCACTTGGTGCTTGTATCACATGATGCACCTTATCCTCTTCGACTGGAAAGGTGTGCAATACTCTGATGTCATATTAATGACATGGTCATCAGCACACGCAAAATGTTTGCAACTGTTGCTAAACGTCATGTCGTGTTGAGTGGCAAGTGCATGCTGGCGATTACTCACCTTCCATTTGAGGGGATCAAGAGCATCCAAACCCACGTACACAAAGATGCTGCCCTCCGACATGAAGGAGATTGTTTCATAGAAGCTTAGGACCGCCGCTCTCTGCTGCTTGGTGATGTTGTGCAGCGCATAGTGGCTCATCGTAACAGAGCAGCAGAAGAGCGACACTATCCCGCTCAGCCCCGTGTAATCACCCACTAGGTAGCTCAGATAAGCCACCATTCCCACTATTCCCACCGCCTGCAGTTCATGGGGGCATGTCGTCAAGATAGATACAGGTTCTATGGTAATGGACAGGTTGAAGTCTGCCCATAAGACTAATTAGCCTCAGGCGGCTCTCAAAAGGTCTCTAAAATGTAATAATTAGTGATACCAACAGCCAGTCCTGATCACCGTCTACTGATTGAATACAAATTCTGTCAGTTCCTGTTTATGACAGGAGGTTGTGAGGGCAAGAAGGCCATTCAGTGTGGCATGACAACATGTCCAGAGGAGCAAACCTGTGGTGCATGTGGCACGTTGAAGTTCTTGAGGAGCAGAGAACAGAAGAGGCCAAAGACTAGGCCCAGCAGCAGGCTGGCTGCAAAAAGGTACAGAAACTTGCCGAATATAATGCCCACTGTCGCCGCGTTCATCTGTGGTGTCTCGCCCAACCGCTGCATATCCCACAGGACAGCAAGCCTCAGGTGGGCACAGCATACTTCTTCTGTCGGTGATCTTTTTGGAGTGATAGCACTGAAAACAGCACTGCCTGCCAATTAGGCGTCTCTCCCATTGCAACAGTGGTTCTCATGGCTGCAAATGGCTCCAAAGCAGCCTCAGGAATGCATACAACCAACGCCATTGTAGTCTGAGGCGTGCAGGGGCCCTGATAAAGTGCGCACCTGCACAGTGCGCAGCAGGGCGACAGTGGTGGCATCATTGATGACGCCCTCCCCAAACACCATGTTGAACAGGAGCGGCGCCCGGTCTTGCTCAAGCACTTGCAGCACGGCCACACTGTCCGTGGTGGCAAATATGGCCCCCAGAGCCAAACAGTCCTGATCCCACACATGTGCACCATTAGATGACGTTACCACAGGACGAATGGTGAACTGTACTTTCACACATGTGGTGTGTGGTGCGGGTGTCAGGAAAATCTACAAAAGGACTAGGACGTCGAAGTTATGCATGTGGGGTGCACAATTGATGAAAAGCGCAGGAGATCAGCTCACCGCGAGTGTGATGTTGATGAACTTTGAGAAGCCGTACAGAGTGACGGCGATGATTGCAAAAGCAATATAAGTTCCCAAGATTCCCAGGCTTGCTATCGTGGGCAGATTGCGAAAGAATGCCTTTTTTCTGACTGACAGCCCGGCGTATAATATTATGGGCGGCAAGAAAAAGCTGCACATGCACAGCCGCTCAGTAAGGCTCCAGTGACGCATGCAAACTATCAAGAGATGCTCAAGGGAATGTGGCATTTCTGGTGGCAATGCATGCATAAAAATCTCTTAGTGTCAGGACCATGGCAAGGCAGTAGGCTGGACCACTCACACAAAGAAGTTGGAGTGATTGAAAGTCAGCAATTGCTGCGTCAGATCGCCGTCCAGTAATATGCCACTGAGCACAAGGATGATGCCACCCAGGGCAAGCCCCGTGACGGCGGCTGACATTCCTTCTCCCACATACTTCGAGCTGGCACAGAAAGTTGCTGTTACGCCATGCACTTGGTATACATTTCCCAGATTGATTAAGCTGCTGTCGCAAGCACAGGCACTATCAACAGGTATTTTGCGATAGAGGGAGTACCTGTGCGATATTTTGTGCCCGAGAGACATCCATAAAATCATTGAGAACACCATCATGCCTGTACAATGTCAGAACAACACGTCTCAAAACACCCATTCGGGGTTACATAATCAAGCGCATACAGACTGTATAGAGTAACATCATTGCTACAAGCCTGCATGTACGCCCTCGGCCCCAAGATCTCGCGCAAGTTGATGCTAACCGCATTTCACATAGATTACCTGTAGAAAGGTGGGTCGCCTCGTGACCACTGGAGGAAGACGTGTGGCTACCTCCACCCGGATCTACTGGTGCTACAGTACCATCCATTGAAGACACGTCTTCCATTGCAACTCGTCTGTGAAGGTTTCAAAATCGTGGGTCAAACCACACGTGAGACATCCCGATAGGAGCACCTCGAAGGAAAATCTTAGAAGGGAGATGTCAACGGATAATGTCTCTCCGAGCGCCTTGTGACATTTTGGCCTATCTGTTGCAATCCTTTGCCCAAGAAATAGCGAGGAATCACTGCTGCCTTGTGCCAGGGCGCAGACGGTTACAGATCACGTCAGCTTTAGTAAAGAATCACCTAATTTATGCTTGAAGCCTTGCTTCAGAACGTCTTGCGTCACAACAGCTCAGTTTGCAAGCAGATCAATATCCAAAATTGTAGCAAAATCACTTTGAGCATGATCGGCATGATCTTCCTGACCGCAGTGGGCAAAATCATGTGAAGCAACTACTACTGCAAATCTTGTGATGGACTGGAACGATGATCTCGCGGCCCTTGCCGACGATGAGGAGGCTAGCTTGGTTGATATGGAGACAGTGAACGAAGAAGCAGACACATCTGCAGATGCTCAGCAGGAAGCTCATGAAGTTGCACAACGGGAGAGAAGCCGATTTCCCCTGAAGGAAGGAGACAATCAGTACCTCGTCAGCAAGACGTAAGTTCCAGAGAGATCTGACTGCATCAGTCTTCCAGATAGTTCTACAGGCATCCATTGCTTCGCAATTGTCGATATTCTCCTTATTATTGGCGATGGGTCCTTGTCCGTTCCTTTTCTACGCCAGTGGACTGCAATTTGAACCGCATTCCAAAAATATAAGCATTGCATGCTATTCAGATGGTAGTCTATGCATTGTCTGCATCCTGGTGTCACAAGCGTCGACTGATCATCGTCTTGTCGATCAGGTGGTTTCGTGATTGGGAGGCGTATGCCGGCTATCCTCCCGGAGGGCAGCAATTGATCAGGGCAGAACATTCGAGCCATGCACGGCCTGGCACGATCGACAACAGTGACATCCTGGACAATAGTGCTGTGGACAAGCTCAAGCCCCATCTGCAGGAGGGAAAAGAGTTCAAGCTGCTGTCGGAGGAGGCCTGGACCTACCTGCATGGCCTGTATAGTGGAGGGCCGGTCATCTCACGCAGAGTAGTGATGCAGAAAGGACAGGCAGTGGTCGAGATATATCCCGTGGTCCTGCGCATCAGGCGGTCCTCTGATCCCGGCAGTACTGTCTCCATCAGTGTCAGCGTGGAGGTAGGCTGCAGATGCCAGAGAGAAGCACATGACAGCATTCAACCGCCTGAACATGATGGATATTGCTGTTTGTCACCACAAAGAGAGAAGTTCATTGATGACAGGCACTGCAGAGTGTTGCTGCTGGTGCAGGCGACCTTTGCTGACCTCAAGGAGAAGGCATGCAAGGTGTACAACCTGGAGGAGGTGGATGTGAAGATGTGGGACTACTGGGGCGGCAACTACTATGACGGCCCCAATGGCCTTCTGGATGACAGTCCTGATGAGAAATTGGCCCAGGGCACACTCACCGAGAACCAGGAGATCATGCTGCTAGAGAAGGTGACACTCTCTCGTGTGTCAAGGGCCCGTCCTTCTGCTCTTGTGCATGACAGGCCTGCACTTTCTTATTGGCATCCTGATGATGCTAGTGATTCCTTGTGCTCACTGTGATCACATTGCAGAATGAGGATGGCAACTTTCCCGAGGTGAAGCCGAGGGGGGCTAGCACTGTTGGCCCCAGCCAGGCCACCCCCATCCAGCTGGGCCGCCCCACCACAAACGTGAACACCACCAGCAACTACTCATTTGGACGTAACAGTTATTCCACCGACACAACCTACCAGGTGTGCGTCGCCTTGAGGAAACGGAAAATATATGCCAGCAACCTAGCTCTGTTCATCATAGCGGCCTGTGCCAGGCAAGGGCCGCTGCGTTAGCTGCAGCACCATCAAAATAAGGGTTGCAGGCTTTGTGGATGTTTGGTGTATTCCGCTAGTCATTGGTGACCAGATGATCTCTGTTTGGGGCATCCTGTTGCAACTTTAGTAGCAGGGATGTGTGCCAGGCCTGGCTTGGGCAAAGGGGCACTGCAGTATTTTGGGTAGACATGTCCACATTCTCTATCACTTCTACACATGCAGGACAATTCTTCTTTCACGTCGTTGTTATATTGTGTGCCTTAATGCCTTCAGGTGGAGGGGAGGAAGAGGGGTTTGGCGGGGCTGTCCAACCTGGGCAACACGTGCTTCATGAACAGCAGCGTGCAGTGCCTGGCGCATGCAGCGCCCCTGGTGCGCGTGTTCCTTACCGGCGCCTACAAGCGCGACCTCAACCCCGACAACCCCCTCGGCAACAAGGGCGAGCTCGCGGAAGCTTTTGGCAGTCTCATGAAGCTGCTCTGGCAGGTGCGCGACACTTGCATGCAATTCCTAGACAAGCCAATGCACCTGCAAAGTAGGATCATCCTCAAATCAGAGCGCACGTCACAGCATGCGTTGGGGTCACATGCACCAACTTCATGAGGCTACTGAGGCGGCCAAGAGATGATAGGCCTTCCATGATCATTTTAGCTTTGCACAGCAGGAAGGCTTGTGAGTGCCTCTTGATTTTAGTTTCCAAAAACACTGATCGTAGACCCTCTTGTATTTCTTAATGTACCCACCCCCTGCACTAGATCTTGATATAAAATCGCCGGCCCTCACTGTTGCGAGTGCTTGCGCTATGGTGCTGCTTATAAATGTACATACCAAATATCCCTTACTGCGCAGGGCGGGGTGGGGTCGGTGTCGCCCAAGGGCTTCAAGGCGGCGCTGGCGCGTTTTGCGCCGCAGTTTGGCGGCTACAGCCAGCAGGACAGCCAGGAGCTGCTGGCCTTCCTGCTGGACGGCCTGCACGAGGACCTCAACCGCGTGCGACAGAAGCCTTACGTTGAAGAGGCCGACGCGGAAGGCCGCCCCGACAAGGTCGTCGCCGCTGAGGCCTGGGACAACTACCGCAAGCGCAACGACTCCGTCGTCGTCGACCACTTCCAGGTGCCAGTCGCCCAGGGCCATGCTAGATGGTGCTACATCCGAATGTGGAGGTGCTGCCATGTATGCTGTGGTTCAATGCCTTTGGACAGCTGTCCAAGGGTGTGTCTGTCATAGGACAGGTGCTATCATGTAAGAGGTTGCAATGCTCCAGGTTGTTGTTGACTGTGTCGATCCAGGAGGACGCAAGATATTCTACTGGAACTGCCTGATCACCAATATCCTGGCGAATATTAATTTATGGCCGGGCCCCATGGATCCTGTTCTGCAAAATAAACACTTGAAGAGAGTGTAGGACCGAGGATTCTAAGTCCCTGTGGCTGCGTGCAGGGCTTGTACAAGTCCACCCTGGTCTGCCCGCAGTGCAGCTTCTCCTCGGTCAAGTTTGACCCGTTCATGTACCTGTCCCTGCCGCTGCCTTCCTCCAAGACGCGCACCCTCTACATCACCCTCATCTACGTCGACGGCTCCCAGCTGCCCATCATCCACGCCATCGACGTGCCCAAGACAGGTCTGACCTCACAATCACGCATAGCTGGCGACCCTCTTCTTTGGCGTGCTTTGAGGACATACTTGGATTTCAACTGTTGGTGCTATGTATGGCAAATCCCGTGCGAGGCAGTTCCGGCGAACATCCATGGTAAAGACTCAAATGTTTTCTGGGAGTACATGCATGCCTGTAGCAGGCGTGCACTGCCGATCTGGTCATTTTATGCATTGTGTCTTTATGTGCATGAGCTGGGCCTCTTACTCTTAAAGCTTTTTATGCAGCCACGGTTGGGGCGGCGAATAAGGCCCTGGTCCACAGTTGCGACAAGCATGAAGTCATGTTCTCTTTCTCTGCATCAGTTGATTACAATGTTTTGCAGCAGCCACGGTCGGGGCGGTGTATGAGGCACTAGTTTACAGCTGCTCTGGTCGCCAATATCCTTTTTCTTCCATCATCTTGCACCGTACCAACTTTGTTGTTATTCCTGGCTGCAGCAACGGTGGGAGCGGTGTATGAGGCGCTGGCTCAGCATGCGGGCGTGGCCGGCAGCGCAGACCCAATGGAGGTGCTTCTGCTAGCACTGCTGGCAGGCAACCGCATCACGCGCACCTACACCGACTCTGAGCAGCCCATGCCCGAAAAGCGCGACTCCGCGCAGCTGCTGGCCTACCGCTATGCGTCCCCTGCCGAGGGCCCCAAGTCCGGCCACAGCGAGGTCCACTTCCTGCACAGGTGCGCGCACCCTTCTCCCCTCGCAAAGCTCACATGAAGGCATGCACACATGCATTTCCCTCTGCACAGATGCTTGCACCCTTCTCTGTGATGCATGGCTTTGCTCTGGTGGATGCGTTGACATGCAGTGTCACTGCAGAGGTGCTTCCACCCTCTATGTTTTGCTCTGGCGCCACTCTGCTGGGAGCAGATTTCCTGCGGTTCCATTGTTCCTTGGCATGTCATTCCTGCCAAATTATCCGGCGCATAACTAGATCCACAAAGGATCTGCAGGCTGCTGCTTTGCTCTGCTCGGCTGCTAGCGTATCTGCAGGTTGCACACTCTGATATATTTATGCTAGGAAGCAAGAAAAGGAGAGAAGAGAATCTGCTGTGTTATGGTCGCAGGCGGCGGCTGCGCAAGCGGGCGGGCTTTGGCGGGTCAGAGGCCTCGAGCGTATTTGCGGCGCCGCTGGTGCTGTTCCTGCCCGAGGATGACATCCAGGCTCTGCGCGAGCAGACGGTGAAGGAGAACTTGGAGTGGAACCAGAAGGAGTACACTGTGGAGCGGCCCAACAATGTGGAAAGGCTGCTGGAGGACGCCCTCAGGTGCGACCAATGCCTTCTCATGTTCCTGCATGTTTTGGTGTCGCTCAAGGAAAAAACAATCAACCATCACCAGAGTAGAAACGAGCTTCCCAACCTGTAATGACCCGGATGGAAGTTGAGAGTATGATTTTGCCAGTGTGTTTACAGTGATAGTTTTGGCCAGCTCAGGATCCGTGTGTTTGCAGGCCTTTCAAGCGCCCAAAGGTCGAGGACGCCAGCCACCCAGCACCAGACGCAGAAAATGCCCCCAGCGCCAGTGGACGAGACATGTCCACCGCCATTGGTGCGCAGTCCGTGTGCTCATTATGCTTCTGACAGGGCAATGTGCCCCATGCCTCTTGCAGCTGTATGTCCAGTGCACACTCTCATTGCAGCTGATCAATTTGGCAGGCAGGGTATTGAGGGCCTGGGCGCACCTTGCAGATGACATGTTTGCGAGGGCAAGTTCCCTGCCCAACGGCAGCACCATCATCCCAACACCGGGCGCACCAGCAGATGTATTTGGGAGTGCGTCACCCCTGCCTGCTTTCGGGGGGCCCTCTCCTTCCAGCGCAATGGATATCGATAAAGAGCTACAGGACATGTCGGGGCCCTTGCAGCAGTCCCCGCACGAGTCCTTTGAGCTGCTGGAGAACCCCACAGGTGCGGCTTCATTAGCCTGTGCCAGTCTGCTGCCCCAAGCACTCCATGCAAAGTAAAATGCCAGAGTATTCAGTCAATTTGGAGATGGGCACCAGGCATACATCCTGCGCATATTCCTTCTGGGCGAGTGGCAATTTCTCTCTATGTGTCTCTCTATTTTTCTTCAGCATCTTCTATTTTGGCAATTATGCGGCATGTTTGTGTGCAAGCATTTTCTGTGCTGACATTTTCTTATTGTGTGGCAGCTGATGACATGTCTCCTGAGCGTGGGGACGCCGCTGCGGAGTTCAATCAGCCCTTTAGCGACGAAGAGTCTGTCCCCATTGAAGTGGAAGCCCCGGAGGGCGCCAGTGGTGCGCTCATATCCTCTGCACCTCCTCGTTCTCATACAAGCCTGACATATCTTTTTCATTTTTAACCTGCACGATTGGGGTGAGTAGTGAGAGCAAGGCTGTCATTGTCTCAGCAGGAGATGGCGAGGTGTCCAGTCAGCAGCGGATAGAGGTGGCAGCGGAGCAGCAGCAGAGCAGTGCTCTGCAATGGGGAGGTGTGCATGCTTCCACCTTGGTACCTGATCAATCCCATTCTGGAGTCTTTCATGCCAGCACAGTACAGCAAGTTGGATGTATCTGGGGTCTCCCCGATAAAAATTGACTAGTGATATAGGCGTTTGACAAAGATGGGTCTGAGGCTGGTTGGTGTGTTGCAGAAGCGTCAGCAACACCAGCAAATGCAGTGGACGATGGCTGGGTGGGCGACGATGACACCTGGGGCAATGTCTCAGGCACATGGCCTGGCATGGGTGCGTGACCACCTCGATCTTCTGATGTGGCGGTTAACCTCAGGCTGCCTGCCCTGATCCGCTCACTGCTTGGTGGAAGTTTCCGGTCCTGCATGCAAGGATCGAATGATTTCAGGGGTGTAATAAAACTTGGAGTCTGTGAGCGCTGAGGCTGCCATGCATTTGAGGAATCTTACTGCTGCAGGTCTATGTTTTGAGGCTCAGAGGCTATGGGTGCCAAGGCTGCTATGCATATGTTTCAACTGGCTGAAATTTATGCTGACGCAGGCCCCGACCCGGACCCAAATTCCATCCCAGACAGCCCGCCCCCTTTGGGGAACGAATGCCTGGAATCTTCCCCGGCCCCCAACGTGACCCCCCAGGCCACTCCCAATGCCAGCCCCATCGTGAGCCCTGACAACAGCCCCCGCGGCATCCCCACAGCCCAGCCCTTCAACATGTGGCAGCAGGTGCGCCTGGGCCCACAGCATGTAATCACAGCATGTGACTCACAGCAGGAAGAAATTTTTGCAGCAATCTGGTCGGCCTTTCATTTGGGCTCATTTAGGGCACAGTTGCACCTGTCTGTGCACTGCCCAATTGAACAAGTCTGGAAATGCCGGCCTGATGGCTGCACAGAAAGTGCCTCTCGCGTGCTGGTGTGGCCGTGAAATCTAGAAGGACAGGCAGACGTCAATGAGCAAGAATGAGTATGGAGGATGATAGCAATGTGTGAATGGTGTGCGCAGAGTCAGAGCGAGGAGAATGATGATGCAACGGCGGAGCCCATTGCCTTGGCCAATGGGGACGTGAAGGCGCAGTGGCCCTGGCGGCTGAAGTGGGCTGATTCGAACGGGGGCACCCGCCTCTACGTGGAGCCCAGCACTACTGCCCAGCAGCTGCACTTTGCAGGCACGCTCATACCAAATGTGTGCAAGAGACACTCCTAAAAAGTAGGGACAAGGCTCTGGTCATGGGAAGGGCAGCAAGCGGGAATGAATTTGACCCAATTGTGGATATGAGTCACTGCCTCCAGTCCGCGATCTATAAGCTTGCTGGCTGCAGCTCCCTGGTATTGATTTTCTCTCTCTTGAAACTAGAGCTGGTCCACTGCATGGCCACTTGCTTGATGGGTTGTGAGTAAGTGTTACGACTTATGGGAAGAGCTGGAGGTCCTCGATGATCCGATTGTGCGCTTGCTAGTGTTCCACTCTGCATTTCTTCCTTTCTTCACTTCAAAGTCAGTGTTGTTAGGTCAAACTCAGGCACCCCACTGTGTTGGCAATACATCGCCATGGGTCGGATCAAAAAAATTTGATGTGCGCTGCTGCAGTGGAGTGGGCGGCGGAGGGCGCTGCGGAGTATGACGTGGCGGCGCTGGAGTCGCCACGGCTGAGCGACAGTGCGCGCGCCGCCCAGGAGCGCGAGCAGGCCACCACCAGCACCAGCTTCAGCCTCCACCAGTGCGTCGAGGTGAGCATGTGGCATCTCTTGCACCCGGCTGCACATGGTCTCATTGACCTGCCAAAAAATTAGTCTTTACTTCAAATCTTGTAGAATGGGCTTGATTGGCGCGGGTTCCTATCAACAGGCGTCATGGTCAATGCCCAGGCACTCCTGGACGAAGAACCATGCGAACTGTTGATCGGATTGAAGTCGTACTGCTGCGCAATTTGCCATGCCTTTAGGGTGACAAATTTTCAGCAACACACTAGAGGCCAATCTCAAGTTCATGCTGGATATGATCCTGCTGTGTGTATTTTTTCTGGCACCGGGCACAGCGGGCTCAGGTCGGGCCTGAAGATGAGCTTAACCGATTTTCATACCGACGACCAATCGTGAGCGAGCGAAAGTCGCATACAAGAAAGTTCACTGTGTTGTTCTGCTGCGCTGAGCGCATTGGAGCTGCAGTTTACTGCAATCATTGAATGGTACTTAGAAGCACCAGTGCCAGGAGTCTCTTGGCCCTTTCCAAGGTCTCAGGGTATGAGTGAGTAATCAATAGTAACCGATGATGTGGTCATGACATGCATATCCGTGCGCAGGCGTTCCTGCAGCCGGAGCAGCTGGACGCGGCAGACTCGTGGTACTGCGGGCGGTGCAAGGAGCACGTGCGCGCGGAGAAGAAGCTGGACCTGTGGAGCCTGCCGGAGCTGCTGGTGGTGCACCTCAAGCGCTTCTCCTACTCGCGCCACTCCCGCGACAAACTCGACGCCCCCGTCCACTTCCCCCTCTCCGCCCTCGACCTATCCTCCTTCCTCCTCCGCGAGCAGGTGCCGCTCCTGATGGCCCTCCAAGCTTTTTCCTCCTGCCCTGCTCAGCCGTGCAGGTATCACCATATCCCTCTGCCATGGCCTGTTCTGCCAGGCGAGGATCACTCCTTCACAGCGCGGTCTTGGTAACAATCCCACACTCGCGTGTCAGCCTGGGAGGACATCAGCAAATGTGCTGGATTACCGATGTATTGTGCAACGAAAAACCTGATACTGCCAGACCTTGAAGTCAATGGAGTCTTTCTGCCTTCACAACGTATATGAGATGCTGAGGAGAAGAGCTGCGCATCTGCAGGATGTGGCGCCGGTGTACGACCTGTATGCGGTGAGCAACCATTTTGGCGGCCTGGGCGGCGGCCACTACACGGCGTACTGCCGCATGGACGACGACGGCTGGCACTGCTTTGACGACTCCCACGTCAGCCCTGCCGATGAGTCATCCGTGCAGTCCAAGGCCGCCTACCTCCTCTTCTACCGCCGCCGCCACGAAGCCCAGCTGGAGCCCGGTGCGACCCTATCCCTCCCTGACATTAATGTCGTTGTTGCATGGCCCAGTGGGTTAAAGGACACTCCACCGAGGCAGCAAATTACAGACCCTTGAGGGTGCAGACATACTGAAATGCAGAAAGTATGCATTCATGTATTGGACAATGGTTCAATGCAGTTAGGTATGCTTGCAAGCCGGTGGTGCAGAAAGGACAATTAACTACCTGAAGTGCATTGTGGTGCGCTGAGACACTTATCATATGTTCTGTTTGTCTGGTCAGCAGGCACCCTGCCAGAGGAGCTACCGGATGGGGACATGGCGAATGCAGCAGCAGCCACCTGCAACTCTGAGCAGCCGGCAGAAGCCTTGCAGCGCGCAGAGCCGAAGCAGCATGCGCTGCCCAACGGCAACGCCTCGGCAGAGCCGGCCAGCACGGCAGGCGCAGCGGATGATGATGTGGCAGGGGAGGGAACGCGTGAGAACGGGGGCTTGCCCACAACGCAGCTGGAGGACTCGTTCGTGTTCCTGTCGGATGGTGGCAGCAGCAAGGAGGAGGACCTGTACGGCGACACCAGCCCCGACGCCGGCGCCACTGCAGCCCTGCAGACCTCTCCCGGAGGTCCGCCCCATTCCTTCCTTTGCACAAGTCCCGATGATGCACAAGATTTAGCAGGTCAAGCTAACACCTTAGGGTCCAGTGGATTACAAGTCCCTGCTGTGCTCGTAGCACAAGAAAAACTGCAGCACGCAAACCTGCCCTGGTTTTGTCTCCTTAGACCATCAAGCAAATATTATACCATCAAAAGCTGGGTCAGCTTTTGTCTGAGCTTGAAGAGATAATATATCTTTCTGACAGCGGCTCGCCAGCTCATACTTAGCCCAATTGGTTGGTTCCATGTTCACCCAGGTCCAGGTTCCATGTGACAAGCCACAGATAGCCGACTCTCTCTTCCTGCTGCATGATTGTCTCCTCCCAACGCGGCAGCGGGAAATTGGCCTTGTCTATTAGGTGGTCATTCAGTGTTGTAAGTTCTGAGTGCCGCTGCGGTTGCTACAGGCGGGCAGGGTGCGCAGTTTTTCGAGTCAGCGGCGTTTAAGGAGGAGGATTTGAGTTGTAATGGCTTCACCTCGGCCCGCAAACTGTTTTGACGCATGACAGCTGCCGAGATTTAGACACAACGTCGGCTGGGAAGGAACTGACTGTCTCACAGAGATCACCTTTAATGTTAGGCAAGATATAGATTCGTGCTGTGCTGTGATGTGAAGAGTTTCATTGCATGCACCTTGCGTGACATGGCACAGAACCCTGGAACCAACATGAACTCACTTTAGAAATGCATTGATGTCTAGAAGGTGCGCAATTGCATGAGCAACGTTCTCCGAGACATGTCACCCGTATTACTTATATTGTTTGGACATGTGCCTGCATGCAAAGGGTTTGCAGCATGCATCTTCATGTCCTGTGCACACTTGTAGCAAAGATATTTGTAACAGCAGAAGAATTTTGCAGAAGAAAACTTTAGAGGACGACATGGGCACTTTTGAATGCAATCTACGTGCACATGCATCTTGCATGCCCTCCAGTGACACCGCACACACCTTCTTTACAACCCGGGCTGTGCAAACATGAAGCAACTAGCTATAAGTCATTCATGGATCATTCATCAATTAAGGCTGCGTGCTCCGAAGCTCTGATGAGCCTTTGCAGCAGAGCTTCAAATTATCAAACACACTCATTTGATCACGCCAGCTGTCTGTGCACATCCCAGTGCACCCCTTTTGGTACTCTAGAATCAAGCAACAAAATTGCCCATACTTGCAAACGGCTGCGTGCATGTTGCAGCACCTGCTAATGCAATGCATTCGTTTCGGCCCCTTTGGGTCTTTAATGTCCAGAGCCTCTAAAGAGACTCCAGAACATACCAGCAGAAAGGAATATGCATACCAGACAGAGAGAGAGGAGAATAATAATTTAGAAATGGATGATGCCTACGGTGTCTCAGCGCCCATCTCTCCAAAGAATTCACGATCCTTGTTCGTGTGTCTTACCTCTGTACCGTGCATGGATAAACAACTCTGCCTCCATCAAATCGCGCCCAGAAGAAGGACATCCAGATAAGTTACTTGTGGACACTGGTGCACCCCTTCTTCTGTGGAGATAGCAGATATGCAAAGTATTGCAGTCAGTGTCTGCCTTTGCTGTTGCCATCACACCCAACGCGTGTAGGCGGCCATGGTGCCCCATAGCCTTGATTATGTCTCTCCATCAGCCTCAGCTGCAGCCGCAACCTCCTGCACAAATACGTGTATAAATCACCCTCAAAATTTTCCAACAATACAACACTATGAGATCTAAACCCAGGCAGACGTTCATAGAGGATATCCCCATGCATTCCATTCCTGACCAGCGCCTCAAAAGAATTATAGAAGGCATGCAAAGCTTCAGAGGCCACATGGCCTCCGACACACAAAAGAAGTTCCAGAGAGACAAAATTCACCTGCTGTGGGGCGGGCTCTGGGTTGGCATCTGCCCAGGAGGAGTGCTCCTGCGTGACGCTCGCCAAGAGGCCAATGCCGGTGCCCAGGTGCGCGGAACCGCCCGAGATGAGTAATTGCTCCTCCTGGCTCGCCGCCTGATCTGGCGCAGCCTCCCCGCCGCCCTCGCGGTCCACCCCTTCGCCTTCCACCACCGGCGCCAGATCTGGCTCCCCCTCAGACCGCTCTGGGTGCGCATGCAGACCCGCCCCGCCGCCCAGCGCCTGAGAGTGAGATGCGGTGCGGAGCATCGCGGCGGACGGCAGGAGCTGCAGACCGTAAATGCTGCCTGCGGAAGGGTCGAGCTGGGCCTGAAGATGGGCTGGGAAGCTGTAAGAGCGGCCCATCGGCCACGCGCGCCGCTCGGCCTGTTGTGTGTCCGATTCTGGCTGTAGCCATTCCCATGCGTGAACATTGCCGGCGCGCTGTGACTGCCTAGTGATGCCGGGAGCGGGATGACGCTGCGCAGGAGCACTGACGGAGGTACGGTGGTGGGAGTGCTGCATGGAGGTGTCTGGCGCGGAGGGCAGGGCGGACCGGGGGCGCGGCTGCTGCGGCTGGCCGTCTCCCGGGGGCGGCGCGCCGATGGTGATGAGCGTCGATGACAGGATGTCCGACAGCATCTGCGCCGCTGAAGTGAACACCCTGGCGGCCAGGGGCAGCTGAGTCAGTGCACCTCTTGATAATTTCTGCTCCCAAACACATGGCATTGAGACGTCACAGGCTGCAATTTTACCAGCACTGATTGATTGACAGAGATTGCCAGCACTGAACATCCAACTCCAGACTTGGTTGGAAAGTAGCTTGGAACCTGATAGCTGATCATGGGGAGGCAGACCTGGGCTGATCCACTAGGATGCCCTCGTCAGCGTCCTGTTGCATCAGGTGCAGGTGAAGGTCTGGGAAGCCGAGGGGCAGGTGCGGCAGATTCACCGTCGCCGTGCCGCCTCTCCTCTGCTGCCCCTCACTGCCAGAGCCCTGCAGCCCCTGTGATGGCCCTGTATAGAATCGAGATCCCATACTTGTACAAGACACAGGGCAGCAGTTGGAAGGGGCTTGGTCACATTGTACGCCAGCTCAGCATGATCTACCTGCTGAATACAAAGTACTACATTAAATGTACTGCCTGCATTTGGGTTCTTATGGTCCCGTGGCGGAGTGGAAACTGCAGGCTGTGACCAAGTGATGCTGGACATGCCAATAATGATTTACCAGTACTTTGCTTGAATGTGATAAGTGGGTGTACCGGCGTCCAGGGGCGTGCACTGCACGGGAGCGCTTCTGGAAGAGCCGGGCCGGGCCATGACCCTGCTCAGCATGCTCTCCACAGGAGCAAAGCGCGCGGCGTGCGGCGGTGCTGCACTCGTCATGCCGCTCTGCGCCGCCTGCAGTGCACCACACACAGCATGTTCATGCATGAGCAGCCCCTTGCACTCTGAATTGCACGGCAATGCTCTATTCCAACCACTCAATACTGACGGGTGTAGCAGAAGTATGCTTGTTCTATGTTGACCTGCTTTGTCACATGGCGGTGGCTGATGACCCTTTGTTAAAGGAATGAATGCTGAAGATGGTTAATTACTAGCTGCCAAGGAGTGCAGTATAGTATACATAATACTGTTTAATATTACAATCTTAGTTGAGGTTTTTCTGTGGGAGCACTGCGGCACCTGCTGTGCAGGGTTTGGCATGCTGCCGAGGGGGCTGCCGGGGAAGACAGGCCAGCTGGCAGCTTCCTCCCGGCCCCAGCCGCTGCTGAGGCTGGCCAGGCCATGGCTGCTGTGCCAGGCGCGGTCCTCCTGCTCCAGAAATTCCGGCAGCTGGTGAGAAGCCAGCAAGTGCTCCGACCGCGGCATGCTTTGCCCCGGAGCCCCTGCGTTGCGCATCCCCACGGGATCCTCAGTTTTAACATGGAAAATATCAACATTCAACTTTCAAATTGAATTTTCTTCACAGCACCTTTGAATTATTCCAGAAGTAGGCTTGATCATCGGATGTGGCCGGAATTGAAAAGTAGAATGCAAGGTGCATTAGGTGCCTTGCCAGCTTGGCAAGGAATGTGTAGAGCTTTTGCAACAGCAGGACACATGCGCAGGATTATTGCTGGCCACTGGAACAGAGGGTGACCCTGTAATGTGATAGCGAGGAAGAGGGGACGCGCCTAGAAGAAAAGGGGAGCGGGCGCGGTGGCCGAGAGGGGTTGTGCATTCGCCGCCGTCGTGCTCATGGTGACTCCTGTCGCTGGATGTCATGTCCAGCCACGTCTCAGACACCCTCCCAGGCATGTCCCCTGCATCAGACCACACAAGCCCTCTGTTTTTGACACTTTGCCTCTCTTCAGGCATGCTTCAGATCAGATTACTGGTTCGCGCCTGATCAGCGGCAATTACAGATCTGACGCTCAGTATCCTTGATGTGATGTGGAAAAGGATCTACCTGGTCTTGGACTTGTCACAGTTTTCCTATCTCATCTCCAGGGCGCAAGACAGTAAACACCAATACAAAGCCTGGCTCAGGGACATAATAAAATTCTGGCGCACCTCATGCCAATTATGACTAATCCAAAATGTAGGAGTCAGGGTTAAAGGTCACTGAAAGGGGCGCGCACCAAAGTGCAATGCCATGGTGGAGACGGTGGGGAAGGGGTGCGCTGCGAGCGCAACGCTGCCAAAGTAGGTCGGCGGCCGCGGCGGCTGCTCAAACGTTCTCCCGGCGCCCATCTGAAGTTGCCTGCGTGCCATGCGCGAGCTCCTCCTTGTGGCTGCCATCTCCTGCTGCACCTCTCTCCTCGCACCCGCCGCCTGACCTGTGGGAAATGCTGACGGTTTGGCTGTTGTTGTTCGAATGCCGGGATCGCAGCCACTTAGAGGAACAACGAGCCTTTGTCGCTGCAAGAATGTTACGCAGGGATGCAATGCTTCAAATGCACAAAGGCGACAACGATAAAGAAATCCAAAAAGGAACCTCATCGGCACAGTGTACTTGTCCAGACGGGCTGTCGGGTGTGTGCTACTGTACTGCATGTGCTGATGGGATCTGCTGATCAAGTCAATAATGAGCACCTTGTGGCTGGGAGAGCTCCGGCAATGCCTGTGAGCTGCGCCGGTGGCTGGAAATGCTCCTGGGCAGTGCGGCCTCTTGCTCTGCTGCCGGGCTGTCGCTGCTGCCTCCTGGGTGGCCCGCCTCATCCCCACTCCCCTCAATGCTCTGCACCATCCCTTACACATTCAACATCCCAGTGATGGCGTGGTATGCACTGCAGGACACCTGTCAGACAGGCAAATGAGGGGTCCGAGCCTTCAGGGTGGATACTATTTGTTGAGAGTCAAAGACAATTGGGGTACAGGTTGTTTTGCAGAGGATAGAGTGGTGCACGTGCCTGGGCCCATTGCCTGAGCTTGAGGATGTAGGATTGCTTTGGTAGGTGCCCATACTTCTGCGCAGCACCATCAGGACTTGAGCTCACGCTTGACCTTATGCGGTGTGCTTCTGCAGACTGGGAAGTTTGAAGCCTTCTTTCCTTATACCACTCGCAAGTCATTGTACCTTCATGAACGCGTCCTCCATATAGTCTGTGTTTGGAAAGTTGAGGCTGGCAGAGTCGCCCCTCATCTTCACAGCCGCCCTGTCATAGGCCCTGGATCCCAACAAAAGAGCGCCTCATTAAGGTTGCCCCCCTTAGAGGCTGCCAGTAATTCACATGCATGACAGAAAATTTAAGGGATTGGGGGCGCACAGTGCTGCAGGCTCAGCGCTTGGGAATGACCCAAGATGCAGCTGGCGCCCCTTTTTGCTGGAAGGATCGCTGGAGTCCCAAATATGGGCCTCCCATCGCCCTGTCCTCTTGTACTGTGCCCAGAATGAGACGGAAATTACAAGGCAAAGCTTCAAAGGTTTATTTTGTTGGGCTGCAGCCAGATTCTGGGATGACAATAAAGCTACACCCACCCGTGTCACGCCCAGGAAATTGCTTGTTCTACTTCGAGGTCCCGAGCGTTTCCGTTTCTTCTGTCCTTGTTCGCTCGCTTCTGCCATTCTGGCAGGCTTCAAGCATCTGTGAGCTCATGAAGCTTCTGCTCTCTTCCCGATTTCTCCTCCTCGGCGCACGATAAAGCACATAAGAAGGTCTCTGGATGCATCCTAGCAGCCCCGCATCCGCTTTCGTCCAATTGGCCGAGTCGTGCGGCGGCGTGGAAGGACAAAATTGTCAGAGTCTGCTTTTCCTCTTGTATGATTAAGCTTAATTTCAGCGTCAGCTATGAATAAATGCACATTAGTGCTGTTGCACGACACAATAATTCAAGCAGATAACAGAGTGCTCGTACTGAAGGAGTGTTCGTGAGTACGCCAGTATCAGATTAGGTGTTGATCCATATCTTGGAGTGTCCTCTCTTGGACAGGCCGATGCCATGGGAATTTATGTCATACGTGATCCACATGGTGGATTCTGGGATCATAATCTTAATTTCGAGACCTGCATTGATGCGACAAGACGTTGAAAGCAAACGAAACATCTGATGACCCCTGGACATTCAGGTGTTGTACTAGACAGGCACACACGCACATGCATGCCCTTTGGCCCACTGGGCATGCTACTGCAGCACGAAATATGACCGCAAGGTCCTGAAGTCCTGACACATCGTTGCACCACCGCGCTGCTTTGCGCTGCAAGTGGCGGTGGCACAATGCACTGGCTAGTGACCAGCTGGGTGGATACATTACATGTCACATATGCATGCAGACCAGGGCCTCTCAGAGTATGAGTCATCAAGATCCAGTTGGGTGTTGTAGTCTTGTAGCCGCATTGCCATTGGCTGTAAACTTTACAGTGTAAAGGTCTGACAACGAGTCTGTAAAAAGACTACCACATGGCACAGTAACCTATTGGGTTGCTCGGCCTTCCCAACAATTTGGTTCCTAGGCCATGGATAATATATCAGCAGCAAATTGACTTTGATGGTCGTTTCTGAGCAGGTAAAAGCTTCGTTTTTCTTGAAATTTACTTCCGAAAGAGAGCCACCCGACAATCATATACACACTACCAAATAGAGAGGCTGCCACGTGACAATATTGGAACTTGCACAATTGTAAACCTGGGGTCATGACCACCAGATGAACCATGGTGCTTTCGCTGTCAAATGAAGACAAGGGAAAAATGGCACGATACAATCTTTAGATAAAAAAAAGATGACTGGGAATTTGCATATAGGTGCACTGTCCCCAGTCCCCAGTGTACTGGTCTGAGTCTGGTCAGCAGGTGGGCAAAGGAGAGTAGCCTTCTTGAGGGTCTCCCCGCCCAAAAAATCTCAACAAGCCCTTCCTTCGGCAACCCTGCAATGGCACAGCCAACAAGGGTAAGCATGCTTTCTGCTTAGTCCCAGATTACGGCAGATTGACCTGTGGAGCACTACTAATGTCATACTAATGTGTAGTAATAGTGCAATACTAGTGTAGTACAGTTGGAGGTTACATGCAAGGGCTCCTGTTTTCAGTCAGGGTTTTGTTATGCCTACCAGTGAGGGCTCCTCCAATCCATTTGGGAAGCAGAGCAGGCCGACTCTGACTGCCAATGACTTGGTGAGAGGATCCCTCAGTCTATCCCTGACGTACTGGAACACAAAGTTGCCCGCTTGATGTATCTCCACAACACCTGCAGCAGAGATCCTGGGAAGTCAGAGCATGCGTCCGTGGCCCGGCTGGCAGGGGGCGTTGTATATACTGAGCACCATGCCCAAGATTGATTGGGTCTTGCTTGGAACTGGCGAGTCCATCAGGGGTAGGATACTTGGCAGCTCTCACATGCAGCTTGTCTCAAGCCGTACCTTGCCTCTGACAGGAAAAGCATCTCATAACAATATAACAATGCCATCATCGGTGCACCATTGCAATTACTATTCAGAAGCAGGTTCAGGTTAGTCTAAAAAGCAGTATTTCTAGCTCTGCATGGGGACAAAGAAAGAATGAAGTGCACCTGTGATGATGGCCAGATAGGTCTGGTTCTGGCCCAGGTGCTGCAGGATGAGCAGAATGCCCAGGATGCTGCTCTCATACAGCAGGTGCTTTCCATCCTTGCTGAAGAGGTAGAGCGCCTCAATGAGGCAGCTGATGGCCTGCACGCTGTCCTTGGCAATACGCCAGTCAGCCACCTTCGCTGTGGGCAACGCCAGCGCCACCAACTGCGCGCATTCAACAGGCACACTATTGAGAATTGTACTCCATCCACCTTGGCTGTAAACGACCTTGAAAACGATGTCATGCGGTTGTCTTATCATGCAAGACTCTCCCTGTCTCTCCTATAACTGCATCTCTTTTTCCTTCTGCAAACGCGGCGCTACCAGGGAATTGCTCAAACTCACAAGCATCATGATGAGACACAGAGTGTGGCGCACATCTTTCAGCACAACAGCTGCAGCCCAGCGTGCATGCCGCATGTCAGCCTCCGGCCAGCTCAGGAGCGCGCTGAGATTGCTGAAGCCGCCGAGCTCAAAGAAATAGCTGGCGGTGCTCGCATCCAGGCAGGTTAGGTCTTGCAAGCACTTGACAACATTGTAGCAGTCCTGCATTCGCACGTCCACAAACCGCCCCTGCAGCAATTTGGCAGACATATCAAGCCCAGCAGTTGATAAGCCTCCCTCAAAGGTCAAGCATTGCTATCTTGTCAGCAGAGTTGAGCACCTGCATGGCTGCCTCTATCAGGTGAATGACGAGGCCAATGGCTGCCCTCTTGTCAGTCTCGGATGCTTTCTGCCATACTGTAATGTTGTCTGAGCTTCCAATGACTTCCAGCAGATGGAAGGTTCTCATGCAGCCCTCAATGCCGAAGCTCTCATCTGAACTCCACTGCAGGTTGCAGCCTGCCGCTAGACACTTCTCCAGCACGTCCACCACGACTTGTACGCCTCTGTGCTCCACAAATCTTAAAAGGGTTGTCTGCATCACCTGGCAGTCTGCACAGTGTCCTGCTAGCATGGTGTCTCGCAGCAGGTTACTCTGCACACGCACCGTCAATGCCTCAGCGGTAGTGGTGACTGTCTTTATTAGCTTGAAAAGCTCATTCCATCAGTTCTTCAATCAAATCTGCTCTTCTCGAAATCGTTGTATTGCGGGAAATATCACCTGCTTTAAAAGGGCGTGTACGTCCTCCAATGTGTGGCATGGCGAGATCGTAAGCTCGGACAGTGCCCGAACGGCCTCGTCGATGAACATCGCTCCCACGCCAGTGAGAGGCAGCGATTCACCAAGATCTTCCTCATCCATTTTGAGCTACTTTTAATATGTTTTTGGTGTTGCCTCGTCCTGCCTGGCGGCAGGGTTGAGACGATGTGCCACCCTTTGCTTGACGGGAAATTTTCTCCCTGTATGGGATTTCATACAGCGCTCACAAAAGTAGAATAGCATTTATGATCCTCAGAAACCTGTAACAGAGATCCCTTACGTTCGTTGGAAGTTCGTTATTTCGAGCTGATGACCTCACATTTGTCCACATTTCCCTGACATTAGAAATGCCCTATAGGCTAGCTAGTCATGCAAAGGGCAAGCAAGATATATGCAGACGAATTGGCGCGGATTCCATCCACAACTCGAGCATTCTAGGGCGGAATATCTTGTGTTGATGGGGGAGCCTGGCATTTCTCTGGCCGATCCGGACAGCTACGCGCTGGATGTGCTGGGGGACATCCTCAACTTCAGTAGTTGAAAAGAGCAATGAACAAGTGAACAAAAGTGCTGATTTCGTCTGCCGCAAGGCCGTGAGTAATAGGTATTGTACCTTGGACATAAGCCCAATTGCCCTGAACGATCGATGATGGGCTGTCTACACTAGTTAATTCATAGAAAACTGAAAAATCCTTTGTAACTCGCTCAGAGGAATGCAACGAGATCATGCCTTAATTGCAGATCGCTCAAATAAAATGCCTCTGCAATGGTGTTGCACCTTCAGGACTAGCAGTGCTCACCAATATCATGATCGAAGTCAGTCTTTCTAAACATCTTGCCATAGTAATATGATCAGATCACGTTTCTTTCCCCCACCAGGTTGCCAGGTGGAGGGGCAATACGAGCACATGGGTCTGAGCATGGCTTCCAGGCCAGCAAGGTCTTGACAATAGAGTCCACGTTCCTTGATGCGCACTTCCAGGAAATCGCGTATGAGGGTGACATTTACATCGTCAAGGTTGACACGCAGGGATTTGATGGGGTGATTCTAGAAGGCATGGTGTCTCTGCTCACAGACAAGCGCATCGACTATGTCCTGTTTGAGCTGTGGCCAAAGGCGATGTTGCATGAGGGCAGGAAGTCCTGCACTGAGACCTTGCTGTTCTTGACCAGCTTTGGGATTCGGTTGTATGAGCTTGCCATGCCAGGCCTGGTGCATGAACTGGGTGATGCCCCTCATGACATTCAAAAAGATTCTCAAAAAGACTCGAGGATCAAGCATCAAAGAGATGTGTGAGTGGTACGAATTGGACAATTTGTCCAACAGCTTTGGGACATGTACATGGAGTGATGTTTTGGCCGTGTCCGGACGGGATCCCCTCTTCAAACATTCAATTGAAAGGGGAAACTATACCTTCCAATTGAATGTTTTGAGAAAATCGGTTCAGACTAATTCCATCAAACAGTTGCTAGTTGGCTTGCCAATTGGCTAAAGAAATCATTGGAATACCAGTAACCTTGCCAATGGGCCTAGCACTTCTACTCATGTCCGATCGCGAAGGTCAAGCACATATCATTGCAGGAGAGAAATACTGTAAGGATGATTGATGTTGAAAGTAGATTATTAAATACTGTACAGTGGATACATGTAGTAGTCAAACTAAAATCCCCACTATTTCAAAAGCCTTTTATATAACAAGTTCCCGCAGGGCTTTCCCGCATGCTCAAAAGCTATTATTTTTGTTGGCTTTTTGGGCTGCAACTTTATTTATTTTATGTTCCCGCAGGCAACTTCCCGCACCCCAACAACCTGTTACTCAACTATCCCGCAGGCTCAAAAATTATTTTATATTGGGGCTTCTAGTTTTGAGCACTACAGTGCTACACAAGTGTTTGTCTGGACCTGTCCCCTGTATATTTCTCAAGCCTGGTGCAGAGGCGAGCGCTTGCAAGCCGCCAGACATTGTCCAATGTTGAACAGTAATGACATTTAACTTTTCAATGGGGAACCCAGAGCCCAGAGGGCCATAGGGCATACACAGGTCCGCCTGCAGCCGGAACCCGTGGCCGACGCACTGGCTTTGTATACAGTACAGTAATGTATGGAAACCATCAGGAAGATTGCTCGGTGGCCTTCACAATGAAGCACCACTCCAGAATCTTGAGAGCCTCCAGATGCAGCCGTGCCCTCAGCCGCAACTGGGGAGCCACAGCCGCGCTAGGAAGCAGCTCCCCCCAAGTTCCCTCAGCATTATCTGCTTCTATGAGGACGCGTGCCAGCTCCTCTGTGGGAGGGTGTAGGACGGCAGGGAATGGGACGGCTTCCTTGCGGCGCAGCCTGATAATGTCAGCAGCGACAAAGCAGAGGCTGGGGGGCAGCTGAGTCTGAGCTGCAGGCAGGAGCTGCTGCAGTTGCGCAACAATGTGTGCCACAACGGCTCGTCCTACTTTGTGTGAGACCTTGTTGGCTTCAATCTGGTCGCTACACTTGCCAGAGGGGCGGCGCGTAGGATCTGCCACCTTCGTCAAAAGCACACACAACATGCTGTGGGATCTTACAAATCAAAGATCTCCCAACTACATCAACAACAGTACAACCTCAGATGAAAGACATGCCAAGTAGCAGCAGGATCCAGTCGTAAAAGAAGGGTGCAATCCAAGGCGCAATTGCTCACCTTGAACACATTTCGCAACTGAAGCAGCAATGCAACATCTGCCTGAGTGGCATGCCCTGTGACCTCTTCCACAGCGCCAAGCCAGGCTTTCAAGTTTTCATAGGCCTCCTGGCGTTCAATGCTGCCCCATCCAAGCAACTCTGTGCACCACGACGCCGCACTTTTCAAGGATTCTTGAAGCGCTATAAGGCCACTGGACGGGTGAAACATGGTCGTTGGCTTGTCCTGTACAGAGGCACAAGAACACGACAGATCAGGGCCACTGCAGCTGCACTACATGAGAGGCTCTCGAGATTTTGAAACAAATTTCCCCATGCATGATGTTCTCTGAGCTACCTGGTGTTGATGGGCACCAGACTTGACACTGGACCAACAATGCTGGAGGCTGTTCCACAGATAATCCCTTGGAATGACTGGTAGCTGTGCGCTTGCCAACATGGTGCGGTGCGCATGCATCCTCCTGTCAGGAGAAAGGGATCTTGTTCAGATTTTGCTCTGCTCAATTGCCATTTTACGCCTGAACACAATTCTGTCATATCATGCAAAAGTTTCCTTGGTAAGCACAGGTGCGCACTGTGCATCTGGCGAGGAAGATAGGCTCTGCCAAGGCAGTTGCCCAATGTCCGTGAGCATTAGGTGAGCAGCGGCTGAGGCTCGCAGAGAAAAGCGAAGACAGATGTTATCTGAACGAACATGGAGAAAGGCCTCTGCTGGCCACATTGGAGCTTCTGGGAATTTTTGTCTCCTCTTTGAAGCACGCCTGATTTGATCCTGCAAATTGATGCATGCACACAGACGTGGAAGCGGTCTCACAAACGATTCCAATGTCCTTATAGGACTTTGGAAAATATTACTGAAGACCTGCCAATTTTCTTGTCTAAGGTCTGCTGAGGAAATGCTGCGTGCCATGATTCCGGAGGTAGCAGTGCTTGCAATCCCCTCCAAATCCGGGGAGCCAAGGATACTGCGCAAGTCAAGTGTGCGCACAATCACTGGGAACCTTGAGGAACGCCCAGTGTCAGCCTGGACTACAAACACCTGAAGCCATGGAAAAGGGCATCATCCTCTCAAGTGTCCACTTCTGCAAGGCTTTGCACAGGTACTTATGTCAGTGGAAAGGGACACTGAAAAGGACAGCACCTGAGGAGGGAGGTGTAGAGCCCTGGACATGCAGAGGCGTGCCGCCAAGAATAGAAGGTCCTCTACGCGTGGGAACACACCAGCAGGTGACTCTCACGATGCTTGATGAAGAGGATAACTCGATGTCAACGTCAGATTGGGGAAGTTTCAGGCGCTGCAGGAGGCAGCAGGCTGCACCTGAATCGCGGCGATCGCGATCATCCTGCCACAGTGACGATATCCCTACAGATTGCAAACAAATCTGGGATGTATCTCCAACACTGGTAGCCGTCACTGAGCCGTCTCATATCTCTGACGTCTTCAAGCAAGCCTTCGTACCTGCCAGTTGGAAGAAAGTTTTGTTGGTCTGGGCTATGGCACAGAGCGCAAGGCGATCGAGGAATTTCAAAATCTCTGGCAAGATTGCATCGGGCAAGGACAGTAAGTTGCAGGCCGTGCCGGACTGATCCTGCAGCAGACCCACAATTGGAAGCATGACTACTTGCACGGTTACTCGAGCCTTGTTGAGATGATAAAAGAAGAAGAGCACAGGGACGAGCAAAATGTTAGATAGGAAAGCACCAAAATTTCGTATCCAAGGGAAGTCCATGAGTACGAGACTAGTCAAAGGTCATGTGCATCACGTGCATGTGAGTCAGCAGCTAGGACAATGTTGAATTTCAGAACCCGAATTGCTCAGATCACTCATCGTACGATACTCAAGTGTCTATCTATTCGATATCATAAAGCGAAGCATGAGATCGACCAGAGCACAATTGAGTAGCTTTTGAGAATCGATTGTCACAACAGAGACACGGAGGTGCACGTAACCATAGAGTTGCTGCTTGATGTTACAGAATGGATGCACATGCAAAAAGGAGAATACGTCTCATCACCAATCACTTGTGCTCCTTTCCCCATGAGCGTAGTATTGTTAGAAACCCATGCGAGGCTAGTGTGAGAAGCCCACCTACAGACAAAGGTGACTTAACCCTGCAGAAGTCCACAATGTGTCTGAGGCCGTTCTGATTTTGAATACCTTGCAGCAAAATCTTGGACCTGGAGTCTACTAACAGAGTCACCTTACAGGCAAAGTCATCACCGCAAGTGAAGCCGCACAGCTGATTCCCAGCAATGCAGCAATAACTGTTTCGGGATTTGTGGGATCAGGTATGAGCCCAGACGGTTGTTTCAGTGTCTGGACTCACTTTTCGGACCTCTGCACTGACTGACGCACGTCCATGATGCAGGACATCCTGAGCTCTTGGTGAATGCTATAAGAGAGCGCTTCGAGCATTGTGGACAGCCAAGCAATCTCCATTTGTTCAATGTTGCTGCTGTTGGCGATGGCAAGGGGCGGGGGCTCGGAAAACTAGCCACAAAGGGCCTTGTCACTCGCTACACGTTTGCCTGGTACCAAAAATCACCTTGTCATGCAGTCTAAACCATTTTGGCTGAGAGAGTTTGCAGCATTTCAACGAGGGCATACTGCTGTTCTGACTCCTTGTGGTACCAGGTCTGGGCTCTCTCCCGAGTTTCAGCGTCTGGCAAAGGAAGGCGCCATCACTGCTTGGAACCTACCGCTTGGCGTGAGTAAGCAGCTGTGATCCCCTCATGTTAACCAATTATTAATTCCAATGACAGCCGGCTTGATTGTGTAGGCCATCCCAAATTCTAAAAGGTGTCACGTTGAACAGTATTGTGTCGTGCAGTGGCTCACTTGCTGCGGGATGTGGCTGCCAGAAGGCCGGGCCCCATCACCAAGATCGGCCTGGGGACCTTTGTTGATCCGCGCGAGCAGGGCGGCAAGATCAACAGTCCCTCACAGGCAGACGCAGTGGAGGTGGTCACTCTTGGAGGCCAGGAGTACCTCTGGTACAAGGCGCCGGCCAAGATCGATGTGGCTCTGCTGCGCGGCACCACTGCAGACCTGGACGGCAATGTCACCTTTGAGAGGGAGTCCCTCCTCACAGACGGCTTGAACCAGGTGCTGCCCCACTTGCATGTGAAATGCATTCTGCCCTCGCTGTAACATTTTGCCTGTGTCATGGCCTGTTGCCTTTGTTGCGCACTGTGGATGCATTGGCAAAGATGAACTTACTATCAAAAGCTTTTGAAGGGTCTCACAAGGGAACTTATTCCAAAGGCATGAAATGTATTTTTTGAGCGATAAATTAGAGGATGGGACTAAAATGTAGGGTGTGTGGTCAGGCAATGGCGGCGCACAATTCTGGGGGCATTGTCATAGTGCAAGTGGAGCGGCTAGTTGCGCCAGGCAGCCTCAACTCGCGCGTGGTGCACCTCCCTGGAGCCATTGTCGACAAGGTGACTGCAACTCACCCTCACAACAGCCGCAGAAACGGCTGGGCATGCTTCTTGGCAACATGAGCACAACATCAGGACCTGCGAACCAGCAAGTCTAAGCCTGTCATATACAAGCCACACTTCTGTCTCACTTACGAAACATAAAAACAATATGACAAAGCAAACAGGAAGAGCCCAGAACCGTAGGCAGCTTTATAACAGACAAGAGTCGCAAATGGCGGCAGCCATGCATGAGGGAGGGGTTTGTTTTTATTTCTTTCAAGTTTTCCTCAGAAAATTTCTGTAACCTTAATGAGACTGTATGCACTATAGTGTATACAGCGATTATTTGAAGATCTGGAAGAGAAAATGCTCAAGATTTCTTAAATTGTAGGAGACTGAGAGTGGGTGGCGTGCAGATTGTGGTGGCACCTGCGGAGCTGCACCGGCAGACAATAACGATGGCGGGGCACGACGCGTCGCTGACTGGGGAGATCCGGGCGCCGGCCTCGCACATCCAGGCCATGCGGCTGGACGAGCGGCGCATCATCGCGCACCGGGCCATGCTGGAGATCTCGCGGCCAAACACCATCGTCAACCTGGGCATCGGCATGCCAGAGGCACGTAATGCCTCTCCCGAGCAGCTGCTAGCGAAACCTACAGGACAATCAGATGTGCCATACGCTGTTGCCTCTGATCCAAACGGCAGTCCGAAGAAACAAGGGCTTGCTGAGGCGCTCTAGAGCTTCTCGGAGATGCAAGACAGGAGACCTTTGGAACACTGGTGATGCCTGTCTGCCCCTGTCGATGCACCCAGACACCCGTCAAAGTCAACCAGGACGAGTACCTTGGGTTGGTTTACCACGTCTTGCATGCAGTAGGCGAATCTGTATCTGTGTGATAACTGCAATCTGCACGCAATACAGGCTGAGCTGACGCAGGGCCCCCTTTCCCTGGTATTGATGCTGCAGGGCAGCCTCAGCAGGGCGATCCATTGGGTCAGGCACGCGTTTGCCTTGCAGGGAGTGGCTAGGATGGTTGCGACCCACGGCAGCGCACAGGTACCAAATGCGCTGCCAGCACACCTCACCACAGAGGCGGGCATGTTTGGAGGCTTCCCTGCCGGGGCTGCGAGGTGCTCACCTCCTCCCTTCTATTGTCAAGGCAATATCTTGGTCTCTTCCAGGAAGGAAGCACACAGCCAGCCTGTCAACTGCTGCTGTTCAACGTAAGGGCATACTAGTTGGGAAGATATCTTTTGAAGTGGAGATGAGTGCCGCGCCATTTGCATGGCCATCAAGTGCTTCACTGACTGCATGCTACCATTTTGCAGGTTTGGTGCCGCGCACAATGCTGACTGCATCGTGCCATGCGCAACCATGCTGGACTTCTACAATGGGGGCGGTATTGACTTGGCCTGCCTCGGCGCTGCTGAGGTGACATTTTCGCCTTGTCCTCCCATAGACCGCTCATTTCTTGTCAGTTTATGTATGTATACAATACAACATTGTGAGGCACTTTTTGTTATCAGCCCCAGTGTGATTGTGAGAGACATCTGTGTACAGGTGGACCAGGAAGGCAATGTGAATGTGCACAGCTTCCCTGGCAGGCAGCCTGGCTGCGGTGGCTTCATAGACATCTCCCAGGCAGCCAAAGAGGTCATCTTTGCCGGCACCTTCACCACTGGCGGCCTCAAGGTGCCCTCCAATCTCCGTGGTCTCACTCTCTGCATTCAACCATTTTTAAGCTACATTGCCTGAGGCGATCTGCCTTCTTTCTGAGCAATGCAAGGTATGCATAATTTCAAGCACCGTGTGCAAGCAGCTGATGCAGAGGTGATGTTGCAGGTGGCTGTGGAGGATGGCAAGTTGAGGATTATTCAGGAGGGGCGCTCGCGCAAGTTCAAGCGCAGAGTTGCCGAAAAGACATTTGCAGCCTCGTCTGCAAAGGGGCGCCGAATCTTGTATGTGACAGAGAGAGCAGTGTTCAGGCTGAGGGAGGGAGAGGGAATAGAGCTGACAGAGATAGCGCCGGGAGTAGACCTGGAGAGAGATGTTCTGGCTTTCATGCCGTTCAGGCCGTTGATGAAGGATGTGAAGATCATGGACAAGCGATGCTTCATGCCTTGAGCTGTGGAGAAGGGCACATATGCATAGCAATATGAGAGTAGAGTAGCACGCTGCAAGGGCCATCGTACTGATGTGAGACACTGCATGTGTATAAATGAACCATATAAGTTCATCATTGTGACATGTTGAGCTACAAGGATTCCAAACATGACTCATCTGTGTTTCAGCCCTGGAACGCCAAGATAATAATCTAATCGATTAAATATTCATCTTTGGAATTGCTTGAATGCACTTCATTTTACTTTCCATTTTTGGCGTGCTGCTCCAACCCCTTTCTGAGCATGTCAACAGACATTCCTGAAGGCACGAGGATAGAAGTGACTCCAAGCCGAGTCACCTGCATACGAGAAGAACTCTCACAGCAGTGTGCTGGCATGCATGACATTTGTCCGGTAGGACCTCATGAGATTGAGCTCCTTGATACTGGGTCCATGCTGCTGCAAACAAGGGCATACAGCAGTTCAAACATGCATTCAAATCAAAGACTTCAACTAAAATCACCTTGCTGATGTTTGGAGATTCATCGTCAAAGAAGAGCATCTCTGAGTATGGAATGCCCAGCTCCCTTTTGATAGCAGGAAAATGGGCTGTGTCCTTTTGAGCGCTATGGTGATCGAAACCTGACGATGCTGGTATGAGCTGTACACTGTCAAACAAGCCAGGCCAACCTGCAGCGCAACTTCCACTTCAAGCCTCGTGCGTTTCCTGCCCTTGATTAGAGAAGGAACGCACAAGCAGTAGCCCTGCATGTCATGCCTCACCTAGCTTCTTCATGAAAGCTTTTGCCACATTTGGCGTGGGCGTCCGCGAAGCGATGGCCATGGGTATATTCAAGTCCCTGCTCTGGCACACATGCACCAGTGTGTATTCACTCAGAGACAACCTTGGAATATCCTTCCTAAGTTGCGCTTTGGTGGCGTCTGACAAAGCCCGCAATTGCAGCGCCCAGGATCTGCTCAGGTCCAACAAGGTGCCGTACCTGCAGGCCTCAAGGATGCCTTGGCTCTCTGGATACAGAGAGAATTCGTCCCTGGCGCTGTACATTTCACACCTGCAGTGCCAAACCTTGAGGCCTTCTCAAAAGCTCTCAACATCTCTCGACATGTCAGCCAGGTAGGTCACTCAACCAATCTACAGCTACCAGAATTTAGTGTCATTTCAGTGGGTTTCGCACCAGAAGGGCCATAATGTGTAATCTAGGTCGAAGACAACAAGCTGAGGAGGTCTAGGGGCACTTTGAAGAAGCTGAAGCGCCTGACATGCGATCAACGCAAAACTCTGTTAGTTCCCATTGCTTCCATCTCCCTTGTCCACGCGTGAGACGGCTTGATGGGCCTCCTCACCCGTGCATGTCCCTCAGTGGGCATGGGCATGCCAACTTGCACTTGTGCCCTCAAGCTATTCTGACTAAGCTGTAATCTGCATTTATGAATGATTCTGTTATTGGAATTTTTTTTGCCGCAAGAAAATGCGCTTCCGATGCTTCCGGAGACACCTTGCCAGGAACGTAAGCTAGTCACAACATACGTGATGGGCATGCTGCATTCCCGCAGACTGACCAGGAATGCTTTGGATCACCACAAACATCTCCAAAATTTGGCGCTTCGAAAGCATCTGGACTTGATCTGGATAGAAAGGTTTCTTGCACGTCCGGTTAGTCACTACGACGAGCGCTCGAGACGGAAGCGACACTGCAAAATCCAGCATCAACCATCGGTCGCTAAGCTGACCACTAATTGATTCTGCTACTTTCTACGCTGCGACAAGTGTTCCTCTTTCTCACGCAACGATTGGGTCTTCAATTTTTATAAGTGTTTCAATCGTGCATACTAGAGTTTTGCTTGAAGCAGCTCAGAAGCACTTAATGCAATACCCGGAAACTAAGTCTTCCTTACACAAATGATATAAATGAGAAAGCGAACTGGTTTCACTGTGTACAGTTTAGACAATTGCAAGCAGAGCTAGTAAAAGAGCGCCAGCAGCAGATGGAGGTTGGAGAAGAGGAGCGATATGCCTGCGCAGCGCTCTTTACGCTTGCACTGCACTCGACACAGGTATTTCACCGACGTGACTGCATGCGCACTTTTGGGTATTGACCATCCTGCAACAACCTGCCACCTGGCACATGTCAGTTGGAAATTCCTTTGTGCGAGCTGGGTGGGGCAATTGAAGCACAGTGACGCTCAATACAATATTTCGTATTTGTAGGTGGAGTACGGCGCTGGCAGTGACGTTCCAGAGCCTTCACCATGGGGGTAAAAGCTCCCCCTCTCCCATGATGACATTATCAGTGAAGCCTGTCTCTCATATTGCGACGCAATCGAATGCCATCAGCTACGTTCTGCATATGAAGTGGGTTTTGCACGGCTGTTTAAGGGCTGGCAATGAGGACGATTGGGAGGCAGAGGCCGACAGAGCTGAGGAACACAAGGAGCCAAGCGAGGCAGTCTGGGCAGCATTCTGGGGTTGGGACTGCTGCGGCCCGGCAGGCGTCCTGGACCGCCTCTACAGCGCCCTCAAGATCCCAGAGCGCTCCTGGTCAGTGCATGCACCTGCCCTTCTCCGAGCATGCGTGCAATGATCTCTTGGTAGTGCTTGATGATGTCTGTTACATCATTGTTCTTGCTGGTAAGGGAAAGGAGTGTGTTGCAGGAGCGGCCTGAAAAGGCTGCCAGAGGTGGGCGGGATCACCTTTGAACGGCGCCAGCATTACCTGCAGCTGGTCTCCTCTTTCCTGCAGGTAAACCCATACTTCGCTCCCACAATTCATTGAGCAGTCCTAGGAGATGCAAGTAATGCTTGGCTCCTACAGGTTGCCATCTTGGGCACCACTCCTTCCCGGCAGAAGGCTGAGAGGTGTTCCATGCTGGGCTGCAGGTGCTAGATAGCACGCTGCCGGCAGCGCACGTGACCGGCCGGTCCTATCGCGCGCTGTCAGACGCCTCCACGCAGCGGCCGCAGGCTAGCCGCACCCACGTCGGCTACCTGCCCAAAGTGGACGACATGCTGGGCCTGACCGAGTCTCCCTCCAGAGCCTCTCAAGGGGGGCCGCTGCCGGACACCCCTGGCAATGCAGCGGCAGAGGACCCGTTTGCGGCCAGCGCGCATGTGCACCCGGACAGCGTGCCAGGCAGCTCGGGAGATGCGCGTTCAGGGCAGCAGGCAGAGGGGGCAGGCACTGCAGAGGCAGCAGGAGAGGATACCGTGTTGGAGAGGGAGACCGAACAGCTCCTGGATGACAGTGACAGCGAGCTAGAGGCGGACCTGGTGTTTGCACATCTCATGGCGCGCAGGCCGGGCGCGCATGCAGTGGAGCCCTCCGCTGCCGAGCAGCCAGAACCGGTTGCTCAGCCTGATGAAGCAGGGAGCACCCTGGCAGAAGCACCGCAGAACCCAGAGGAGGGCTTCAGGGATGGGGGAATTGGGGAACCTGACAGGCAAGCAGGCGAGTCGGCCAGTGCAGGAGCTGGGGAGGAAGCAAGCAATGCATTGGTGCAGCAGACGCCCCGCAGAGCAGATCTCGGGGAGGCGTCAAAGCAGACGCAGGCCATCAACTCGGACCTCATGTCGTCCATGATCCACAGCCCAGACGCGAGCGCGGAGCAACCCCCGGGCACATCGCACGCATCCCTGCCGCCCATGCAGAGCGAGCAGGTCGTCACCTCGCGCGCTACCCAGGACACGCTGGCGCAACGCCACGCATATGCTGCAAGCACTGGGGAACAGCCTGCAGTGGACAGTGATGCAATTGCCAGTGCAAGCGGGAAAGGATGTGCGGAGGGGCCGGGCGAGGCGTTGGAGGGGAAGCTGACGAGGCGGTTGGGGCAGAAGCGCGCCAAGCCTTCGCACAAGGCCGTGGCGGCGATGTGGGAGCTGCTGGAGAGCTGCATTGCGCAGCCGCAGCCGCAGGAAACCACCCAAGGCACGGCACGATTTTTCTCCAATTCATTCAATCCCCCTGTGCTCATGCAGGTGCCTCATATGCTGGGCACTGGGGTTGGTGCAAAATCTCGTGGCCAACTTTCACGCAGCAGCAGAATGCTTGAGGGTACTGGATTATTGAACATTACTGTAGATACAACCTCACTTGTCTCCTGCAAGCACATTTTGAGGCAGCAGAACAGGGTGCAAAGAAGATGGCCTCACATTGCACAGGCGAGGGCCAGGAGCCAGAGGGGCCGCTGCAGAGGGCGGCGAAGAGGCACCCGCCGAGGGCGCGCTGGTACGACGCACGCTCGCGCATAGCGCTGAGGCGGGTGGCCTCGTGGCTGAACGTACCGTGGCCGACCGTGGCCAACTTTGAGCACCTGCTTGCGTACCAGCTGCTGCTGCCCGCGGACGAGCCGGACGGCCGCAAGAAGCGCGCCGCCACCGCCTGGGAGAACAGCGTCTGGGCCGCCAAAATTGGCGCCACTACCGTCGGCATTGGCGCCCTCTTTGCCCTCACTGGTGCGCCCGCCCGGCCGCAGTTAAGACACTCATGGAATTGATATATTAGGCTGGTGACATGATGACAATTGTGGCCTGGAACAGTTTGACGCCTAAACTATTTGCAGAAGTTCATTTGCGAAGGTACTCAGCCTGCTGGTCTTGCATTTGGTCTGGTGTGCAGAACTTGCAATGCTGTTATGCAGCATATGCTCTGGGGTGTTTCTTGCGTACCCCGGTCATGCACAAGTGAATTTGCGCTTCATTGCTGCACCTGAGTGCTACTTCACTGCCTAAATGGCAGGATTGAAAGCTGGAAGTGTGCCTCTCCCAGGGGGCTTGGCGGCCCCGGCAATCGCGTCGGGGATCGGGGCGGCAATAACTCTGGCGGGCGGCGGCGCGGCGGCTGCGGCTGGCGCGTCCGGGTTCCTGGCGACAACTGCCGGCACGGCAGCCGTGGTGTCCAGCATGGGCGTCGCTGGCGGCAGCTATGCCGGCACGCACATGGCGCGGCGCATAGGTATCTCTGACTCCCTCGACTTCTGGTAGTCAGTGATTTGAATATATTTGCTGGACCATGGAGCTTCCTGAAACCTGTGGTAATTTGAGTGTTTTAAATCATTTACAGTAGAGCAGTTGAAGCAGTGCGTGTGCAGCTGTCTGGCATTGGCTTGCCATGCTGTGCTGTTCCGAGTTTGATGGGAGCATCGGGCAATATTCCATGAGATGCAGCTGGTCAGGAGAAGGAGAATTGATCTTTTAATATTCAATGTCCTTTGGAATGCAGGGAACGTGAAGGAGTTTGGGTTCTGGGAGGTGAACGAGTCCACGCTGCTGAATGTGGATGAGGTGCCGCCGCCCCTGGAGTCTTCAGGCAGCCTGAAGGGGTCTGCCTTGCTGGACGCCTTAGACAAGAACGAGCAGCACAATACCAGTCCCCTCAAGGTGTGTGATGCCGCACTCCCATTAAAGCATTCCCGCTCAGAAATGCTCATCAAAATAAGGAAAATAAGCATCGCATTCCTCGGCGCTCAGGTCTTCTGTCAGCTTACAGTGGCATCCACGCTTGCATGGACCTACATGTGGCTTGTCTTCAGACAGTGTCCCGTAGAACAAAGTGCATCCTCAGCATGTCTTGCACCTGACAGTCACTGTCTGGGTCGCACAGGAAGCAGAACAGTCGAAGGGGGCACCGGAGAAGCAGGCAGCCAGAGCAGGCAAGGAAGACAGCGAGCAGGGCTGGACATCCAGTTGGGACGATGCTCAGGCGGCGCCGGTCACTCCACAGCAGAAGCGGCCGGCCGAGCCTAACCCCACCTTCAGCCCTCGAGGGGAACTGGACGCCTTCCTGCAGTACCGTAGCCCAAATGACCCCAAGTCCCCCTCCAACCACTCCCGCGCCAGCAGGTGCCTTTCCTCGCCTTCAATTTCCAACGACTCCCGACCATAGCAGAATTTTGACAGGAGCATAATAACGTAACAATGCCACTGTGTCAATAGCAGCATTACAGAACACAACTGAAGCAACGTCACTGCTGACACATTGGCGCTATTGTTACAAGGGTGTTTGTAACAGCCTGTCGTACCACCTTCCTTCATCACTCTAACAGCGCCTTTGTGACAGCACGGTTGTAGCAGCAGTGCAGAAACAGCGCCACAGGAACAATTCCACTCTTCCAACACCTTGGACATGCTGCCTTGTAACAGCAGCGTCAATGCTTGTAGATTGCAAAAGAGTACCCAGACATTTTACAGAGATGTGCTATTGTCATGGCTGGTGCACTAGTGTGGATCAAATACTGGCGCCCTGCAGTGTGGCTGTGGAGCTGAAGGAGCTCCAGCCGTCCGCCCACGGCCGCTCGCTCATGGACGAAGATCCCCCGGCGCCAGATCTGGACGCGGGCCACATCTCATTTGCCGCTATCCCCCGCATGGGAGCGCCGTCGGTTGTGGTCTCAGAGCGCAGCCCCAGACCCCAAACCTCCCCCAGCACCAGCACAGCAGCCCAGTCGGGTTCAGAGCAAGCCTCGAATGTTTCTTCAGAGAAGCCGGTCGGTCAGAAGCCCAGCATGGAGCACGTCAGCAGGGCGGCTTCTGGGGGACTGGCCTCGACCAGTCAATCTGCTGTGGGGAGTGCGAGAGGGCAGGACAGCGGGAAACTGGGCGGGGAGAGTGGGACAGGGGCGGCGGGTGAGGCAGATAAAAAGACTTCGCCTGGAATGGCTAGAGGGAACGTGTACGGCAGCAGCGCCTCGCTGGACTCCCTGGGGGAGCCAAAGAAGAAGAGGGGCGGCTCTGACAAGGAAGGCATCAGGTGCGTGGAAATTCTCTGAGGGATGCATGTGCCTGCGGCTCTGGACCTCAAAATTTGCTGACATGACATGCGCAGGTCATTCCAGTCTTGTGAGACACAACGTTGCGAAAGTGGGGGCATGCATGAGATTGCTGAGTGGGGGTATGAATGTGGCCACAGGTGGCTGTGGAAGCCCAAGTTCAGGGAGCCGCCGCTGCTGTGCGCGCCCATCTCGCCCCACAGCAGGACCGACGACATGCGCATGTCCCTCACCATCGGTGACTTTCTCTCTCTCTACCCTTTTTTAATCAAGTCACACTCGCCGCACCACAACCTTCGTGCCACGCTTGCGCACAATAACCATCGAAGATCCGTTCATTCACACGCTCCTGATGTGAGCAGCAGGGGAGGCGTGCATCTGTCAGCTAACAGTGCGGCTGGTAATCCCATGGCTCCCTAGCTTATTCTCTGCAATGCAGCTTCTACCTGTCGCCACCTTGTGGAAGATAAGTGACCTCACAAAAAGTATGCGCGCAGGCGTGAACGGGTGGGTAGGGGACCGCAAGGACTACCTGAAGATCTGGTCAACGCTGAAGGCCCCCGACAGCGAGGTCTTCACGCTGGTCTGGGAGAGCAAGGAGCTGCTGGCGCTCAACACCGCCATTGCCAGCTTCATGGCGCAGCAGGCCTACCAGGAAATCGCCAAGCTGACCATCACCCACTTCTTCTACACCGGCCTCGTCGCTGCATTCGCCACCCCCTGGCTCCTCGTCTCATTCTCCCAGGCGCGCCCCCTGCCGCTGCCCCCTCGTTTTCATGCACAAACTTCTGTCTTTTGAATGAATCGCCTGAAGAACCGATCGTCAATGGGCAGTTTGCTTTTGCATTGCCAGACATGTGCAGAGGCTCATTTACAGCAAGGTCTGGTGTGGTAGATACATCTTCATGAGGCTGTTCAAGCATGTTTGTTCGCACTGCAATTTGTTTGATGCCCCAGATGCGGAGGCAGCGTGATGTGTGGCACCAACAGGAACGGCGGCTGTATTGGGTTGCAGCTCTAGAATCGCCACTGTTGAGATCAATGCGTACGCGGAAGACACGCGCATGATGGCTGCGATTATGATTTTTGACACGTGATTGCTGTATGTAACATTGCGTGCCCACGGTTTTTTGGGTCTTGCTTGGGCCTGGCGGGTCCATCAAGGGGTAGGTTTATGGCAGCCTTTAACTGCAGCTTGTCTGCAGGACGCACCTTGCCTCTTTGCAGGAAAAGCGTGTGATAATACTAATATCAATAATTACACTAATAATGATGAAAAATTTTGTTGGGGTGTGCAGATGATAGATCACGCTTGGGTGGTGGCGTTGGATCGCGCGCAGAAGGCTGGCGTGCTGCTGGCGCACACGCTGATGGCGGGCGGCCACGGGGACCGCCCAGTCATCCTGGTCGGCTACTCCATGGGCGCCCGCCTCATCTTCCACTGCCTCCTCGAACTCTGCCGCAACAACGCCAAGGGTGCGCTGCTTCCTCTCTCCACTGGTTTCTCTCCCCACTTGTTTCTGTCTGGAGTGGCAGCGGTCAAGGACACTTGGACGCTCTGTGCACAGTTGTGAAGAGCGTGTGTCAGTGTGAGGCCCTGGCCACTGCAGTGCCCGGCAGTGGCTTGCCGACTGTGCTTTGTCAATGGTTGGTGTCATGAGTCTATTTCCACACCTCTCTGCCATCTTGATGCTGACACCAAGACCAAGCTATTCATGGGCATGCATCGCGGGCATGAGGGCAGGGTCTGACGTAGCCCGAGCTTGGTTCTGATCACTTTTCAATCTGCACTACCCAAGGAGAGCCTCTACTGTACAACGTTGTCAAGCCTCACTGCGGGCCAGCCTTGCAACACAGCCCCAATGAGGTCCTCCTCACATGCTGTTGCAGCTGCCACCCTTTCTACACAAGCGCCTGACCTGCTGTCATCTGTCCTCACAGGCGTGGTGGAGCACGTGGTGCTGATGGGGGTCCCTGTCAGCACGCGGCTGGAGCGGTGGGCCATGGCGCGCAGCGCGGTGGCCGGCCGCTTCGTCAACGCGTACAGCCGCCGCGACTGGGTGCTCGGGCTCATTTACCGCGGCGCCAACGGCTTTGTCAAGGGCGCCGGCGGCCTCTGCCCCATGAAGTGCCCCGGCGTGGAGAACATAAACCTGACATCCATCATCGCCGGGCACTTCGACTACATCGCCAAGATGCCGGACATCCTCGAGCTTGTTGCGATCTACGGCTGACCGTTGTAATCTGGGTGTTTGGTGATGTGCCGATTGTGCCTAAGCGCTCTGTGCCCTGGAGGCATGTGATCTGGGGCTCAGTGCCTGGAGGGTGTATCTCAAGAATGCTGCAAAGCACATGTGGCATTTGAACGCTTGCGTGCTGGCTCTAGGGAGCGGGAAACCTGTGCTTTCTATGCATGATTCGGGCAACTTCTTGCTGAATGCGGGCTAGTGGATAACGGTTCTTTTACAATTAGAAAAGCGCAATGTTATCTTGTTCTCAGAGAGGAAAATTTGTCAAATATTGCCCTGACTTCCAATAGAGTCAGGGCAATATGTTGGTCATTTAAATACACTGCTTGAAATGCTGAAGAATTGCTTGCAGAAGTGTAGTGTGCACTTCATACAAAGTTACAAAAATGAACAGAACATGACCCTCTTCATTGTTCATATACCTCAGCGCCACATTGGCGAGGCCTCATTGGTAGGCAAGGATGCAACAATTGGCCATGTAACAATGTCAACGCTGCTCACAGCCAAGCCGCAGCCTTGTACATAAGCAGAAAGCATGTGAATTCAGTCGTGCACGTGACACCCAGCTCCGCACGAATTCTGCCATGGCATATGCTACCGCCTAGTGCTGAATTCACACCTTGGATGCTGTCAGCGTGTCCTGCGCAAAGCTGACAGCATCGCGGGCGCTGACAAACAGGCGGTTAGCGCCCACCACGCTTTCCAGCACGCCCGCTCGCTGCAGGGTGGCCTGAAACTGCTGGCTGGGATTTGCCAGCAAGACAGTGACGCCCCTGCATTCCACATTTCATTCTCATTGTCGCTGCCATTCACGCATGCAAAGCTTTGTGGTGCAACGCCAGACCAAGGCCCCACACTCTTTCCCCTGGTGGCCAACAACTGGTTGCTGCCAGCAATGGTACTCACAATCGTCAAGAAAGCATGCAGTGGGAGTGATAGAGGTGATCTTGATTTAATTCTGAAGGCTGGGCTTGTGAACAATGTGTAAGGCAGAAGCAACGGCGCACCCTTCTGCGTTCTGCGTGATGATCTCTTTGAGGAAGTGGATTGCGGTTGGGTCGATGTGTGGCGAAGCCGACAGGTCCAAGATGATGAAGGAGAGCTGATTCCCTCGAGCCTGCACGAGCACAAGCCCACTGTGACATGTCTGGCGTGAAGGTATCCCTCAGTGGAGCTTGCCATGCATGCAAGGCTTGCCGCAGAACAGTGGAACCCCCTTCGTTGCTCCTACTGGGTGAAGAGACCAGATGTCTAACTTTCACCGCTGTGTCCAGTTCTCACTTCGCCTTGCATGCAGGTGACAGCCAGATTATGCACTTACTGCCTCTTGCTCGCGCAGCTCTGCCAGGCTGTCCTGCAGGTCCTCCACGTTGGGGAAGTAGATGTCAGCCTCCAGTGCCACCACGCGCACCGAGGGGTGCAGCTCAGCTGCGCCGTAGTGGGCTAGGCTGCGGTACACGGCTCCGCTGGAGTCCTGCACCTCACCTGCAGGCACATGTGCATCCTTTTTTGCATGCCCACCGTTTCCACGAATTTTACGTTGATTCTCTGAAAAGAATCTTCAGCTTGCCTATCAAATCAGATTGCGGGTTCTGTCCCGTTCTGATATTCCGGCATACTCTACATGCAGCAGACGGGGTTCACTGGTTGCCAAGAGAAGGCGCTCAGCATGATAGGCATCCCGGTGATGCTTCCTTGAAAGCATCGTCATCACATGCCTTTCACAAACTTTGTAGAATATACCTCTTGTACGCCGTCCATCCCTTGAACTCAATTCCGGGCAGAAGGGAAGCTTCGGTAGCTCACCCTTGTGCTTGAGCTGGGTGGAGATTGTGCGGAGGACAGTGAAGAGGACGGAGGCGCCGATGGAGGCCCCCAGGCCCAGCTCCACAGAGTGCATGGTGGCAACCCAGAAGGCCAGGTTCCAGATCAGGAAGTCCGTCTTGCTGACCTGTCCCCAAGCATGCATGCAGCACATCAGCCATGCAGCCTCTTCCCACAATCAGAGAGAAACCAAATCCTTTCTGTGTGGACAGCAGCGTTGCATATGGCCCTGCCCTGCAGCTGCTGACTACAACAGTGAGCGCATCTTGAAGCCATTTCCGCCACTCATTCAAATCCACACACGATAATGTGAAACCGCCATGCAGATATTACTGCTGCACTGCCATGGGCTTCAGTCCCTTGCAGGCCTGCACGGCCGCAGCCGCCCCACGTGTCCTACCAGCTGCTAGGCTAGGGAGCTGGGTAGTAGTCAGTGAGTATTACTCACTTATCACACTGCAGATTGTGATATAAGGGTGGAGTGCACACCTTCCAGAGGTAGAGCGCGTGCTGGCCGTCAAAGAGGCCGGAGAGGCCGTAGATTGTGATGGCTGCCAGCGTGTTGTTGGGGATGTACCTGAAGGCACCCGTGGCCACCAGCAAGCACAGCGCCACGATCCAGGCTGTCACAAAGCCTCCCAGCTGCGTCTTGCCGCCGATCTGGGTCCAAACCTGTGCACACATGCCTCAGGGTCATGTTTTGAAATTTATTTTTGAATTTAAACTAGCACAAATGTACACGCCATTAGTCATGTTTGAGGGCTCTTTCAATATGCCTGTGGCTGACCCAACATGGAAAGAGACAGTCCAATGGAGGGTTGCCAATCATGTTCACCAGGACAAGCATGCTCGACTGTGCTGGATTTTAACAAGAAGGTGATGCGCAGGTCTGGCGGCTGGCAATATAAGAAGAATCATCTTCAAGGCATGAACAAATGGACGCAGGGGGAGAAAACTGTGCGCACCGCAGTGCGCGAGAAGTTGCCGGAAGTTGCTGTGCAGCTGAAGATGGGGCCGACCAGGTTCATGAGGGAGATTGCCAGAAACTCTCCACTGTTGTCCGTTTTGTATCCGCCTATAGTCCCAACTCATCATGGGTCAGCATATCCTTCTGAATGTGTGAGCATAAGGACACGTGTCTCTGACAACATGGTCAGGCAGAGCGCGATAATCAAGTAAGTTCACAGGCTATGTGCTGCTGGCTCATGTTCTCTGCCGTGACTAGGTGGACATGTAGCGGTGAGTGAGGCTGGGATTGGGCGCACCCTTTGCAGCCACCACTTTGCCTATGGCGTTGGCGTCCAGCAGAGAAACAGCAGCGGCCGTGATGGCCACCGTCAGCAGCCTCCCAAAGTGCTTCATCGGAAACCACCTGATGACAAGCAAAGTCATGGATCAAGCACCCCTGCAGATCTGGCATGATGACCGTGCCATCTCTGGGAAGCATGCCAGTCAACAGAAGGACTTCTGGCTAGTTTTCAGCAGCTCTCTTACTGGTGAAAGGAACTGCTAAAATACAACAATTGTCCTTGATGTAGGACTGAATTGAAGCTAATCGATGGTGAGAACAGAGATGCTCACTGCTGCACTGTGACTGGCGGCAGGCCCTTGGGGATTTTGCCGACCACTTTGATGCCCCTCTTGTCCAGGTGCAGCGTGACCACGAGAACTATGGCAATCACCATTGCTGTCAGCGGCCCAAACACCTTCAAGAAACGCAGCCTCCTGTGTGCACACATCCACCATGCTTTCTTCCTTGGAACGATCTCCCAGGATGATCAATTTCCAGTATCTTCAGAAGTAGCTCATACAGTAATTACAGATATTGAAAGTTCTGGCATTACTGCAGAGCAAGTCAGCACCATGCTAGTTGCAGGAAGATGCCACTAGGACGTGGGAGGTTTCTTCTTCTTGCATGTGGCATTTTCAAGGAGGAAAAGCCCAAGTCACACCTGGGGTGGCGGTTGCTGAGGAACTGGAAGAAAAACAGCAGGAGCAGCAGCAGGCCTCCCATGACAAACTCCTGCCACTGGAAGCCGCGGATGTTCTTGAAGATGTAGTATATCTGGATGTATACCCGATTGGAGGACGCTGTGGAATAGCCGACCAGATTCTTAATCTGCACAGCCCAAATCACCCACAACTCTGTAAGCCATGAACATTAAAGAGTCGAGTACGTCCAGATGGCCACAATCACGCGCATGCACATGTACCTCTTTTGTGCTTGCTTCCTTATCTTTTCTCTGATATATCAGATCCTGACGCTTGAGTGAATCTCTGAGGCGCTGTAATGAGCGGGCTGACAAGTTCAGGCAGCAGAACAGTGTAAAAAATACAGGGCATCCTAGAAATCCTGATAGTGACTTCACACTTGAGAGGTCAAAGGGTCTCGTGGAGGGCGCACATTGGCAGTGATGAAAATGACAGAGACGGCGGTGGTGAAGCCGGACATGACGGAGCGGGAGAGCAGCTTGAGCAGGAAGGACAGACGCAGCGCCCATACCAGCAGCTGAATCAAGCCCACCAAAAAGGTAATCTGGGCACACACATCACAACACCATCACTTTGATTGTTTGAATTCACAGGCGATGTCAGTAGGCACAATTACAAATGAGGATAAGCGTCGAGGGAGTTCTCGACGCTTATCCTATTTGGCAGGCCGTACTGGTACCACTCCATGACAAGCGCACACCTCAAGGGAGCAAATTTGCATTGACTAGCTTGTGGATACATCCGCATTTGGTTAGACAGCAGAGCAGTGATGGCCGGGAGCTGATGCAAATCTAGCAATCATTGCAGAAATTGCGCAAGCAGAATTTTTGCTTGGGCCTCTGATGTCACATGCTCTCACTGCCCATGTCTCACATGCAAGCCATCCTCCAGGAAGACTCCCACGCAAAGCCATCCTCAGAAAACCTTTGCATGCGCCACCATAAGTGAACTCACAGATTGAGCGGAACACGCACCTGAATCACGTAGGTGTTGAAGTCGAGCTGCGCAGCAATCTGCTCTGCCCCCTTTGGATTGTTATGGTCCGTGATCTTGGTGTACACTGGGTTCAGGTCCTTCACGCCGTCATACACCTGTGCAGCAGACTGCAGCCTTAAGGCAGCAGCACTTTGCTGCTTTTCAAAGGACAAATTTGTGTATCATGCCGGCATGCTTCTTCTCTTTGGTGGTGCTGGTCATACCTCAATCTTTTTGGTTTATATTGATCTTTTTGGTTTATATCAAGTGACTGGCAGCTACAAAGCCATTCGCTGTATCTGTTAGCTAATCAGCTTTGGGTAAATCCATGCCCAATGGCCAGCAGTGCATTTGGGCAATGTGCTCTAAGCAAGCCACCGCTGCAGATAATGCAATTTGTGAGAATGTGTGAAAAAGGTGCAAGGAGGAACTTGCCAGGGCATAGATGATGGCGATGGGCCCTACGGATAGCGTGCGGCAGCTGCCAAATGCTGAGTAGATGAGCAGGGTGACAAATCCGTTGTAGAGGCCAAACACCGGCGGCAGGCCGCCATTGAGGCTGGCATAGCTCAAGCCATGGGGCACTATCATGGCAGAGATGGAAATGCCTGCCACCAGGTCATACTGCACAAGCACACATTTGCATGTGAGGTCTCCTGCTGTAGTATTCATCGTGCTTGTACAGGCGTCAGTGGCTGTTCCCACCAGAAGAAATCTGCAGATTTCAGATCAGCCAACAGTATATTTGATAATCAAGAATGAGTGGCACTGCGCCACCTGAAGCAGAGACTCTCACCAATAATCTGTGGATCCACTGCTGCCGTAGCATTGCTGGACATGCATGCATGCGGCTCAGACAGGGGGTGTACATAAGAGGTGTCTGCATGGGAATTTCTTATGACTGCACACCAGTAGGTTCTGCTTGAAGCTGTAGTTGCGCAGCCAGCGAGTGGCAGGGAGCGCATAAGTAAGGTAATCCAGCGGACCGTCCTTTCCGCGCTGCTTCTGGAACCTGTGCACAACGTTCAAGTCAAACATTGTCTACTGAACTTAATTGGTGCTAATCATCATGATTTTCGAATATTTTGATTAGCGATGAAGGAAGCACGTGTTGAAAGAAGAGCTTGCTGCACCTGTCCTTTTTGCTGCGCAGCCATTGCAGCAGGGCCTCAAGATCACTGGGGTCCTCCACATCTGGCACCCGTTTATACCTGCGTCGGATTTCTTCAATCCCATCTTTTGCAAATATCCCCGTTTCCCCTGGTGCACATAGAAGCCATGTCACAATCTATCGGTAACAGTTGCACTAGGGCTTTGTAGATACCAACTAGGCGAGTGAGGGACGCATTCATCGTGGCGGGCCTTCGATTTTGTGTTTTTGACATTGGAAATATAAAACTCAAGCGACTCAGAACACATTCGTCGCACGAGTATCTGCGCTTAGCTAGGTGGTGGCGGACCTTCGGCATCGACTTTTCCGAGAGCGGGCTTCACATACTTTCCTCCCGATTCTCTGTTGTCAAAGCCTATCCCTTTCTCGGGTGCTACTTCTCTGGCCGATGAAAGACTCCCCATCGCGCTGTAGCTCCACTTCTATTCACATGAGGGAGCCGGGTCAAGCGCTGAGAAAGCATATCGAATGTGCAGAGTCGTGAGACTCCAATCACGGAGCAATTATCACCAAAAAGAAATTTAGAATCTTTGATCATCATATAAGGAAGTATGCAACAGCAAGTGCGTCTCTCTCGACAGGTGCCTCGTGATTTCTGGGCTTTCGATAACACAGCAACTAGTGAGCTGATCTTCAATTGTGTCCACAATCTTATCCGGTAGCAACTTAAGACTAGTTCTTCTCTAATATACAGCAGCCACACTGACCGGACGTTAAAGGAAGGGCGGCTTGCCTAGCGAAGACAGAGGGCCCCTCCTTCTTCTGAAACGCGACTTGGACGACGCTGTTGGAACCTGTGAACAACACACAACTCCCACTATTCCTCCTACAAAGCTTGAAGCATTCTTTCGTGAAGGCGACGAACACCCGAGGGTGTTTTCGTGGCTGGCCTGGAAGAGCGCGTGCCTGGGTAATGCGTGCACGTGCCAGGGATCAAAGAGAATAATCTGGAGGGTTCACTTCAAATAAGTTTATTGAAGCGTTTTCTCAGTAGGACAGAGGCGTCGAACAATACTTGTCAAACATTCACAGCCATTCGCTAGATGCCGTCCAAAAGTCCTTGATCTGTGAATGCCCACGGCGGCCGGCCAGCTGCAGCCACGCCTACGACACTTGCTAATAAATGCCAGCTAGTTGCTATTAGTAATGGTGCTACTAATCAATGCATGGAATGCCAATCTTGCTCGAGGAAAAAGGTGAGCACTGAACATGGTAGTGAAGAACCTGCAGCTCATTGATGAGGAGATCATCATCCTGAAAATTTCCGGCTAAAAGCAGAATTTGTGTGTGTGCCTTCGCAATTCTTTGGGGGATCCTAGGCCTGCGGCAGGCCTGTACAGCTAGCTAGCTATAGCATGCTGCGCTACAATGTATGCCCAGCCATATGCTACCTATTGCACCTCTGATAAAATCGACTATACTCCCATAATGACTACAAGTTGTACTTTACTAGCCAGATCATATCAATACTTCATTATCACTCTCGGGTCCTTGCCCAGCTCCTGGAAGACCGATGCAATCATGTCAGGGCTCTGGACAAGTGCCGATGCTTTGACGCTCAAATACTTGCCACTCAGCCTCTCTGAGAGCTTGCACTCCTGGTACGGTGATCCACTCACACTGCAGCAAATTTAGCCCAGAATCAATCGCATGTAAGCTCTGGGCGTCACAGCCATTAGCAATGCAGTGGTCTAGACAGTCACCACTGATTTGCAAATATCATTTGGGGATTAATGACATTGGCTGATTGTTTGTGCAAGAGGCTGTGGACTTCACCTCTTTAATGTGTCACTGATGAACTGCTTCACTTCTGTCTCGTCCTGCACGCCAGCTAGGATGTCAAAGCCATGTTTGTACCCAAGCTTGTGGCCTGTACAAACACTCTAATCATGATCAGGCTGGTGCGGTCCTTACCTGACTCCCCTTGAAGAAATTGTTGAATGTGTACATCAGGGGAAATTGTTTCAGAGCCCCTATGAGAATGTTGTCATCACGCTCTGTGTTCTGCAATGCACGAATTCAATGTCTGCATGCCACTCTCCCATTCCATCTTCATGCAATTGATGCCAGAGCCTCACTTGTCCATACTGCAGGCCGTCTCGTTCAATCTTTGCACAGTCAGTACCGCAGAGAATGATTACCTCAACATTCTTCGGAGGGTCAAACTCACCCCGCAGTGCTGCAGCACAGCAGTGAGAGTATCCAATCAGAAACGCTGCTGGTGGGAAATCCCTTGGCTCTTCATGTGTGAAAATAGTAGATGTACAGACTGAACCCCACACCTCGCACAGCCACATCAAAGCGCGTGGCACCGAACTCATTTATTGTGTTTCCAGTCTTGCTGTCCACCAGATACTGACCGTCATCGCTGATTGTAAGTCCTGCATACAGATGTGCTTGGCTCCTGATAAAAACCTTGATAATCGGCTGGAAAATTTGTGACACCCTGCGAGGTCCAAGATTGTGGCGCATGCATGGCTGTGTCACACCTTGGAGCTCGTCTGGCAGCTCAAAATGCACAGATTCCTCAAGACACTGCTTATCTTCAGGTCCACTTTCAGATCTGAAATTACTGGTTCTACATTCATTCAAAGCTCGTTTTTGACCTGCCTGCCAGATTCCACCAGCTTTCTTGCATCTCAAGACACAGGTGAAAGGGATCTGGCTGCCTCTACCCGACGTGGAACACAGTGACGCCATTAACAGATTAATTCCTGCTATTCTATGCATTATGTACGTCATCATTACATTATACCTGTCGAAAATGGACACAATTGACCTGAAATGCCACAACACCACAAAGTGCAGGGCACGCCTCGGCAGACTGGTGCGAGACTGACCACAGACATCCTTGGCGCCCAGTACAGCGCGATGCATTCGAGCCTGCTTCCGTGTACAAAGGATAAAAAATGAAATGAAACACATGCTTGAAGGATTTTATGGCCGAGACTGTGAAAGTACAATGTTCTACGGACATCAAAGTTACAAGGATACTCTGTAATACAAAAGAGTTGATCTGGTGATGGTCGCCGAAGGTGACCACCATGCGGACGTATGCGTTGACCACAAGATCTCCTACAGCGAACATTATGACAATAAAGGTGCGCGGATTTTTCGGACTTGATGTCATGCTGATGTCGACCTGCTAAAAACCTAATGGTGGAAATTGGCAGGCACCAACGGGGAAAACAGTTGCTTATTGTCATCTCCATGGTAGATTTAGACATCGGTTGTCTGTTAGTAAGAGATATTGGAGCTCTGATACCTTAAGCATATGCGGCCGTGCTAAAGGAGCTCCTCCCTCGTCTTCTGACTAAACAACAAGTGTCTGATCCAGCTATTAGGATTCCGCACTGCTGGGTCAGAATCGCAGACCGGTCGCCAGACAAATAGTTTCACAACGCATTTGCACCCCAGTACTGTCTGCATAACCTCCTCCTGATCATGTTGTGCCTGTGCAGAGAGCTACACTTGGTGTACGGTTCCAGAGTCCAGCTTCGATGTCTTGCTATTCCCAGCGATCGCGGTGGTGCTCGCCTGCCTTTTCCAGGGCAGGATGTCCACCACAATGGTCCTTATTGCTGGTAGCCTCCTCATCCCTTCCTCAACCTTCCTGATGCGAGACCTTGACTGGCATCGGCACTGCTGTCTTTCTTGCTGTCACTCGTATCACCTCACCGACTCAGAGTGAAATGTGACTGCATACTGCCAGGCGGCATCCTTCAGGCCTTCATGTTTCCCACGAACGGCGGTATGGGCCACCTGGGAAACTCCATTGCCTGGTGGCTAGGAATAGAGCCCTACGAGCTCTTCCTCTATGTCTTCCTGCCACCACTGCTACTGGATGCAGCCGTGCGCATTGACTTCTTCCTCTTCAAGAAGGTGCGCTCCCAAAATCCAGCGATTCTCAGCTGCTTTTGTACCTTACAGCTCCACATACGCTGTGTAATGCTTCTGAGGCTGAAGATGTATTGGGTGTTGGGTGCAGGCATGGGTGAAGATCCTGACGCTGGCATTTCTGGTGGTGGCGGGGAGCTGTGGCCTGCTGATCCCCATCATGCTCTATGTCCTGGACTTGAGGAGCGATGGCTGGACGTGGCAGTATGTGGCTTTGTTTGGCAGCATGTGCGCCAGCACAGATGCTGTGGCCATTGTTGCCACCATGAAGACGAGTGAGGGCTCCTCCAGCCTGCTGCTGCTGACTCTGGGAAGTTCCTCTTGCAGTTCCCTTGAGGCAAAATCGGCTATTCTTTCTTGTTGGGTTCTAAAATCCCAGATTTGTGTGGCAAAGGTGGGGGCCCCAGGAGTCTGCGGCTGCTGTTGGAAGGGGAGTCATTGCTCAACGACGCGTCTTCCATCACCCTCTTTACCATTTTTCTGGCTGAGGTGAGCTTGTCCTGGTCACCTTGAGCACTATCTGCATGCATGCCGTATCGGCATCCACTATTGTGCAAGCTATTTTAGTGTCAAGGCACATCGTGTGGCGCCATGCAGATGGAAAAATAGCTTCAGGATGGCACTTAAGAAACAGCTGTGGCATGCACAGGTGCAGGACATGCGGAATGGGCTTACTGCGTCGGGTGGGGAGGTATTGGGAAACATAGTCTCCAAGACTTTGTGGTTGGCTGTGGGCGGCGCGCTGATCGGGTTGGGTTTTGGGATTGTCATGCGCTACATTCTGCGCTGGATGCGCCACCTGGGCGCTGGCATAGAGCAGCAGGTCGCCATGACCTTTGCCATCGGCTACCTCTCCTACTACACCGCCAATGCCCCAGCCCATGTCTCAGGTGCGCAGGGGTCCTAATAAACAATTAGCAAAGGCATGTTTACATTGCAACACTGTGACAGTCTGTAGGAAACAGTGAGCACTCCTGCAGCAATCTCCCATGCATATTCTCATGGGGTGGGATACAGAAAATGGAGTTGTTCTGAATGGAATATTGGAGGTACTGAGCATGGCTCCAACAAAAGATCATCTCCTGGCGTTTCTGACAGGAGTTTCTGTGGGGCAGGGGTGATTGCTGTGGCTGTGTTTGGTCTGTATGGAGCGGCGACCTCCAAGTGGGACATGTCAGTCAAGGTGGAGGAGAGCGGCGCCTTTGATGCGTTCTGGGACACTATCGCCTTCATTGTGAATGCCATTGTCTTCTTCTACTCCGGTGTTGCATGCATCAACTTTTTCGTCAGGTTCGGTCCCCACATGGACTGCACTATCTTCAGTCAACAGAAGCCTCTGTACACTTGCCCCATGCTTTTGAGCCTTCCCTGTTCAAGGGTTTCATTTCCTCTTCTTTGGGCCTTCTTTTCGTGATTCCATAAAGGGTTCCGTTCTCTCTGCACACTATCTCAAGTGCATGCTCATAACTGCTCATATTGGCTTGTCTACCTCTCCTCTTCTACACAGACATGACAGACAGATTGTGTGATTCTTCTGCAGCACTGACAAAGTGGTCATTCACAGGTCAGCACAGGAGCTGCAGGCTCAGGGCCAGCTGTCGGCCTTCACGGGCACGCTGTGGCGGTTTCCTCTGGTCTACCTAATCATCTTCATTGTGCGCTTCCTGCTCATCTGCCTGTTCAGGCCGCTGTTCCGCCTCAGCCGTCAGGACCTGCCCTTCAAGGAGATTGCCTTTGCCACCGTCGCCGGGCTGCGGGGCTCTGTCTCCCTCATCCTCACTCAGGCGGTCGTGGTGGACCCTGCCTCTCGCAATGCTGGCCCAGAAGTCACGGTGCGCCAGCGCTGCCTCTCATTGCAATGCACACGCACATGGATCACAAACGGGATCACAAGGGAGATGGGGATGACCCTGGCTGTGGGTGCATATGTGCTTGCACAGCCGTGCTGCCTTTGTAAGGGTGGCTTGGAGCATGCTTGCACCGTGACAGGGTCACCTGTTGACAAGGTTGTGATCGTTGTGCAGAAAATCAAGGCGGAGATAGTGCTGTGGACGGCTGGGTTTGTGTTGATGACCCTGGTCATTAATGCACCCCTGCTGCCCTTCTTCCTGCGGGTCAGCGGGCTAGCAAAGGGTGAGCGCTGAATCACCACTTCTGATGCACACATTTTAACTTAATTGATCAAGGCTGTGCAAGGCACTGGAGTCTTTTGCCTGTGCATGACATGTGGTGTGCTGCAGTTCCGGACGCCAAGATGAGGATGCGCAAGAGAGCTGTCCATGCCTTGATGTCCCACACCAATCACTCCATCAGGGACCTGAGGAACGATGAGGACGAGATGCTCAGAGGTGTGCGCTCTCCTTGACTTCAAAAAGTGGAAACAATTGTGCTTTGTGGAGAACGCACTGGCACCTATTTGGGCTAATAGGTTTTATAGGCAGGGACTTGCAAGTAATTGCAAGCACGGGCTGAGCGAGTGTGATGTGTGCAAGGGGTGGACTGGGGCGGGGTGGAGAAGTATGTGGATCTCAAAGAGTGCTACCAGCATTACCTGGATCCCCTCTATGTGGCGCCCAGAGTGCGCGTGTGGTACCTGCCGTGGACATGGTGCTACAAGCCTGCCAAGTGCGCTCCTATGTCTTGAGTCCCTTCGCCCTGTTTTTGAACATCAAGGTCTGATCTCTGTATGTGGCGTCACTGGCATGGATCAGTGCAGTTTTCGACTCTTGCATCTTGTCAATTTCCGCTGTCTTCTTTATGACTGGCACAGATTTTGACCCTCCAAGGTCTGCTGGAAGTGGCCATCAGATAACGGATGCAAATGAATGAACCAGATTTATTCTGGTATCCCTGCAGGAAGAAGGATACCTCCACCCACAGCCACAGCTACAATGGCAGTCACCACATGCGGGGGGCCCTAGGGAAGCCCACCAACCGGTCCATGAACAGCTCCGGCCTGGACTCCAACTTCACCATGATGGAGGCCGACCGCGTCTTCGGCCGCGCCTCCGAGTGGTCCATGCCTGTCGATCTTGAGACTGGCTTTGGTGCGGACATGGCCTCCAGCTCCCTTCAACTTTTGCGCACTTGAATTGTACATATCAATAGCAAGGGACTAACCACCGTGGTATCAATTCATTGGAAGGACTCTACTAGCTAGGCATATCCGTTGCCAGGCACCACTTGCAAGTCCTTCTTCTGAGCATGCAGCGGCACATGTATGAATGCTGCCCTTGCTCCAATGCTTCTCAATTGCTTGCTGAGGTGCCGTCAGTATCACAACTAAGCATGCAGCAGCGCATGCATGAAAAGTGTCCTCGCCCCAGTGCTATTGATTCAACTGCCTATTGCTGCAGCTGAGGACTCGGACACTGGCAGCGGGTCAGACTCGGACGACGGCTCCTCGGACCACAACGAGCTGCCATTCCTGGCGCGCGAGAGTGTCATGGGCGCGCGGTCTGCGCAGGACAGGGCCAACGGCGACAAGAAGCCTGTCAAGCTGAACCGGGAGAGCCAGGCCGGCCCCATGAAGCTGCCAGAAGCCGTGGAAGCCATCACTGGCGTGGATGCCTCGCACCTTCCTCACCTACCAGTGCGCGACACAGCCCCCAGTCGCCGATGCATAGTCTATGACAGATTCAGACGCTGATGTGTACTACATGTTTCTGATCATGCATGTCTGCGACGTGTTCCACCCATTTGCAGTATTGTTGTATAGGTGCTGATGACGCCCCAACTGTGCAAGGGTGGTCCTGTTTCTGTCTGCGTCGATTGTCTTTAAGTACTTGCAGCAACTTGGGCAGCAGGGCTGATCAGCCTAGGTGCGCTTGGCTTAGACTGTGTGTACAGAGTTAACAAGGGCCAAAACCTGTGTGCAGGGGGCGAAGGAGGGCAGCAAGCACGGCGGCAAGAAGGGGAAGGGCAAGGCTACCATGTCAGAGATGCAGAAGACGTCCTCAATAGGCAGTCTCGACTCACAAGCGCTCACACCGCGTGCAAAGTCTTCTGCCAAGGCGGTGCAGGCGGCCGCATGCAAGGTTGTCATAACCCCGGGCGGCCCCCTGCCGGTGCCGGCTGGCGCTGCCTGGAGCGACTCCATCAGCACCACCAACAACCTCAGCCTCTCCTATGGCACCCCTGCTCAGGTGCTGCCCTGTCAGCCTTCCTTTTGTGCCCTCTCACTGTCCTTCCTGTGGCCGTGCTCCGCCCCTTAGGTCCCCCAAATTATTGTGTTGTGGCGGCTCACAATCAGCTCTTCACTGCCAGCTGCCCAGCTTCATACAGTCATTGTCTCTCAGTGTTGCTGGCTGCTTGCACATGCATCTGGCGGCGGCTGAGAGGACCTTGGCTGTGTGGCAGGAGCGTCTGGCAACGGCGACGCGCAAGTTGAAGCACCTGCGCATGAAGGCGCCGGGCGGGCAGAGCCTGGCGAGCGGCGGCAGCCTTAAGAGCATACCCAGCCCCAGGACGGCGCCCGCCTCCGGCACAAACAGCAGTGCCCCCTCCAGTCATTCCGTGCACGACAGCCAGATGTCCCTCACTGCGCCCGCCGTGGAGATGACCAACCAGGCATGTGGTCTGCTCCTGACTGTGCCTTTGTGATGCCACCTTCACCGTCTTCACACAGTGAGATGCCTGGACCCCCCATCAGAGCACATGCGGGTCGGGATAGGACGGTCTGTGGGCGCTGTGTGAACTTAGTGCATTTGTTTACTATGAGGAGAATGAAGTGCTGCGTTGCTTGTGCAGAGCCGCACGGGCATCTTGAGGGCGGCTACAGTGCCCGGGGAGATCGAGCAGGGGCCGACGCCGCGGGGCGGGTCGCCCACAGTGTCCTGGCACCGCTCCGTCACCAGCGGCAACCAGCGGCGGCCCCCACTCTCCAACATCTTTCCCGGGGCTGGCCGCTCCTCGCCGCCGCGCTCCAACCTGGGGTCCACTCCCCTCGAGCAGGCGGGGGGTCCGCCCCCGGCAGAGGGCCCGGCACGCGCAACGGTGCCGGCCGACGGGGAAGCTGGGGGAAGCCGCGCGGATGTGCGCGCATCGTCCACCGTGTCTTGGCCCCGCAGCGCGGCGCACGGCGAGGGCGGGCGGCCGTCTTTGCTGGCCGCGTTCCCCACAGCTGGACAGACCAAACCGCCACCTGGCCAGGCAAGCCTTTTGTTTCCTTTTGCATCTTTTTTGCACCGATGTGCTTTCGGAATTTCAAGACTCACAGCCCATTTTGCAGCGAAAATTGGCAGGCGTGGCTTTTGGTGGTCAGGAGAAGCTCGGTGCTTGTTTGCTCCAGACGTGTCCTTTCCTCAATTGAACAACACCGCTGAAACTCCCAGGGTGTGGAGGCGGCAGTACTCTTGGCTCAAGAGACGTAGGTTATCACACAATCTGGTCCCTGTTGTCTGCAGGCTGGCCCTAGCATACCTAAGAGCTCCAGCGGGGACGACCTGCTGAAGGGCTCGGTGAAGCAGGCGGCCGCGCGCGGGTCCTTCACCTCGACGATGTCCTGGCCGCGCGCGGTGGCGCAGGGGGCCGATGCGCGGCCCTCCCTGCTGCAGGCGTTCCCTGACGCCGGCCAGCCGCGCACGCCAGTCTCCCCGGGGCAGCAGCAGCGCCTGCTTGCAGCCCAGCGCCTCGCCGCCGCGCGCAGCGGCACCCTGCCCTCGCCCACCAGCAGCTGGAACCGCAGCATCATGCATGTGCGCGTTCGCATCCTGCTTTACCCTTTGTACTGCCTGGAAGCCGTCCGCAAAGCCTGCTTTGGATGGCGGCCTGTCCACACAACACCCAGTGATTGCATCCCGAGAACTACCCCTTGGTTCAATCAGTCCACGCTTTATGCCGTTGACTGCTTGGGAGCATGAAGGAGTATGTGCATTACATAGCTTCTGGTCAGCGCAGGACAAAATTCAAATGTAAAACAAATAGATGGTGAAACATAGATGCAAAATTAAATAAGTGATGATGTTGACTTCTCTTGTGGTGCGCCAGGGGGCCGACAAGCACCGCTCGCTGTTTGAGGCGTTTTCAGGGATGCGCGAGGGCGAGGACCCGGAGAGCGTGTCGACCATCGGCGGCGCGACCGGGCAGCGCTACGCGGCGGCCGCGCGCTCGGGTTCCATGCCGCACGACCCGGGCTCCTCCTGGCCTCGCTCCGTGATGCACGGCCCCGACAAGCACCGCTCCCTCTTCGAGGCCTTCGGCAACCTCAAGCCGTCCTCCGCCGGCGGTGCGCGGTTCTGCCTCACCCTGTGATTTGTGCCATGCCCTGTTAATCAGCTGGCTGACTGGTTGTTCCTGGATTTATTAAAACGTTTTGGTATCCTGTGTAGAGTAGCCATGCCGCTTGGCCGTCCAAGAGTTTTATATCTGCTGTCATTGCACGGCAGAGACAACTTGAGAAATGGGACATACCAGGGACATTCAAGTGTCTGTCTCTTAAGATGCCAAGGAGCAAGGTAAACAGGGGTGTCTTTGATATGGGTAGGCCGCAATGCTGGGTTGAAGTCTGACATGTGCGACAGGAGATGACCCGTCGGCGTCGCAGTCATTCATGCAGTCAGCGATCAAGGGACCCGACACCCGCGGGCCGCTGCAGAGCGCCTTTGATAACTCCCCCGCGCCTGATCAGGAGCGCACGTGGGCGGCCGGCGACACAAATACAAAAGCGCTTGGCCTTGCCCTCAAGCGCCAGCTCAGCGAGCCGGGGGGCCCCGGGTCCAGTCACCCGCCGTCCACCTCAGCCCCGGACGACGAAGGCAAGGGCACCGATGCATTTGACGCCGAGGTGTGCAAATTCTTCCAATCTGTCTGCATCGTTGCGGCAGCAGGGTCATGGGTATTGAGAAACTGCTGCACATTCAGCAAAATGTAGCGCAGGAGAACATGTGAATGCTGAAGAATGCAAGGTGGAAAGGGTGGGGCATGTTGGGTGCAGGAGCTGGACAACGATGCGACGGTGTTCCATCCGAGCGACCTTGCCGAGCGCCGCGTGCGCCTGGCCATCGGCCTCAAGCGCTACTTCCACGGCAAGAGGATGGAAGGACTGCTGTCCACCGGGGTACACACCTCCGTTCACCCCACTCATTGCCTTCTGCATGCACATGTGGATGTCGTTTATGAGAGTGTGCACGTATGAAGGTAGATCATGAACACGCCAGTGGTAAATCAGGAAGCATTATGAGGTGGCGCGGCCATGAAGTATAACAAGGCTGTCCTTGCATAGCTATGCAATGCATTTTCGAGATGACATGTCAATAATTTTTTTGGTGCAGGCGCTACGCGTGCTTGACAATGCCATGGACACGATCATCGACAAGCCGGACAGCATCCGCAGTGGCTGGAGCATCCTGGAGAGGGACGCCAGCGGCGGCCGCCTCATGCGCTGGTTCGCGCACCTCGTTTACTTGCTCCGTAAGGTGCGGTGCCCCGATCGCCCATCTTTGACACCGCACTGAACTCTGCCATGCACATGCGTGCCACAGCTCAGTGCAGCCATCACATAGTGTGGCACGCATGCCAAAATGTGTGTCAAATGAGCAAGGGTGATAAAGAGTTGAGTCATGCGCAGACGGTGATCCGGCTGCGGCGGCGGCGGCCGGACTCGAATAGCTGCTGGCAAGCGGTGCGGCGGGGGCTAGCATGGCCGCTGCTGCAGGCGGGCCAGCTGGCGCACGTGGTGCTGAGCAAGGCCATGCTGCTGTCCTGCGAGGTCGCCCTCGAGTACATGCTCGGCCTCACCTACTCCCCCCAGGTGCACCCGTTTTCTTGATTTCTTTGCCCAAAAACTTCTCCTGCTCACAGAAGGAGTAACGAGCAGAGTCCCCAAACTTTACTCCGCTCCATTCTACAAGCACCCCCACGTGGCTGGAGGAATTTGCCAATGCACAAGCACATGACATGCCTGGAACATTTTCCTTTAGTTCAGGCACCTCTGCCATGCAGAGGTAAGCTCAAGGCGGCAGCTGAACTGGGCATGTTGAACATCTAACGACTCTTTATAATGGTGGCTGAGAGCAGCTTGTCGTGGGTGTGCGCACAGGTGCAGCTGATGCGCGCGAACGCGATGACGGGGCCGCTGCTGCAGGAGGTGGACAGCGAGCTGGGGCAGGTATGGCGCTTCATCCTGGAGCGGGAGGTGGAGGCGCCGGAGCGTTTCCAGGCCATCCAGTCCTACCGCGCCACCATGGCCGTCCTGCGCAAGCAGGCCGACTTCGTCAAGCAGCTCTTCGACTCCGGCGTCGTTGAGGACGCCGAGCGCGACGAGCTTCTCACGTGCGCAGCCCTCCCTTGCCACTCAAAATCATAATTGGTCCCCTTGAAGGGCAGCCGAGGCCCCCAATGAGCACATGCAGCTCCTGTGTGCAGCAAGACCCGGAATGCCTCTTGAGTATGTTGCCTTGCTTATGCTGGATGAGTGCACGCGGCACCGGCATGCAGCAACATTTGTCTGTACCAGGCAAGTTGTGCATGCATGCGGGGCATCGGTGAGAACTGTGATCTTTTGTCATGAGTGAAGACACTCTGAGGGACGGTGTGGTGCGGGGCGCGCAGGCCGATAGACAGGCGGGAGCGGCAGCTGTCACGCAAGGGCCCCGTGTGGCGCTCACCCATGGCATTTGATGTGCTGCGCAACCTGCCCTTCCTCCGCCATGTGCCCCCACGAGCAGTCGAGGCATGCCTCCTTGCTCTGATTCAGCCCTCCAGATAGAGACTGTGATGGAAATGAATGCTTGTGCTGAGCCTCTCTCGTCATGGCCTTCAGTTAGACAAATTGCAAAGCCATACAGCAAGCTGCAACAATTGCTCAACATGGTTATGGGCAGGAGCAACAGCATGCCAAACGATAGCTTGCATCAATCCTATGAGACTGCTAATTTTCTGCTGTTTGTGACCTCATAGGAGGGGTGTAGGCTGTCTCTTGGTTGCTCGCATTGCCATTTCGAGGTGTACTTGAGCCTCACTGGTGTACCTCTGCAAGAAGCAAGTCCTTCCTGTGTCAGGCGGTGAGGCGTGCTGCGATCTTGTGCGCGCAGGTGGTGCTGCGGCACGGGCAGCTGCACATGTGCCGCAACCAGGAGATGGTCCGGTCGGGCAAGGACGGCCGCGGCCTCTTCATCGTCATCAACGGCCTGGTGCGCATCGGCTACCGCGACCCCCTCGGCAACACCCAGGAGTACTTCCTCGGCACCGGTGCGCCGCCCAACCCCACTTTCTGCCCTGTTTCACACCACAGCAGCATCATGGCATTCCACTGTGCCCGTGTCACGTCCTCCAAGGCACAAGGTAGCGTGGGCCACGCACCTACCCCGCCATTCACCCCTTCTCATGCCGATACTTCCCCTGTGCATAGCTGTTCACCTGCAAGTCACCAAGCTGCCTAGTAGTGCTACCAATCGGAGGCGAATTTTTTAGGTCGGTACAATCACGTAGTGACTTCAGTCTGAGGAGAGCAGCAGCTTGTTCCATGCGAGGACAATGGAATGATGCTGACAAGTGGGCGTGCTGCGCAGGTGGCATAAGCGGGCTGTACCACTCGCTGACAGGGGAGCACCTGCCTGGAGGCCGCCTGGAGGCTGTGGCAGAGGGCAACGCTCTGGGCAAGGGGCCTGTGGTCTTTGAGGTGCACCAGAGCGCCATCGAAATTATCCGCCGCCTCGCTGCCAGTGCGCACCCCTCTCTCCCTTTCCCGTGCCTTGTACCTCGACCTTCACTCTTGACTTGGCCTAAGACTAGCTTCTACCATGTCTCCACATTCTTGATGGTTGCCTGCGTTTGCTGGCTGTACTTTTCACCTTTGGTGGCCCGCAACGATGGAGAGAGCTTCTTGACGTGTCAGCCGCCCTTGGTGCAGACCGCATACAAGAGATAAGCAGGGGAGTGAAATAAAGCAACTGAGATGACTTCATCATGGTGTGTGTGCAGATGGGGATGCCACGTTCCAGCAAGTGGAGGTGGACATGTTCCGAATGGCTGCGCTGTTTGTGGTGGAGCGCTTGAAGCCCTGGCTCATGACTTACCTGGCCGCCCTGCTGGCCACAGCTGCACCTGCACCCCTGCACATCCATCACACTCCCCAGTGGGTCACACCCCACTAGCCTTCGCAGCATGCGTGGGCACTCATGCTGCGCAGCAGAAGTCGTCACTGCACCTGAGACACTTGTGGAGTGTTTTGGGGATCTTGATAGGGTTGCTCATAAGGGAGGCTGCTGATGTTTCAGTCCAGGTGTCAAGCCTGCAAGTGCAGTTTCAGATGCCCTACAGTCCTGGTTGCAGTCACAGTTGCAGTTGTGTGTGATAGTGGAATTCACCTGAGCATTTAGGCTGAAGCGCTGAGCCTGCTATGTTCACTCAGGGACAATGATGATGACATGCATGAGGAGGGTCCCTTTGGGGCAGACAAGTCCTTCACTGGGGCGCTGTCCACCACCGATTTCGACAACGCTTCCATGCAGGTCAGTCCTTGCACCACCCAGACCACCCGCTGCATTCTTCTTTGTTATACCTCAGCTGCCATTTGAGCTGCGAGGCAAAATTTGTATGTTTTTTGGCAATTTGAATTTACCAATTAAGTTGGTAACAATTTTGCCAAATATATATATAATAGAGAATATAGAGAATAAGAATATTTAAATGCATTTAATTCCTTTCCAAATTTGTAGAGCACTTTCCCACAGTGCCATGCAGATGCATTGCCCTCCCAATATGCACGCCCCACCTCTGTTCCGCTGGAGAGTCCACGAGACAGTCGAAGTCTTTTACTGCAGGAAGCGCATATGGCAGCACCTTTAGAACTGCGCGCGGTTATTCTAAAATTTGAACGTGGTTTAAAACTTCTCTCTTGAATCTATATTCAATCTCAAAACTTGAGTTTAAATTTAATCTTATTTCTTCTCAATTTTTTGCTGCAGGACATCCAGGAGGTGGGCCGCGCGCGCGTGTGGGATGCGTACCTGCAGCTGGTGCAGTCGCTGACATCATCGGAGCTGGTGGAGCTGCCGGCCAACGTGGGGTACCGCCACTGCTCCTCGGCTGTGCTCCTGCGCGGCATCATCAGCACCAGCGGCTCCCACTGCTCCGTCGTCTGCAAGACCCCCGCAGGTGCCGCCCGGCCACAGCTGTCATATTCAGGAGATCATCATGCCTTGAGCGGGCTGGCAACATCTTGAGCAGGAGCAAGAAAGGCAATGATGTGCGGGTGTGATGTGTTTGGGTGCTGGCTGGCAGGGAAGGAGACCAGTCCAGAGCAGGACGAGATGCTGGAGTACAAGGCGCCCTTCATCCTACCCTGGATCGTGCTCAACAAGGAGATGGCACCTGAACAGCCAGAGTCCTTCGTGCCCTTTGTCACCGGCCCAGAAGGTGCCCACAACTTTCTCACAGTCACCGTCCATCTAGACTGCCATCTCTGTGAACCGCAGTGCCTTCAAAGTATCAGCTAATTAGCTGCAATCTGTGATGGGATATTTGCCAACATTGTCTAAAAGACAAAAGCCTGGAGTAAGAATTCCCAAAAATTGCTACCATTTGCTGAAGAGTTCCCACGCTAATTACACAGGCGCCATTCTGATGGTGTGCACAAGAGAGAACGCCCCCGGAGTCAAGGAAGCCTCTCTGCTCGACCTGAGCTCCATCTCGGAGGACCTGCCCAAGGCGGATGACTCCTCTGGCGGTGTGTCTCTCGCTGATAGCTATATGTGTGTGAGTAAACTGCAAACAAGTCTAGCACCTCTTCTGCAAAATTCAATCTAAATGCTGACATGAATGGATGCAGGAGGGTCAGAACCACCCAATGGGAAGACCGAGCAAGAGGAGATCGACCCGGTGTCAGAACTGCCTGCCAAGTCCTCCATCAGAAGTGAGCAATTTGCCTCTCTGCCCGCACTGTCTTTTGTCAACTGTTGTTTCCAACCTTTTCTCCATCAAGCCTGAACATTACTGTCGTCTTGCCACATGGGTGTGGGCCTGCCAGGTGTTACTGACAGACAGGAGTGCAGCTTCATTCCACAACATACTGAGGAAACTATGGGGTTGTACTGAGGGGAATATGGGGAATTCAGGGGTGAGTACAAATCCAAACCTGGCGCGGCACAGCATAACGCGTGCGCCGCCGCTTGCACTCAGCGCCAGCGACACAGCGGCCGAGATGGTCTCTCCGGAGGGGCCGCGCGAAGATGGCAAGGAGTCCCACTGGTGGCACAACCGTAAGCCGCCCTCGGGAGCCTCCAAGCACAGGAAGGGCCGCAATAATGGCAACGGATTGGACTAGGGCTCCTCCAAGTGGGTAGGACTAGGGCACATGCAGTTATGGACTGCAGTTGAGCAATTGGCGGAGATAAACGGTGTGTATATTGAGGGGCAAAGGGGCTGATCACGGACTTCTGTTGGGCAATTGGCAGAGTAGAACAGTATGTCTCTGGAGGGTGAAAAGTGGTTGGCGAGGAAGGTTCTGGAGAGAGAGCTTCGGTGCGTGGTGATGAGCAGGAGTTCGGAACCAAGAATGCGCCTGTGTGGGATAATACAGGTCGCACAAGGGAAATGGTCAGCATAATATTTATGGGCACCCATGTGCTTGTAGCATGTTTTTCACATTCATATGGCTTTGTGCTGATTTAGCAGACAGGCCTGCCCAGAGCAAACTCTGCCTGCTGGACAGCCGAACGCCAGCGAAGTATTCTTTGAAGTGTGTGTCTTATTCTTGTGCATGTAGGGGAAGTACATTTGTTGTTAGAAGTATGGTGCAGTCAGCAGTGTGAAGCATGGCCGCATCCTGCCCCAGTATGAAAATGGGTTGCCTGCCAATTGGACATATCTGTGAATGCTGCTGACGCTTAAGAAGCACGTGTATTTTCAATTTTCAAAAGTGCAGATTTATGCAGAGTCATTGCTTTTTGTGCGATTTTGCTGGCATGGCAGAAGTGCCATCACTGCATTGACGATGTGTGTTTTCTGTCAGAACTGTACATTCCCTTTTTCTTTGGTACCCAATGGTGGTTTCAAGCTGTAAAACAGTATTGCAGCCTTTGCCTTCAATAATCCGATCATTGTCAACCTCAGGTTACATCAGTCCTACGTCTATGTAATGTGCATGTTGTATACCCACAAATGAGACCTTGACCACATTGGCACAACGTGGCTTGTAGTACATCTTAAATGAATCAGCTGCTGCAATCTTGAACTAGAGCTTCAGGCACTTGCAGCCTGATTCGCAATCTCTTGCAGCATCCGGATCCAAGCTTCTCGGCCCTTGTCATACATGGACACTCTGAACCTGCACACACACACACACATACACACAGACATATTCAAGGAACGATTCCCGTGCTGAAGCTGCTTTGGGCCAACACAAAAACGTTGTTAAAAATACATTGCAAAAAGGCGCCCTCTGGCTACCTAAGCAAGAAATTGCATGCATGCCTGATTCCGATCACTTGCACATACATTTGAGATGCATCGCAAAAATCACCTTTCATTTGGTGAGTGAATGTTGTCTTCGGGAAGGCCAAAAGAAAAGCATGTCATGAAGAGGTTCAGGTGCTCCTTGAAGAGCGCCAGAGCCGGGATGCTTCCGCCATCGCGATAGAACTTGACAGCACCAAACAGCCCTCCCAGCACCTAGAACAACACCACAACAAGCACCTCGATTTACAAGAAAATTTACTTCTCATTTGGCCCGTGAATGCTGTCTGTCGGCAAGCCAAACCCAAAGGAAACGGGTTGAATTCCCAGGTAGCTGGCGCACTGATCAAAGAATGGGATCGTCCACCCTTCCCAATAGAAATGGGTCGGCGCACCAAACATCTTCTTTGATACCTGCAAGTCCCTTCCCCGCATTGAGTGACTGCCCTGCCCTTAGCCATGCTTGCCAGTTTCTCAGCCTCTCTCAAGCAATCTCACATCTATCTGTGCACAATCATGAGCGTTGCTGCTCAGAGCTTCTCTGGCAATAAGAAACACTCTTACTAACTTCTGTTCGGCATGGAAAGCACAGAAGACTCTGTTCTGTGGGCAATGGGGTCTTCCTGTAGACAGGAAACTCCAGAGTTGCAGTCACCTTGGCAGCGGCGCGATTGGCGACAGTGTCCCGGGGCATGATGTAGGGGTGTGCGCGAAATGGCAGGGGAGTGAATGTCAGCCGCGTCTGCGCAGGGGCGTGCGTATCCACGTGCCTCTTGAGGGCAGACATGACATGGTCCGGGTCCTGATCAGGCACCAGCCTGCATGAGATCTTGGCGGTTGCCTTGGAGGGCACGATTGTCTTTATGCCAACGCCTGAAAAGCCGCCGTAGATTCCCACCACCTCCAGCGTTGGCCGCAGCCACCTGCGCGCATTCACCCTCTGCTCAACGCAGACAACATCAAGTAGACTAGACAGAATGCAGGGCGTGATGGGTAGTGTGAACGCCAAGAAGGAAGGAAGGACTGCCTCGCTGTGTCAACGTAGTGCATCACTTAGGCCTGACATGAGCTGTGCAGCTTGGAAATCTTCCTCCCTTATTTCAGGGAATACACAGCAATTCTGGCATATCGGCAAATGCTGAGGACCCCTGCCCACTGAGGACACTGGTTACAAGAAGAGACTTTCAGGATCGGTCATGTTTTTTAAGCAGAAAGTCAGGCCGCCAAGGCAAAATGTGGCAGGGCAGCAGGAGGGATGCATGCCTTCGTTCGAGGGTGGAGAAGCCCTCTTCGCCGTGGGGCCCAAGGGCGCCCAGGATCTCCATCTCAGCTGCCTCATCAAAAGGGAAAGCTGCAGCATCTGCCTTGTCCTCTGCTGTGATCTCCCGCACACCCCTGACCCAAAAACGAGTTAATTATCACTGATGTGGAGCGCAGTGGGAACCGCTCCAGGAACATGATAGGCAGTATTCTGATTAGCATTAGATAGACAGGGATGGGACTACTGAGGGTAAATCTCACTCATAGAATCCATCCACAGCAACACTGCCGTTGGGAGCGTGCAGGTCTGCCACGAATTGCGCCAACGCGTGGATCGGGTTCTGCACCGAGCCGCCTTTCAGACCTGCAGAATGCACCATGTAAAGTATGACATGTAGAATTGCTACAATGCGGTGTCCCTTGGAAAGAGCAGTCTTCTGTGCCCGGATGAAGCAAAAGCCAGGCATGCTCCTCCATGAAGACAGACCTGAGTGCAGGTCCTGCCCAACGGTCTGTGCCTCCACTTCAAAGGCAACCCCCCCTCTCAATCCCAGCACGACGCCAGCCTGGAACACAAGCAACATACACTACACTCAAATTTCAATACCGAGGGCTGGACATGCATGGCATGGATGGCAAATGTGCAATATTGGGATGTGCAAGGTCACATGCAAGGAAGAATGGTGGACCTGTGTTTCACTGATCTGTCCACCATCTGCCGAGAGGGCCATGTCTGCAGCAAGGAGCTCCTTGTGCTCTGCCAGCAGCTCAGCCAGGTTGGGGGACCCAATCTCTTCCTGCCCCTCCAGCAAGAACTTGACATTGACAGGCAGAGCTTTTTTGGTCTTCAGGTACGCCTCGACAGCCTGCAATCATTCACAACGGACACCCAGTAAGCTTTAAAGTGAATTGTTCACACTCTGCTATCCTCGCAGCCAATACCTTGATCAGAACCGAAGTAGCAAACGGGACTGCGCCGGCTAGCCAGCAGGGCAGACCTGAACAGGTTGCAAGAGTCCACCCTTGTCATCTGACACCCCTCGGCCTCTGAAGTACCCCTGGCCCTTCCCAGTGCGGGTCACAGTGGGATTGAAAGGGGGGCTTGTCCACAGCTCCAATGGGTCCACAGGCTGCACATCTACCACATTTCCACAGCTGTTAGGAGGGTTGTTTCTGTGCCCTGGGCAGGGTAGAAGAAGAATAGGGGGAAGCGGTGTCCATGAGCAGTACCGTAGTGGCCATAGATCAGGACTGTGGGGGCTCCTGCTGCATGCAGCCACTGGCCGTAAACAGCTGGCTGTCCCTTGGTCTGTAAGATCCTTACATCCTGCGAGACAACGCTCAAGCTCATGAGCGTATGACCTCCCCAGAGCAGTGTCTTGAGCAGAACATTACATGACGCACGGTGTCTACCTCCAATTCAGCAGCTTTCAATCTGGGAACAAGCCACTCTGCCGCTTTTAGAATGTCTGCATTGTGTTCAGGTAGCGACGAAATCGAAGCTATCTTGGCAAGTTGAATGAGATCATCATCGTACTTCTTTGTGTTCTGAGAGGCGAACTTTGCTACAGGATCACTTGTTTGATCTTGTTGGAAATGTATAATGAAAGTACTGATCAGCGCAATCGCTGTCGCTGTAAAGGTTACTGCCGGCCACATAGCCATGCTGTGCCCATCAATGGGATCTGGAATTCTCTTGAAACCTGGTAAACAAATGCGGGCAGGTAACTCTTTCGAGTTTCAAGTCAGGAGATGAGCTGTAGAAAGAAGATTGTCCGTTAGTGATACTCCTCTCCGCAGAACGTTCAGCAAATTGCACATGGTAGGCGCATGCACGCACGTGCCACTTTTCTGACAAGAAAGTGAGGAGGAGGCACGAACACGATTTCCCGATGCTTAATTACTTGCTGGTAGCATTCAGCTCTGCTGGATGCACTCGTAATCAGCTAGGTTGTTGCAGTTGCCGAATGCAGGGATGCACGGTTCCAGACTTTGCATCACTGGGAATATGTCTCTTACTCGCTGTTGATTGCGCTTCAGATGCGTCCAAGTATTGTCAAGCCGATATTAAGTGAGTTTGCTTTCGTGTGGCGAAGTCAGTCAAGACCTCTGAACACCAAGTTCAGGAATTCAATCTTCACGATGGTGGCACCGGCGAGGCAAGTCATCAAGCTATTTGAAGTCTGAGATTCTAGATTGTGCTGGAAAAACAAAGAGATTTGCATATGTGGAGCTTAGGATGCCGTCCCAGGACGACATGTGCGGCGATGGACCAATACATCTTGCGGTATGGAACAGGGTCAAAAGGAAAGCGGATGTCATAGATGTCCAGGTCGTAGCTGCAGAGGCCGTTGAAAAAGACGGCATGCTTTTGGCATCTGCTACTGTTTCTGGCGCCCAGAAGATCACCGTCGAGAGGGGTAAGTTGAATCAAGTTGACGACTGACAGCCACTCGAAACAGTCAACCCTGTGCATCTTTAAGCTCAGATATGTATGCGCTGCAGTTGAGTACACAACAGATATGCGTCCGTCAAGGCTCGTCGGACCAGCTGACAGGATCCTCTCCTGGAATGTTGCCAGCCTGCGGTCCACACTGAAGAAGGTACTTATTCTTTATTTCGCATGAATTTTAACAGTGCAGCAGCCCTTCTGGTAGGGGACCAGCGGGATGACTTCTTCATGCATCTTGCATGTAGGACGCCGAGGCGATTGGCCAACTGATCAATTCGGAGGATGCAGACATCCTCTGCCTACAGGAGACAAAATTGAAGGACAGCGATGTTGCGGCATGTGAGAAGCTTCTCCGGCCTGGCCTCCAGGATTGGCATTTCTACTTCAACAATTCCATCGCGAAGAAGGGCTACTCTGGAGTTGCAGTGCTGTCAAGGTGATACACCTGCTTCTGCTCTGCCTTTCCATGCCTTCCTGCAGCATCACGGCCAGGGAGGGCATCAATTGGCTGAACGAAAAGTGGAGAGGATGGTTGACCGGCATGTGCCTCCCAGGGCGAAGCCCCTGAGCGTCACAAATGGTTTGGGAAAGGAAGATCATGACCAGGAGGGCCGCGTCATCACTGCAGAGTACCCATCATTCTACGGTGGGTTGCCTGTCAACATATCAGCCTTTTTGTTTGCTAAGCTGTGGGATCTAAGCCCCCTAGTTGCCATATTGCCACGCAAGTCACCTGCGGTTGTGAACGAGCACAGACTGAAGTTTCTCATTCGGCAGATGAATTCTGTGGTGCGCAGTTGTCAATGTGTACGTGCCCAACTCTGGAGAGGGCCTGAAGAGGTTGGAGTACAGGGTTGGCTCCTGGGACGTTGCCTTTGCTGATTACCTGGCCGGCTTGGGAGCAAAGAAGCCGGTCATCCTCACTGGGGACCTGAACTGCGCTCACCAGGAGATTGACATACATGACCCCAAAAGGAATCTGAAATCTGCAGGGTTCACAGAGGTGGGTGTCTGTGCTGCTGTTCAATTCAGTCTGATTTCCAGAATACTCCAAAGTAGCAGATGAGTTAGTTGATGCAACGAGGTCAGGTAGCAAATGGCTTCACTCCAGGACGACCTTGAATAGGGCATTTCAAAATGTGTGCATGAGGGAGGTTTGGCGCAATGTGTGTGCAGGAAGAGAGGAAGTCCTTCGGCGCGCAGCTGCTGCAGAGAGGCTTCAAGGACACCTTCAGAGAAAAGTACCCTGATGTGGTTGGCTACACATACTGGAACTACCGGACTGGAGCCCGAGTAAGAAATCGGGGTTGGCGCTTGGACTACTTTCTGGTGAGGAAGTGCTGCCTTTTTAGTGATAGAGCACAATGTAATGCTACCTGTTGAGTTGTAGAGCACTAAAAAGTTATGTCATGTATTGGAGCAATCAGACTAGGTAATTTTGCTGTTGTCCGTTTCTGATGATACTCTTGGTACAGGTGTCTGAGGCACTGGCAGAGAGGGTGCATGACATATTCCACCTGCCAGATGTGCAAGGCTCGGATCACTGCCCCGTTGGCCTTGTCCTGCATCGTGTTGGGGAGACCTGAGTTGCATCCTTGGACTGAGCTGCATCCTTGAAGCTTTGCGATCAAGCAAGAAGCCTGCAAGATTGTCCTACAGGAGCTGGGTCCGAATTACGATATTAATCAATGTGAAGTTCAGATTCTGAACGCATGTTGAGAGTCAGTGGAGAGCTTCATGGTTGCATCTGAATGTATGAATTTACATAGAGAATAGCATGCGCATGCGTGATAATGTGCTTGCTGTGTGATCATTTTATGATTTGATGAAGATTTTGTTGATGCTTCGTGGTGGTGAAGCAATTTGTTGACAGCATTGCGCAATGCCATTCAACTAGGGTTGATATTGCCACAGCAAATCTTTCAGGTTGTTCAGCTGCCAGTCACAAATTGAAGTAGCAGGGTTGGCTGTATCTCATGGTGTGAACCTCATCCTTATAGATGCATCAGTCGCAGCCGCCTTCGTCATGGTGGCCTAAAGTCTAATAATAAGACAGTACTCGCTTTCAAACTTTTTTTTTATTTTAAAACCTTCAGCGCTAAGCTTGAGGCAAAATCTCCTTTCATGATGGTGATCACGGATTCGCCACGCATAGTGTAGCACCAGATGCAAATACATGGCAGAATTGAAGCTTTGTGAGCTCAAGTATGCATTTGAGCATGTGCATGCTGCCACCATCACAAGACTGGTCTTGTGATGGTGGCAAATAAACGGCGAATTGAGGAATTGACAAGGCGCTCGGCTTTTGCCAGTCCCAGTTGCGCCGCTTTTGCCGCCGCCGCCTCAGGGGCGAGAATTTTCGAATTGGAGGGTCGGTGGGATATCGCGACAAAGCATCGAAGCTGCTGCAGGCTGCACCAAAAAGCCGCCAGGAAGGACTGGCACAATGGTGTCTCTCAAGCTGCAGAAGCGGCTCGCCGCGTCCGTGCTGAAATGTGGACTCCGGAAAGTGTGGCTGGACCCCAACGAGGTCAACGAGATCTCTATGGCCAACTCCAGTGAGTTTCCAGCCCATTCGTGATGTTATTGGGCCTGGACCAGGCATGGGCAGCTTGGCTGTCCGAGATCATGGCCATCTCATATATGGTCTTGCTTTAGCAGCAGATAGCGAGGGTTGCCTCCCAATCTGGGTGCACAGCACAATTTCACAGCAAGAGCGATTTGGCCTCTCGTGTGCTTGGAGATGGTCGTGCAGCTCTTTTGTGACTGGCTTTGAGCATTGCATGAGATTGAATGACGGTGCAACGGAACCCGTGCAGCGGAAATTCTGCAATTAGTTAGCGAAGTCAAGTATCTTGATCAGTCTTTATTACATTCTTCTTTGTACTGACGTGTGCTCATGATCGATGCAGGGCAAAACATCAGGAAGCTTTTTAAGGATGGGTTCGTCATTCGCAAGCCTGTTGTCATTCACTCTCGCTCCCGTGCTCGTGCTGCTGCTGAGGCCAAGGCCAAGGGACGACACAGTGGCTACGGTGCGAACTTTTGGCTTTTGGACAGTTTCACCTGGTTCTCTCCCTGATTAATGGCACTGCATCAATCTCGATCAGACCTGAAACTTAACATGCTGTCTTTACCAACATCTTGGTGAGAAGTATGTCCTGTTGTAACCTGTTACCTGTGTTCTTGCAGGTAAGAGGAGGGGTACCCGGGAGGCTCGCCTGCCCACCAAGGTGCTCTGGATGCGCAGACTGCGTGTGCTGCGCCGCCTCCTTCGCAAGTACAGGGACTCTAAGAAGATCGACAAGCACCTGTACCACGAGCTCTACCACAAGGTGAGCTGCATGCTACTCTTCAATGTGTAGTGAGTGGTGTGATGTGTTCAAAGTTCTTGAACATTGCATGGAGTGCGTAACAGGCGAGGCATTACATGCTATGTCATTGTTCTTTGTTTGCTGTGTGAGGCAGGGATGGAAGCTGTGCTATTGTGCCCTGCAGGTGAAGGGTAATGTGTACAAGAACAAGCGTGTGCTCATGGAGGCGATCCACAAGCAGAAGGCTGAGAAGATCCGTGAGAAGGCCATTGCAGACCAGTTTGAGGCCCGCCGTGCCAAGAACAAGACCACTCGCGAGCGCAAGATTGCCAGGCGCGAGGAGCGCTTGTCATCGGTGAGACCCTTTGCTCTCATCTTTCATACTGCTGTTACTTCTGCTGGGATTGTCGTCCTGTTGTCTGCTGGTGTGTAGATGCCAGTGTGCTTGCAGTCTTTCAGGCAGGTCTATCTCCTGGAACGCCAGAACTGGTCGGATCACAGCTGCAAGCAAGACATGACTGACAATCTTTGACTGGCTGTTTGCAGGGCGTGCCTACTGAGACTCCTAAGCAGATAGCACCAGCCCCAGCCAAGAAGTGAAGCTCTTCCTGTCCTTAAGGGGTGCATCCCTGCTGTACACTAGCACAGTGCTGTGAGCACAAAAGGACTCTTTGAGGTTTAAAAAGAAAAAAGAAGTGTCGCCTTGACCATTGTTGTTCGGACCAGATAGCTGTGACCTGTGTGGTATCCGCCCACAGAACTGATATCTGTGCTAGCATCATGTAATCGCGTGACTGACGACTCAACTGCTTTTCCACTGTTGATGGAAATCTCCGCTTCATCCAGCTCCCTCAAGCGATCCCATGTCCATGACAGCATACCACACGCAAACACAGGCATCTGGATCACATCGGCCATGCTGCTGTCATGTAAGCTGATCAAACGGCATTGACTACACATTTTAGTGGAAATCTTCGGCGATGAACCGTGCGTCTTCTTCGTTACATTCCTTGGGCAGGTTGCGTGAGTGACCACATGCAAATGGCAGCATGCCACAGGAAATTGTGAGGGGCATCTACAGCAGACAGAGCATCATCTCATTGGCACACCATCCTGATGTCAACAAGAAGTCATTTTAGCCCTTCCATTGACAAGGGCAAAATGCAACCAAAATGCACTTTGAAAGAGCATGAAGTGCAGCACACACTCAGCAATCATTCAAAATTCTCTCACAACAGAGCTGTGGCTTGGTCAATCATAGAGCTTCACTACTATCGTACTAAAAGGTAGCAATGCTCACTACAGTGAGACTGTGGAGGTAAATGCATTTGCATCCCCTCCCTTCATGCAGGATCAATGATGTCCTTCGCTCTCTGTCTTGGCCTTGGCCTTTGCTGCAGTTTTCTGCATAGGTGAAGTGAACAGGTCATGCAACAAGAATGAATCTGAATCACACACGATCTGAGCAATGAAGGTGACGTCGTACTTGCTAGATCCAAGATAAGTAATGAATGATAAGACAAGGCCTTGCACAGTATTGAACAATCTGCAAAGTCAGCTCACCTGCAGGCTCGAGAGCTTCCAGCTTCCATAAATGACGCCAACCCCCAAAGCAGACACTCGCAGCACCTGATATCCAAGGGACACTTTGTGAACACAGCAGCAGGGAATATTGTCCAAGATCAGGCAACCCTAAGAGTAGCAAAAAGAAGTCCCCCCAGTTGATCGTCACTCACCGATGCGAGCGCGCTCTTGCCGGAGTAAGGATTCACCATAGTGTATGTGAGCAATACGTCAGTGGTGTGAGCAGTACTATCACACTAAAACAAGGCGATATGTGTGTCTAACTATCTTGATCTTCCCATTCCCTGCACCCACCTCGACCGGACAATTCAAAAAAGAGAGGAAGGAGCAGGCTCACTCTGGAATCAGCTTAGATTGAGAGACGTGTGTCGTCTTGTGCAATTTCTGGCACATGGCACTTCTGGTCGGCTATGTTATGACGAGATCATCAGTCATGTCCGGGTGTACAAGCTCATCCTTCCAGGAAGCACAAAAGCCAACTGCAGACACAAATCGTAGATAACTATAGCTGTATAATGACTGCGAAAAGTTGCACATGTCAGCATAGATGAAAGGCTATCCTCTGCATGACAGTGGCGCTGTAAAGTAGTATATCGAGAAAGGCATGTTTGCAGTTCTGCGTTTTATAGTTGCAACGGATGAGACTGGGATACGAGGAGAAGAGGATAGAACGGTCATTTGAGATCGTATCCTAGAAGATGACCTGCATGCACAGCATCCAGCCGTTCCCTTTTTCAGCACGACGGCCTAGGCTGCCTGTGCCATGTGCACCTTACTTAGGCAAGCTGTCTCTTCCTCAGAGGTTCTAGTATTTATAGAACGAATTTCAAGTATCTAGAACCCTCAAAGAGGGCGCATTTGTTTCAATGCACTTTATTGAGACTCGCTATACTAGCACTTTGGAATGGGATGCTTCTGCCAGTGCAAAGTGTTGCATTTCAAATCGCATCATAATTAACGATCTTCACTGATTCCCAGGGAGTTCGAGACGAGAGCATTGTCCAGAAGCCAGCACGACTTCACGACCGCAGGTACCTGTCTTATTGCCTCTTCTCTCAGGCCAAGTGATCTGTCCAAACACAGATGGTAATCATATTATTGTGTAAATGATCTTTTGTAGATTTTATAGACACAGCATTCTTTCACCTGATGCAGGTTAAAGCCAATGCAGTGCAAAGCAGGAGTAGTGGGTATGCTGTGTTTGTGCCAGCTAATTGCTGCAAAAACCAGCAGATCAGATTTCCTTCAAGACCGCAGCAGCGAGTCCGCTTGCGATGGAGGCATTCTTGCTCAGCTAAGCAATCACAGGAACAGGTGCTGCCTCTCAATACTTTCAGTGATGCGAATACAGCCAGTGGTTTGACTTGAATCATCTAAGGACCAGTCTTTTGCGCCTTTCATCTCCGCGATATTGGGGATCCCCTCCAGGTGAGAAATGTCCTGACAAGACCTTCTGTCCCTGCAGGAAGTGCCGGTCCTTCCAACACCGCCAAAACCAGCCCCCAAATTTGCCAAGAAGGTACATTCTGAAGACATAATACTAATTTCCATCTGTCCTGCATGTGCATTTGTTTGGATCTGATACCTGTCCAGATCGCACAAGAGTCCTTTGTCAGGGAGAGAGTGTGTCCAGGACTTGAGGAGGATAAAGCAGGATGGTCCCACGCTGGAGGATGTGACGCAATCACTGCCCTTCACGCTGAAGAGGGAGGGGGGCACCAGGGAGGAGTCAGAGTACAAGTGGGTGCCCAAGGATGTCATCACGGCCTCAGGCCAGTATGTGGCAAAGGAGCCGGAATGGACAAAGCTTCACCAGATGTCATACATGGAGTTGTACCAGGTAAGATGCCAAATACTTTACATCACTTAAAACATGCCGTTCTTACTAAGGCTGCTGGAGATAGTGTGACAGGTTTATGTTCTAGTTGTCAAGCACATCCGTCAAAGGCTGTACAATTTCCCTCTGCAGGGCTTGAGGGAGCGCAATTGGACATCCGAGTACTACAAGGAGGACTCAGAGCCCTGGAAGATTGAAATCTTCGAGGACAGTGGGCGGCTGATGCAGCCGTCGTGGCCTGGATTCAGGGCAACTGTCACTGACTCCAAGGGCACGACCTCCTGGGTCAACATGCCTGCACCAGGGGCCGAGACCTACACACATGTGAGTTTTGACCCACAGCTCACAGGGCTCTTAAACGCATGATTTTTCTGACTCTTGTCAGCTTGTACAAAAAGTGAACAATTTCTTAGGCAGTGTATTTGTTGAGCCTGCTCATGTCAGAACTGCAGGACTTCATGGCTGGTGGCACCAAGGGTGGCATCTGGCGGCCACAGAGGGTACCCACAGAGAATGTCTCCATGCACCAATGGGGCTACAACCAGGTAAAGGCCATAGGAGCACCTGGATCTTTGTTTCTGATTGGGCTCTTTTTCACTGCTGGTCCCATGGCCAGATCGACGTGCAAGCTATTCCTTTGCAGTCTGTATGTGGTACGATATCCCTAAAACATTTCAGGACTCAGGAATAAATAGATGGGTTTGCGCGCAGGTATTTGAGCAGCTGTTCCAGCTGTACGAGCAGCAGATCCCCAAGAATGCAGAGAAGGACTTCCAGAAGGATCTGTGGGTGAACCAGAAGAAGTACGAGTACACGTGCCCAGGCGAGCAGCTGGTGGATGTCAGCTACAAGATGACCCCCTGTCAGCCCACCCTCCACATCTTCTGGAGCGACCTCACCGGCTACGCCTTTGCCGCCTTCGCATTCTCCTTCCTCTTTATTTCCCTGGGCCTCGGCATCTTCAAGTGATACTCTCTCCCCCTCCCCCCCCAAAACCCTGTCCAGACTCAAACTTTTGCACAAAAGCTGCGCAAGTGTCATGCATGCCTTACCCTAGAAGACTATGTCTATGAACATTGCAGAAGGCTTGCAACACTGATGTCTCCCTTCGTTGTTGATTTGCTGAGAATAACTGTCATGACTGCAGGCCGCGGAAGCAGATGCCCACGGACCCTATCCAGGCAATAGAGTTTGCGCAGAGCAAGGGGCAGGCGCGCAAGGACGGCCGCACCGGCGTCACTTTCGCGGACGTCGCGGGCTGCGATGAAGCTGTCCGGCAGCTCCGCTTCGTTGTGGAGGTCTGCCATTTCTGCACCTCCTCTCCTGTCCTTGCATGCCAAGAACTCGGTGCAGGCGACATGCACTACCTGCAGAGCTTCCTCTTGCTTGTGATTGGATCAACAGGTCTGACGCTTGTCGCTTGTATTCTGTGCTCCTCCCAAGCCTGTTGAAGCCAGTTGTTGTGGCCTCAAAATCTCGTTGAGAGGTTGCTGCAATGCACCTAGCCCTGAGGGCTGAAACAAGCGTGCAATCTTAGTAAAAACGAAATCTCATTCAGTCTCCTCCAACAGTCATTCATGCAGCCATCCATGTGTGTTGTGCTTGACACGGTGGGGTGTGGCTGCAGTTCCTGAAGGACCCGGCCAAGTTTGTGGCGGTGGGGGGCAAGCTGCCCAAGGGCATCCTGCTGGAGGGGGATCCCGGCACCGGCAAGACGCTGGTGGCCAAGGCCGTGGCCGGAGAGGCAGGCGTTCCCTTCTACCAGATGGCCGGCTCCGAGTTTGTGGAGGCCATCGTGGGCGTGGGCGCTGCGCGTGTGCGAGACCTGTTCAAGCGTGCTCGCGTGCAGGAAGGCCCCTGCATCATCTTCGTGGATGAGATCGACGCCCTCGGCACTAAGCGCGCCCAGGCTGGTGCGAGCGCGCTGTCCTCTTGCATATCGTGTGCACAAAGTACTTTCGCGACGGAGGGCTTGCTGGGCAGATTGTGATGTGGGATTTTCGTCAAGTATACCTTCAGAATAACACTAAGGAATGCCAACAATGGTGTAGCAAGTAACTTGGCAGACCCATCATGGCTAGGATTGCAAAATGCATGAACCCTCAACTTTGCTTGGCGTCGCAATTGGCTACCCTGTGCCACTACGCTCAGCAACCAACGCTCCCACTGCAGCTGTGATGATTATGCCCAGCAAGGTCAAGCACTGTGGGAAGGTGGTTGCGTGAATGCTTGCGTGATGCGCCAGGTGAGAAGACGAACGAGGAGCGGGAGCAGACGCTGAACCAGCTGCTGTCGGAGATGGACGGCTTCACGGTGGACAGCGGCGTGGTCTTTGTGGCCGCCACCAACCGCATCGACCTGCTGGACCCCGCCCTCATGCGCCCCGGCCGCTTCGACGAGAAGATCAAGATCGCGCGCCCCGACACCGACGGCCGCTTTGACATCCTCAAGGTGAGCTTCTCGCACCCTCCAAGCAGCTGCAAGCTACATGCATGCCGCGCCGGAGGGACCGCGGAATGTGTGAACGACGGGAGCAAGGTATGCGGTGATTGAGGGCGGTGAATGACATCATGTCACTGCTGTGAGCAGGTGCACACGCGCAAGCTGAAGCTGGACGAGGATGTCACTGACGACGTGCTGCGCCAAGTGGCACGTGACCTGCCCGGCCTGTCGGGTGCGTGCCTCTGCCGTGCTAGCTTGCAAGGAACCTCAGAGTCCACCATACCGAGCAGAAGCTGTTCAGTTCCATCTGGTGTGGTCTGTAGCCTGTTCAAGAATGCCGCTGGGCTGATGGCTGTGTGGGTGAACAGGCGCTGAGCTGGCGAATGTGCTGAACGAGGCGGCTCTGGAGTGCGTGCGGCGGCAGGGGAGCCTGGTGTGCAGGGCCGACATTTACAATGGCATGGACCGCATCCTCCAGGTGCCTCTCCCTCCCCATCTGTCTTGCAGCCAGTCCCCTTTTGCATGGCACGTCACCCACACACTGCATATGCCATCTTGACAGCGGTGAAAACCAACGGGATATTAAGGATGTTGTGCACTGGAGTGATGAGTAATGGCAGGTGGACTGTTCTGAACGTGGGGGTTGCATGTGTGGCGTGCAGGGGCTGCGGCGGCCGTCGATGCCGGCGACGTTCCGGGTGAGCAAGCAGTTTGCCATCCACGAGATGGGCAAAGCGCTGGTGGCCACGGTGGCGCGGCAGGCGCGCGAGTCCCAGGGCCTCAAGCCCCGCCTGGAGCGCGTCGAGCGCGTCTCCATGGTCCCCCGCGGCCGGTGCGCCCCTTTAAATTTGCATCTTTGGTTGACACTATTAATATTCGTTGATAGTCCTTTGTTTGCTTGATGAGTGCTGCAGTCCTTTGTTTAGTCATGTACTGGAAGCAGATCTACCGCTGGAGACAAGCAGTCTGGCAGACGCCTGGGTTTTTCCCTGCCTAGACTAGCTTCATAACCTGCATTGCTGCTGAGGGGCAAAAATATGTGAGGCGGCCACCCAGCACGAAAACAGGGCATGAGGCTCTTCAGTGTCCCGACTGACTTGATCACATCTCCATTAGTGCAGCCTCAATATTGTGAGGGTCAAGACCACTGTCTGGTGCAGGGATTGGACGCGGACCATCTTCCTGCGCGGCCCGGACGAGGACTACACGATGTCCACCAAGGGGCGCATGCTTGAGCGCCTGCAAGTCATCATGGCTGGCCGAGCCGCCGAGGAGGTGCGCGCCCCATCTATTACAAAGCGCTGACCTCTGAACGTCGCCTGCTCCCATCTACATGCTGAAGTCTTCCAGGCCGTCACATGTCCTTCCTGGATGTGTTCTCGTTGCTTCTGCCATCTGCTGGCCTTCAGCAGAGTTGGTGCCTGCTGCAGTGTCAGAGCTCAGGGACTGCGCTTGTGTGTGCATGTCCAGGTAATTATTACATCCCAATGTCGTGTAATTTTATTCAAGCCAAGGGAGAACGCAAATATGAAGACAGAGCGAGCGCCAACGAAGGAGAAAGCTGCCTCGCAGTTGTTTTGCATTGTTTGAGTATGTACAGAGCAATTGCCTGATTGTGTGTGCATGCATTGGAGGTGCTGTTGGAGGAGGGCCCGTCGACGTACTCGGTGTCGGACCTGCGCGACGGGGTGCGGCTGGCGCAGAAGATCGTGGCGTCCTACGGCATGACCGAGGCTGGCATCACCATGTACGCGCCCAAGCAGCGGCCCATCGGCTTCATGAAGCGCGCCTTCGAGGTGCGCCCCCAGCCGCATCCCCTGCACTTATACCCCTGCCATGTTTGTGTCATCCTCTTAGAATGTCAAAGAAGGTCGGTTTCAGTTAACGCGTCAAGCATGCCATAGTTGTGCCATGCTGTGTCCTTGCTCCAGCCTTCCACATTCGTAAGTCTATCATAAGACAGTTGCATGCAAAGAGCTTATAATCCACTGGACCCAAAGGCACTAGCTTGACATCTAAGTGGGCGATCTTTCACATGGCATCCAGAGCAGGTATGCAAAGACATGCCTGGCTCGCTCTGAGACCAGCATGCGATGGTATGGGCGGGTAGCGGCTCAGAGACTGGAGCAATGTGGGAAATCTGGTTACCCATGGGATGAGACAAACTTAAGCCTGTTGTGGGTGGCTGGCAGGTGAGCGTGGACAACATAGACAGGGATCTGTTCGGGCGCGCAGTGAAGGGCGCCATGTACCAGCCCAGCGACGAGACCAGTGACAATATGCGGACGGCTGCGCAGAACCTCATGCTGTCGGCATACGAAGACAACCTGGTGTGTTCCTACCCAAATTTTACGTACTGCAAGAGCATCATGAACATTTTCTCCAATGCCAGCCTCTCCAAGAGTCCCTTTTGCAGAGAGGCCTGTGGCAACTTCCGAAGCAGGGGATGAGACAGCAGGCTGCAAGCTGTGGCAGAGCACCCCCTCCAGTGCTTGCTTTCGTGTGCTTTCCTGCACCACAGCTCAACGTGCTAGGCAATGAGTCATGCAGCACTGATGAAATCACCCTGTTTGTTTCAATGTGCGCAGAGGGTGCTGAGGGCGCACAAGGAAGCGCTGGATGCTGGGCACAGAGCGCTGCTGGAGAAGGAGGTTCTCATGGGTGATGAGGTGGAGCAGCTCATCATTGACTATCCGCCCACAGAGCTCCTTCCCAGCGACAAAGGCTTGGCTGCACCCAACGGCCCAGGAAGTGCGCCGGCCAGGGAGCTACCCGTGGGCGCAAGAGCTTGATCTAATAGGAACGGTGAAGGAGCGCTGCTTAGGGAACGTTTGGGGGATTTGAGTTGGGTTGAGGGTGTTGTGAGCTCAGAGCATGCAGTGTCCATGCACGTTCATCATCAAGAAAATTTATGACGGGGGCATACCTGTTGCTGCCGTAGAGATGGCACCAATTTGAGCAGCATCATACCGTTTCTGAAGACTATTGATGCATCGACAAAATGCAGCTTTTCTCCAAGCTGCATCTTTTGTAAGGTGATGCATGCCGTGAATCTGATGGAAACGGCGCCGTCGGTGACGCAACATTTGATATCGTGTCTCAAGGCAAATCAGCAGCTGCCATACAATCACACAGCGACATGCGGTTACACATTCAGTCATAACTTTCACGATTGCCTGCATCACTATTGGCAGTGTGCACATTTACTGCATAAAGCTTCCAAAACTTGGAGCTACATTGTTTCCTGGTCTATGGCAAAGCTACTGACCAAGCCCCAGTGGATTGTTCTGGCCGCCCAGTCCCAGGCTGGAAGCCAGAGTGGACATGCGCTCCTTCATGCCCTGCATCACAAATGCTCGACATTAGACAGCGCTCAACAGATTGCCTGAATACCTTGTTGCTCGGGCAGGTATTGTACTGATGTACTTGATGAGATGCACAATGGCAAACAATGCTCTTTGAGCCTTGGTTCTGCAAAACAGCTGCAGTCAACAAGGCTCCAATAGGTGTCAGACCTGGACGCTCTTGGCATGCGCATCCTTCATCGCCTCTGTGACAAGCTGTGACAACTCCTGCGCATTAAGAAAAGAAGGTTGTGGGCCAGTTCGACTGCGTTTTAGGTTCCATGCAGTTGATCATGCATTGACAAGCTGCGGGATGCTGAGCAAGCAAAGCGCATGCAAGCTGACCTCTGCGCTGTTTGCCTCCATTGCTGCTTCGGTGATGTCGACGCTCCTTGGCTCCTGGTTGCCAGACATCACCACCCGGATGGTTTCATCACTGGAGTAGCCGTCAAACTCTGCTTTTGAAAGCTCTTCTTGAACCTTGGCTGCCTCCACTTGCACCAGCTGCTGAGCCTTCTTCACATTTTCCATCATGTTTGCCATGTTTCCGAAAGGATTGCCTCCTCCCTGGAGCAGCAAGAAAGTGTTGACACGTCACTACAACTGAAACTTCCAGGAAAAGAAGGCATCATGTATATGGCAACACATACCTTCCCATCGCCTTTGCCAAACAGTGCACATGTCTTAAGGCTGCGGCGATCGCCTCTGCGTGCATTGGATGACCTGCAACAAAGGTGGGTAACAGGTGTCCAGATCTAAAATTCGCTGAAATGGCAGGTGCAATATTGCACAGACGATTCCAATGACTCCAATTACTAATTTCTAAATCTACGAAATATACAACCTACAGTGCAGTATTTATACCCTTCGGCAGAGGGACGGCACACCTCAAAGCCAAAGCATGGCTAGGCTGAAGTCTTTGTCGATTGAGCACACTGCACGAACCGGTGCATTGCAATTGGCTGGCTGACATCATATTGTAACGGCTATTCACAAGCTTTCTGACGATTGTAATGGGCAATTGATAGCTGTCCTTCCATTCGATCCAATCCACGCCCAGCCGTTCAGGGAATTGGCCCAATGTGTCGGGGAGTTCCGGTGTCAAGAACGGGATTATGAACTGAGGTGAGAAAGCGCAATAAGCAGAGAAAACTTGCGATCGCTGATCATCACGCAGTCGATGAGAAAGGAGGAAGGTCCAGGGAATTGCCAGCTACCGTAGGCACTCGCAATGGAGATAGCAAGAGCACTCCCCTTGGTAGTGCTGCTTCTTTGGGGAATTCCTCTGTCTCTCATATTTTCTCTGTTTTCTCTGCATCAGTTCAAAATCTTGTATGTGCTCTTCACAAATTTCTCACAAAGGAGATATAAGGGCGATCTCTGGAGGGCGATAAAGCCTCGTAAGTTCCTAGCTACCTTGTAATATTAATTCGAGTGCTGTGCAAGCACATTGTATTCCTGGACGGAGAATCTTGCCCTTCTGTGATACAAAGAGGTGTGCGACGCAGATCTCAAGCGGTTGGTGGCAACCGTGGAGGCAAGCTTTGGGTGAGACTTTGTCCTGGACTCAAGTCGTCACTCTGTTGCCACTTGCCCAAGGATTACATGAGCAATCCACCAGCATCTTGAAAGTTTATCTGGACTTGCAGGCCAGCTCACGATTTCAAGCCAACTTCATCCCAGGTCATCATGGTGAGCTCAGCCCAATGTATCTCCTTGCTACTCTCTGTTCCGGACCCCTCTCAAGGCAGAGAGCACTGAATCTTTCCTAGCAATCTGATGACGTGCGCTGTTGTGTAGGTCGCTCTCATCATGGTGGTGTTGTTGTCTGCCGAGAGGATTTCATGGGAGCTGCAGGCGAAGAAAAGTAGCAGCAGTGTGCGGCACTGAACAGAATGTGCTGGTAAACCATCATGAGATGGACAGACAAGATCTGCCTGTGGCGCCCATGGTGGCTTGGGCAGCAACTGGGAGCAAGACTTGCTCAGCAAGGATTAAGGTGTGAGAGAGTATTTACAATGGGATGCAAGAGTGAATCAGCATCAGCAAAAAGGGAGGTTGAGGCAGTGCCCAAATAAAATGCAGCAATTCATGCAGATTTAGATAGTAAGCATGCAGAGAGGGTCATTGCTGGAAACAGCTGATCAGGTTTCCTCCAGGCCTGAGATGGGTATGCCAGAAAGCATACGATAATGCCATCACAACAGCTAGCTGCAACTTATGGGTTCTGAGTGTTTGCAGTAACATTGCAAAAATTCTCTGAGCTGTGAACAGACCGGTCCCCTGCCTGCTAATTGGAGCCTCAATGCTCATCAGAAGCTGCGTTTAATTGCTGCGTGTCTTGTACATGCACCGGCATGCTGTTTACATGCAATGTGGTCTGATCTGTATCTGAAAATGAAACCTCTGCCATAAAAGGCACCTTGTCTGATCTTGCTTCATCCTTCCAGGAACACCTTCCCTTCTTTTGCCACCTTCCAAGACTCTGCAATCGCCTCGTTGGCTTGCTCCAAAGGAAACTTCTTGCCTGCACGCAATCCAGGCTCATATCAATCATGCATGCAGGCGCACGCATGAGCCTGACAATGATTCGCACAGTTCTTTCGTATGCAAGTATCATTGTTGACTTTAACCATGTTGGCCTTGCAGCAAATGCATTGCCTTTCTGTTCCTTTGTATTTTGCACTGACATCTGGGATACTTCAAACCTTGCACTTCCACTGCTGGGACAGGGGAAATCACCAGAGGTCGGTACAATGATGCCTCGTGCAAAGAGGTCCATGACCTCTCCCAGCTTCTCCGCCTTTGCATTGCCCAGTTGTTCGAGCCACTTCACCATCCTGTGTGGCAGCACAAACACGTTCTTGTGTGCTTGTAAGCACGCCTCAAGCTATGATGACTCATTTATCAGGACGGTCTCAACACGCTGCACTTGTGGGTGGGTTCACGACTAAGTGAGACAGCAACGCACTCACCAGAAGCCTGTGACATTGACATTGCGGAAAATCAGGTTGCCAGCTCCCACTGTGGAAGTAGTGCCTGATAGTGACCCATACACCTGCACCCATCGCACTGTCAGCAATGGCAGGTCCCTGGTACCCAATACAATCAAAGCAAGCAATCATGTCCACCCAGCTGCAGCAGCGCTGCCAAGCATCCTGGCAACAAGCGCCTTGAGGCAAGGGTATTGGGCGATTCCTGGATTTAAATTAGAACATTTCAAGAGACCAAGAGGTGTGCTCACATAGACAGTGCCATCCTCGCGGGTAGACGCAGCGACAGTGTCGGTCATTTCCCCAGCGACACAGTCAACTGCCGCATACGCCATCCTGCGCCCGGTGATCTCCTTGACGCGAGCCACCACGTTCTCATCGCTGGTTACAATGACCTCATCGGCCCTGCATGCCCCAGGCGTCTGCTCACTGTTCTTCAACTACTAGAGTACAACCCGGAGACTTTTGAAGCATTCTGAGGCCACAGGGGTCTTTGTTGGCCTTGCAACGCAATCTTGTAGACCCATTGGTGATGAGAAGTGGATATTAAAAGATTTCTTGAGGAACATGCAAGGCGACGGATGCACTGCAATTTAGTCACCCAAGGCTGCATGAAAGGAGGTTGTGGCAGCGCACCCAATGTCGAGCAGCTCTTGGGCCTGTTCCTTACGGCGGACCAGGTTGATGGTCTTGACGCCGCGCAGCTTTGCCATGACGATGAGCTGGCGTCCGATGGCGGAGCCGGCCGCAGTCTGCAGCAGGTACTCGCCCTCTGGCACCTTCAGCGTCTCCAGGAAGCCATACGCGGTCACTGCGGGTATTCAGCAAGACTCTGCCAAAAGTTGCACAGCATGCCTGTTGCTAGTATGGCGTCTGCAGTCCTCGCTGCCAGTGGTTGTTTGATGCCCATGCTATGTAGTGATCTGCGCTACGGTAACATAGGTGGTAGCAGTGTGCAGTGTCTGCGGTGCATGAATGGGGAAAGCTGCAGATTGCCTCAACCTACCTGGGTTGATGAGGAACTGAGATGCAGATTCATCAGATACGTTGTCAGGCACAGGGATCTGCGATGAATAGACACCTTTCTAGTATAAATTGTGGTTTTGGGGGCTTTGCACACATAAATAGGCGAAGGTGGCATGATTCTGCAAGAAGCACTGTGCTGCTTACCAAAACATCCTCTGGGACAGCTGTGTATTGCTGCCAGCTACCATCACCGTTGTAGGTGTTCCAAGGGACAGCCACAACACGAGTGCCGATGGGAAATCTGCTGGCAGAAGGACCATTCTCCACCACCTTTCCAACGGCCTGCATTGCCAACAGAGCATCAAATCAACCCTAAAATCACAATGAAACGGTCAAGGACTAAGGTAGCGGAATTGTGTGGATTACGGAAGTGCACACGTGAACACCTCACCTCACCACCTGGAACGGCAGGAAACGTCTGGGGCTTGAAGCCAGGGTACGTGAGATTGACCATGTAGACGTCCGAAGGATTCACCTGCGATGTAAGCGTTTCATTAGAACTACAGTGGCTTGCGGAAATGTCAAAACACCTCTTCGACAGTGATGCCGCACCGGCCGGAGAGTGATGCGGACGAGGACCTCGCCAGGTCCAGGCTTTGGGATATCTTTCTCTCCAACGTCAACTTTTGCATCTGGTTGTTTCCTGTTGCTTTCTTGCACAAATAACGCAACTTGTTTGCCCATCCTTGCGTGGGATCACGAAGTTATACCCGACAAAGTAGGCTTGGAGAAAGCGGAAAGCACGGAGTATATTTGTAATCGATTAGTGTGAAAGTAATTGCACACAAGTCTTAGATCTGATCTCAAGAAGGGTTTGACAATCGAAGTGACGAGAGCTTCCGTAGCTTCATTTCGGCCCCGCCTCTTCGGAAGCTGAGATTCCCAAGGTGTTGACATCAATGCAATACTCAGATACTCAGATACAACGTCAAGGTGCTGAGACAATGCGACTAGCTTTAGTTGCCAATCGTTCTCTCAAATGGAGTGTGTATGCACATCACGTTTGCTTGACAAGACAATTTACCCTGCAGCATTCTCTTTTCCTCGTTTGATCAGCAGACTTGCCGTCTGTCCCCTGATGTAATCAGAAGAGACATCGAACAAAAAGATATTGCAGATGATACTGTCGTACACATTATTGCAAAGTGCACCAAGCTGGAGTCTCGGAACCCCCCTTCATGCCCCTGGACTCTCCAGGCGATTCACAGCTCTTAATGGTGTACGGACTAAGGTGAAATGTGAATCAAGATGTCCTGCCGCTTCTGGTGTCATTGAGCCTTGGCCATCGGCTGAGGTTCCGATCGAACAGGTAGGTCAGCGGCACGAGGGTTCTGCTCCAGAATTACATATCACTAGGTTGCATTCTGTAAAGCACACCTCATATTGAGACATCGCTGGGATGAAACACAGGCATCGACGCCACCCAGTTCCTGGTACACCTCCCAAGCTGTCATGGACATTGAGGGCAACCAAGTGTTCAGCAGCTCGTGGGTCTATGTTGGACACCTTGGGAGCCTGAAGGAGCCTGGAACCTTTACATCAGGCACGTACATGGGCATGCCATATGTGCTGGCGCGCTCAGCTGACGGCCAACTCAGAGCCTTCTACAATGTGCGATGCCCCAATTGGCTGCTTGGGCCTGGACATGTCGTGCGGGCCTGTCGCCATGCTCTGTGGCTGCTGTTCTGTCACTTCTGTCACGACCTTGTGGCTTAAATCTTGTTGCTTGGATGTGAGCAGGTCTGCAGACACCATGCAGCAGCAGTGGCTTTGGGCAGTGGACGCCAGGATTGCTTCACATGCCCCTATCATGGCTGGACATATGGTATGCTTCTCTGCCTTCATTGCCATCTGAGGCGCAATACAGCTTTTAGGGACCGCTACTTGACCCTCCTGCGTTTGATGTTTCCCAGGCTTGGATGGGCGGCTGCGCAGAGCACCTCACATGAGGGGAATTGAGAACTTCCAAGCAGCCGACTATGGCCTCAGACAGCTTCGCATGAAAATATGGGGTCATTTCATCTTCCTGAATTTTGACAGCAATGGTAAGCGGCTATAAGGGACTGGATCTTTATATTTGGTTTTCCCTTTTCTTTTCCTTACAAATTGTGTTCAGTAGGTGTACAGACATCACGTGCTGCACAGGTGTTGGCAGTTTTGAAGCTCAGCTAGGACCGGAGGGTCTGCAAGCTATGGAGGCCGCTGGCATCGCAGATAGTCACCTTGTGCACGTCGCCTCACAAAGCTACACCCTGCAATGCAACTGGAAGGTTTTCTGTGATAATTACCTGGTGCGCTGTGTGTATTGGGCTGCACGCATAAAGAGGGTGAAGATGTGCTTTGCCATCCTCGCTCCATGCCTTCCTGATATCATTCGTCTGATGCATGCTTTGCAGGATGGCGGTTACCATGTATCAGTAGCGCATCCTGATCTTGCAGCTGGTTTGGATTTGACTACGTATTCCAGCACCATCTTTGAAAGCTGCTCAATCCAAAGCTGTCAACCTAAGAATGCAGCTGAAGTACGATTAGGTATGATACCTCGAGAGTCTCCTGGGTCCAAATCCACAACCATAAAAATAACCTCCAAAATGTAGGGTTGCTCCCTAGCAATTGCTTTCCTGTCTTGCTGTCCTGATTGAGGAGTCATGCAAATGCTTTGTTCAGGTGAAAGGGAGGCAGCATATGCTTTTGTATACCCCAATCTCATGATCAATCGCTATGGGCCCTGGATGGATACAAATCTGGTGCTTCCGGATGGACCCAGTAGATGCACCGTGCACTTTGAGTACTGGCTCGAGCAGAGCCTTGTTCATGACTCATCGCTGATTGATTCGAGCCTTGCAGACAGTGATCAGGTGTGGCCCACCTTGGATTTCTTGGTGTCAGCATGCGCACGTTGACACCAAGGCATGCCTTCCTTGCCATTTGGTGTGATAGAGTGTCATGCGGAGAAGATCGAGATCGAGAGCTCTGGGTGTTGCTGTCAGGTGCAACAGGAAGATATTGCTCTCTGTGAGGCTGTGCAAAGGGGTTTGCACTCTCCCGCTTATGATACTGGCAGGTGCTGTACACCATAATCTCATGGCCCTGAAATGACACATCACCTTGCTGTAAATTGTGTGCGTAGGATTGAACATGCTACTTGCAGTCCTGTTATGTACCAAACAGGGTACAGATGTGAGAACCCGTGACATGCGCGCAGGTATGCTCCTGGTTTGGAGCAGCCCATGTTCCATTTCCACAAGCTGCTACAGAGAGATCTCATGGGGTCTGCAGAGCTCGAGGCGTGAACCAGGCTGATTTGCATTCCAGCCGGTGACACCTGTGTTGAAGACTTCCAAGACAGCAATAAACCTGACATACTGGATGAATGTGGCCAAGCAACCTATTCTACGAGCCACTGTGCTGAATCCTTTCAGCGCAAACGTTACATCACTGCACCATCCTGTGCAGATATGGCAGGCTCGATGGGCAGAATTATGACGGTGTGGGTCTGCAATTGAATCACTCTGTCACCAACAGACAGAACTATCAAGTGGTAGGCTCTGGTGACAAGCAAGACTACATATAGCTATCAAATAAGGTTTCCCTCTTTCAAAAATTGCTGCATGTTGATTTGATTCGATTTCAAAACTCATCCGACTTTGTGCACACAGCGTTTCTTTCCGCAAGTTGATTGTCCCATAAAGCCGTATGCTTCCACCGCCCTCTCACCACAGAGCCTTCAAGCCAAATCTTTGCACTCGGAAGTTCACAAGCTTCTCGCCCTCTTCGACTGGGAGCTGCCGGGGGAACAGCACAGAGCCTGCCGCCCTCATCACAGTGCCTTCGCCCAGCCGGAAGACGTGCTCGTCAAAATCAATGCCTGAAGGTGTCAGATGGACACTCCTCCCAACGCAGTTTTCCATCCTGAGGGAATTGCAGGTTCTAGTCAGCTCTTCTGTGTTGCATGCACCCATTGAAAGATTGATTCAGTAGCTAGATGCTTGTTTCAGTAGCTACATGCAGACAAGTTCAACTTGTCTCCAAGTTGAGGTAAGCATTCAGATGAAGGTTAGCATTTAGATGAACATCTGAGAGACCCACCTGACCATGAGCCTGGAGGGTGCTTGGAAGGGGTTGGCAAGGTTGTCTAGCGGGCACTCGTAGTTAACGCGCAGGGCCACGGGGCTGTTGCCCAGCTGCCAGCGCTTGTTCACCTTCAGCACTTGATTGGGCAGCACCCTCAGCGAGAACCAGTCCTTGACCTTCAGTCGGACCTGCAGGTGCACAAGGATGCCATGTCATGCAATCCTGTCCAGCACCAAGGGATTCAGGACCAATTTGTAGAAGCTCTGCACTGCAAACACTCAGTCCTCCTATGCAGGGGAAGCGAGTTAAGGGCTTACTAAGAGGCTGGCGTCCGATGTGTCCAGCTCGTAGGAGAGGCCCACGCCAAGATCCAACAGGGGCCGTTCTGGTGCTCTCAGAGAACGCCCAAGCTTGGCCTGAACTGACTTAAGGGCAGACTGAATTTGCTCTGCATCGCTCTGTGCGGCACCTGTGAAGCCACAACTTCCGTGAACAGCAGGAACTACCTTACTTGCTGAGAAACACATTCAAATCTTGCTCTCTGAATGATGCTACCATTCCCAAGAACACTCCTTCTGTTTGAGGCGGCAGATGAGTGGTTGAGAAGCAAGCATTTATAAGAATCCAATGTACTTCGGCTCTTCTGCAAGATTAGATGCAGTGCAAGGTTGAGGTATACCATCAGTGCTGCTGGATGCCTCAGTGTCCCGTGTGGCGGCTTTGGGCAGCCCTGTAGCAGGCAAGGTGGATGAAGGAGGAGTCGTCCCCTGCGGCAAAAGGGTCTGACTGGGGCTGACCCCGGCAGCATTTTGTGGCCTGCCGATCTGAATGGACCTCATAATCTTAATTCTTGCACCTGGAGACAAACGCCCCCTCAAAACAATGCCAACCACAGAGCAGCAACGCCTGTCTCCATTGCTGGTCTGTAGGTCCAAATGAGTATACGGTAAGTCACCAGGAGTGAGCAAATATTGAGCATCCCTGCACCTGTTGGACGCCCGAAGAAGCCATAGCCGCCCTGAGAATCCAGATAATCTGTGCCTGAATCGCCGCTCACAAACTGATTGCGCGCTGGCACACTGCGCATGTCAATCGTCAAAGATGTCACCCTCTAGAGCTTTTGATTGAGGACATGCACTCGGAAGAATCTCAACAGAAGGGATGGCCGTACCGTGTAGCCCGCTTCCTCCTTGCCGGCCTCGCATGAAACAGGTTGCCACCAGGCTGCAGCTCCGGAAACCTGCAGTCATCGTGATCATATTGCAGTAGGACAACATCCGGATTTTCAGAGGCTATGAATACACCTCCTACTCTCCATGAATATAAGTACGCCAGACTTGCGCAGCCATGCATGAGATGTAGGGGTTTTGTCCTTTGAAGTCATGCTGATCCACACGATACCTTGGGCGCATGAGGTCAACTCTTGCTGTGCCATGGGTCTGGTCCCAAGCTGCCTTGAATAACCAGTACCCCTGCGCACAAGAGCAACAGCTTCAGTGCAATGGAGCTGTGCAAACTATTGTGTACAAAAGCAATCAATGTTTAACGAATTACGATGGGAATGACATGCTCATAACTGACCAGTGGCATCTGCTCCCCTTGCACTCCCGCTGACTGCAAAGCATCAGGAGCACCCTGAACGTGAGCCAGACCGCCGCGATTATACTGACCGCTGGATGGGGCAGTGAAAGGCATGGAATTTTGGAGTTTCCCAGGCTGCGTAGCTTGCGCTGCTGCTGACTGCTGGGTCTTACGCTGTGAGGGGCCACTGTCAGTCAGAAACTGATTACTGGAAGGTGCCTGTCCCATGATTCGTCAGAACTTTGAATCGTTGATACCAGGTGTCAAGTAGCACAACCTTCACATCCAACCATTCAGGATCGCATCAGAATTGACATTATGGAAAGTGAACAGCTAGACAGCTCGGCATCCGCAGGCATCCGCACTGCAGCTTCCTCCAAAAGCTGTGCCACTGGGAAGCTGTCGTCAGCAGAGGACATGCATCGACATTCTCCCATTGGAAAGGAAGGGAAGAGCATCACAACTGGAGATTATTGATTTCAATCGATTCTGCTGTTTTGGGGCACAGACCAAGCAAGGCGATATCAAAATGTTCTCCACCCGCGGCGACTTTGCACTGAGTAAAAGTGATGGCGTCGAGGTTGGTTCTCGTGCAGAAAGCGAGAATCGTGCATCTAGATTTCTCAACAATGTAGGAGAGAATCTTCTGCGCGGCATCAATGAGCGCAATAGAGGTGTCGCTCCATTTGCGTCGATCTCCTCGCCTGGCATTGGACCGGTGCCCAGGCTGGAGAGGAAGATTGGCATAGAATTCCCGGAGACCTTCTGTCATATCTCACAGAAAGACTGTCCAGCTTTGATTGGGACAGGGTAAGGTGCTGTATCTGCGTTTCTTACTGCCCCCTGTCGCAGCATTCCATCATTTCCGAACAGTATACTTTACTTTACCAACTGCTGATGCCGCAGGGCGCGCGCTAAGAAATTGGCAGGCCTCAAGAACATTGATGGTAGGTATCCTCACGCTGATTGTCTGGCAGACAAATTGAGACCGGACTTGCACCTATGTTGTCCTCCTGCTCTCATCAAGAAGAATGCTAATGCCCTCGTTTGTATCATTCTGCAGTGTACGCCATGGGATTTTACATTGATTCAAGAGCAGCCAAACAAGAGTTGGGCCGTGATTTTGACTGTCTCCCTCCTGTGAGTCTGGAGCACAACCAGGTCCTTGCAGAGCGTGAGTGACACATCTGGCCTGAATAATTGTTTAAAATTTTTCTGTGAAGGCAACTTCAGCAATGCAGCTCTGTGAAATATTGTCATATATGGTTTTTGCGGCTTTTACCACACTGCACTGTCGGAGGGCATGTGCAACTTCAGCATTGCATGAAAGAGGTGCAGTGTAACTGGTCCGACATTTTGGCATGACAGGCCTGAAGACAGCCAACAACATCGAGAAGACCGTCAGGATTGTGGTCACCAGTGGCATGGTGAATCAGTCACGCTTCTCAAAGGGGCTGCGTGAAAGCTTGGAACCCCGCCTCAAACAGGTATGTTTGTGGTCTCGTTTTACACTCTGTTGGAAGAAAAGGCCTCTTACAAGGCCCTTGTTGTGGAGTGGCAATATAAATTATGGGTTAAAGGGTTGCAAAGCAAGATTTGTTGTTACTTCAGACTGGGGACACGGCTGCTCTCGACGAGTTTGAGGCGCTCTTCAAGGGTGCACAATTTTACAAGGGCTTGGAGATGAGCTTTACCAACACAAAGAACGGCAGCCTGGCCCTCAGGATAGGCAACAAGGAGGTGAACAGTCTTTTTCTTGGCACTCTGAGACACTTCAGAAGTCACTAAAGCAAACATTACTTCTTTGCTTGACTCTCATGCGCGGTGTGTGGGAGGTTACATCTCTGGTGGCATGAGCAGGTGGGTCAAGTCCACGCCCCAGGCTTCACAAGGGCATTCTTTGATCTCTACTTGGGAACAGATCCCGTTTCACCGGACGGCAAGGCCAGCATCGCTAAGGGTCTTGCTGCAGTCATTTCTAAAGCAGGATCATAGAGCAGGAATGGTCGTATTGGGCTCATCAGCGGCTTTGTTGGAGAACAAAAGTCAATAGTGTACAGTGGATCCTGTGATAGCAGTACTGACATGAGTTGAGCGACTGGTTGGAGCACAGATAGAACTTAAGTTTGGTAGTTCGGAGATGTGTCCAAGAATTTCTGACGCGATCCAGTTGCACAACCGTGGGAGAGCGAGCATGCTGAATTCATGAGATCATCAATTGATTGCAATAGATGTTGATCAGCGGCCTGAAGTAGAACGGTAGGTCTTGCACTTATTGCCCAGATAAGAGGCTTGCTGGGGCATGTAGGCGCATCACTCAGGTTCAGATACGTATACATACAGAGTTATTACAACAATATGACATTCCTCACAATCCTATTTTGGTCTAGTAGATCTAGAAGAGAACCTCCAAAGTGAGGCAAGATATCATATGTCTCATGTAAGGTTCAGAATTTGCTTGCAACTCAATGAAAGCCTGTCAAATAGGTCTTCATGGCTCTACTTGATGACCACCGTCGTGTTCTCTTCCAACCACTCCAACACCTTCTGTGCCTGCATGCATTCGGCACAAGAGTGTCATGGGAGCAGTGTAATATTTGCAAATATATGATGGCCTAAGAGATCCTCCCTCATCTGGAAAACGCTGTCTTCTACTAAGTGCCAGTGCACTCCACAACATGCATGAAAATTACGACAGCACATTTGCTGCAGATGTAAGAATGTATAAGGGCCAAAACAATCGTCAGAATTCTTCAAAGCAGAGTAAAGAAAAATCTAGCTACTGACCTTCAACACTTCCTCCACCTGTTCACGCAGCCGTGACTCATCAAAGTCCTGGTCTTCCTGCTTGAAGTCATGTGCAGCGTCTTCCATCTCCTTCCTGATATCCTGCTCCACCAGCTGCATGCCCTCCTGCTCAAAGATGTCTGCAATGCCCAGCGTCGCCCTCTGCAGTATCAGCAGCTTCTCCCGCCTGGCCCACACCAGCAAGTCTCATCACATGGTTTCCGCTGAATCCACTATTGATTGCTCACTTTTGATTGCTGATGTCACAGGAAGAGGGAAGGACAAGCAAGGGCCACTCTGCATGTTTGGCAGGGAGATCACCTGGAATCAATGTAGTTTGCCAGCATCTCTGGAGTGGCCAGCTGGTTGACCTGCTCAAACGAGAGATTCTCCTGCGCAACAGAACACAAAAATTCCCTTCAGAATAATTTATTGAGAACTTCATTCCTGGCCTAAGCCCCAGAGAACTAGCCGCAAACCACATGCAGTTACAGCACCCAGGCACCAACTCCACTCCTGAGAACCTTCAGACAATTGCTTGCGCTAAACATGCCTGCGTGGGGGGATCATTGAATTGTGAAGTCTGTCCTTCATAGATTGCAAAGCGGGGCTGCTGCAGGGCTTGCCTTGAGCTGGATCTCGTGCAACTTGGCCTGGTACTCGTTCTCGGCCAGCTGGCGGATGGCGGAGTCGGGGATGTCGGCGTCCACGCAGTCGGCCACCGCGCGGATCAGCGCCTCGTGCACCGCCTCCTTCTGGTCCTCCTCGCGCTGCGCCGCGGTGCTGTCGGCCAGCGCGGATCGCAGCGACTCCACGCTGCCCACCCCCGGGAAGGACGCCTCCACCAGATCATCCGTCAGCTGCAGTGGCACACGCGCATGTCTTCTCAGCTGAGAATAGGGACACGGCACATTTCTGAGTGCTTGCTGTGCGCAGGGTTCTGCTCTGAGGAAATGGACAATCACATGGCTGTACGTCAGCTGCGGAGGCACATGCGCATGTTTCCTCCGTCAGCTGCCGCGCACAGCGTGATGTGAACTCGCTTGCTCCACGAAAAAGGACATCCCGTGACGTTTCATGTGCCGGGACGGATCCCGACAATAGAAGACAAATAGATATGGCACTGATGCTCTTGACCATGGAAGCACTTGCCCGGTTCGCTCCTCAAATGGACAACATGTCCACGCTAGCATCAAGTGACCCTTTTTCTGATCGCGGTGACTCCCCAACAAGTTGGCCAGCATATTGTTTCCAGAGTGTGGTGCACAGTGTCTCTGTCATGTGAGGACATGCAGGCAGGCAGGGGGCGCACCTCAGGCAGCTCCCACTCAAAGAGCTCGTTGAGCTCGATGTCGGCCCTGACCTCCACTCCGCGCAGGCTGTCCGGCTCCCACCAGGTGTCCCCCACCGAAGTTGTGATGGCGCGCTCTTCACCCACTTTCATGCCCACCATTCCCTCCACAACTCCTGCAGATTATCAATCATTCGTGCCGATCATCAAACATTCATGCCAAATCATGTAGACACAAACAATCTCCACAGGAAGGTATCCATTCTCATGCCCCTGAGAAGAGGCACAAAAGGCTTGCTGCGGCGCTAATATTTAATAGACCGAATCTCAAGGCAGGTTTCCATCGTGTCAACAATGCAGCAGCATGCCACCATACATTGCCACATGAGGTGCCTGCTCCAGAGCAGTCCTCAATGCTTCAATTCAGATCTAAAGTCAAAATTTAAAGTAAAGGAAGCGGGGCGCGGCGGCGCACCGACAAGGCCGATGGCGCGGTCGCCGAGGCCGGTGTCGAGCTGCATGCCGCGGCGCTGCGAGCCCGTGATGGCCTCGCCCGTGTCAGTGCGCACCGTGCTGAAGTCCACTATCGCCACGTCACCATGCTGCAGCGGCCGCCCCGCCACCAGCTTCATGGTGCCCTTGTTCTTGCGCAGCTGCAGGATCTTCGCCTCCGCTGTGGCCGCATCATCCTCCGCACCCCCCAGCGTACCCACCTCCACCTGTGACAGACCCCCGGTGTTCTGACCTCATGCGCTCAACGACAAAGGGTGTTACCGTAGTGACCGCTCTAAACCCCGCACAATACATTTGTTTTCAAGCTTGCGGGAATCAAAAATACCATCTTATCGTTGTGCGGGAAAGTGCCTGCGGGATCGTTAATTCACTATGTCGGGCCCAAATTTCGCAAAACAGTAGTAGGATGGGCCGATTTCGGCATTGCGGGAACCAAAAATACAGTAGTCCTTTTGATCGTGCGGGAAAGCCCTGCGGGAGCCTGTTCAATATCTCGATTTTTTGAAAGTGCGGGGTTTAGATCGGTCACCACGGTACTGTAACATGGCCTTGAATGTAATTGAGTTTGTGAGTTGACTGGTACGGCAGGCCGGCCGGCCGGGACATGGCCTTAGGCCATTAGCTGCACAGCAGCAGATCCATGCTGCTCAGATCGAGGGGCCGGCATGGTGAGCCGTGATTGCAGCCTTTCTGTTTCTGCGCCGGGTGCAGGCCAGCAGGTGGTGCAGCATGTACCATACCTTGATGTCTTTGTAGGAGGCCTTCCAGGAGTGCGTGGGCTGGATGTCCAGGCCGACATGGAAGGTGAAGCTGCTGTCCAGGCTGAAGACCTTGTGCAGCTCATCAAACTGCTCCTCTATGCGCTCCGACTCGGCTATGGCCGTGTCCTTGTACCTCTGGAGGGCCTGCATTTGACTGGGATCGCTGAGATACTTTTCACAGCATACATATGAAAAGACCTGGACAATTGGTACCACGCCGAGAACTCTGAAAGACATCAAACGGCTTTGTCAGTTGCAGGAGCCGCACCACTGGCAAGACATCGTTGAGAATGATTTCCATGCAGGCGCCGTTGGCTGCCTCCGGGCCCCCAGCAGCATTGATGACCACACGATCAGGTACCTGCACCATCAAAGATGCATGCTGGATGGGCGCTGCTTCTGGGCCACAAATACTCCCACATGAGCACCCGCATGAAATGCAAAGGTGCATGAACCATACCTTCTTGCCCTTCCTGAATCCTGGGACATCTGTTTCGACGCGTAATTTCTTCATTGCGCGCAGGTATGCCTTGCGGACAAAAGCCACTGGCACTGTGACAGTCAGTCGGATGTGGGAGTTTGGCAGCACTTCCTCCTCCACTGTGACTGACTCGCCAGCCTGTGCTTGTGCACTGGCTGCCACCGACGTGCTGGCTTCCTCAGATGCAGGATTCACCACTTCTATCTCTGAAGCCTGTGCAAAAATCCTGCAGGAACCTGTCCGGTCCTTGCATGGATGGAGCTTGCTGCAAAGTGCTGGACGCATTGCCTGTATATCAAGAAGCAAACGTTCAGACGCTATCTCTGATCCGTCGCTCTTCCTCACTTCCTCTGTGTTCCATGACTTGAGGATGCTCCTTCAATTTTTTCAAAGCTATTGATTTTGCCATGCGCGGACATAGCAAGTGTGACGTGATTTAATTCACCCGGTTTGAGCTGGCAAGTCGTCGGGATCCCGCATGGCAGACATGTATCGGGACGCGTGCACTTGATACATCGTGTGTTGTTTTCAAAGTATTCATCTTCAGTCCTCCTTGGTGAAGGCACTATCTTTGATAATACCTACAACTTAAGCAATGCTCAAATAGGTTACTACGGGATAAAGACTTTCACAATGAACCTCCAAGGCGGCACCAACTCGGAAAAGCGCAGTTGCGTGGGTACTACTAACCGATAATGGATAAGGACTCTCATGCTCGAGGGGAACCAGCTTCTGCGCAAGTTTTTTTGCTGCTGTCTTAAAAATGCAACCTCTGGGCAAACTTCTTTATCGTATTCAGATTTGTGTAGAAGGAGCACGCAGCGCATTGATGGTGAGCATATATGCATAATGCAGCCGCCGGCGAGTTGGCTGAGCCGACTCTTCTGGGTACACCAGTGGCACTGCATGCATTTTTGCAATTTCACCGGCTGGCGTCAGCCTGCACTCCGCGGCATCTCAATGCATTCTGCTGCCTATAGTGGCTGATGTAAGGTGAGATGTGCATTACAACGCTGCACAACGGTGGGTGCATACACAGAAAGTCTTTGAAGGAACTTGAGATCCCTGACCAACAAATCGTCAACACCAAATTCGGTGAAGGCTGACAAAGTGTGTACCACAGAGTCTTGCTCCAGCTTGGCACTGCTTTTTTTTCGCATCCCTAAGCCTTTCAACAACTTGCAATTCCCCTCGGGCCCAGTCAAGCACCAAATTCTTAGCCCTGCAATTAGGCATGTCTGTGTCGAGCCAGGACAACCCAGCTCTAGTCTGGGAGATTCTCTGGACTGGACGCAACTTCCCACGAGCCTTACCACTACTGATGGGACATCTAGATACTAGACAAAGAGGGAGCAACAAGCATTATGGAGTCCACATTGCGGGCAAGGCTAGCGTTGTTCTGAACAGCACAGAGCAAAACACTCAGGTGCAAGCTGCCAGATCAATATCAGACGCATCCCCTGCGCAGATGCCCAGATGCAAAGCTTCCTGCCATTTGGCATGTCTGTTGAAACGAAACGAGCAGCCGCAAGCGAGGCAGTGCTTATTCCAAGAAGCATATTCAATTGTCTGCTTATGCTCAGCAGATCAGCTCACAGCCCCAGAGAAGATGCGCGGATTAGCATCCAACAATTGCCAACTTCCAAGATACAGTTGTCAAGAGGCATGCTAGCCGGCCGGCAAGCAGAGAAAGTCCCATTCCAGTGGCTTAGGAGCCGGCAGCGGCCTTGGCTGCGCTGATCATCTCCTCACCCATAGACTGCAGCGAAAACATTGGTCTTAGCACGCCATCAAAATACGCTGTAGATAATGTGCAGGCTGGTACACACGAGCCCATGCAAGCGACAGAGAGTCAAGCAGGGAATGCCACCCATGAGGAGATGCACACCTTCAGCACAGTGACAACCAGCTCCTTGCCGGCGTCAAAGTCCTCCTTGATCTGCTGGGCCAGCTTCTCGGCATCGTCAGTGCCCTTTGGCAGGGACAGGTCATCCTTGGTGTTGCCGCTCTCGTCCATCAGGGACACCTGTGCCACACACGACATTGGCCCCCTTTCCAAGCAAGCGCAACTTGTCTTCTCTCTCCCCTAGCACCTTTTTGCAACATTTAGTCAATATGAGCAAGAGACGTACGAAGTCATCCTCGTTGACATCCAGGAGAGTGAATTCCTGGCGACTGACGTGAGGCACCTGCACACCAAAGAGAACATGCAGTCTCAGAGAACACCTGAGATCACTTGTGTCTCTAGCGAAACACGCAAGCTAAGAAAACCGGTGTGATTGCTGTGAAGTCAAACGAATTCAGAACGCATTACAACCAATTCCAGGGATGGAGGCAAAGGAGAGGAAAAAGGGCGCACATCACAATTGTGGGAAGAGGGAGTCAGATCCTCATATTTCTTGCCAGTGAAGATGTCAATGGCCACGAAATGGCACTTGGCGTGACCGTGCTTGCCGGTCTTTGAAGTGGACACATCAGCCACCTGTTCCACACCATACTTAGGTTCGTCAGATGCGTGTCCACAGCTGATCACAAGCAGGCAGATGTGAACTCTCTATTGGCGTATTTCCATAAGAATTGTCTGAATGCAAGCGAAGCAATCAATACTGTTGCATCACACACTATGTCAAGGACTCTGGCTGCCGAAAAGTGACAGCAAAATAGTGTTCCCATCGAGATCCAGGTCAGAACCGAATCGCCTGACCTTGCAGGGGCGGCCCTTGATCACAAGGAAGCCGTTCTTGCGAATGGTTCCAGCCTGCTGGGGGTATGTCAGAGAGGCTCCAGCATCAGCACTCTCAAAGTGCACATCGTGTCCGTGGTGATCGTCCTGAGGTGCGTCAGCCATGGTTTCTATACGCTGTTATTCAACGCAGCAGGCAAAGGTTGAATGCTGTTCTGGCTTGCACAAGCACCTGCGCCGGCGGTGGGCAGCACTGGAGGGTTTTCACCCTCTGGTGTTCTAATTCAGGGGCCAGCTGGCCCTCGAGCTCGCTGTCCAGGCTGGCCGGCCAAACCTCGTACTGCATAGAGAAGAAATCGAGCCACCGATCTGGCCTCAAAACGGCCCCATTGATGCCGTCCGAAGCTTTGTCGCTCTTTTCTGAAGAATTCGGACGTAAATAGCCCGGCTGTTCAATATGGCGGACCGCACGGTGGATGTCTATCGTGTACAGGAATTGGAGAGCGTTCTGGACTCCCTCTATGGAACTTCAGGTGCTGAATTGAAGCAATACGTACCACTTGTCAATCCAACCCAGCAAAATACAACCTTGCCCTTCGCCATTTCTGACAGATCGTTTGTGTGATGATAAACAGTGGAAGGTGCCACAGAACGGTACGCCAACCTGATCAATGACTTCAAGAACAAGTACGGAGTGGCTCCAGAATTCATCGGCAGGTCTCCTGGTGAGCTTCACCATATGCTGTTTTTTTTGCACCCTGTTGGCTGCCGCCTAGTTTTTACCATGGTTGCTGATGCACCGCCATATTTTCTCCCAGGTCGCGTGAACATCGTTGGGGAACACATAGATTACGAGGGCTATTCAGTGTTGCCCATGGCCATCAGACAGGTGCGCCAGTCGGATATTTAAAGATCCCATTCCCTCTTGATGGGAAATAAAAAAACCCGAGCGAGCTTCCAGGATCCGAAACTTTCTTTGAAGAGGATGCGACCTGTTCTTTATTTTTCTTTTGTATTACAGGACACGATAGTAGCCATCGGCAGAGCAAGCGACCTGAATGTGCACGTTGCCACTCTGGCACCAGGCTTGACAGAGGAGGAGTTTACCATTGACGCTGAGGTGCTCCACTTTTTTCAAATAGTCAAGGACCGTGTAATTGTTGTGATGCCTGGTGTTATCTTTCCTGAATTGGCAGGAGGTGAGGGAGGTGAATCGGCCGTTTTGTGTGCAGCGCATTGGGGTTGCTCTCCACACATGGGTCGACTACGTGAAGGCCGCGTACATTGGCGTCTGCAAGCATCTGCAGAGGAATTCAAGCACGGGCCTCAATCTCCTGATTGAGGGCCAAGTTCCGCAAGGTGAGCACTCATTCACATTCTGCCCCTATAGTGCTTCCATGCACGCCCATAAGGTTTTTACATTATTACAGATCCAAGTGCCAGCCTGCCTGCTATGTAGGCTCCGGGCTGTCCAGCTCTGCTGCCCTTGTGTGCGCTACGGCGCTGGCCATACTTGGCCTGCTTGGCGAGACCGTGCTCCAGGCGGTGAGCTGCCCTATCCAGACTTCCTGATTGATTGACAGAGCACCCCTCCCTGTGCCCTGACGCAGGCTCGGGCCTTTCGAGTTCCTCAGCGCTTGTCTGTGCCTCTGCGCTTGCATTCCTGGCCATGTCACACACTGGGCATCTTGTGCAATCGGTGAGACCATGTGTACTGCATCCATGCCATTAGTCTGATCATACTAGAGTGTTGTGGTGGATGCTGGGTGATCTCCGATCTCACATTGCAGCTCTGCAAATTGCAGGAGGTGGCGCAGTTCACGGCGGAGTGTGAGAAGTTTGTGGGCACAGAGTCTGGTGGCATGGACCAGGCCATCTCCATCATGGGCGAGCTGGGCAAGGCCAAGCTGGTGCACTTCAACCCGGTGAGCCCTTCTGCTGTTCATCGTACCAATTGCAATGTGCACTGATGAACATCCTGCGCATCGATACAATTACCTTGAGATGGTGTGTGTCCCTGTCAGCGCGCAGCAAAGACCCTTCATAAACGCATGATATACGGCCCCAGAGCCAGATGCTGCGCAGGAAGCCTGGCCAAACACGGGATCACATGCATGTAGTGCAAACGACTGATGCTGTTGGTTGCTGCTTTTCTTGCAGATCCGCACAGAGGACGCGCCATTGCCAAAGGGGGCCAGTTTTGTGATCGCCAATTCACTGGCGGTGTCAAAGAAAGCGGAGGGGGCGGCCCGGCAGTACAACATGCGCGTCGTGGAGTGCCGCCTAGCAGCAGCCGTCCTTGGAGTCAAGCTCGGCCTCGAACCTGTGCGCTCCTGTTCATTCCTCCGACATTCACATGGCCTGATGCTACCTCCGTGACAAGGATGTATGATGACAAATGACATGTTGGCCCTGGTCAGTGCATTGAGCTTCTTCTAGAGTCTGAATACTCCTCTCAGCGCCTTTGTCTCAGAGATGTTGGTGTGTGCTTCAAAAGGAATTGCACAGGAGAGCCGCTGGAATTCGAAATAAAATGTCAAGATACTTGGTGTGGCAGGCGGAGGCTGTGAAGCTGCAGACATTGCAAAAGGTGGAGGGCGATGTGAGGGCGGCCCAGAGCAAATTGCTGGCCGGCCCAAAGGGCAGCGTGACGGGCGCGGAGGCCGAGGTGGTGAAGAAGTACTTGGACAAGGAGAAGTACACGCAAGCGGAGCTGGAGCAGCTGCTGGGTGTCGAGCTGAAAAAGATGTTCGAGGGCAACAACAATCAACTGGAGTCTGTAGGCATCGGCTGCAAAGAAACCGGTGCGCTCTTGCCTCCCTGCATTCGCATTCATGCAATTTGGTAGATGCCAAAGCGGCCAGTCCTTTGCCTGTGAATGGCATATAGGGTGCATATGCTGGCACAAAAATCACCGTTAGTCACTGAAGCAGTGTGCACTTTCTTAGTTGAAAACATCAGCAGTCGTCTTCTTTTCTGCACAGAGAGCCAAAGTGTCACACAACATACATAACCTGGCAGCTCCACGCAAACAATCCTCAGCGTTGGGACTCGGGCATCTATCGCATGCATGGTAGTGAACTTTGGCCTTGGTGCTCAGGCTTCAATCTGCGCGACCGCGCGGTGCATGTGTACTCAGAGGCAGCGCGGGTGGTGGACTTCAAAGCAATCTGCGACAGCGAAGCCAAGCAGGACGATGAGCCCAAGAAATTGGACAAGTTGGCCACCCTCATGAACCAGAGCCACGCTTCCTGCCGGTACGTGCAGTTGTCATAATAAATGCCCCGCGTTATAGCATGTAAATATTGAAGAGACCGCTACTTGATTGTCGCCTTCTTTCGATGCCTGTCAGTTCAGAGCTTCACATTCTGTGAGTAGTTATCCAGTGTTGGAAACTCATCATTGCATGGAGCTCTTGTCAAAGGTGTTGTTGTGCTTATACCAACAACCTGGGTGCGGCTGCGCGTGTGTAGGTACGAGTACGACTGCAGCTGCGAGGAGCTGAATCATCTGGTGGAGGCAAGTATCAATGCAGGCGCGCTCGGCTCGCGGCTGACCGGTGCCGGCTGGGGCGGCTGCACCGTCTCCCTTGTGCCAGAGGTGATTCTCTTCTTGCACTGAGAATTTCGTATGGAGCCTGGCTACTGAATTGAGGAAGCGTGTGCATGTGTGCTCATCTCCCCAAATATGCATTGTGGATGTAAGATCTGCAATGACAGTGCGTGACTGCTGATCTTCTCCAGAACACTGGGGCAATGCACGATGGGCAGCGCCAATTGTTCAGGCCTATAGGAAACAATTTTATCGCACAGGAGTCTTTGTGGGGATCAGAATGCTGTGCATTAGGCAAGGTCATGACAGGTTGTGCTGGTGCAGGGGAAGGTGGAAAGCTTCATTGCCGAAGTGAAGCAGAACTACTACATGGCAAAGCTCGAGGCGAAGAAGCTGTCACAGAAGGACTTCAAGGAGGATGGCAAGGGTGGCTGGGAGCCTGTTGTAGGCTGGAAGAATGTCATCTTTGCCTCACCCCCCGGCTCTGGTGGCGCCATTCTGGACCTCACAAAGTTTGCCTCCTGATTGCCAATTTTGCTCTTTGGGAGCGTGTTCTTCCAGCACACCGTACTGCAGCTGCTTGTCCTTGCCCAAGCCCATCTGAAGTAGTGAAATGTATACGATGACAACAGTCGTGCCACACGAAAATCAGTTCTCGTTGTCTTCGATCTGGGCCATGGCTAGATTTTTGTGTGTACCTTGTCTTCTGGTGAATATGGGTCACAGGCGCATCGCACCCCTTTTTGTGTACTTCAAGGACCCAATGTATAGGCGCATGGCAATCTTTGAGAGATTTTTGAATGAATTGTTATTTCTGGCATGGTGAAACTCTCTGTTACCTTTGGGCAAACAAGTTTAAAAATTAGTAGCAGCTCAAAGATACATACACGCGCTTATGATCAAACTGACTCGGCTCATGAAACCTGCAAAGTTGGTGAATGTATGAAGCTAAGACATGTCATAATTATAATGTCTATACAAGGATATATTTCATATACTCGAAGAGAACCTGACATTATGGCCTGCACTGCAACTATCAACCCTTTTTAAAATGCTCTGTGCTACTCATCACAAGGCACACACAACAGTCGGTGCGTAATGGAGTCGCGAAAAAACTTGATGTGCTCCATTCATCTACCCCTAGATAAGCTTACAAGCTCCTGTGTGTACATACTCATGTCAGGAGATCGTGACAGTGCTTCCATAGTACACTCAGTGTCTCCACAATTGAAATTCTGTTCAACCCGCTGCCATTTCAATGAGCATAAAATGGCATCCTTGGCTGCCAGATGTCAAGGTGAGGGGCGCTTCTTGGGAGCCAGACACCAGCTCAGCTGCGTCCCGCTTCTGCAAAGATGTGCCATTCACATCCAAGCTGCCCTCAATTGCCACCAAATACGCCTGCCTCCCCTCCCCAAGCACAATGTTGTGCGCCACACTTCCATCATTCTCTGAAACATACACATTGACGTCCTGCACACAGAGCATGGCAATCTGTCAAAGGCTATCCACTCTCACAGACAGGGCAGGCAGAGCATATTGCCTTAGGGGAAAAGTGAACAACGAAACAGTGCAAGAGCTGAAAGGCAGTAGAGCATGACATGACAAAGGGTTGCTGAGGGATGGGCATTGAGCCTACCTGATGAAGGGTGATGGGCTGCCCACAGCTGTTGACATTGCTCCAGGTTGGTGCGGTGCCAGTGCCGCCCAGCAGGTGCAGGAGCCGATTATGCCTATCTTCAGGCTTGTACTCTCTCGACCCATACTGTGGCTCGTGTCCTCGCTGGTCTGGACTGTACCCACGAGCTAACATTTAGATTGAAAGTATCCAAGATAACATCTTCCTGGAAATCGCCACAAGAAAAATTCTGCAGGGGATAAGATTGCCTTGCCAGCAAACAATGACACCTGTGGCCCAGTATTGGACAGTGCAAGGGGCTTCAACCGGAGTTCAACTGCAAACTGGAATGAGGGGATTGGGCAGCTCACGTGATCCAGATCTGCAGGAAGCGCGTGGTCTCATCGCCGTCGTTCATCTCCGAGTGCCGGATGCCGCTGCCCGCGCTCAGGTACTGAACAGCGCCCCGGCCCAGTGACTCCTTGTTCCCCATGGAGTCCGCATGTGTCAGCTCCCCATCGACAACGTAGGAGAAAATCTCAGCGTCCCTGTGGCCGTGTGTCCTGCAGCTCCCAAGGCACATGATCAGCTGGAGGCTATTACACTCAAAACTTCATGTGAGGATATCTGGAGAATGGGCAGCACTCGCTCATGCGCGTGAGATGAGGAATGGCTCAGCACACTGACAACTAGGCAAGCTCATGGTGCTCGGTGTAAAAGCACAGACAGAATTGCCAAGGACGCACCCGAAGCCAGCATTTCCTTTCACGAGGTCGTCGTTCAAGACTCTCAAAGCTCCAAAGTTGTTGTTCTGCAGGGTCAAGACCAAGATTCAGACAGCTCGAACTTGACATGAGTGGTTTTAAGAATTTGCATGAGTGTCGGTTTAAAAGCAGACGAATCACCTGCGGGTTGTAATAGTCTGCGAAACTGAAGTGAAATCTGCTCTCTAGCCACCACGTTGGTTTTGAGACATGCAGCGAAGCTGCGCAAGACACCAAGGGCTTGTCAGAAGCTTCACTAATGGAATGCAAGGAATCCTTCACCAGCTGGACAATGAGCTAACCCGTACCGGCATGTATTATTTTTACAGATGTGGGGCGCGCAAACGTGCTCATGCTTGTCGCGACTGAAGCCCGACAGTGTTGTTTCAAGAGCCGAGAAGCTTGCAGACTAGATGACAGCAGCATATCGATTTAAATAAATGTTTTGATGTCATCGTTGCCGCAAACAGCCTAAAATACTTCGGAATGTGCTCATCGGGGAAGACTTCTCCTCATCTCGTCTCGTAAATTTCTCCGAGATGACGTCATCCCATGTGCAGGTCCAAGGTTGACATTTCGGATGTTTCAATAGAAAGCAGTTCACCATTTCTTAAAATTCCCCAGTAATCCAATTTCCAATGTTCTGGTGGCAGAGGCGGCATCGTGACGTTTCCTGGGAAGACCAGCATGTTTTCATCACAGGTGGCAGTGATGGCATCGGTCTGGCACTCGCAACTCTTTGCCTGGAAAGGAAAGCCAAGGTCACGATCGCATCCAGATCGGAATCAAAGCTGGCTGCAGCCAAAAATCTACTCAAAGATTGTACAGATTTGAAAAGATTGTTCAGCTGTTCAGTGGACGTTGGTGATTGGAAAGAGGTGCTCCATCAGATCTTCCCCAATATGCCCATTTGATACAATTTTCTCCATTACACGATTCCGACAGGTCTTTGCTTTCTCAGGTGCAAAGGGCTATCTCACAGGCGGAGGACCAGCTGGGCCCAATAGATGTTGTAGTCGCCAATGCTGGAGTACCATCGAGCGGTACCTGTGAATTTCCTTTTGCAGCATACCCATACTCCATGCAGATGCCATGTGACTGATATTCTGGATGAAAATCTCTGGTGCATGGCGCAGCACTGTTTGAGGAGATGTCAGTCGAGGAGTATGAGCACCTGAATAGGGTAAATTACCTGGGCGTAGTCTACACACTCAAAGCAGGGACTGTTTCAATGCTGAAGAGGTACTGATCCTTCCCCCTGCTGCAGCTAAAAGCACAGGAGCAAACCTACAAAGCAAAGAATCAATTGTGCACCCATTGCCAGCACTGATGGGATTCCTGGCTGTGCAGGCGCCGGGGTCAGATTTTGATAGTGTCCTCCCTGTCGGGCTTTGTGGCGCTGCCGGGGCAGTCAGCATACAGCGCCACCAAATTTGCACTGCGGGGCTTTGCCGACGCGCTGCAGTTTGAGGTGCGCCTGAATTTGTGAACTGGACTGCTTCTGCAAGATGATCATCTTTGGTACCGCTACTTACAACGCGCTGGCAGCAAGGCTAACATGCATGCAGTGGATCACAAACACAACGAGGCATGAATGCATGCTGGCCCGTAGATCTTGGAGGAATGAACAGTTGTGGTTGCACTGCAGCTGGCGAATTCAGGAGTGTCGCTGAGCATTGCCTTTCCGGGCATGACGCAGAGCAGCATGCTGGATGCCATGAACGCGCGCACCAGAGCCCTCATTGACGAGCTGCCCTCCGTCAATGTCTACCCTGCCCGCCAGGTCTGCTTTGTCCATCCTTCCACCTTCTGCACACATCATAAAATTACAGTATATTAGTAAGCTTGCTAGCCCTTCCTCTCATCTCTGGCGCTCGCTCTGCCTTGATGTCTGCATCCCTCTGCTCTAAATGAGCACTAGCATTGCCGTGTATCAGAACAGAGGCAACGTATGTTACTGTGGGCAAATTGCTTTTGATCACTTGCGCTGCCTAAACAGATGCGTATGGTGCGTGTAGGTGGCTGAGCTGATGTTGCGAGGCATGGACGAGGGCCGTTACATGGTGCAATTCCCTGACATGGTGGCCAAGTGCATCCCAGCTGTGCTGGCAGGCACCTCCGCACCCTGCCTGCCCCTGTGGATCACAGTCCTCATAGCGCCCATTGCGGTATGCCCACTAAATTTACTCTGTGGTTTAGCACTGGGCGCAAATTGGTGAATATTTAGCAATTTGCTCCAGAGATAATCTTGTTTTGGAGGAGATGCTGCATAGCACAGAGTATTATTGACACTGTCTTGTGTCATCTTGCGCAGGTACTGGTCATGCAAATGTACAGATGGATTATTCAGAGAGCTTTTCGGAAAATCAAGCAGCAGGATTTCAGCGGAGCATCACAAATACAGAAGAAGATATCGTGACCAACATTGGAAGCGTCAATGAAGCTGGAGTTGATTACAATCTGAAGCCAATCTGCGTACCTCGTTCTCTAATCTGAATCCGACCTCTGGCATATATTTGGAGAGGAATCTGATATACAAATGGTTTGAAACTCTTTTGGACACTGTCTTTTTAAGCTCATGTATATATTGTCATCAATTGAATCGTTGCAACCATGCGCCATCCAGTGGCTGACAAACACAGTGCATCTATCACTGCTCGTGGGCTCGAGCATTGGAAAATTTAGCAAAGCGCGTGCACACGTACATTCTGCAGTCTAGGTTCCAGATGACTGCTAGGCGCTGCCTCCATCACATGAGGTAACATACAAACTTTGCATTGCAAAGCAGGGACAAAGTGGCGTGGTCTGATAAAATCAGCACCAAGCGCATGCATGTCAGAGCAGCCTGTTGACCTGTGCCTCCACTTGCTCCACAGAAGCCCTCAGCCGCTTCACCCTCTCAGCCAGCAAATCTGTGCCCCTCAACTCCTTGCCGAGCGCTATGCATTGCTGCGCCAGCTGCTTTGCTACGGCCACCGCTTCCTCTGTCGCTTCCTGGAGAGCACAGGTGCAAATCGTAACAAGAACTGCCAAGTGGCATGTTTGCCGAAAGGAGCAGGGGCTCGAAAGAAGTCAGTATGGCAGGAGTGTTGCCGCACATGTACTTCTTGCTGAGAATTGAAGTGTTTAGCTAAGGTGATCCTGCAGCACCTGTAAGACCTCCACCGCTGAGTCATAGAGCCGAGTGTGGGTCAGGGTCAGCTGTGTTGCCTCATGAACTGAATCGCTTAGTGACGTGGTCAATCTCTCGACATCGCCTCTCAAGGTTGTGAATTCTTGACCAAGATCGTGCAAAAGGGCTGCAGCTGAAACGAGATCGGGAGACTTCTGCATGCCCCATGTCCAAGTAGTCATTTATAAATTCACATGTCAGCAACGAAGACGGACGCCTGTAGGATATGCTGATAATCTGAGTGCATAGAATGGAGATCTCACTTGATCCTTAGCCGGTGCTTCCTCAGATGCCGCACTGGATTCTTGGTCATACGCTAGGGCTGGCGTGCTTAGAGGCAGATCACTGGTCATATGTAGAATTTTGCTAGGCTGATATTTTACTTATACATATCGAGATTTGAAGTCAGCATCTATCTAAGTTTGAGATTCCATTATAATCCAATCGGTAGATTCCAAAGAGGGGTTTTGGTCATCGAGAAATCGATGGTGGGTGCATGCAGTTCACTCTCTTCATATTGACGTGATGTATCAGCTTCGTGATGCAAAAAAACACCTAGAAAATCGACATTTGCATTGAAGCAAGGAAATCACGTAACCATCACGTGGCCCTCACGGGGCCCTCTTGGGCCAAAGAGGGCTCTTCGACTGCTTTGCAGGTACAAACAGGAAAAATATTTCATTCTGTGTGAATTCTATATCTTAGAGCTGAGGTCGTCACATTTAGGACCTCTGATCATGCTTCTTTGCTGCTAGAGAAGAGCGCGACTGTGAATGCTTATGTCGCGAACAGTCACTAAGAGCCATTTACTTATCAGCTCATTGATCATCTAATCCAACAGTATTCTTCATCAGTTGCTCATGCGGGACGATTCTGCAAACGTGGTGTGTCTTCTCGTCACCACTTTGCGACCGTCTAGGCTCGATGCCCAATTTCGCAAGACTAGCAAGTGTTGTCAGACAAATGAATTGTTTGTGATTGCAGCTGGATGCAAATCCGTTGGGCAAACCACAACAACAGAAGGCCGTCAAAAGTTCTCTGAAAGGGTCAAAGTCGCAGCTGTCGCTTGAGGAAGTGGCCAGGGCCGCGAGAAAAAATGCCAACCGACGTAATATTCGCGCAAAGGCCAAAGTGACACTGGAGGACTTGCTCTTGAAGTGGGAGCAAGCTCGAAAGGCATGCATTCTCCGTTTCTGAAGAAAACCCTGGCACACATAGATTTCGCTCGGCCCTGGCACCCTCGCCTCTTGGATGTCTGATCCTGTGGCCACTGGCAATCAACCCAGCAATGTCATCAACATGCAGGGGGAGAGCGCGTCTCTGGGGGATCTCACCACGTGCAGCAGCAGCGACAGCACTGGAGCAGAGCCCCAAGCAATTGTGCTTGCATGCAGCGACTGTGATGTGCCGCTACCTGAGGCCTTTGGAAGTGCTGCCAATGACATCACGTTGCTCAGGTCTGCCTCTGCCCAGATCTCTTTGAGCATGGCATGCCTGCTTTGCCAATGGCATGCATTGGTAGGCGTTGCAGCCAGATCTGCACAGCAGCAAGGGCCTTTCATATAGGCTATCAAGCAAATCCTTTCCCCAGCAGTGTCCACAATACCAAACATCTATTGAGGAGGAGATTGTTACATTACAGGGGGCAGGGAAACATCGCCACGCCCGGCATTGCAGCGCAGATCGCTCAGACCATGGAGGACACGGGGGCGCGGCTGGTCATCGTGCTGGGCCACACAGAGTGCGCGGCAGTCGACAGAGCCATTGACCGGTGGCTGGACAGGACAGCCTCAGTCTGGCCCTGGCTATCCCCAACTGCCTCTTTGCACTACCCGCCGAGCTGGCAGCCTGTGCAGAGCCTGGGGCCCCCCAAACCCCCCGCTGAAATGGTGGACAGAGGCGCCAAGGCCGATGCCACGCGCAGCGACAGGATAGACAGGAGCGGCATCAAGGCACGCCTGAATCTCCTCACTTGCTGGATATCAATCTGCAGGCTCAATCCTGATGCATTTGCAGATACAAAGTAATTAGATTGTCCTTGGCAGCGAGTGCCGTTGGTAACAGCACAAAAGCCCGTGAAACAATATTTACTGCTCTGTGAGTGTGGTGTCTGTTTGGTAACAATTGCTCCATGTTTGCGCAGGAGGGCAGCCTGTTGAAGAGTGTTCTGACATGCTACTGTGGCGCGGGGATGGAAGAGGATGAGAGCAACCACCCCAGCAACCGCGGCAGCGGCTCTCTCGACGGCTCCGTGAGGGGCGGCGCCCGCACAGCCGCCGGAGGCAATGCGCCCACGTCCTCCTTCCTCAACATGTCCGACCGCACCGTCGTCCACTCGCTAGGAGACACAGTACGCCTTTTGCACCATACATTTGCCGATCCTTGGTGGCACAATGCTCTTGGCTCAGGCTGGTCTTGGGTCTTGGTACAACATACATAAGGCCAATAGTTGATTTGGAAATTACGTTCAATACTGTACTTGTAGTTCAAGATAAGCCCAACAGTGTTCTTGTATGGGCCTATGTCCAAAGTGCAGCAGACCGCTCTGCGAAGGCAGCCCTGCACACCAAAGCCAGACTGCAACCACCAGGGTTGCTTGCTCAAAGCGCTGTCAAACTGGCTCAAAGTGCTGGCATACTTGAAACAGTGAAAGTGGAGGCTGAAGTGAGGTGTTTTGCCGATCACAGCTGGAGGTGGCGGTGGACGAGGTGGCGCTGCAGCGGCTGAAGGCGGCGGAGGAGCAGGGCCGCGACAGGGACCACCCAAAGGACATCCCCCCGGACCCCCACCGAATCCCCATCGAGGCCCCCCGCGCCAGGCGCTCCATCTCCGTCAGCGACGGCAGCCACAGTGCGCCCTCTCACATCTCATGCAGCCTTTCGCCACTGGGACGTACTCAAAGGGTCCAGCAGATCAAATATTCGGCAACATCCTGATTATCGAATATGAAAATGGAAGTATGTATATGACACAGTGGGTGACTACTATGTATTCATCCCGTCATTTCTCAACTGCACACTAAGCAAGGGCCAATTTTTTGATGGTGACCAAGGGCATTGTGTATCTGCAATTGTATGGCAGGGCAGGGCAGAATCCGATTGCAACAGGGTGACAGGGCTGTCTTCACCAGGTCAAGATTTCTGTATGTATGCGCCAGGTGTGACGGGTCACACCAAGCGGCGCAGTGTGATTGTGAGGAACGCCGCCACGGCGAGCGACGTGGCGGCTGCAAACGCCAAGCTGGCTGCGGAGGCGCTGCTGCGTGGCCTGAGCAAGAAATTAGACGCAGAGGCTCTGCGCGAAGTGGAAGTTGTGGCTATGAGCTGTGACGTGGACAGCCGCGGCCTCACTCTGCTGCGCAAGGGCTGGTACCACCACTGCACCTACTTCTTCGAGTGAGGCATGTTGCGTCTCTTGGGCGGCATGCAGGAATGGCATGCCTCTAGGACACTGAAATTCAGCAAGCAAGCATTACTTCATTGCACATGGCATTAAGCCGAGGTGTCCAATGAGGGCGGGTGGACTTTTACCCCAGCAAAGTGTATCTCCTTGGGTCCGCATGGCATTGAAGCTCTCAAGGTGCTCAGCGTCATGACAATCGGAATGCTCACTTGGCATTTATTATACTTTGCATCACTGCAAGGAATAATAAATGTACTGGTAGTGTTGGCAGTGTCCTTCACAGTGCATGCATGGTGTGCTGTTGGGTTATATTCTTTGAATACCATATCTTGCTAATTGGTTCTGTGTGGATGTCTGGTCTTCAAATATGTTCCGCTGTCTGCATGCTCACTTTGAGGATTCTGAAAGTGGATCCTTAAGAAGTCACATGGCTCACCGTATCACTGTTCTTGCCACTTTCTCATGACTTCGGGTCTCAGAAGTGCTCAGTGCTCGAGCTCGGTAATGGTGCACAGCTGAAAGTGTTGACATCATAATTGACACACAGAATCCTTTATGCCAGAATGTATGGGCACGCAGGACATTCTTTGACATATTTGAGACTGCTTTGTAGGCATGCAGGCCTGCGTGGGTGAGCAGGCATATTGTAACCCTGGTCCTGATGTTGCTTGATGACAATCATCCTCAAACACATGTCCAAGTTGAGTTGCTGTGATGGTGCCTTCATAAAAGTAAGAGAAGATTGTGCACAGCAGCTTGAGATCAATCTCAACCCAATTGCAATTGCAATATTCTGCCCGAAGTTACAGAGTCAGCTTCAACTTGACATGCTCACTCTACTCTGTAACTGCTCGGTCTTCACGTTGAGTGCCGAACGGACTTTGAATTCTTTGGGGAATGAATCTTATGCCTTGCCCCTGCTTGCCTTGACAAAACTCATCTTCACATCAACAGACCTGCAACAGCTGTCTCTCCTTTATATCATCAAACGTACTCTCAGAGAAGTGCGCACTCAATGTACAAGCCGCATCCATGCTGTCTACTGCACAATGTACACTGGCTGCATCGATCCCTCCACACTGAGCCGCAGCTGCACCCCCGATGCCACACAGTCAGACCCATATTCTACCATTCACGAAGCTTCTGTGACACAAGTCAGGAAGGCATTAAGTTTTGATTGGACATTAAAAGACAGCAAGAGTTGTGGTCACCTCGTGCAGGCGGCCCAGATGCCGCAGCACTGTCAGCAGCGACTTGCCGGTCTTGTCTGGCCGCAGAATGTTTGCGCTCTTCGTGTCCTGCTCCATGAACCAGTGGTGGCCCTTGACTCCTTCCTTGCCCTGCAGCGTCACCTCAACATCACCAGAGGGATACGTGCCATAAGGCTTGCGATGATAGGTGCTACTGTTGAGATGCTGTGTCCACCTCAGAGGAAATGAGAATACCGCAACATTGACCATGAGCATCTGTGCGCGCTTGCGATCGTGCGTCGCCATCTTGCCCCTTGCTCTGGCTGTGGCCAGCATGTGCGCCACGCCCTCTGCCATTGTGGCTGCATCATCCACCGCTGCATTCACCTGGACCCCGCAGAAATGTGTGAGCACTGTGAGGCACATTAAGCTGCACCAAGGGCCTGTGCAGCATATTGAGTTTGCAGTGTCATCCCCAAGAAATTATCAAGTGCAGCACCTTCTCGAGGCTGAGCCGCGCTGTCATGTATGCAGAAAGCGATGACAGCTCGTCATTCATGACATACCTGCGACAACAACTCAGACCATCATGATATTGTGGTGGTAGCCATCCCCACACTAATGCTTCAAAATTTTCATGGGTTACAGGTGCACTTCCGTCCTGCCCTTGTGAAGCATCTCTGGGTTGTTATTATGGGTGAAGTGCACCTCCTTGGAGCAGTTGCCCGCTTCTTCTTGTTCCCCATGTTGTCTGCACTGCTTGGCCTGGCTGGCAGGTTGCTGGGCACGTTTTCATTGCCAGCGGAGGCCTTGTCTGCTTCGTCTGCACAGCTGGCTCCATCAGCTGGACATGAGTTTGTGGGGACCTGGACAGTGGTACTGCCGGGCAAGAACGCTGGCAGGCGCTGTGCCATGAATTGGAGCTGCCCATGCTGCGCAGAACAGGCCTCCACCACAGCTTCCACCTGAGCAGTCTCGGCATTGAGGCCATACAGATTGGCACTTGCATTTTGAAATGGGAACTTTTCAGAACAGAAGGATGGGAGAGGAAAGGGAAGGGATGAAGAGGTAAACATGGCAGCCCTTACCTTGGGGAGTGCAGCCCGCTCCTGTGCACAATAAATCTGGATGCTTCGAAGACTGTCCTCCAGTCCCCGAACCTTGTCCTAGAGTACCAGGACTGTTCAGCTTTCTTGTAGGCTGCGCTGAGGTGACACGAGAGAAGGGCTCACATGCACCGTGTCGTAAGCATTGTGTAAATGAACGCCTACCTCTAGATTTGATAGCTCGTCTGTGAACAGGTCCACGGAAGATCCTGCAAGTCGCTGCATATCAGTGAAGTGTGCTGGCAGCACAGGACAACTGTTGTGTGGGAGCGTGTGAAGTGATATTGTGAAAGGGGATGCAGTACCTTCCAAACGCAGGAGTGTCAAGGCCTTCAATTCGGCCATCTTCGCAGAGAATGCATCCACCACTTGATCAAAAGACGTTGCAATCATTCTGGAACACTGCAATATCAGGGCCTTGGAGACATTATCATGACGAGTATCTTCTGCCTCAAGTATTGTACACAACAAAAATGCTTTGCTGACTTTGTATAGGATCTCTCTACTGTACATTCGGCACAGTGAATCCGGGCTGTTCAGTCAGATTTCAAACTCTTGGAGTCCACGCGTGGCAGGTGACGTCAGTCACTCCTCAAGTCTCCTGTGCTTCTCAACCTTGTCCAAATAAAATGTACAGTACCGCTATTGCATAAAGTTTGTTTGCAATATATGATCCAATAAGCTTGGCCCTTGCAGCTCATGCACTTGATGACATGAGATGTTCACCCCTGCCTGTGTCTGCGGACTCCCTGGTCGAGAATGGTGAAGATCTGCTGCTCTTGTGGGAAAGAAAAAGCGGCTTTGAAGCGGCCTAAGACATCGGAGCAGGTTAACTCCTCATTCCTTGATCCTACAGCCGTCTGCGTGAAGGCTAGTACTGCTGAAGTATCAGTTGATCGTTGAAGTCTTGCCTTTACCGAAGGCAGCGTCCATATAATGCCAATGTATCTAAATGTGCGCTGATTACTCGCAGCTGTGCAAGACTTGCTTCTATGCAGCCCTGGAAGATGAGGTTCACCAGACCATCATAAAGCACAAGCTCTTTTCTCCTGGGGAGCGCGTTGCGGTGGCAGCATCAGGTGGATAGCACATCTCTCCTGAGTCCTTACAGCAATGCTAATGCTCTCCTGGCCCACACCTTGCCAGCCCCCTGACCAGCTGTCTTGAATCTGAGCAGGCGGCAAGGACTCAACCGTGCTGGCCCACATCCTCACCACGCTGAACGAGCGATACAACTATGGCCTGGACCTGTTCCTACTCTCAATTGACGAAGGCATCACCGGCTATCGGGACGACTCCCTGGAGACAGTGAAGCGCAACGAGCAGCAGTATGGCATCCCGCTCAAGATCCTGAGCTACAAGGAGCTATATGGGTGGACCATGGACGAAATTGTGCGCGCCATTGGCCACAAGAACAACTGCACCTTCTGCGGTGTTTTCCGCCGCCAGGCTCTGGACAGGGGGGCCGCCCTCATGAAGGCAGACAAAATGGCCACAGGTGCGCACTTTCTGCTGTGCGGCCAAAGACCTGTGCTGAATTGTTGCATGATTGAGCCTTACTTGACATGCGCACAGCGCTGTGAGTGATCTTGGGTGAGCCTGGAGACCATGTGACAAGGTAGGTTTGAAGAATGTGCTGGCCTGCAGGTCACAATGCGGATGACATTGCGGAGACGGTGTTGCTGAACATACTGAGGGGGGATGTGCCGCGGCTGGGGCGCTGCGCGAACATCATAACCGGCGAGGACTCGGCGCAGCCGCGCGTGAAGCCCTTCAAGTACACCTACGAGAAGGAGATTGTGATGTATGCCTTCTTCAAGAAGCTGGACTACTTCTCCACCGAGTGCATTTATGCTCCCTTCGCCGCCCGGGGTGCTGCTCGCGAGTTTGTCAAGGACCTGGAGGTAGGCATGGGTGGCCACTCCTTCCCTGCTCACGCAACTACATGGCTTTTCTTTCTGGCACTTGGGATGCAGTGGCACTGACCTTGCTGAAGACACTGCAGGTCCTATCTTGTGTCAACCCTTCGTGTTGAGAATCAAAAGTATTCCTGACAGGCTGCCGGGCTACTTTTTCTGGTGCCTTGGTTGGAATTGAGGTGGTGTCAATGGATTTGCTGTGAAAGCAAAGTCTGATATTGTGTTTGAACATGCAGTTGGTGCGGCCGCGAGCGATCTGCGATCTCATCAGGTCAGCCGAGGAGTTCCGGCTGGATGCTAAAGAGGGGCAGAGCCATCCTGTTGCTGGCAAATGCCAGCGCTGTGGGTACATCAGCAGCCAGGATGTGTGCAAGGCCTGTGTGCTGCTGGAGGGCCTCAATAAGGGCCTGCCCAACCTGGGTGTCAGCCGCACTCGTGGCTCCAAAGGGGGCAAGGCTGGCCTTCCTGCATCTGTTGATGCTTCAGCCTGAGTGTCACTATTTTGCTCTACTCCTGGTACTGTGCAAAAAGGTGCTACCGTGAAGCAGGAACTATGCGTGGAGCTCGGGCAGAAAAGAGAGTGCATTGAACTGCAGAGAACATAGCAACAGAATTCCTGGAACAAGTATAAGTTTCGGAACTTCAAATTTTGCGCTGTACTATCAGGGCTCTTCAGTTAGCAAAAATTTTGTTTGCGTGGTCTGGTCAAGCATATTTGTTTCAAACCAGTTGATGCCATTCTCATTTGTGTCATACTTCCAGCAATACATTTTATAGACTAAGCGTTCCCTGCTCGCCGTGGGTAAAAGACTCGTCAAAAATAAACACAGGGATACGGAGACTTGCATGATATATGCAAGATATGTTGACCCTCTTGACATATCTAGGCATGCAGCACACCGCACTTCTGCCATGTGATGATCTGCCAGGTAAATGGCCTCCCTATTATGATTGCTGCATCATGCATATGCTGCTCATCGGAAGTAGGCCTTCACCGGTGGCAACTATATAGTACACGAACTGTTCCACTGCTTCTCGGCACAAAAGCTGATTTTCTACTCTGTAAGTGTCCGTGCACTGATTGTATCTGCCGTGTTCCCGCTCGCCACCCCAAGGGGCCCTGGATCAATTGCCAGGAGATCAGCCAGTAGCCTCTCGCCCTCACCAGCCTCTCTCCCTGCTCTAATCTTCCAGCTGTGATCTGCATCTTCAATCAAGCTGTTCTCCTTGCTTCCTGCCAGACTCTCTCTTTCTGGCATCTTATTGACTGCATGAGCTTGCTTGGCATCCATGCTGCTTTGACACGTCTGCTGGGACTTATGAGGTGCTACCAACATTGGATTGGTGTCTCGGAGCCCCTGAATCTGTGGGTTGTCAAGGAAGCTATTGGGAACCCCAGCACGACTCTCTCCTCCCTCATATTTTCTGCACAGTGCGATCAGCTGCAGAATGCGATTGCCGACCGCCAGCCTCTCACTCAATTTCGCCTCTGTCAGGGCACTGCATACACACGGCAGTGCTTGGTGTGTTGTCCCTGAACATTTCCACTTGCTTGCCACAGAGACGGTCGGACCACAGTGGTTGCAAACAATGCAGCAGTCTGACAGCCTTACCTCTGCTTGCACAGCAATAGCAAACGGCCCCTCTGCTCCGCACGGAAGCTGCGCAAAGAAGCTCTCAGCACGCTGTGATGCCTCTGAAGCCCTGCATCCAGACCAAAACCTGACTGACCTGCTGACACCACATGCTACATCACCCTGCTGTTGTGACGAGCAAGCCTACCCTGTTGTCATGCCACTCATCCCAGACCCAGGTATTTTGAGGCTTGAATTTGAATTGGAGAATGTGATGCAGGATGCTCACTTGCGCGCTCAGCTGCAATGCCGCAATTTCGGGCGCTCCATTCGCGAGCAGTAGCCAAAGCCCTGGAGCGCCAGTGGGACAGTGCATCTGCCAGATCCCTTTGGACCTCTGCCTTGGTTGCAATGGTGGCAGATATCTCCGCGTCGGACTTACTGAGCTCTTTGTATGCCTGTGCTGTGGCGCTCGTGTTCTTCTGATAGGCTGCCTGCGCCTCTTGCAGCAGTTTCCTGATCTCTGACACCTGCATGGCAGGTGCACTCTTTGCATTGATGTTGCCATCACCAGGACACGGTCGTGAATTTCCTTTGCATGTCTGTCCAGTTGAGGCAGTCAGACTGGAGATTTTTCCGAGGGCATGTTGTGCACAAGATCAGGCACCTGCGCTTCTAGTGAAAGCTTGAGGACGTTGTATTCTTCGCTCTCCCCGTTCCGAGTCTCAGCTTTGGCGGTCTCAAATGTCAGCTGCGCATCGGCTTGCACGGTGTCAAAATGCTGCTGCGCTGCCGCTGTCCTGGAGCCCAGCTCAGTCTTGGCTGCTGAGAACGCAGCGCGAATCTCCTGGTTCTGCTTGAAACAGTCAGCCTGTAAGGCCTGCAGGCAACAAGGGACACACCCTTCAGCATGGCCACTCTTGCAATATATTAAAGACTTGAACTTGAAAAATGTGTCAGGCAGATCAGTGTGAGATGAGCTCTCAGGGCCCACCTTGACGTTTGTGTCAAACTGCTGCTGGATGAATGCCATTCGGGCGGCATGCAGCTGCATGAGGGTGTCCATGCAGCGGGCATGCCCCTGGTGTGCGCGCACGTGGTGCTCCTCAGCTTCCTCCAGCTCCTGGTCCAATCCCTGCAATTGCAAGCAGTCTCCGCATCATCCCCAATTCATGATAACCGTGTATGGCACTGTACAAGCATCAGGCAAGCATCAGGGGGAAGCTTCCTGACAGAATAGGTCCTTGCCACATGACAGACCGCTGAAGGGCTAGAGAAAACACAATCTACCCCAAATCATTATGGGCATTCAAACTCCATTGTGTAATTGGGTTATCTGCTGTCTGCACCTGTATCATGGAGTCGCGGCAATCGATGGCGTGCTCATGATTCTCCATCATGACCTTGACCTCGGCCTTGAGCTCTTCCAATTTTGCTGCACGCATCTTTTGCCGCCACTCATTGTGGACCTTTGGGGCGTTCATGCGCACCATTTCCTGCGTCACAGCAGAATTACTTGGAAATTGTGCCCTGACCTAGCAATCACAAGAATGTCCGATCGTCGTGCATTGGTGGTCCATTGTGATATACCACTGGCCCACCTGCTCTCTGAGATGCCTTTCCAGTATCCTTGCACGGGCAGCCTCCTGTCTCAGCTTTGCTGCCTCTTGAGCAGCTAGTGCCTCTTTTTCCAGCCGAGCAGCTTTTTCTTCCGCGGTCTCTACCTTCGCCGCATTCTTCTGTACCACAAACTTATTCATGAAGTGTTCAAGCAAATGTGGGACAGATATCCCCAACAAGTCATGCACCAGCGTGTCTTGGCTCACCTTGGGGGCCATTGCGGTAGATTTCTTTCTAAAACCTTGGAGCGATTCTCTAGTGGTCAAAACATCAACCTCGCACTTTCTCCGGTACACACTAAATGTAGCACTGCAACATAAATTCGGCAGAGCTCCTACATCGCCGATTCTAATTTTGGACGATGGAACCCTGTGTAATCCCCGATCTAAACCCCCGAACGTATATATTCCAGTCCGCGATGTTCCCTCTTTACAACTGCGTGCTGGCGGCTGTTTTGACATCGATCATACCCAGGATCTTGCAGCTTCTGGTTTAGAAGTAGGCCAGACACAAGGTCCCAGCATGGTTCCTGCACCTCGTGGTGTGCGAGATGTGCCTGCAGAGGAGTTCATCAAGGCATATGCAGACCATCTGAAGACAAATGACAAGGTGCGCAGGGGTGGCATGATGGACTTTGCAAATGCGACCGATTACAAATTGCAGTATTGATTAGAATGCATATGACAGCTGAAAGACCGATGGCTGCCATACGGATAGTCCATAAAGCACCAAAGGCAATCAGAGGGTGGAGCAGACTCTTATTGAGAGTTCTCGGTCACTCTGGTTCGCAGTTTTGCCACAAGGGTATGCCTCTATATTCGAAAAGTGAATTTAATCAGCCTCTTCGCTCGATTTGCAGATCCAGCTGCCTGCCTGGGTGGACATCGTGAAGACTGCTCCCTTCAAGGAGCTGGCGCCTTATGACCCAGACTGGTACTACATCAGGGCAGGTGAGAGTCAAGTGGACCAGTCACTCATATAATTTGAGATGCAGCAGGCTGGGAGTCAACGGGCAGCCTGGAGACAAGTCTCAGCAGATTGCTCTATGGATGTATGGTACTAACGCCTAGCATGATACGGCTGTTTGTGAGACTCGATCAGCGGAATGATGTTACCAAAACGGCCTGTGAGTCACAACGTGGCTCAATGATGAGGTCAACGTTAATCAGTCTTCAAAGTTCACTGACCGCTTTCCTGCTTACATAAGCACCTGGTACCCTGCCTACCACGCGTCTGAAGGAGTTGCATGCCCTGATCTCTCCATGTTTGCATGAATGCAGCATCGCTGGCGAGGAAGGTGTACATGAAGCAGAACATCGGAGTGGGCGCGTTCAGCAGGCAATACGGCGGCCGCAACAAGAGGAAAGGAACTGTGCCCGAGCACTTTGCCCGTGCCAGCAGAGGCCTCATCCGCCACATCCTCAAGCAGGTCAGCCCACACAGCATACGGCACTGTATCTGGAATGCTTCTTGTGCACGGCAGCTAAGTCAATGTATCAGCCGCGTAATGCAATAATGCTTGGGGGACGATCTTAGACCTCTGCAGCCTTCAGTGTCTTGCATTCTGTCTGATATCAACTTCATGATGTGTACAAGCTGCAGATGGGTGTCTTGAACTTTCTAGCAATGCTCCAAACCAATTGCCATCCTGGGCGAACAATTCCTACAAGGCTGCAGAGTGTTTGACAGTACATGTGTGCGCTGGTGCAGCTTGGGGACATCGATGTGGTGACGACCAGCGCCGCGACCAAGGGCCGCACCATCACCCCCAACGGACAGAGGGATCTGGACCTCATCGCCGGCCGAATCGAGGCCACAGTTGAGGAGGAGGAGGAGGCCGAGGAGGAGGAGGAGGCCTGAACAGGCCATGCCCCACCTCAGCCTCACTCCTGCAGCAGCCTGTGAGATTTTCTTCCGGCAGCAGTCCTTCCAGAGGCGCTGATACAAAGCATGCAGATGCAATAATGCCACAGAGGAGCCCCAGTGTATGCCTTGGGTCTAGCTTGAGAAAGGCTGTGCAAGCGGATGCTTTGGGCATGCTTGGGATCGTGTAATAAAGTAGTCACACACAAGGTAGGCACGGTGCCTTGGTCTGATGATTGCTGATCAACAGTAGCGACTCTTTACAGCATGCAAGTCTGCTGGGGGTGGCTCCTGTTTGGCACGCTTTGGCAGCACTGTAATCCAGCTGGAAAGAAAGAGACTTGAGAGTGACTATCACAAGCATTCACCATCATAGGAACATCACAGCTTTCTCGGACGAAGCAAATACATCACTATGCAGAATTTTGATCTTCTGTCTCCAATCAAATCCACGTGCAGGATACAGGACACAGTGCACATGTACACCATATTCCACGTGTGCAGAAAATCAGAGAAAATTGTATGCTGATGCCAGCATCAAAGCAGAGCGATTTGCAGCTGCACTAATCTCAGAATGTCTACAGCAAACAAGTATTCATGCATTTCACTGATGTACAGGGGGGTACTAGCTAGTAGCAACTCCAATGTTCTGAAGAAACATCTCATGGGGGCGCGACAGAGAACGGATTGACGCCCAAAGAGCGGTACAGCGCATTGATGGCATTGTAGGCCGGCCCCACCATGACTTCAACCTTGCGGCCCTGCACTGCAGCGAACACCTGCGCGGCCACCTCCTCGGGTGTCTGCACAATGCCTGGCGGCGGCTCCTTCAGCATTTTCTCCATCGCTGCCCGGGCCTGCTCCCCCTTGGGCCCCCGGAAACCCGCCCGCTCCATGAAGTTCGAGTTGATCACCCCTGCAGCAAGTCATGCCATCGGCCCTTATCCGTGCGCCAGGCTGCTTGCAGAATGCGTTGAAGATCGGGCGTTTCGTGCGGGCAGCAGAGCCCAAGGTTCCAAGCTGCTATAACCATTCTGAGTGCTTGGGCGCAACGCTACTTGAAGGTGTGACCTACAGTCATTTGAGTAGAGCCAACTGCCTCGCTGACAATTTTGCTCTGGGCTATTGTAAATCTACTTCCTTGAGCACTGCAAGTCTGCAAAGCTCCAGCATACCTGGGTGCACTTGGGCTACGTGGATGCCCAGGTCTGCAAACTCAGGGCGGATGGCGTCTGTGAAGCCGGCAAGAGCGAATTTGGATGCTGTGTAGGCGGCCATGTTGCGAAGGGGGATTCGCCCCCCAAACGAGTTGACATTCACCAGCACTGGCTTCCCTTTTTCCGCTGCTGCCATGAGTGCTGGCTGGAACCCTGCCAGGAGCATACACTCAAAATCAGATGATTGGATCTCGGCACAACCGGCCCCGCACGCTATTCTTTTCGTTGATGGTGGCGATGGTACAGCCATACATCTCGCCACTGCTCTTTCATGGCAATTGTGGAGTCTTTCTTCAGCGGGGACCCAGGGACCTACCCTTTGTCATGGTCACCGCTCCGATGAAGTTTACATTCATCTGGTCAACATAGTCTGAAATGGAAGTGCTCTCCAATGTCCCACTTAGACACACCCCTGCCAACCAGCATGTTGCAATGACAGAGCGTCTCGCATGTGCACATTTAAGCCTCAATTAAAATGCCAAATAACAAGCTGCTGAAGAGTATGAGAGTCTCACCTGCACAATTGATGAGAACGCTCACGCACTCATATCTCGCGGTAACATCATCTACCAATCTTGCAACCGATTGCTCATCAGTGATGTCAGTGGGAACTGCTGAGCAGACTCTGCCTCCCGTGACAGCCCCTGCGAGCACTGCCTCGGCTGCTTTCAACTTCTCTGGGTTGCGAGCTGCAATCACCACGTTGTAGCCATTCTTTGCAAAGAGGAGCGCTGTGGCTCGGCCAACCCCCTGCATGGCAAGTACTCTCCAGTGAGTTGGATCATATTTGGGTATCTAGCACCAACAGGCGCCTCACAGATGCACAAGAAGTCAGCAAGCTTTGAGTTTGTTGATTGGGATTTGATGTTGACCTGGCTGCCTCCGGTGATGACCACTGTGTCACCAGTGATTTTTGGCTGGGCAGGCAGGGCACCACTTGTGCTTTCAATCCTCTCCGCAAGGCTCTCCTGCTGGATTTCTGGACTCACCACAGACGCCTGTGCCAGAAAGTAAGGCACACATGACTGGTAGAACTGTTTACAGAAGTGATCTGCTATGCAGGAATTCAGTAGCAAGATGTCTTGTGCACCTGCGCAAGAAATTGCCGTTTTTGTAGAACATGAAGCTGCTTGTATGATCTAATCTCGTGAAATACCGAGCACCGTCTGGACCTGAAAGTAGCTCTTTGATGTACCAGGCAGTGCTGGTCTGATGTGGTCGTACTTTTGAGTGCCATGGTGCCCTTGAAGGCTGAGGCACCTAATCAATATCTTATCGTGCCTAGAATGAATGCATTAGAGCTGCTGAGGAGGTCGTTACAAGCCTGTCATGTCTAGCCCACTTACTGACGCACGTGGATGCACCTATGCGGACGAGTTCACCACTTGCGATGACAAACAATGGCCAGCTGCGGCAACGGGACTCCAATGCAGCGCTGCTCGGTGGAGTTAACCCTTCGTATCACCTGTGAGGATAGCGCATCTTTAAATGGATTTAGCTCGCGTGAGCTTGGAAGACTTTCTGAAATGATCTGAGATTGAGCCGCAGAACGATCTGGTCTTGTCTCGTCCTGCATCATCCCTCGCGATCAAGGAGATCAATTTCTTGAATTGATTGACTTGATCAAGAGGGTATGATGCTGTACTTCATTGGTTTGGGATTGGCTGACGAGAGGGACATCACTGTCAGGTGAGCCAGCAAGCCCGGACTGGCCCATGCACTGAGCACATCTCTCTGTTTTCGCAATACATAGTATAATCTGCATGTGTGCAGGGGCCTCGAGGCGGTCAGAGGGTGTAGTCGCATCTACTTGGAGGCTTACACCTCAATTCTCCTAGTACAGAAAGAGAATTTGGTGGGTGTTTTCTAATGCCAGTAGCTGAAGACAACTTGATTGCACCACCGTGACACCAGTAGTATCATGCAAACACGCTAAGGGGTTGCATTCATTCTCTTCAGGAGAAGTACTATGGCAAGGAAGTCATTGTTGCAGACCGCGAAATGGTTGAAAGCCAGGTGGATGCGATCCTCTCTGGCGCTGACAAGGAAGACGTAGCCTTCCTAGTCGTTGGCGATCCCTTTGGGTGAGGAGTCTGCGCCTGGTGCACCTGCATTCTAAACCACTGCCCTCTCCATAGCTAGATGACACTCATGAGATTTGATGGGTCGTTGCAGGGCAACAACGCACACAGACCTTCAGCTGAGGGCGAAAGCGCTGGGAATCCCTGTGAGTGTCATTCATAATGCCTCCATTATGAATGCTGTCGGTGCCTGCGGTCTGCAGCTGTACCGCTATGGAGAGGTGGGTTCATCAAAGCTGCTTCTGCAGCTGCCTAGCTTGCGCACTTTGGGATGACATCTGCTTTGACTATGCAACCTCTTATGCCATAGGGACCGCTTTTAAATCACACTGTTTGTGTTGTGCAGGCTGTGTCCGTAGTATTTTTCACCGAAAGCTGGCGGCCGGACAGCTTCTATCCCAGGATAGCTGCAAACAGGCAGCGCGGCCTCCACACGCTGTGCTTGCTGGACATCAAGGTCAAGGAGCCATCCCTGGAGTCCTTGGCGCGCGGCCGCAAGGTACTCCTGCCTTGTTATCTCCCAACCTCAGGCCACATCTAGCTTGCCTGTCAACCAAATTCGCCCTTATAAATGTCAGTCCACATCCAGCAAAACTTTGATCAGCCCAGGACATCTTGTGCTGTGGCACCTTGTAGCAGGGTGCGACATTTGTGAATGCATATGAAGTGCAAGGCTGCCCCCTACATACTTGGTGCTTGCACTGCCTGGTGTATCTTTGCATTCTGTCTTGGTTTGGAATGGTGAGCAATCTTCTACGCAGGTGTATGAGCCAGCGAGGTACATGACAGTGAACACAGCGATAGAGCAGCTGCTGGAAATTGAGGAGGATCGCAAGGAGGGGGCTTATGGGCCAGACACGCTGTGTGTGGGCGTGGCACGGATAGGCTCGGACACGCAGCAGATTGTGGCTGGAACAATGTCTGAGCTGGCAGGAGTTGACTTTGGACCTCCGCTGCACTCGCTCATCATTGCCGGCGAGACCCATGTGATTGAACAGGAGATACTTGCGCAGTACAGGACACAGCTATTCTGATATGATCAATAGATTCTGAGTGCGTCGGGTGTATGCCTGCCTGTATACGGCAGGATCCAGACCTTGCTATGGCAGAGGGTGAATGATGCATGCCAATGCGGCAGCGCTGGCAGCGCTAATATTACATTCATATGCAGTGTTACTGCAAGCGTACCTTTGCCAAGAAAAGCTGGCAGCAAATGTTATTGTTGTAATTATGCGGTGCTGTTTCAAACCAGGGATATCTCCCTCAATCATTTCGAAAGTCCATCTGGTTGAATCGTTTACTAGATCAATCAACAGATAAGATTGCTCTGCCTTGATATTTACATACCTCTCTAAGTGGCAGCTTCTAATTATCACAATCCTTGACCTAAAGCTGCTCGCTCGGATTTTGTTTTCTGCCTGCACAAACCTTTGACCCCTTCCAGACAATTTACCAGCTGGCCGTGACCAAGGATGCACATTAACTCACTTTTGAACTCTGCCCATTCTGCTGGATCCTCTTTCAACCCACTGTCAATCAGACAGACGAATCAGTTCTGTCGTCCGACAAAGACTAGATGAGATGCGAGGCGGCGCCTCTTTGCTGACTCGGAAGGGCCACTTGGGATGTGGCGGCGCTCTGCAAGCTCGAAGCCCTTGCAAATTGCCCATTCAGCCACGGTCTGCACCAAGTGAACAAGTCATGGATCCATTTCCGAAAAAATATCAATTGGCACATTGTCAGGAGTGCTCTGGGACATCGCTCCCAACAACATCAAAACCCAGTGCAAACGCATTGCCTGTTATGGTGGCAGCACGGTGCCTTTAAAGATCCAATCATTAATTAAATTGCTGGTCCAATGTCCTCGGTGGCTGCCTACCTTGGTCACTTTCTCCGCTGCGGCAGCATGCTCTGCCATCCTCCGAACATCATGGTCCGCACCCTAAGACATGTATTTGATCATTTTAATGGATAGGAAAGCCTGGCAATGGGTGTCAAAATTACAACATATGCTAAGACCTGTTTGTGCATCACAACTTGCAAGTCAGGGTGCAGCACTGCTGCATGTCCAACATGTGTTGCTGGACAGTCACAAATAGACAAGGAGGGGGGCTAACCTCCGGAATTTGATAGTAGTTATACATCATCTCACGGAATCGGTACAGGTCGATTGTCAACCGCTTGCCATTCAGTTCTGGTCGATCGGCATCAGATGTACCTTCAAAGAGGAAGCGCCCTTGAATGGACAGGGTGAAATCTTGCAGACCTGCCGACGGCAGAAATGTCTTCTCAATCAGTATGATCACCCATTGGCTTGAAACAAGCCGAACAGGCACGTAACAAGCTACTCTTGGACTCACCCGCTGCATTGCAGGCCGTTCCTGCCCCAAAGCTGAGGGGCTCATGCACAATAATCTGATCTCTTGTCTTTTCAATGGCAAGGAGGTACAACCTTGGCTCCCGCCACATCCCAACACTCCCTAGTATCTCCACCTTTATGCCAATTGCCACCTAATATAGCACCATTTGCTCAAGAACCGCTCCTAGAATGTCTTTTTGGAATGCCACACATGATCACCCTTCACTGTGAGAATATGCGTGATATTACCCTCACGGTCGGATTGCCGATCCAGGCGCCCATCTCGTCGATCAGTTCAGCTATGTTCTCATTGTGAACAGCTCCTTCAAATATTAATGACCCTGTTTGCAACACAAGGGCACATCTGGATGAGACACGGCAATCTTTGCGTGATTGGATCTAGAAATCTAAAGGGCTCAGCACCTGCGTTATTGGTGTTCTCAACCTTGGGCAGTAGCTCTCTGTGCAGAAATCCAGCGTCCCCTCCTTTGCTGATGAGAATACTGCCTAGTTTCAGCGTAGTTCGCGCATCATGCACCATCTCAATCTGCTCCGCGAAGTATTCTCCTGAACCCATGCAACCCATTGAAGACAACATAATCTGCAAGGGACAAGAGAGGTGTGAATCAGAAGCTTCTTCAATTCAAGAGGGATCAAAGTGGCACCTAGTTTCCGTGCAAGCTCTAAGACAACCCTCTTGGAGAAGGTTCCATGCAGCAGAGCATGCGGCAAACTTGGGTCCGTGTAGAGCACCACAGTGCATACATCGGGTCTCTCGGCGTTGTACACAACCACCACATCTCTTGGGTGGCTGGCCCTCTCGTCAAAACGCTCCACAATGCCCTTTGGGACGTCGCTGCAAGAATCTTGACTGTTCCTTGACTGTTCAGAGGCATTTGGCCAGTGAAGTCACGCACAGAAAGAAAGCATGCTTACACTGCCAGAATTTCTAATTTCCCTGTATCGACGTTCTCCTTTGCTTGCTTGTACAAAAGGAGAAGTTCATCCACTGCAGTGGCATGAAAGCAAGCAAACAAGTCAGACATAAATTGCTTCACCAACACCAACCACGCAACCAAGACCTCTTTATGTTCGCCAGGATGAATAGTTTCCTGTTACCTTCAATTTTCCCTTCGACTATTGGGAGATGTCTATTCTTGAAGGAGGTTTCGATGTTGTCCAAGAAGGGGCTCTGCAGCAGCAAAGGCGTGAGCTTCAAAGTGTCTCGAGAAGCTCAGATGAACGTGGACTAGACCAGTACTGTGAAGTTCCTGGACGTTTACATACCTCAGTAGTGCGTCCGAGAGCAGCAGGTGCGCTGAAAGGCCCTCCCTCCAAATTACAGTGTTTCCTGGCCAGTTCTGAACTGGTGTTCTGTACCGCGGCCATATTGTTGGCACGCAAGCTGGTCAGAGATCCTATGGCATGAGAATCTTCATTTCGCTTGTATGTAGTATCTCAATGTCAGTTTACCCTATTTTGCTGAAGTTGCTGAGATTGAAGAAGCTGAATAATATTCAAGGATCGTAAGCTGCACACATTGAAAAAGCAGGACGAGAGTCTCTTGTGTTGCGTGTTGAGATACAGTAGAAATTGCATTTCTCTTGGCGAGACATCAACATCAAATTGATCTGACGAGGCAACACATTGGCGCCTGCCAAAGCACTTTGGCATTGTTTGGCTATTGTCCACATGCATGGGATTTTTTTGGGAAATTCGCCAAGGATGGGCTGGACAACACGTGTAAAGATGCTGTGCACACGTGAGGAAACACCCTCAGCAGAGAATCGTGAACATTTTTGCACTGCAGCAAGCAGGATTTGAGCTTCATATAAGGTGACATAGCCAGCGAATAGAAAATTTGGGAAGAGCGAGGGAGCTTAGTGGAAGAACTGGACTCGCAGAGCGGCTCATGCATATGCAGGCGTTGCATGCATGACAACCCCCCCTCAGAGAATCTTCACTTTTAGGCTGGGATTTATCTTGGGCTCAAGTATGCTTCAAGTGGACCTTCAGCATGCTACAATGCATCTCTCAATCAGGGTTGCAATTGGAGAAGTATCAACATCAAGCATCAGAGTAAGCTAGTACTTAACTAGCCTACAGCAGTACCCTGCCAGCGGGTGGGAGCCTCCTGGGGCCTAAGGCTGCTTAAGGCTACATGCAGGGTACCCTGGTCGACGGGAGAGTCTCAAGAAGAATATGCATCGAGCATCTCCGAAAGATGTTGACCTTACTAGAACTGCTGTAACAGAACTGCTGAGACTTTTTCCCTTACTGTTCTGCCAATTCATTGCAGAAATTGTGCCATGTGTCGCAACAGAGATTCATAAGATCGCTACTGAAGAGGACTTTGGGCTCTCAGTGCAGCATGTCTTTGTCAAACGAGCTCTCTCAACACTATTGTCAACGGAGCAGACAGTGAACGTCTGAGAGCGACACGCCATGATATTGCGTCACAAAGTGACCAAAACGCGCCACCAACCAGCACACAACAGCAGCGGTGATGACAACTTTTCCAGAGTCTAAATCATTCCATGTGCTGGCATGCACGAACCAGGTTGAGAAGCTGACAATTCCGACAAAGCCTCATTCAAGCAGCAAACTCAACGGGGGACAGCTCCTTGGCCGCTGGGAAGTAGTCCTGGATGGGCACCTGCTCCAGGGGGCCCGACTTCATCCCCTCGAGAGCCTGCACACACCAGCAGCGACTATGTCCATCAGCTCAAGCCATCTCCATGCGAATGTGAAAGTGAGGATTAGATATCGTCCAAAGGCTGAGGACACAAGGTGTCCTTGACCGACTCGTCGATCTTCGTCCACAAAAACATGAACAAGACAAAAAGACTGCAAATTCGAAAGTGTGGCCACACTACAGCAGCAGATTGCAGATCAAGACAAATGCAGGACCGCATGGGCAATTTTCTGAAAAAGGACCAAGTCCAGATCGCACCTGGACGGTGGCGCGGGCGCCGGCAAGGGTGGTGATGATGGGGACCTTGAGGGCGAGGGCGAGGCGGCGCAGGTTCTTGCCGTCACGCACGTCCTCCTCGTTGCCCGTGCTCGTGATGAACATCATGCTGATGTCGCCGTTCTTCATCAGGTCGCCCGCGTTGGGCCGCCCCTCCTGGATCTTCAGCACCTCCGTCGCCTCCACGCCGCCCTCACGCAGCGCCGCCGCAGTTCCGCGCGTCGCCACGATGCCGTAGCCCAGCTCCTATGTAATAGCCAGCACACATGTCCAATCAGCCCTTCAAAAGGCTAGAACAGAGAGCAATCCAGAGAAGCCACCCTTTTGTTGAGTCCAATGGCAAGCATCACTCCTACAAGAGAGGAGAGGTGCAAGGATGTCTTGCAGGAAGGTCTTGCCACCATGACCTGCACCCTGCCTGGGTCCTAATCTCTCAGTTCCTGCTGCGCATTTCTGCAGCCGCTGCTATGTTTGGAAGACCGCAGAGAGGCTCTGCGAAGGGGGATGCAATGGGCAGGCAAACAGTTTAAGGGCGGAAGAAGCCGAGGCAGGCGCGCACCACGAGCTTCTTGGCGATGGGGATCACGTCCTGCTTGTGCTTGTCGATCATGGTAATGAAGATGTTGCCGCTGGCGGGCAGCTTCTGGCCGGCCGCGATGGCCGCCTTGGCGTACGCCTTGGCAAACGTCTTGTCAATGCCCATCACCTCTCCCGTCGACCGCATCTCAGGGCCCAGCAGAGTGTCCGCGCCTGCACCGCCACCATCAGCCTCAGTACAGGCAGTGTTGAATGTTTGGAACTGTTTGAGGGTACCTACTCTAAGGTCTTGTTCCTCTAAAGATCTTCACAGTATGTCGCAGAGAAGATTGTGGTTGTGGCAAACATACTGCAAGACACCTCAACACCTCAACACCCGCAGCGCCATGCCTTGGTCTCCGCCGCAGTGATGGTGCTTGAGCACCTTCGGGATGTGCTGCAGAAAGGCATGCAGCATGGGCATGACTCAAGTTTGGAGCTGTGGCTCACCCTGGAACTTCTCGAAGGGCAGCACGGCCTCCTTGACGGCGACGTGGTTGAGCACGGGCTCCTCGGTGAAGCCGATCTCAGACAGAGTCTGGCCTGACATGAGCAGGCTCGCGTACGCCGCCAGCGGGTGCCCGATCGCCTTGGCGACAAACGGCACCGTCCGCGACGCGCGCGGGTTCGCCTCAATGATGTACACCTGCCGCCAATGCACAAATGCACACCTCAGAACATGAAGCTGATCCAGCCATGGCGCTATGAATTCTTCCCCTTGCTGGCAAGGTCCAGGAATGCACACTGCATCTGAGGCCAAGTTTGGTCTGAGGATGGGTGCAAATGCAGCAGTGGGTTGGAAGTGCACAGAACGTTACCATGACATGAGAAAGCAAAGGGGCTGGAGGAAAGGGGACACCAAATCAAAGTCATCTAGTTGAAGGCTGCGCGGGAGGGAGAAGAGGGGCGTTGGGGGCGCACCTCGTTGTCCTGGATGCAGTACTGGATGTTGATGAGACCGATGACCTTGAGTGCCTTGGCCAGCTTGGTGGTCCAGTCACGGATTGTGTCCAGGCACTCCGCAGGGATTGTCTGTGGCGGAATGCTGCACGCCGAGTCACCTGCACGATGCACACATGCTCTCTCAGCACTGCTGCTCTCTCATCACTTACTTTCTGTGCTTCTACGAGCCCCTCCTTCAACCCTCAAATACACACTTGTGTCTTTGTAGGGATAGGACAAAGAAGAGCGACCTGTAGAGTGTGGTCTGCAACACAGACTTTCACTGGATACTAGGACCCAGGCATGCAAGCAGCGATGCACAAAACATGCAAACGACCGAGCTGAACCAAGCCAAGAGAAAACGCACACATCAAGACCGAGGGAGCGTCTACGAAGGGAGGAAGGGCTGCCTCGCAGGTGTGACAGGGTGCATCAACGACGCAATCTTGCCCTTGCTGCAGGTGTGGTTGCGTTGCAGGGCCCCCCTTGCTGCGCTTGCTGCTCTCTGAACGGTAGCAGGGGATAAAAAGGGTCCGCACCGGAGTGGACGCCGGCCTGCTCGATGTGCTGCATGATGCCGCAGATGACTACGTTGCCGTCCTTGTCGCACAGCGCGTCCACGTCCAGCTCGTCCGCGCGGTCCAGGTACTTGTCCACCAGCACCGGCCGGTCAGGGTCCACCTCCACCGCGTTCTCAATGTACCGCTTCAGGTCCTTGTCCCTGCGCCAGCCCAAAGAATTATTGGCATCTCCACAGATCATAGTAAGGGCCAACAGCTCCCATGGACACCTTTATGGGCAGAGACAACGTTTGGGGCCAACGGGCTTGCAGATTGCCCTGATATTTAGAGGCCGCTAAGACGCCTGCTCGGCTTGCCCTTACACCTCTTTACAATGACATATAACTTGCAAATTGCAAACAAAGACTGCAAGAACGATATGGACTGAAGGGAAGCAAATATTACTAACCAATGAAGATGGTGACAGGGGCTGGAGCGCTGGAAGATGCATGATCAAGACAATGAATTCCAATCCACAACAGAAAAGAGCCGAGGTTGATGCGACAGGGAGGCAGGGAACGCACGTGTAGACGATCTCCATGGCGCGGCCGCCGAGCACGAAGGAGGGGCGGACCATGACGGGGTAGCCCAGCTTCTGCGCGACCGTCAGCGCCTGCTGCTCCGACACCACCATGTCGCCCGGCGGCTGCTTGATGTCGAGGCGCGTCAGGATCTTGTACCACTTGTCGCGGTCCTCCGCCTCGTCTATGCTCTCCGGCGACGTGCCCCAGATGCGCACATTACCCTCGCCTGCACCCGCGCGCATGTTGGTCAGGGTCTACACACTTGTCTACAGCCTGCCGCTCCCGTGCAGTCTTTTAGACACAGGCAATTCTTGATTAGGTTCACACTCTCGCCTGAAAAAGGGTCTTAATCACAGTCCTGTTCGCTGCTGCTGTGCAGCCTTTGAGATTGCGGACTCTCCTGTAACACAGATGCCAGCTGCAAGGAGAGCATAAGCATGCCTGACATGCAAAGGCCCCGTCAAATACTTCAAGGGCACTTCAGATTTTCCTGGCTTTCAAAATAAACTTTCAAGCGAAGTTGGGGGGTCCCCACCTGAGGCGGCGGGGATGGGATTGTTGGTGAGGGCTTCCTGCAGGGGTGCGGCCAGCTTGAGGGGCGTCTGGCCGCCAAACTGGACGATGATGCCGTCCGGGCGCTCGGTCTCGATCACGTTGAGCACGTCCTCCACCGTCAGCGGCTCAAAGTACAGCCGGGAGGATGTGTCGTAGTCCGTGGACACCGTCTCCGGGTTGCTGTTCATCATTATCGTCTCGTACCCCGCCGCCCTGTTGCCACACTGAAATGCTCAGCCTCCTTCACTTCTGCAAACCTTCTCCAAACTTCTCAAAAGTTTATTAAACCTTATCCATGGGTATCCCTCTCTGCTTGGAAGTGGATACTTGAGGCTGAATCCCAACTCTGCCTCTCTAACTGTGAGCGCACTACTAGAACACGTGGAGTATCGACTCTACAGGGCATGTTCTGCAGGGATGCAAGGCAGCTTGATGCACGTGTCACAAGCATATTGAGGGACAAAAGGCAGCAAGATCGCACCTGAGGGAGAAGGAGGCGTGGCAGCAGCAGTAGTCGAACTCGATGCCCTGGCCGATGCGGTTGGGGCCGCCGCCCAGGATGAGGACCTTCTTCGAGGAGGAGGGCGCGGCCTCGGAGTCGCCGTCGTAGGAGGAGTACATGTAGGGCGTCTCCGCCTCAAACTCGGCCGCGCACGTGTCCACGCGCTTGTAGGAGGGCACCACTCCCAGCTCTTTGCGCCGCGAGCGCACCTCACCCGGGCTCGCACCTGCGCACAATACCCAGCAGGACTCAGACGACGACACCAACATGAGCTTTATCTTCACACAGCCTGCTTGACCTGCGCGCAGCCAGGCAGCGCTTGCACTGCGGCACCGGATGCCTTCTCGATAACACAGCCTGTGTCCCTATTGGACCTGCTGTAGAGCTCAGCTGCGGCCTCAGAGCACCGGGGAACAGTGTCCTTTGCACTGCCGCCTGCCTCTCGGTCATCAAGAGGTTGCGCAACCGAGACGGCTGTCAAGTTCTTGGGAGGGGCGCAGTTGAGATGTAGCACAGTGCACATCATAGGGCCAGTAGGTGCAGAGAAAAGCATGGGGGCAGGAGGCAGGGTGATGACTCACCGACGGCGCGGGCGATCTGGGGGTCTGAGAAGCCGCGCTTCTTGGTCTGCAGGAAGTCCTCGGCGGACAGGTCGGCCAGCTTGCGCGTGCGCAACCACTCCTCCGTCTCGTGCAGGCCCTCAAACTGGGACAGGAACCAGGGGTCGATGTTGGTGAGCTCAAACAGCTGCTCCTTTGTGAAGCCGTCCTCGAATGCCTGCGCACCCATGCACCACACATGATCAGAGGCCACCAACCATGCTCCATGCACAAGGTCTGCTACATGTTGACCCCATTTCCCGCACCCTGGGAGAGAAAGCAAACGAAATGGTACGCTAATAGAGAGTGTTGCTTATACAATAGCTTGAACAAGTAGCCTTATTGAAGGAATGCCCTTCATGTATGTTAATCGTGAAACGTTCGGGAACAGGCTGCTCCTTCTGTGTGTTTGGCAGTTGAAGGGGGGCGCAGGTCACCTGCTTGACGATGAGCATGCGGTCTGGGTTGGGCACGCGCAGCCCGTACTCAACCTGCTGCCTCGTCATGCGCTTCCAGTTCTTGGGCAGGCTCCAGCCGTCCAGCCCAGTCTCCAGCGATCGCAGAGCCTGCATATAAAACGAGATTTCAAATTTCAGATTAAAAAGAACACCAGCTTTGGCAGCTGGCATGCAGAGCGGGTCGAGGGCCATGCAGCGCAGTATAAGGCCTGAGGCAGGACAGTGCATAAGGCAGGACAGTCTCCTTTTTGGATTTGATACCAGGTTTTGCACTTGTCATGCAGAGCAGGTTGAGGGCCACACAGAGCATGTTGGGGGCTCAGAGGCAGGGTGTGAATGGGGGAGATTGGCAAAAAGTACCTTCTGGAAAGACTCCTGGAAAGTGCGGCCCATGGCCATGGCCTCTCCCACGCTCTTCATCTGGGTCGTCAGCTCCGCCTTCGCGCCTGGGAATTTCTCGAAAGCGAAGCGGGGAATCTGCGCAGCACGCTTGACGCATCAGCAACCCAGCTCATCCATGCTGCACCATGCACATGTCACAGAAGAAGCCTATCTGCCAATCATGCTGCAACAGAAAAAAGGACATGGGCAATGTCCCCAATGCATATGTCCAGGCACAGAGGCAAGAGGTTGTACCTTGGTCACAATGTAGTCGATAGAGGGCTCAAAGGAGGCGGGGGTTTTGCGGGTGATGTCGTTGGCGATCTGGTCCAGGCTGAGGCCCACGGCTAGCTTGGCAGCGATCTTGGCGATGGGGAAGCCGGTGGCCTTGGACGCCAGAGCAGACGACCGCGACACGCGCGGGTTCATCTCAATGATCATCACCTGCTCACCACGCATGCCACGTTCGTCCAGACCATTCTTACTGGCCCATGCTTCAGCATGTGAAAGCAGCAGGTGAGGTATTTGCAGTGCACAGCGATTCTAGACATGCAGGAAGGCGCATTTGGCATCGTTGGAAGGACAGCGAAGTCAGAATAGCAGGAAAGTGCACCTCGCCATCTACGGGGTTGACTGCCATCTGCACGTTGGAGCCTCCACACTCCACGCCCATCTCGCGAATGATGGCCACCGAAGCATCACGCAGCCTCTGGTACTCCTTGTCTGTCAGAGTCTGCACAGCAAGGCCAACATTCATTTCAGAGGTCCATTGCAAACCAATAAGCAATGATTTGCACTGGCTCAGGCAGGGGTAAACTGCGCAGGAAGCAATTTTGAGCACTGGCTACATCATGAAAACCTGGAGAGACAGCAAGTAAGAGCACCACCGAAAGCAAGCAAGCCTGCAGAGGGAGCGAGAATGAGCACTAGCTAAAGCGGAGGAATATGCAGGAGTAGGTAAGGAGGAGGAGGAGGAAGGGAGGAAAATGTACCTGTGCTGGAGCGATTGTGATGGAGTCGCCGGTGTGGACACCCATGGGGTCAATGTTCTCAATGGAGCAGATGATGACCACGTTGTCTGCCAGGTCGCGCATGACCTCCAGCTCATACTCCTTCCAGCCCAGCAGCGACATTTCAACGAGCACCTGCAGACGCAAAATATCCGCTCCATCATGCTCAAGAGATACAGCCATCATAGGCAGAGTGAGCACTACAAACGAGGGGAAGGGCTGCTTCCCACGTGACCATCATGCAGAAACTTGACAAGGAAGTCTCCATTATCATTGCTAGATATCTATCCATTGGGAGCCACACTTGACAATACCAAAAATCCACAGTGTTGATCACACATTGCACTGGGAATTTGTATAGCGTGCATGGCAAGAGGCAGCAGCCGTCACCTGCTTTGTGAGCGAGGCGGTAAGGCCAGCATCGACAATCTCATGAAACTCGTCGACATTGTAAGCAATGCCTCCTCCAGTGCCGCCCAGGGTGAAGGCGGGGCGGATGATGAGGGGGAACTTGCCGATCTGATCCGCGATCACCAGTGCCTCCTCCATGGTTGACGCTGTGCCTGACGGCGGTGTCTTCAGGCCAATCTTCTTCATCGCCTGCGCGGGTGCAAATCTCCCATCAGTCCCTCTTAAAAACACATTCACACCAAAGATGCAAGGTGACCACACCTCCTGCACTGCTGCGCGCACAGCATTAGAGGGGCAGGGCAGTCATTGCAGAAATGGAGACAGGAGGAGAAAGAGGAGAAAAGCCCCACCTGCTTGAAGAGCTCTCTGTCCTCAGCTTTGTCGATGGATGGCAGCTTGGCGCCAATGAGCTCCACGTTGTACTTGTCCAAAATCCCTTGCTGCAGGAACACATCAACATATTGATCAGTAGAATGGTGGAACACCTCGACACAGCTGCCCAGCATTCCGCAATTGCTGTACATAGCTGCACCTTTGACTGATGTGGGAAGCATGTCTCACCTCTGAAAGGGCCTTGGCGAGGTTGAGGGCTGTCTGGCCTCCCATAGTTGGCAGAATTGCCTCAGGCCGCTCCTGCAGAGTCATTGTCATTGATGTCAAGTGCTGAAGTGAGAACGTCCAGAGTAAGGCAAAGCATGAAACCCATCTTGGGCTCTCAAGAAATGGCTGCAGAGTAATTGCAGCTCACCTTCTCAAGGATCTGTTCCACCAGCTCCGGTGTCATTGGCCCGATGTAAGTCCTGTCTGCTGTGCCAGGATCCGTCATGATGGTTGCCTGTGCAACACAAAGGTCAGAGATCAACACAATACATAGATTGCACACGGGCATGCCTCCATCACAAAATTGTTGAAAGCAATGAAAGGTGCAATACTAAACAGTGCGACATGGATTGGGGGCTCCCAAATAATAGAAGCCTCCAACCCTAGAAAAGCAATGTCCTCACCGGGTTCGAGTTCAGGAGAACAACTCTGTACCCCTCAGCCCTGCAAATGAAAGATTTAAACCATGTCAGTACCACGCTTGATGCCATGGCGAGTGCAGTCTCTAAATCACGTGATATTGAGCATTGCTGAACGTACTTGAGAGCTTTGCACGCCTGGGTGCCTGAGTAGTCGAATTCGCAGGCCTGCGCGGTACACAAATTACATTAGGAATCATCTAGGTAGGAGCAAGGTATGTTTTGACTCGGAAATTGAAAGCAAAGAAGTACCTGGCCAATAACGATCGGGCCAGCTCCCAGTATCATGATAGTCTTGATGTCCGTCCTCTTCTTCAAAACCGCTCCAGTGTTCCATGACTCAAAGGGTGGGGGTGTGTAAGCCTCTTTTTCTGGTGCTGCCACAGCGCGCACGACTTGGGCTTGCCCGTCACGTTTGCCAGTGCTGCGGCCTGCCAAACAGACAGGCCGCCTCTGGCTCACATGCTTGGGTGCACAGCGACCATGGGTGGGTAAGGTGCGAGATCCAAGCGCAGACTTGCTGCCCAATTCGGTGAATTCCTTCGTTCCAGCCATCACGGCGTGTTTTGTAGTTTCTTGCACGGCTCAACGGAGGAAGGCACCGAGACGAGGTGGAGCAATGCTTTCACATGTCATTTGCACGTGTGTCGATACGCTCTGCATGGTTTTGAGATATCGTCTCCGACGGCGCTTGTTGAGTGTATGGCAGGGTACAATCAAAGAAAGCGCTTCAGGCGGCTGTGATACAAGAGAAATGTGCTTTACTGTGGTGTGCATTTGATCTGCGAGGCGTGCATCAAGATGGCGCCAAAGGGTAAGCTACAGAGCCTTTTCACGGTTTAAGAGCGAGGGTGTCAGATGCAGTCTTCTGTCTTTGCACATCGCTGTGCTTGCCTCATGATGATCCTCGTATCCTTCATCTTCTCAGCTTCATGGCTGTGATTGGGAATACTGTTATTGAAAGCGTACTTGCAATCAGAGTGCATTCACCATCTATTGAGAAAATGGCGTCTAACGAGGAAAGATGTGGGGAGAATTACAGTGGGAAAAGCTGAGGAAGGGTCAGAATGCCGGTCGTACAGGCGCTGGTAGCCTGTATAGCAGCCATTGCGCAGATCCTGGGGTGCCAAGTCGCTGAGTTGGGATCTGTTGTGCTGCAGGGAAGTCAGATGCCAAGGGCAAGGCCGAGAAGGCGCTGAAGGCAGTGAAGAAGACTACCTTCAAGCAGCAGAGGAAGCCCAGATACAGTGTTGTCTTCCACAGGCCGAAGACCTTCAAGCACGACAGGAATCCCAAGTACCCCAGGAAGAGGTGAGGACTCTAGACAGCAGCAGCGGTATCTATCGCAGCATTGGATGAGCTTGTATGAGATTCAGACAGGCTTAAGAATAGGTGGTTTTGATTGCAAGGCCTGATAGTCGTGCCGTTGAACAGCCTCTCAACTGCACAAGCTGGTTGGGCTATGTCAGCTTGTGTTCCTGAGATGGGAGTCCGCGTTGATCAGTAAGTTTCTCACTGGGGTTTTTCTACTGACATGTGGCAATCCCTGACAAAAAAGGTTGTTTGTTGCGCAGTGCTCCCCCGTCACAGAAGCTTGACGCCTTCCAGATCGTGAAGTTCCCGCTCACGACTGAGTCCGCAATGAAGAAGATTGAGGACAACAACACACTGGTGAGCTCTTCTTCTTTCCCTGTTCCGCAAGGACTCGGCTGAGACTTTGCAATGCTAAGTTTGGTTTGCTGGAATGTCCATGCATGACAATACTGTTGGCAAGCTCTATTGCGGGCTCGAGAAGGATTCCCAGAGTGAGTGTTTGCTGCTGTGCTGTCTGCAGGTGTTCATTGTGGACGTGCGGTCGTCAAAGAGCCAGGTGAAGGACGCTGTCAACAAGCTGTACGACATCCACACCAAGAAGATCAACACTCTCATCCGACCAGACGGCTCCAAGAAGGCATACGTCAGGCTCACAGCAGACTACGATGCCCTTGATGTGGCCAACAGGATAGGCATCATCTAGATGGCTGCAGCTGCATCAGCGGTGCTGCATGTGATCCAGATGCAAAGCTCTCTGTCAGTGTTCTGGGATGGGCATGCTCGCACTTGTATTTCCGTACTTCGCCATGGCATCAAGTTGGAGGACAACAGTACGTCACGTGGTTGACAAACTGCGTTATGGCCCGAGACGTGTAAGCTACTCAAATTTATCACAGGAAAGATGGGGTCTTGACTTCATTGCCTGTGAAGTTGGTGACCCTCTGCTGCAGTTCCATATAGACCCTAAATTGCATAACATGCTGGCGCATCCCGTAGGATCGTGCATAATGCCCTTATCATGATATTGATCACCCAGACAGCCTGGCAAGGGCCCTGTTCCGGGACCAGCAGGTTGCAGACATGTCTGCAGGGCAATGCCTTTCCACGGCATTTACAAGACACTTGTGGATTTGCATTGACATCGGTCATGGGCTGATGGTGCATATTGCTTTGAAGCCTGAAGCAATTGCAATGCGTTTTGATCACTGTTTCTCAGCACAAATAAAAGCACGCTCTTAGACCAGTTCCCCTCCCTGCTGTCAACTTCGTTCCACGACACAGCACACAGTAAAATAGCACAATTCTTTGCACCAGGCCGCTCACATCATTCTAGGGAATATTGAGCAGGCAGCGGAGGGCTTCCTGGGTGTTACTGACAACCTGCTGGTTCTGCTGGGCCTCCTCTGGAGAGAGAATGCTGGTGGCTGCCACTCGCCTGTGGTGCGCGAGAGTGCGCAGCAGATTGCTGAGTGTCTGGCTCTGGCTGACTCGCCTGGCCACATCTGGTGGGACGGCCGCTGTGCTGTCGCTCTGGGGGTAGGGAGAGGCTGTGATGCCGCTGCGGATGGTGGAAGGGGGGGTCGCTGAGGAATTGAAGGTGGACGGGGGGGTCTTTGAGGGAGGGGAATCTCTGCTGGGCTGCTGCCCCATCAGGGATGACAGTGCTGCTGCCAGGTCATCCTCTGTTGGCGCCTGCTGCATGCTGTATCCCTGCGCACCCACCCACAACACTCTACTGTCAGAAAAGCTTCTTTTGCAAATGAGCCAATCGCTAACGACACCATGATGTGGGTGTTTGCAGGAACAAATTGCACAAATGAATTAAGCCACTAGTCAAAGCACAGAGCACCAAATAGAGGAGGTGTCAGGCACCGCTGGGAGACTCACCGTGGCTTGGCAGCCGCCATTTGGTCGCCTGTAGGGGTCGCGCACATCGTTCAGGAGGGCCATGGGGCAGGCGTCTGAGGCACTGAGGAAGGGCAGCGAGGGGACTGCGCCGCTGTCATACAGGCTGCGCAGCTTGTCTGCAAGCGTTGCTCTGCTCGCCACAAAACAATTGCTCATGCCTTGTTACAATAGGCACACATAACAAGCACGCATGGCTATCATCCCACCCTGCCTTCTCTAAAGTCACATCATGCGTGTGATGATCAAAGATTGATAATGAGCGACAGATACAAGTCTGGTATCACATGGCAGGAGCACTGAAGGTAGTCCTTGGACAGTATTTACCTGCCGTCCAGTGGTTTTGGTGTGGCATCCAAGCTGGGGGACGGTGCATGGCTGAAGGTCTTCGGTGGTGTCTCCTCTTCCGGGTGGCTGTCTGCCTGGACTGCCACTTCCTTTTCCCTCAGCGCATCATCTTCTTGCCTGCTCCGGGCAGCGCTCTCTGCCATACCTCCCCTCGCCCCTTTCACATCCCTCCTGCAGCCATGCATGTGTGATTCACCCCCATGAGCACGCACCCACAGCACAGAAAGTCCCTCCTACCTAAGACATTCCACTTCTACCTCCCTAAAATCTAAAGAGGTGGAATAAACTTCTCTTCTTAATTGAATGGAGTAGGGCGAGATTCAAGAACCGTATTCAATGGTAGTGAAGCCCACCTGTAAGGGTCTGAAGACGCTGCTCGCAGGGCAGCCAGGTAGTCACTGCTCTGCTCATTCCCATTCTCCGCCACAATCACGGTGTCCATGGGGTCCCCGCTGGCGCCCATTGTGTCCCCAGGGTTGATGATCATCGTGCCAGATGCATTTGTGTAGGCAGACGATGATGGACCATTTGGCATGTCCTGCACAAAATCATTGGCACAACTGCGATTACATTTCCAATGCACAAAGGTGCAGGACGCAAAGGTGGACGTAAAGGTGCACCCTGCCGGCGCTCCAATATTTTGCTAGCTGGCAGCTGTGTGATGCCTAGAACATCATACATGGCGTTACAGATTTCCCATGAATGCGAGGGGCGAGAGGGGTACCGCATCTGCTGTTCTAGCGCCGTTCCCATAGAGGCCGTCGAGAGGGGCACGTTTTGCACCAGACTTGGGCCACGGCCCGGCTGCGGATGAGGGGGAGGCCTGCTGGGTGCCTGCGTCATCGGCTCCCTTCCAGTCCGGGGTAGATGCGACGAATGTACCCGTTGCCAGCCCCGCGGGATCCCTCCATGAGAAGTGGCCCGTCACATTCCCAGGCTGCACACTGCAACCCAAGCACATTATTCAGTTCCCTCTCATCAAGCAAGGTAATCTACGGTAGTCAACGCGGCTACTAATCAAGATCCTTGCCATGCAGACAACAACGGCAGCTTCCACCACAATGCAAGGGTGGTCTCTCACATGGACTAAGGGTTCAAAAGCATCAGGGCTGTGTGCACACCTGACGCCTGGCGGCAGTTTTGGCGGCCCTTCAAGCTCTGCGAGGAGGGCAGCAGCATTCTCGCGCGAGCGCTCTATGAGCGGCTGCAGGGCCTGGGTCCTTGCGCTGCCGTGCGTCCCGCGCACAAACTCATGCTGCTGCAGCTCCTTGGCTGCCGGCCTCACCGCAGGATCCTGCACCAACATAAGTAATCTAAGTTAATTGTCTTTCCGCCCATGACAATTTACACCTTGCACATCACACATTTGCACATCGTCACTTGCAGGCAGTAAGGTGTACTTGAATGTCTTGAAAAGCGTAGTGTGAGCAGGTAATCTTTGGGAGCCGGCAGATGCCGATCAGGTAGAAGTAGCAGTGACAAACAGTTTGTCACTGTTTGTGCCAGTGACAAACAGGGAAGCTCATCAGCGCACAGACCTTGCGCAGCGTGGAGGCGACAAAGGACTGGAAGGCGGGGGACCAGGCGTGCTTGTCGGCCAGCTGCGGGGGCGGCTCGCGCGAGATCATGAAGATGACTCGCATGGGGTGCACGGCCCAGCGGGGGGGCGTTACCTCCGCCATCTCTATCGCGCTGATGCCCAACGCCCACACGTCCACCTGCACCATGATGAAATGCACTGCATCTGCTTCGAAAATGAAACTCAGATTGAAGGCTCTGACTTCTCCTTAGGTCAGCAAGCCGCTCTTCCAACGCAGAGCAGAGTTGGACCTTCCTCTACCGGCCCTCATGTTTTGAGGTTGCTTGTGGCACTTGATTTCTTGGCAGAAGCGACATGAGGACCTATGATGTCATGAGGTTTGTCTGAGCCAGGCTTGTCTTTGCATCCCTGCTTTTCCCGCCAGGTGCTTTCATGTTTAGCAGGTCAAGCAATGACCTCAGAGCTAGATAGGGGAAGGAGTTTCCTGCACCTTGCCGTCGTAGCGGGACTCCTGGATGACCTCTGGTGCCATCCAGTGGGGCGTTCCGATGAAGGTGTTGCGCTTGGACATGGTGTGCGTCAGCTGCGCTGCCACCCCAAAGTCCGCCAGCTTCACCTCTCCCGCTTCTGTCAGCAGAATGTTGCCGCACTTTATGTCCCTGTGCACCTACAGGGACATTGCAGTTGCTTTCAGGGTTTGCTCATGTCAATTGTTGATCAAAAATTCTAGGAGTTATGTATGCCGAGTGTGGATGAATACATCCAGAGTTCTGTTCCCTAAAATAGATATTTTGGACGAGAGAGCATGCCAACAAGGAGAACCTCTTTCAAAATTCAGTCGTCTAGAGTTAGGGGGACCGCATTTTGGCACAAGTACATACAAAGAGTGCACCTTGCCGATGGCGTGAAGGTAGTTGAGGCCGGCCAGGGTCTCTGCACAGATGTAGGAAATGATCTCCTCGGCCAGGGGACCCTCTGCTGCCTGCACCAGGTCTGACACGCTGCCACCGCCACAGAACTCCATGGCTATCCACAGCGCACCTTTCGTTTTCCAGCTCCCCTGCCATAGCAGCGAAGGTGCCTCAATGGATTGCACCATTGAATGGCAAAGCCTCTGCTCAAAGTATGGTATTGGAGAGCTCAAGGAGGCACACTCTCAGTGCACAGCTATGCATGCATTGCTTCATAAACGGCATGCGTGCACACCAGGTAGTGCACCACATTTGGGTGATTGCACTCCTTGAGCATGTCAATCTCCTTCTGGATCTCTCCAATCTCATCGTGCTCTCCCACTGGTATGACTTTGATGGCCACGGTCTCATCTGAGTCCTTCACCCTTGCCTGGTACACGGACCCATATGATCCTTGGCCTGTGTACCACATCAAATGAGGCACATGCAACAGGAAAGTATATGAAGACGTGTTGGAAGAAATTAGAAGCTAGCATCAGGTATTGGGATTTAGAAATCTTACCAAGTTGTAGCAGAAGCTCAAACTTCTCTGCTGGGTCCTCTTGGTCTGCAGGCACATCACCGGTCAATACCTATGTTTTGTCATATGGTAGCAGGGAGCAATCGCATACAAAACCTTGTCCCTTCTGTACCTATCAGGGGCCATGAGGGTAGGCTGGAGTGTGATGGTTCAGTAGAAGCTGCGTCTTGGACAACCGAGCTCGCTCCTGATACGCCTGGACTGGCGCTTATCTCTGACATAACGATGGCGTCGCCTATGATACGTCAAATCATGCTACAGTCGTAGGGCTTGAGATCGCTCATCTTCACGGGAAGTGTTTCAATGCTCAGACCATCTCTCTAGATCACGTCAAAATTTACGTCGCCTCGACGCCAGCACTGCAGCTCAGCCATGCATTCGAATCATCTTAAAATCTTTTGCACAAGAATAAGTGTGACTGCTGTCGGGTTGCTTGGCTTACAGAACAAGGCATGTGACCCACTTCAGGAGTGGCTTTGGGGACAACGGTCCCTGACAGCCAGCGTTTTGCTTACTGCCTCGTGTTCACATACTAAGAAGCATGGGTTCAAGTGCGGATTGGACGATGTGCAGGCTCATTGCTCCAGCCATGCCAAAGAGAAAGGAATGACTCATCATGCTCACGTGGAAAAATATGAATTGCTCAATGAAAGCTTTACGAAGTAAATACGATGTATTTACGAAAGTCCCTGAAGCATTCGTGCCCATCTCAGTCTGGTGCTGAAGAAGAGATTTGCTGGCTTAATTTAACCATCAGGGGCGAGTTGGGTCATACACCTTTTCATTTGAACAGGAAGAGTGAACGTGGGCATTTTGTGAAAGTGTGCTAGGGATGGCCAACATCGTCATCTTCCAAGGCGTAGAAATAACAATACCACCCGATGTCACCTTCAGTCATACCGATGGATGCTTGGAATTCGACCTGTCCACAGGTTTCACGGGGAAGCTCATTCTCAGACATGGTGTGCATCAACCTAACCTAAAGATCGTGGCATGCCCTTCCGTGAAGTTAAATATGCCTTTGTGCATTCGCATTCCATCACCTCTCTCTTCCCTGAGGACTTGTTGTTGAGGAGTGGACTTGGGCTCCATGATGACAACTGAGAAGCTCCCTGTGGGCATGTGCAGCACAACACCAGAATGCCCAAACTATTTCAATACAGCCAGTGTCTGCGCATATCACTCCAGCCCTGCCGAGCCTAGTAATTGACAGCCTCGAGCTCCCGCCTGGAGATCAGGCACTGGGCGGCGGCGCAGGCACCAGCGCGCGTGCTTTCTGGTTCAACTCCTCCCCTAGAGAAACCCAGGAACCCATGCCAACCGCTGAGTCACCGCAGCAGCCTGCAGCAGACCTGGATCCGCCAGACGAGGATGACAGGGCGCTTGCTCCTCTCCCCCAATTAGAGGAGCAGGCACCGGAAGCTGCCGCAGCCAGTGCAGCAGCCGAGGAGGCATGCGCAGATGCTGAAGCCAAGGCAGTGCTGAAGGAAGCAGGCTATAACGCCGAGGCTGCAGAGAACCCCTCAGTCAGCCAGAAAAGGGAGGAGGGTCCAGCAGCGAGCCCGAGCGCCGGGAAAGAGAATGAGTGCGTGACGCCGCTGCCTGCACCGGACTCCAGTGGAAATTTGTCCACTGGCAAGAGGACTTCTGACGGTGACAAGAGCGGGTGGGTCGTCTGTCAGGTTGTCAATTGATACCTAGATCTGTATTTGCCAACTGCATTATGTGTTCGTGCTGCAGATCCTTCTTGCTGACATGTGAGGTTGCCATTGCTCCAGGTCAAAGCTGGCCAAGCGCCACAGAGGCCTTCTGCAGGCCGAGTCACCCACCAAAGGTAATCAAGTCAGCAGCTTAATCTTCAAGAACCCCCTCAGAATGAGCCAAAAATTTTGCAATGGGCCCAAAGCTGTCAGTGACTTATTGTGATCCTTGTTGGGTTTGATCTCCAATATTTGCTGGTTTTGCACAGAGTTTGCATTCCGCTGGAAGCCACTAGAGGCAGTGAAGGCGGCTGGCACAGAGGAGACAGCGCCTGCGGCGCGCTGGGGCTCCTCTTTCACAGCCCTCTCAGACACCAAGGTACTCTCGCTCTGCATCGCCACAGGACTCCCACACATCCACCCATCCATCAGCGACACACATGAGATGCACTTGATCTTTGAGCGGCACAAGCTGATGATACAGTGCTCTTCATCACGTGACTCAAGGCAGTGCTGATGCGCAGGGCTGCTTGTATGGGGGAGCGAGCGAGGAGGGCCCGCTGGAGGACGCGTGGCTGTTTGACGCCGAGCGGCTGGCATGGGAGCAGACCGCCAACTCCGGCTTTGGCGGCTTCCCGGGAGCCGCCAAGGCCTGGCACGCAGCTGCCGTGCTGGAGTACACCGAAGTGCGCTCTTATACTTCTCTTGCAACTGTTGATGCAACTTTGTGCTTACCTACATTGAAAACCTCGCTCTGCAAGCGTATATTTTCCTCTTCCAGGCTGTCTGCGCATTGCTTTGTGGAAGCTTTGATGCGACAGAGGTCTGGCATGCTCAGGCCTGCATGGGTTCAATTGCCATTCAGTGACTGGACGCTGACTGGACTGTATGGTTATTTGCAGGGGAGGCAGCTGCTGGTGTACGGGGGCGAGCGCAGCACAGCAGAGCCTCAGGGTGCAGGACAGGAGGAAGACGAGGATGAGTGCGAGCCCATCGCGGACGTGTGCACTCTGGACGCCGCCGCGCACTTCTGGGTCACCCTGCCCATGGACGGTGCGCGCCAGTTGCACTCCTCTGGACCCTTTTGGCCTCCGATGACCTCTAATTGGGGCACTTTATATAGTAACCTGTAACTCGACAATCCAAGCGGGGATGCTTGGGGACAGTCCTGGCTTGGTCTATGGGCATTCACTTATATTCATGTAGTTGCATGCAACACAACACAGTGGCGGCATTTTCTTGGGCCAGTCTGCTTGAAGCCAAGGGAATTGGGGGCGCTGCATATTGGCAGACATGCGGGCTGACAGTGCCATTCCTCTTGTTCTGCTGGAGTCTCTGACAGTGCCTCACGGCGGTGATCAGATCTTTGGCATTATTTCAGAGGGTGCGCGGCGCAGGGACGTCCGGGGGTGAGGCAATACCGGCGAGAGCGGGCGCCACCATGACTGCCCTGCCGGACGGGCGTGGCTTTGTATTCGGTGCGCCACCCCTGCAGCCCCCCTTATCAGGGGACCTAAAAAATTTATTGATTTGCCAGTCCCCTGCCCTGCCCTAAACTGCCGCAATAAACATGCCGGGCTCTGCTGGCCCATTTCCCAGATGAGGAGCTGGACAAGTATGAAAGTTTGGCCTCCTGTGTACATCAGCTGTTAGCTATTCTAGTAACAAGGGACTGTCTTTGAGCATTTCTGCTTTCAGGCATGTCATAGCGTGCCCAACTGAGAGATCATCTGAGGCCTTGGGGTCGAGAGGACAAAAAAATACTTCCCACACAATGATGTGGGCAATCAGTGAGATATGTGATCAGTGTTGAGGGGCCTGTGGATGCCTAGCCTTGCCGATCCCTTCGTCAGATGGGTGCTATCACAAGCAGCAGGACAGGGGTCACCATCCATAGGTCGTCTATTAGCTATCAAGCCCGCAGGATGGGCAGGGTGGCTTAGATTTGAATCTGTTGTGGGCAGGTGGGTTGGACGTGGAGGGCAGGTACCGCAACGATGCGTTTGTGGTGGACGCCAAGCGCATTTCCTGGTTCAGCCTGGCCGGCATCATGAAGGGGGCGCCCCCCAAGCCGCGCGCCTACCACAGGTGCACCACCCCTGTCCTGCGCACCCAGCGGCAGAGTCCAAGGCAGAAGGCATGAGCAAGCACTGGCCAGCATTTGGCTTGGCGTCTTCGGCCTGCCGGGATATTCCACACTGATGTCTTCTATGGTGTGTGCAGCGCGACCCTGGTGGGCCAGCGCATCATCATCATTGGCGGCCTGGGCGCTCGCGTGTGGTCCTGCAAGGAGGTCAGTGCATATGATCCTTTTCCTAGGCTCAATATTGGAGATAACATTTTACATTTTACATTTGAATCCTTTTACAATTTACAGAGGCGGAAGAAATCATGGGCGCCAGCAATGCCTATTTATTGGAGAGCACCTGGCACTTTGCAGACCGTGAGGGGAAATGGGTAGAGTTGGGGCCCCCTTGCATGACTAGTGTGCTGGCATACAGCACAGGACGCTATCTTCTAGCAATCCTTGATCCAGCAGCAAAACACACACCCGCAGAGTGCCGTAGGCCATGTGCAGATCGGCACAATTCCTGGCCGCAATGGGTTAATCAAAACGCTGGTGTGCCTGCGCAGGTGTACTCGGTGCAGGTGGGCAGCTGGAAGTGGACGGAGCACACGAGCGAGGTGGAGGGCGACGCGCCGCAGCCGCGTTCCGGCCACACGGCTGTGGCGCTGCCAGACGGGCGCCACCTGGCGCTGTTCGGGGGCGGCGACGCCGACAAGGACCTGTTCTACAGCAGCGTCTCCGTCCTCGACACCGCCACCTGGCGCTGGTCCACCCCCAAGATCCAGGTCATCCACCCTTGCCCGGTCACCCCACCCACTTTCGCCGTACTTTGGCTTTTGCCATGTTTCTTGCAGCGCTGCAGTGCAGTTTTGAAGGAGATACCACAGTCCAGGAGAGCTTTTTGGCAGGCCGGTCACCGCTTGTTTTAACAGGCAGGGCATTGGCTCTTCCATAGCCGTGCAATGCCTGCCAAGCACAAGTTTCACAGACAGCCAGTCTTCCCCCTTGCTGTAGGACAGTTGTTGAGCAGAGCTACTGCAAGACCCAGAGCAGCTCCCTGTTGTCACTGCAATCTACAGAACAGCAATGTTCATGAGCATGTAGAGAATGCGCAAGAGGGGTGAGGAGAGTGTATCCTGCTGCGCAGGGGGTGGCGCGGCCAAGCGGCAGGGGCGGCCACGCGAGCGCGCTGCTGCGGCTTCCCAGCGGGCGAAGCGTCCTCGTAGTGCACGGCGGTCGCACCTCAGGGGACAAGCTGCTCAAAGACACCTGGATGCTGGAGCTGCAGTAGTCATATTAGAGCCGTTACCGCCGTATCATTGTTGCGATAAGTGTAGCTGCACCGCCGTTGTTCCAGTGCAGCTACTCTGCTGACATCCGGGCCAGCATCTCACGGATTGTGGGGACTGGAATCTGTGCAGGATGTTTTCTTGGACTCTCTTTTGCAGCACTGCTCTTCGCGCATGCGACCCTCACAGATTTTGCTGGACTATGAAGTTTAGGCATGCTCAGAGTGGCTGTTTGAAGTGTACTGCCATGGATTGCAAGGATTGACGTTGTGCCACTGTTGACATCAGCAGAGTAGCAGATTGTGCTAGGCAGCAGATTGTAGGAAGACTCCCGCTGACCAAGGGCATTGCTTGAATGAATCAAGCATCATGCAAAAATTCATACCTGCACGGCAGTCCTTGATGTTGCTATTTTTTCTTAATTACGCTGTACATGGCTCTTTCTTGAGCGTGCAACGTACATACAGACAGCCTGAATTTCGGTCCTATCACACTGAGCTGTACACCACGGGACGCCATATTTGCAGCTAAGCATCTGTGCAGCAGCTTACACTCGGGATTGCACTCCAGATGGGGCAATTTCAGTGAATAATAAGGATGGTAAGCTGATCAATGGCAGTGACGCCAAATTTTGTTGCTCCTGATGTCAAACAGTCAATGCTCCCCAGTTCCACGGGCAGACTTCCAGCGGAAACTTGTGGACAGACTTTCCCGACTCTCAACTCGATCGTCTCAAAGTGTGAGAGTGCTCTGCCATGCACTGCCAGCAAGGGTTTGACCCTTCCTCCCAATCTTGACCCTTGACCATTACGAATAACGTAAGGATCATAGGCCGCATGCACAATTCTTCAAAGGTGTGCCTCGTAGGAACAAGATAGCCATGCCAAGATTTGTGAACATTTCTAGGCAGCGACACCATCTCCGGAGAGAAGCTCCTTACAATTGTTCAGTGCATGTGCAGTGTGAGCCAGTTGGACCAACAAATAGGCATTAGCATCGTACAAAGCCACTCTCATAATAATCTTGCACCGCACTTTTATGTGAAGAAGTAACATGTCTTCATCAAGTCTTGAAACTTTGGACCTGTCAGACGCCGCATCTGGTTAAGGCAGCCTTTGCAGGCTATTTGGTTCATCAGTAAATGCACAGCCTGACGACCCCCAGGAATTCAAACTTAATTCAATACACTCAATGCAAATTGTGCATAGTTAGCTTATTGCAGCATTCCCAAAGGACTCGCACAGCCTTTGTGACATGTTCAATCATGTCAGAGCTCGCCAAATATGGCCTAATGTTCTACTGAGGGTGCAAATTTGCTGCCAATTGAGCCCTCTCTGATTGCCAAATTCCACGTCAATTTTTGTGGCAGCAATTTGATCTCAAACACATTGAACAAAACACATCAATACCCGCAATGGCAGCCTGCAATCTGCAGTGGCGTTCTGATTGCCTCCTAAGAAACATATAAACACAAAAAAGAGCATAGAATGCTGCCCGCCGTCTCTTGAAATAAGCAATTGCCTGCGGCGCTGGCTTCAAAGAGCTGAGCGCTTACCCTTTGCAGCCTTCCCCTTGGGTGTATACTCGGGCGTGGTGCCGGCGCGAATGGCGGCCATGAAGGCCTCCCACTTTTTCTTGTAGGGCGGCAGCGGCTGGGAATCGTCGTCGTAGCCGGAGTTCTGGCAGTCCCAGGAGCATCGCGCGCATTTGGCGTCCCAGTCCTCTCCCAGCCACCAGGGGCAGCCGCACCTCAGGCACGGCATCTTCGGCCTGCGCCGCAATAAATTCTTCTTCAAACCTGTTTTTTAGTGATTGAAATTGTCGAATTTGAGAGGAAGAGAAAACCCTACGGGCTGAGAAATCCAGCATCACTGAAGCCCAGGAGCGATTGAGCACCAGCACAGTCGGCACACAAGGATGACACATGTGCAGCTAGAGCACTGCGAGCCATCCCTGGACCGACTTGCTGAAGTGCCAAGATACTTTTTTTAATTGACAGGCTGTGCATGGGGATAACTTCGACATTGACATGCATAGACTGGTCCCGTGCAAGCGCGCACCAGAAGTAGCCGTTGTTGCCGCCAGGCATAATGCGCGTGGCACCCGCGCGGGCCTCCTTCCCAGCCGGGGGGTCATAGATGCCGCTGCTACTCACACCGGCCTCTGCCTTCCCACTGGTGCTTCCCCCTGGACCCCCATTTGCAGAACCCCCATTGGCCGCCCCCTCTGCATGGCCGTTTAATGCCCCTGCCGGTTGCTGCCTGCCTTCGGCGGGGTTGCTGCTTGCGTCGACTGCTGATGGGGACGAGCTGTGCTGGGCGAGTGCGGCGCTGAGGGCGTCTGCGCTGCAGTCGGTGGTGCTGTGCAGGACCTTCATGCTGCGGAAGAGCTGGCAGCAGGGGAAGCGTGTCACGCCCATGGCCGAGCCCAGCGCCGCGTTTGCCTTGGACATATCTGCTGGGGCCTGGAAGAATGCTGCATCTGCGAAAGCACACATGCAGAATTATTCATGCTCCAGCCTGATGCCTGATTGCTGCCTCCTTTAACTGTGGCCTGAAAAGTTGAGCTGTCATCTGCTGAGAGGACAAAATAGATAGGCAGAACATTGCTCATGTTCACCAAGTATAGAAGCCCATCTTGGGTCTTGATGCTAGTCTCTTAAGGCAATCAGAAGGCTGCACAGACTTTGGTCAAGTTGAAACATTCTACGGAACAAATGACGAAAAGGCGCTGACCTGGATAGCCGCCAGCGACACGTTTCAGGTTCCTGACAGCTTCGTTGCAGGCGCGCTCGTCCGCAGTGGATGTCCACAGCAGCACCATGAGCTGCTGTGCTGCGGAGGCCTCCTGCAGGCGCTGCTTGAGGTCAGCTGCTCCCCTCTTCACCAGCCCCAGCTGGCCTGCAGCCGCGCCCTGCTTCCCGGCAGCTGCCGCCTTTGGCGCGCTGTTTGTCGCCGCAGCAGTAGCGCCTCCTCCTGCTTGCTCTGCTGCCTGTAATAGAATTTTACTCGTCAGAACAAGTCAACAGCCGTTCCTGCCTTGAAATCAGACAGCTGCAGACGTGAAGCGCCCATCCCGTCTCAAGACCTTCTCAATCCTTCAAATTTGGATCTCAATTGGGACCAAGGAAGCGCAAATGGTTGCAGAGCGGCGCTGACCTTGCGCTGGGTGCGGGCGGATGAGATGGGCGCATTGAGGGGGGTGTCCTTGAGGGCGGCGGCCAGCTGCTTGAGCGCAGTAGAGGGCCCGGTGAAGAGCTGCAGGGGCTGCATGGAGGGCGCCAGGTGGATGCTGAAGGCAGGGAACTTGGCTTCTTGCCGCAGGATGGGCTTGGCGCCCCGCCGCTGGCTCGTGGGCTTGGTCAAAGTCTTCTCCATGGCGAGCGCGCGGTTGGCCGCTGACGCCTCCACGTCCAGCAGCATGAACGGCACGTCCGGCCGCTCTGCTGCCATCCTGAACGCCACACAAAATGTTGATTCAGCATCAGCCATGTGCTGCATGAAAAAGCTAAATTGCTGCGTGCATGGCATAGCGCCAGCTTGCCTTTAGCATGCACTTCTGATATCTGTGTTGCGCACAGCACGCAACATGCAGCTGATGCCTAAGACTGGGGCGCAAAGAAGTGCAGCATAACCGTAACAATCTTGCATCGGGAATTTCGCACGCATGAAAGGATGAGCATGTCAACAGCATATAATGGGAGTTCAACAAGGATTGCGGTAGCAGGAGAGGACAGAAGGACATACCTTTCCAGGGCGGGGACGGACGTGCGGCAGGTAACGCACCAGTCGGCGTGCCAGGCCAGCACGGCGACGCCCGCGCCCGGCTGCAACGCATCCAGCACGGGCTGCACCTGCGCGCCGCCGCGCTGCACCATCAGCAGCGACCCGGGCCGCCAATCCGGCTCGCCCCCCTCCCCGGGGTCAATCCCCTTGGCCGCCCTCTTCTGCCCCTTCTGCCCTAAATGCTCCTCTGGTGCACGCTCCCCTTCTGCTGACGTGGACGGCTCGGCAGCGTCTTCCTCTTCTTCGTCGCCGCTCAGTGTGCTGGCTGAGTCAGCAAGGCTGGCGTCGTCGGCTTCCTCGTCACCGCCGTCCAGGATCTGCTCCAGAGAGGGCCACTCCGCGAAGGGGTCTGCGAGGGGAAGCTGCTGCGCATGCTGGTGCGTCTCGGTGTCCGTCAGCAGGCATGTGTTGAGAGTAGCGCACAGCTCCTCCCGCTGCATGTCGATGCCGATGAACACCAGCTCTTGCCGCCTGTCTCCCACTCCCTCCTCAAAATCCTGCTCGCAACAACCGCCACTTCAGAATAATTGTCATTGCATCACCTTACTCAATGTGTGGGATCTCTTCCTGCTGGACCACAGTAGGTGCAGTGCATCCAGAGTGCTGTGAGCAATGGAGACTTTACTTAGCATCACCTGGCATGTATTGCCGCAGCCTCTTGCATGAAAATTGCCGTGCCAAGGGTTAAAGCATGTAGTGCGGGTCATGCACTCTAAAATACACAGCATGAATCTGGGGAGGAAGCTACCTTCATGATGTCTGCGCGAGCCTGTTCTTCCTGGGGCCACGCCTCGTCTGGCAGGGCTGCGTACCAGGGGCCTCCCACCCCCAGCCGCAGAATGCCGCCCGCCTGACTCCACTCGCCACACAGATCCTCCCGCCCCGCTATCCAAATAAACCCCTGCCCACCAAGGAAAACGCTCTAAATCTCTTATTCTGCAAGGGATTGATCACATCTTCCCTGCACACCGCCACGTTTGACAAGGGGAAGGCAAGGAAAAGATCACAGGAGAGCAATAAAGGTGCTTGCTGATGCCCACCTTGGAGCGCAGGACCTGCCCAAAGGAAGAGAAGAACAGCGCTTCCCGCTGTGCCGCCTTCTCTGGGCTGTCACTGGTGCCAGCCTGAGAGACCACTGGCCTGGGGGCATGATGGTGATGATGGTGGTGGTCATGATTGTGGTCATGGCTGCAACCCTCTCCATGGCTGTATTCATGGTCACATTCACCTGCAAAGGGGTGGCCAACAGTCTTTCAGCGGGCATTTTGGCGGGACATTCTCCTCTGGTATGGTTATTATTGAACTTACCCCGCTGTTTCTGCAACAGGCAAGGTGCGTCTGCAGACAAGCTGCATGTAAAGGCTGCCACAATCCCAACCCCTTGATGGACTCGCCAGATCCATGCAAGGTATGGTACATACTGAAAGAAGTGAAGGAGGAGTCACCCAGAGAGATAAAGAGCGTACCATCCTCAGAAGCGAGGGCATCCGACCAGTCCGGCTCCTGCAGGAGCAGGTGGGATGCAATGAAGGCGTGCAGCCTCTCCGGGTGGAACGGCCGCCGCGCGCGATATACAAAGCTGCCAATTCCATACTCCTCTGTCTCCGGCTTCATGTTCTCACCCTCCTGAAGCGTCTGCATGCACACCCAGCACGCTCATGAGCAACAAGCAGCACAGTCCCCAGAAACCAAGGCAGTTGGCTGATTGTCCAAACTGAGAGAATTCCCCTGCCAGGCGTACAAACACACAAGAGTGAGTGGCTGGAGACCGCAACGCTAGAGACGGCGTGTAGCAAAGAGTGAGCACCTTGAGCCAGCCGGCAGCACGCGCCGCCTTCTCAAGACTGAAGAGTCCAGTGCCCATCACAGCCTTGGGATCCACCCTCGACTCCCTTGTGACAACGACCTCCGCCTCGGTGTTCAGGCAACTGAGCAGCGCTGTCAAGCGCTTCACGTCTGCCTCTGGCACTAGGTCAGCCTGCAAGCCACCCGGGACCTCGTCAGTCATCCATGCATGCGCACTTCCCTTGGGTTTAAGAATCACTCCCACACTCCAAGCTGTCTGGATAACAGCAAGTCCTCGTGCATGCAAGCTTGACGCCTGCCAGAAGAAGGCCACATATGCACGGGCATGCCTCCAATGACCACGGAGAGAAGAAGCAGATCACACGTCTTCCAGATTCCTAGGCAGTTGATTAGCCGGCTGGGGCCCGATTGATGGACCGGGACACTTGAGCGCGCCTTGTTGAGCAGGATGACATCAGCAAACTCAATCTGGTCCAGCATGAGGTCAGCAATGTTGCGGTCGTCCTCGTCATCCACCCCGGGGTCGCGCTGCTTGAGCGTTTCGAGGGACTGGAAATTGGCCATCAGCCGCGATGCGTCCACGACAGTCACGCAGGTGTCCAGGCGCGCAATGTCCTTCAGCTCTGCCAGGCTGCCGTCCTCCACCTCCAGCGTGAACGTCTCCGCCACCTGCCGCACATTTGAATTTTTAAATTTTTGAAAAGCTGCCCCGCAACTCAACGTGTTTCTTTCACAGCAGCCGCGCGTCTCAATTGTTTAAGATCAACAGCTGCCTTGCGCTTCACTTCTTCCGATTGCAGCCTGCAACCTGTGTGCGAGGACACGAGGCAAGAGATGCCCTGAGGCCTTCCATAGGTACCTGCAGCTGCCCTGGAGCGCTGCCCTCAACGCTTACAATCTGGAGAAAAGCGAAATTTGAGTTGGAAATACACATCGCAAGGGGGTGTGGATCGCGCCTGCATGGGCTCGCTGACGCCAGTGGACTCGATGAGTAAGTAGTCAAAGGCGCCGCCGCGCGCCAGCCGCGTGACTTCCCGTAGGAGGTCCCCCCGCATTGTGCAGCATATGCACCCGTTGCTCAGCTCCACCAATTCCTCGTTCGCCTGCGCGCATGGCAAGTTTTGCATCAGACAAGGGCCTCCAGCAGTGGTGGACCTAAATTCAGCACTCTTGAAGTTGCGATCACCCTGCAGCTCGCGGCGAGGCCAACCCTTATGTAATCCCCACAATGAATCCCCTAAAGCTAAGAGGACCCTGAAACCTCCCTTCGAAAATCCCGCTCTGGCACAGCATTGGGGAGGGCATGCAAGTTGACAAGATATATCCCCTTGCGCTGCCCATCAGATGCAGCGCTCCCCGTCCAGAGCCCCTCTTAGACATAGTCTGCGATGAAAAGCACACACCTGCACAAGCTGTCCGTTCTTCACGAGGGCAGCATCAATGTTGAGCTCGGCCATATCATTGACGATGACTGCGCATCGCATGCTCCCAGCATTGTTTGTCAGCAGATGCCTCAGCAGCGTGGTCTTGCCCGCTCCCAGGAAGCCGCTGAGCAACGTCACCGGTAGCTTCTTGTACTCCGGGACAATTCCGGCTTGCGCAGCCTCTGCATCACATTCACATTTAGTATTTAATTCTCATCAGAGTTCTCAGATTCAAATCATGTCATGTGTGCAATCACATGCACATGCTCTCAGAAGTGGAGAATGTGCGTGTATCTCTTGGGCGCACCATTGTTATGGGCAGACTGTTGGGGTTCTTCTGCTTGTTGAGGAGCATAGCTGGGTGGATGGCTGTCGCTTGTGCTGTGGGACTGCAGTGGCACGCTGCTCAACAAGGAGGAAAAGCTGAAATCCACCAGGCCCACAGCTGCGGCTCTGGCAGCTTGCTGCAACAGCGCAGCTAATGTCTCCCTCCACTGTGCTGACGCCTGCGCAGCAACGCCATCTTTGAGCTTATATACTTCATCTTGTTGTGTTCTCGTGCATTTAGGCGAGTCTGCCTTTTGCGAATAGAAAAGATGGAGGGATGTGACTGAGGCGCACCGCTTTCAAGCATTCAGAGACAGGCAGCCAAGCGCCCAGAGCGCCGATGGCAAATTTGTCATCGGGGTTGGTCAGCACAGCGGCAAAGATGGCTGTGATCAGCACGCAGTCGGCGCCTTGCTGGTACAGCTCGACAGGGGGCAGGGGCAGCAGCCGGAAGCTGTGTGGCAAAATCTCCACCCCCTTCTCAAGCGCCCTGGAAGGTGCAGACATGCAGTATTAATGACTAGTAAGTACAAAAGCAATCTTCTGCGCCACTTCACAATCCAGATGCCAACAGAGCCAACAGAACTCAGCGCCATTACCATCAGACCGGCCCGGCATAGCCACCCATACCTGCAGGCAGCGGAATGGTCTGTTTCAACATAAAGGGCGTGCTCTGAGGCAACCAGGCCCCGATCCTTAGACACAAAGGCTTCCAAGACGATCCCCTGCTCTCGCAGCAGAAGCACTCCATATCTTCGCTCCGGAGCCGACAGGTCTGTGGCTGGGCTAGGAAGCAACCTCTGGGTAACCTGCACAGCTGGGAGTGTTAGTCGTTCGATCTGCAAAACATCGCAATTCGGAATGCTCGCTGAATGGAATTGTGTGTTGGCATACCTCTTGGCCATTGACACGCTCTACCTTGCCCCAGGAGCTTCCTATCTGGATTTGAATGTGCCCCTTATAGGAAGTCACTTTGCCTGCATTGAAGGCGTCTGTAATTGAGAATGTGCGCCATGCAAACAGTAGTGTAATTTAGAAGTAGTTTGAATCATACAGGATGAATAGCTGAACACATTTTTATTGATTCGGTGTTATTGACGTCCATGGAGGCACTGAGTAGGCACCTGTTACTAGATATGTTTTCCCTTTCTTGACCTGCGTCGGGCGACAAGCTGTAGATGCTCTGTAAACGAGCCTTATTTGTCCTGTAGCATCTCCCACTGTAGCGATGTGTGCGGGATCTTCAGGTTTGCTGTCAAGGTCGACTCCCTCAAGTGAGATGACCTCTACTAAGAGGTTCTCCACCTCCGTGCCCAATACCAAGCGATCGATCTGGATCATTTTAATACATTCCAGCACACCGTTTTTTCTTCAATTCAGTGCATACAGGAGCAATCGAGGCGAGAAAGAAAGTAAATGAAAATGGAAGAGAGATGAAGGCGTGGCCGAGACACATGCAGCAAGCTTCGCTCACCGAAGTATTCCAAGGTTGGATTTAGTTTTGTCATGGGGGGTCTTCATCCACCATTTTGCGAAAATAAAACCCTAATCGCATCCATCTACACATTTTACGGAGGTGCAAGTGCTTTTCGGTCACTTTGGGATATTTTGACTTCCATTTTAGGAAAAATGTCCAACATCAGGAGCAAGATTTCGACCAGACACGTCGTTACAAGCGGGAATTTTGGTCACATATCATCAGAAAATATAGAGTTCATGTCTATTTCTACCGTACACAAGGCACTTCGACCGTCTCAGAGCTCAGAAGGGTTACAACTTGGAACCGGCTCGTATGTGAATTGTGCCATACACAATATGGATCTTATTGCGACCACTAAGAAAGGTGAATTGATACACTTCAGACTGGACAGGTGAGCCAACAGTGGAATGCGGCATTGGCTCGAATTCAGTACTCTACCTAAGGTGCCAACTGCAACAGCTGAACTCAATAAAGAGTCTGCTTCTTTTGCGCTACAGGAATAGACATTGCCTTGTTGCCAGCTGTGGGCTTCCTGGCAGCTCTCTTCTCTTCTCAAAAACGGTGTTGGGGGACGTCTTTGTTGCCCTGCAGGTAAAGTCCATCGTTTGCACCACTGCCTGATTGATGGCAACGAAGTGCCTCAAGGTTGCCCTTTGCCGAGCTAGAGCATCTTTATCTTGGCTGCGGTCCGGCTGAAACCGATTGCTGCAGGATGGAACAGTTCTCGTGTATAACACGTACACGAGAAGCTGCAAAGCTGTTTTACGGGGTCACAGAAGGTACACAAGGGGCAATACTTCCTGTCCATACATACGGCCATTCTTGTCTTCAGAAGTTTGAGTGAAGCTTTCTGTTAATTGTGGCTGAGCGCAGATTTGCCTCGTGTCAATCTTGAGACAGCTCTGCTGAGCAAAGTTTGCTTTTACAGGCCCGTCCACCATCTTGCATGCTCCGCAGCCGGAAATTTGCTTGTAACTACATCCACAGATGCCGTTCTCCTCTGGGACTTGGCCAACGATCACCGCCTTTGCACATTGGTGGGGCAACCACACGGGGCGGTCATGTCCAACGTCCTGCCTGGAGATGCCATTGTGGTCACAGTCTTCAAGGTACAGTGCTTTGGAGTATCATCTTGGGCTCAAAGGATGCAATAGTTGTGTTTTGGACTGGTACCCTGCCCATCTTGCCTATGCATGCTGTGTGTGATGTTTGCAGGATGGCACCACATGGCTCTGGAAAACAGCGTCACGGCAGGTCCTTCAGACGACAACACTGCCTGCCAATCTGTCAGCACTGTCCTGCATCACAGCAGCTTGCAGTCCCAATGGCTCAACCTTGGTGACTGGCACTGCAGCACCTGCGCTGCTTGTGCAGAGGTTTAGTGGCAAGCCAGGATGTCAGGCATTATGCGCTGTACAATACATCATCAACCTGCCAGAGAGTGCTGCCAGCACAATCCATGTGGAGTTCATGGGAGACAGCCTGACAGTGGCCGGTGCGCATCCATCCCTGTCTTGCGCTTCTAGACAGCTATATCCGCCTCTGTCGCTTATCTTTTCCAAACATTCTTCTGTGCACATCTCACACGTGTTGCTTTGATGAACATGAGAGCCCCACCGGGTGCGGTGCTCTGTGCTCTGCAGTGCTGTGCGGCGACGGAGGGCTGAGATTTGTAGATGTTGTTGCGAGCACATTGTGCTATGAGGTCTGCCCACCTGCTAAGGGGGCAAAATTCTTGAAAATGTCCCTTGCGGCAGATGGGAATCATGTGGCACTCATATCAGATATTGACCAGGTGAGGTTCTCCCTGACACTGCAACGCGTTGAATGGGTTCACATTGATGTTTCCATACCTATGGTGAGCCTGAAAGCATCTTGTGACTGGGGACAGATGTTTGTCTATGATTTGCGGTCAGTGCGCAACAGAGCAGCAGAGTACAACCTGCCCTTTTTGAGGAAAACAGCAGCTCGCGATGCCACTGTGGACTCCCTGTGGTTGACAAACTGCAGAAAGTCTGCAAGCAAGAAGCCAGCCAGCCACGGGACGACCTCACAGTGTTCAGATGTGTCCTGTACAGGCATGTGCCACCAAAATTGACTTCCATATCTGCTTTCTTGCATGCATGCCAAAGAGGCGTCAGCTCCAGAAGTCTGATTACATTTCTTGCCCCTGCAGATCTGGAGACTAGCCACGATATTTTGGAATCAGGTACTGATATGTTTCTAAGCTACCTAAGACTGCATGGGACATTTCCTGACAGACACCGCCTTGCAATCTGGCAGCATCTCCTGCATGTGCCCCGCGATGCCTCAGCCTTCCAGGTCAGTTCCAGAAAAACAGCCCAATGATGCCTTTCAGCTTTTGCAGCACGCCTTCAAACAATCAAGGTACTAAGGTGGCCCCGATTGACCTGCCCAGTGATTAAGTAAAGTGGGTGTCACAATGGTGCACAGGAGGTGTCAAGACTTGGCATTCACCCAGCCTTTGCACACTTGGATGCGGGTCATTACAGGTGTGACTCCAGGCTGATGGGACGCTTGCAGCGCGTTTTGAGTGCGCTTGCATTCTGGCAGCCGAGCCTGGCTTTGTTTGCAGCGCTCCCCACCGTGGCCTTGCCATTTGTGATACTGTGCGGCGGTGACACCCGCGCATGCTTTGAGGTGAAGCTCTGGTCATGCTATATTGTGCAATTGGCATGTGAATATAGCTGCCACTGGCATAATAAAATGTGTCGCCACGCCAGTTATAAAAGGCAAGGCTGTGTTGCACGCATGCAGGTGATTGCAGCTGTCCTTAAGATGTGGTTGCCCGGCTCGTTGACTGGATCTTACGGCCCTCAGTATCGGCAGTTGCGGACAGTAGCATTTCTGCTGCGGCTATATGACAGTCAGCTGTTCTGGCATATCAGTCAAGGTGCCTTCCATGCAGATCTGTGTCATGTAGTGCTTTGGATGCAGTGAGAAGCAGGGACATGGTTTTGATGAGAGCTGATTTCAGAGTTCATGACGTCAAAGCACCGTGACTTTACTAAAATCTGTTGTCATTTACAGGACCCGCCGGCTTTGCTGGCTTCATGCAGCCCATGCTGTACACACTGCTTGGCAATGTCCTTCCCCACTCGCACTGGCTGCAGGTGAGGTATTTAAAAAATCTTTACTTTGTGATCACAAAGCCATTCATGAATGGCAGGATCACATATCCCAGTGATGGAGCATGAACTGTACTTCCTCATTTTGCAGCTCAGTCCTGACCATATACATATTTGCCACACAGATTGTGCAAACCACTGCAGGTGTGGGACATTGCTGTGGCGAGTCCTCCAAGCCACTTTATATACTTGTTACTAGCATTGCTCATAAATCAGCGCATTTCAATCTTGCAATCTTGCCAATTGGCAACCACTGGAGAAGGGGCCTTCAGTGAAACTTGGAGCGCTATGTCCAACGAAAATGTCAAGAAGGTGACCAGGCTTGATGCTTGCAATTGTAGAGGCTCAGTAAGCGCAGCTGTTGATGTTGACATCAACATCAACTTGATTCATTTGTATCGTTCGATTTGACAACAAGACGTCAATATTCGATAGTGTCATGCGCCCGTTGTGATATGCAAGGAGGTATTTACGACACCCTCAATCACTTCGCATTCAAATGAAGTTCTGGAGACTGGGCATGCGCAGGTGACTCAGCTCGCATCACAGTTGCAGAAGATAGTAGGGTCATGGAACACCTCTGATGCCACATGCGGATTGCCGTGCAAGATTTAGACTGTCAAGGCAGAGGTTTTGATGAGTGTGATTGTAGTTTACAGCTGACCATTAGGCTGAGAGCTGGTGTAACTCAGACATACTTAGTTAAGCCTAGGGAAATCTGAAAGTGATTGCCATGGGACTCAATTTACACATTTGCAAATGATTAGACTTGGCATTGTCCCAGTAGTATTCCGTGGCACCTCACGCCATGCCATTGCCCCTATTCGTGCCGCAATCACTTCAGAGCAAAAGCAGGACCAGTCTCACCCAGTACAGAGCTGGGGTATGCATTGGGCAGAATTACCAAAATTGCGGAGGCCTCAGGGAGTCAGCTGCACCTGGCCAGCTTGGCTGGTGATCTGAGGCCTTGCGTTTCAGGAGCAACTCCTTTTGTACAGCAGATCACACAAGGTCTCACAAAGAAAGATGCCGCTCGTTCTTGCCAGTAGTCCCCTTAGTCATCCTTGATGGGCAATGGCCGGCTTGCCCAGTACCAGACAAGCGCTACCAACAGGAGAAATAGGACGCTCACAACTGTGATCACCTGGAATTCAAGCTGTATCACATCATGACCTGAAAATTGGTCCACTTGACACACGCTGCTGCAAGACATATGGCGCCTCATCACACAAGCTGTCAACAAGCACGAGGATAGAACGCACGTATTTGGCATGTTCGTGAATGTTTTTGTTTGAAGCTTTCCTCTTCCTCTTCTCGACACGCTTCTCATCCTTAGGCTTCCCTGGACGTTGCCACAAGGATGTGAGGGAAACCAGTTAAGCATACGCAATGCGTTCAAACAGCGGTCCTCGGTTTCGATATATATATGTTGTAAGGAAACGCATCGCCACAGGACGCTGACGTGCCTTTACCAACCGCCATGTGGGCCTCTGATTTAGGTGATGAACTCCAGAGGTCCTTAGATACAGCAAGAACCATGTCAGTATAAAAAATAAAGATCATTCATCTTACCAAAAGATATGATCAACACACAGGAATGTAGCAGAAATTCGGAAAAGCCTGATATTCACAGCACATCTGACTGCAGAATCAAAACCATAAGAAGCCTGCATAATCGGGTAGAGTGCAGTCTTTGATGGACAGATGCTGATATGTTTGGTTACTATCAACCAATAATTTTCGCTATATTACCAAAGCCAGCGACTTTCCTGTGCACCAAATGTGTGACCCATCGAGATCTGACAAGGACTGCAGAAATATGGGTACGCACCTCAAATACTGCAGCTGAAGCCTGCTCCAACAACAGATATTATTCAATGTGCAACTTTGACCTTTGAGTTCTGGACAGGGAAGATTTTGCGACTTCTTCTCGCGCCAAAAACTTTAATGACCCTTCTTGCTGGTGTAAATCCCTGGACTTTTATAGAACCTGTATAAATGCCAAACTCCCAAATCATGTGTTCCTGTAGCAATGCGTTGAGAAATTTAGAAAGCGCTGCAGGATATTGGTGTACAGCATGAGCCTGTCAGGAGCCAGGAGTGATAAAACGAGTGGGGTTGTATTCTGATGACTCTTTTCAGAGGCAGCTACTCTTGTCCGGTGTCCATTCTGAATTCTTTAAGTTGATGAGTGCGTAAGAGCAGCTCACATCTTTCGCCATGGTGGTAAGGATCCTGTCTCAGTACTACTCCCAGCATGTTTTGGTTTGTTCACAGACACTCTTAAAGCAGCTCATCACAATTTCCTCCTTGCCGTGGGGATTTCCATTTGACATGCCACATATGCTCACGAGCTTTTTTGCTAACATACTTCGACGCGCATTTGCAAAGTCTACTACTAAATGTTTGCTGTGTGACTTTCGTGTCCAACAGCAAGAGATCAAGGTAGGCACCTGTATTAACTTCTAATCATATCTTGTCTCTGAGGCTATGAACACATTTTGTTTGCCAGTGAGAGTCTGTCTAGATAATTATTTCGGTATCGGATTTAGGTGCAGGAGAGAAGCAGGCCTGTGTTGTCTTCCTTGATAGCAAATAGGATGCTCAGAATTGTTGTGTACTTCTCTGCAGAAAAAGTTCACGCAGCGTTCAGATCGCGTGAAGGGAGTTGACCTCCATCCCACAGAGCCCTGGTGAGCAATGCTCTTCATCATGGTTCAGGGGTTCAGATGTTCATGTTTTGTCAGGAGTACACCCAGGACACAATTAATTTCATGATGCCTGTGTGCAGGTTGCTGGCTAACTTGTACAGCGGCAATGTATACATCTGGAGCACAGCTGACCAGGTGAGGCAGGCGCTTCTTGGCAGCACCTGTGAGGGCCGGCTGGATTGATTTATGTCCTTGTGATCTCGATTCAAAATACTAACCTGCTGTGTGCCCGCTACAGAGTCTAATCAAGTCATTCGAAGTCACAGAGCTCCCAGGTGAGTTGGCATTCAACTTTCTCCAACTTACAGCTCTACAAAGTTGCCAAGAGAGTGCATCAAATTGTCATGTGTGCGCAGTTCGGGCTGCCAAGTTTGTGGCGAGGAAGCAATGGATTGTTTGTGGGTCGGACGACATGTACATTCGTGTGTACAACTACAACACAATGGACAAAGTCAAAGCCTTCGAGGCACACACAGACTACATCAGGTGCGCGCATGTTGCAGCAGTGCACGGGAGATTTCTTCGCCTGAGAGCCACTCACAAACGAGACCTTGATAGGCTCACTGGGCATTGTGCTGCAGGAGTATTGCTGTGCACCCCAGCCTGCCCTACATCCTGTCCTCCTCGGATGACATGCTCATCAAGCTGTGGGACTGGGACAAGGGCTGGACCTGCAACCAGATCTTTGAGGGCCACTCCCACTACGTCATGCAGGCGCGCGCTCGGGTTTCATGCTGCAGTGCCTTTTATCTGACGCACCATCTTGTATGGAAGTGGAAGAACGTGCTGCAAAAGGCATGGCCCTGTCTACCAGAGTGCACGGCGAAGGCTGATTCAGCGGAATTTTGTAGGTGGTGTTCAACCCGAAAGACACCAACACGTTTGCGAGCGCCTCGCTGGACCGCACCGTGAAGGTGTGGAGCATTGGGCAGCCCACACCCAACTTCACTTTGGATGGCCACGAGAAGGGGGTCAATTGCGTGGACTATTTCACTGGAGGTGCGCACCTGCACAATCTAAGATGGCATCCACCTGGAGCCTGACCATCTTGCAAGAATACAGTTGGCACCATGCCTGACAGATTGCCAAGATCTTTTTTTGAAGTTCCCGATGGGATGCCCTTCACTGAAAATGCGCGCATGGAAGGGGCTGATGTCTTCTCGCAGTACCAACTTTGATGCACATGTCTTTTCGCCGCATGTTCCTTCTAATTTCCTTGCTCCTTGCGCTGCGCAGGCGACCGCCCGTACCTGATGAGTGGCGCGGACGACAAGCTGGCCAAGGTGTGGGACTACCAGACCAAGGCGTGCGTGCAGACGCTGGAGGGCCACGCGCACAACGTGAGCGCCGTGTGCTTCCACCCGGAGCTGCCCATCATCATCACGGGCTCCGAGGACGGTATGGTCAAGATCTGGCACAGCACCACCTACCGCCTGGAGAATACCATCAACTACGGCCTCGAGCGCCTCTGGGCCCTCGGCGCCTGCAAGGGCTCCAACCAGTGCGCGGCCCCTCTCCCCTGCCATCCCTCGGTGCTCCTCAAGTGATCAATATGTGGGCGACTAAGGAGCCGGCCCTGTTGTAGAGGATGCACCTCAAATATGTACTCATACCATGTGCAACAATAAGCTGTCTACCGCCTGTTGTATGACCGGCAGCATGCATTACTATAGGCACAATGACAATGTTTTTGCTGCTGTTCTGCGGGAAGTAGACAATATGAGATGAGTGAAAGACAAGCGCTGATTGCTTTGTTCGTGGGTGCAGCGTGGCGCTTGGGTTCGATGAGGGCACGGTGCTGATAAAGATCGGGCGCGAGGAGCCGGTGGCGTCCATGGACAGCAGCGGCAAGATCATCTGGGCGCGCCACAACGAGATCCAGACCGTCAATGTCAAGTCCCTCGGCGCCGACTTTGAGGACGTGAGCCTCCTTTTCATTTGATTTGCAGCACACTCTTCTCAGGCCAACCCCTTCCCCAGCGTTCATCCGCGCATGCTCCATATAATTCTGCATTCCGTATGCCGTCGTGTGTGTGTGTGTGACAAGCCCGTCCCAGCCTCGTTGTCCACCCGTGCATGCCCTTCATGTCCACTCATGCATTCTGAATGCCACCGTGTGGGTGACGAGACCACTTTATGAGAGACAGATGCTCTAGGTAATCTCTAAGTATGAATATAACTAATTACCCCTGTGGCTGCAGGCGGATGGGGAGCGGCTGCCGCTGGCGGTGAAGGACCTGGGCAGCTGCGACATGTATCCGAGCACCCTGGTGCACAGCCCCAACGGCCGCTTCGTTGCGGTGTGCGGCGACGGCGAGTACATCATGTACACCGCGCTGGCCTGGCGCAACAAGAGCTACGGCTCCGCGCTGAGCTTCGTGTGGGGCGACGACTCCTCCGTGTTTGCCACGCGCGAGAGCGGCTCCTCCGTGCGCATCTTCCGCAACTTCAAGGAGGTCGCGCAGGTCAAGCCGGGCTTCAACGTAGAGGAGATCCACGGCGGCACCCTGCTCGCAGTCCGCTCCGCCGATTTTGTCTGCTTCTACGACTGGGCCACCGCCAAGGTGTGTGCCCGCTTGCTTCTCTGTTTCTCAAATTTGCAACCATTCCTCTGAGTTGGTACATCTCTGTGCTGAGCAGGGATCGCCCCTGTTTGCTGCAGCATCTTTGTCCAGAAATTTGCGCGAGTTTGGGAACAGTTTAGCAAGTACTGTTGGGAGTATATCTGAAAGCTTAATTTAATGAATTCAATTTGACATTTTGGTGCTCACAAATGCATGTGTGGGGCCCATGACGCAGCAAGAACATGCTTCCATGTTGCAATGCGCTCCCTGCTTTTGGCGTTGCTGGGCATCTTAGCTTTAGAGGGTGGGCATGGGCGCATGGCAGTGGTGATTGAAATGCTATGCAGAGTGTCTGAGGGGAGCCGCTCCTGTGCAGGTCATCCGGCGCATCGATGTGCCGGCCAAGGACATCCGGTGGAGCGACAGCGGGGAGCTGGTGGCCATCATCGCAGAGGCCTCCTTCTACGTGCTGCGCTTCAACCGCGACGCCGTGGAGGAGGCTGCAGCCTCCGGCGCAGAGTTTGACGAGGACGGCATCGACGAAGCCTTTGAGCTGCAGACAGAGACGTCCGAGACCGTGCGCACAGGTGCACCACCACTGCTTTGCTCAGTTCTTTGCATGCATATTAGAGAATTGCGAGGCGTGCACCACCACTGCTGTGCTCAAGTCTTTGCATGCAAAATTAAAGATTTTTTGGGCGTGCATCATCATTGCTGTGGCTCAGTTCTTGCATGTAATCTCAGACACTTTAGAGACGTGCACCACCATAAAAGTGCAATTGTATTTGCATGCCAATGCAAGGGAAGACAGACCAGGTGCGGGCAGCAGAGAATTAGTAGAAGGCTGTGTTGTCTTCTGTGCAGAAGGCCTGACCATCAGTGTCACCTTTTTTATGCCATTCCTGATGTGACCGGTGTGCTGCCAGGGCTCTGGGTGGGGGACTGCTTCATCTACACCAATGGGGCGTGGCGGCTGAATTACTGTGTGGGCGGCGAGGTCACCACCATGTTCCACCTGGACAGGCCCATGTACCTGCTGGGCTACCTGGCCTCCCAGTCCAAGGTCTACCTCATTGACAAGGTCAGCCCCCACCCAAACTCCCCTTACAACCTTTCTCTGCTATCTCGCTGCTTGTGCTGAGAAGGCCTGGCTATTGCTGAGTTGGCACATGATCCTGGTACTGAGTTCTGGTGCGTGTGTTGGTGTTGATTTCTTCTATTACAACTGCATTGGGCTGCATATTGAGTGGCTGTAAAGGAACTCTTTATTGAGCTGTGGCTTGCACCTGTGCAGGAGTTCAGCGTGATGAGCTACACGCTGCTGCTGTCGCTGATAGAGTACAAGACACTGGTGCTGCGCAAGGACTACGCCGCCGCAAACGAAATTCTGCCCCAGATCCCTCAGGCACGCCTGCTCCTTCCTGCTCTTTTGCTGCGTGCTTCCATGTCCCCCATAGCACTCATCTTTGTGTCCTCAGACACACTTTAAGCCAAGCATCTTCCGTTATGACCCAAACAGTAAATATGAGGATACCGAAGCTATCTTTCCCTGGTGCACTGGTGTATCGGGTCCGCCTTTCACATGGCCTTGACATGCAATGTAAAAGTGCGACGATGCATCGTTGGATGGACATCTTGTACATCTTAATGCAATTTCTATGTAATGTCGAAGACCGGATTTGCTCAAATGTGCCATATTTGTGTCTACAGGAGCAGCGCAACGCGGTGGCGCGGTTCCTGGAGGGGCGGGAGATGAAGCGGGAGGCGCTGGAGATCGCGACGGACCCGGACTACCGCTTCGACCTGGCGGTGACACTGGGCGAGCTGGGCACCGCTCTGCAGCTGGCTGAGCAGTCCGGCTCCGAGCTCAAGTGGCGCCAGCTTGGCGAACTCGCCCTCTCCTCCGGCAAGCTCCAGGCGAGGCCCCCTCCGCACCTGCCCGTCCTCAAGCCTCTGCATCTCTTACATAGTCTGCTGTTTTTGTAGCGTTGGGCGTCCTCTCAGAAACAACGGGTGCAGCAACATTTTCTGCAGGAGCAACCCAGCATGCGGCTATGTCTGTGGGCAAGAACGGACTGCAACAGAAGGAAAATGTGAGATATAGTAGACGCAGAGAGGGGAGTTGTGAGAAGAGCCTTGCAGGTTGAAAGAGACGGGGAGGTACAAGAGATATACGGCAATGGGGCCTGACCATATGCATGTGGCGGCAGGTGGCAGAGGAGTGCCTGAAGAAGGCTGGGGACCTGAGCGGGCTGCTGCTGCTGCACACGGCCAAGGGCAGCGCGACAGGGCTGGCCGATCTGGTGCAGGCGGCTGGCGCGCAGAACCGGCAGAACGTGGTGTTCCTGTGCCAGCTGCTGCTGGGCAACCTGTCCGCCTGCGTCGACCTGCTGCTCGCCACCGGCCGCATCCCCGAGGCCGCCTTCTTCGCGCGCACCTACCTCCCCTCTCGCATGACCGAGGTGAGCTACTTCCCTCTCCCCTTCGAATTCCCAAGATATCTGTCTGTGTGCCTGCTCAGCCCCCGCAGTCTGGAGTAAGAGTGAGCTCCTGGGAAGGCAAGAGTGTACCTGTGATTGAAACACATTGAAAATTATAGGGTACTTTTGAGAGTCTGACACAGCTGCGCCGCTCTGCTGCATGGAGGCAATGTGCACCCGCTCTGAGCAGACATTTGCTGCAGAGGCCAGATTGCACTCCTAGCTGTCATGTATGTGAGGTTGGCAAAATTGAGAGCGTCTGTGTGTGCGGGGCAGGTGGTGAAGGTGTGGCGGGACGACCTGTCCAAGATCAACGCAAAGGCAGCCGAGTCCCTGGCCGACCCCGCGCAGTACCCCAACCTGTTCCCCAACTACGAGCTCGCGCTCCATGCCGAGCAGTACCAGGTACGCCAGCTTCAACGATCCAACTAAACTGCCTTTACTCCCTGGCTAATGCATTTGCTGCTAATGCTCAGCTGTGCCAGTAATACCAGTGCTTTTTGTATCCAGTTCGTGGGCTTTCACAGGGTGGCTCTCCTGAGAATCTCCATTCAACACATGGCATGCATGCTGCTAAGGACTTACGCCCCAACCTTGGGTGAGTAAGTGTAATGGTAATAGCGCCCAAATGAATGCAAGAAACACAAGGAGAATGGGCTGTCTCGCAATATCGTGCAATGTGTGCAACATACAAGACACCTCCGGTCCAGATGGAATTGTAAGCTTGTCAAACCTGGGCGTCGTGCAGGCGCAGAAGCAGGCGGTGTCAAAGCCCGCGTCGGCGTTCAAGCTGCAGGAGGCGGAGGGCATTGAGGATCTGCTGTCCCTCATGCAGTCCATGAGCGTCGACGCCGCCACTCCCCACGCCAACGGCGACCTTGCCAGCCACACCGCCCCAGGCGCGCCCCCACTACCGCTTCAATCTACCCTCCTACATGGCTTCTGCTCTGCAAATACCCAATTTTCAATGGACCTGGAGACCAGCTTGCTGCTGTTGTTGACATACATTGGCACATTCTCGGCCTGGAAAAGGGGGTGTCTGCATGGGGATGCTTGGTGGACCTTTTGCATGCCGGCTCACACTCTTGCTTCCTGGCTAGATCGCACTTGTGTATAGGCTACACACGCCCTCCTGCTCCCAGTGCAGCTTTGGGATATGAGGAGTGCTGGTCTCTTGCAGTATTAGTGCCTTTGGTCGATGTTTCGTTGACGGCTGCGTTGTGTTTTTGGCAGGCGGCGAGGAGGAGGAGGAGGAGGAGGTGCAGGCGGCGCCCAGCACCACGGCGCCAACTGGAGGCACCGCTGAGCTGGAGGCCGAGCTGCTGGACTCGCCCGGGCCCACTGGCCTGCCCCCGCACGCCGAAGAAGGTGCGCTGGGCGCCACTGCTGATGTCAACACCAGTTCCTGCTAATAGCTGCCTTCAACTGCAAGGCATGCTTGATGGCTAACACCGTGCCTGCCTCTCGAATTGGAAGGCGCATGTGTATCTGCCTTTGCTGCAGTGCCAGTGAGACAGGATGGATATATGGAGGCATGGTCAGTTGCCCATGTGTCATTGTCTCTGCTGGCGAGGAGATTAAAATGTTTGGATGAGTACATCTCCTGCCAGCTGCGCTTTGCTTGACAGCCCTTGTTGCCACAGGAATGGTCTGAACCCAGTGTTTTCTCAAGTGTGTATAAATGCGCGGTGTGTGTACGGGAAAGGCTGATGCAACGGGGTGGCCGCTGGTGCAGGTCTGGCGCCGGCTGACGAGGACGATCTGCTGCTGGATGCTGAGGAGGGGGATGATGAGGACGACGGCGCTGAGCTGGACGATGACTGGGGCCTGGACGGCGGAGAGGAAGATGACGATGAGGAGGAGCTGCTCTGAGTGTCTGAAACTGGCCTCAGTAGTGCCACCCGCACATGAGAGCGTTCTGGTGATGTTTGCAACGGCTTGGCTGTGGTGCTGAGCTGTGGTGTCATGCCTGTCAAGGGCCTGTGAGAGTGTTTAGGACTAGGAGATGCCCCAGGCCAACTAACGGGGCACCAGGCGGGCACTTAAATAGGACATGAAGCCTTTGTTATGTCTTATATTGCAGATTGAGCTCCAGGCTGAGAATCGGCTGCAGTGCAGATGTGTAGACAACATCCTGCGTCAACCAAGTAAATTTGCATGATAACGATCAACATGAATCCGCAGCTGCAAGGAAGCAATCTCAATATCTCATCAAATTTGAGATCATCAACGCAGGCATGTCCGACAGAGTCCGAGAACTCCTATAGGGGTCTGCAGAGGCTGATCGCGATCATGACAGTTGGACAATTGTGCTGGCATGCATTAATGCATAAATAATTATTGTGCCATCGATGTTGACATCATGATATCAGCACTTCTGGCAGGCACAGTTGTTCTGGCGCAGGCCCAGCCGTGCTCCACGGCACCAGCCAGGCTGAGCCGGCTGTGAAAGGCTGTTGTCTTAAAAGTTTTCATGTACTCTTCATATGAAGTGCGTGTGACGCCACACTGGACAATGTTATGGATATTCGGGGAGTGCCGGCGCAAACTCTATGACTGGGATGTTTCATGAACCAGACTCACCATGTGACGCATCAGCTTCAAGTGAAGAACGGTTCAATTGAAGGATGGACTTTAAAGATAATTTCCACGGATCGCGGTTCCAAGGGCGACATGTGTGTCAGTCAGGTAAGCAGGAAAACGGTGTTCCCTACTTCCCCAAATGCCAAACACAAACAAAGCAGCGTGCAATACATAATATGGTGTGACGAAGTGAAGGTGAGAAGTGCCCACACAGTACAGCCTGGCAGCAACGAACGGCTGAGAACGAAGGAAGTATTCTCGCCACGTGCCGGTACAGTCAGTGTGCAGGTCCTCATTTGGAAAGGAATCTCCAGTCAAATCTTTAGGTTCCAAGCCCAGATTTTGTCGCCGACACACCATAGACAGCCCGTCAGTCGTAGGAAACAGTCCAGAAGGGTGTGGAACAGGTTGTTGGATCCGCGTGAGGCTGCAGTTGGTGGCAGAGGTGGGCGAGCGAAGCCTCGGAAGGCAGCCATGAAGGTGGGTAAAAGCGACGGCTGCGGGCCTCCCTTGACACAGTGCCGCCAAGATGGTGTCCCTTGGCTAGTCGACCGCCTCCGTCTATGCTCTAAGAGCTCGCCGAGGCCGTCAATGGCAATTAGGAAGACAGAATAATTTAGCTGCTGACGTCGGACTTTGAGTTTTGGGTCACGATGTCGTTTGGGCGAGGCTCTTGTTCAGCGCGTCGTGCTGTCGAGCGTGAAGCACCTCTCTGTAGGATGGAATGAAGATTGTGTGGTCCGCTTAGCGCGACCTGGGAGCGTTAGGGCAGACGCGTCGAGTCCCCCGCCCTTTCTGTTATTGGACAGGAAGTTTGGCGTGGAGCAATTACCAGGGAGCTGAGGGCTAAATTAGCTGCTCCAAGACTTCAGCAGACGTGTGCTTACATCCCTTGATAGATCGTAGACGGGCCCGTTGCGGGAGCCTGTTGGGCAGAAGTCTTACACGCTCCGGTCAGACTTTTTAGTATTTAGGCGGCTAGGACTGTCCACAGTAACACGAGGTGCCCACTTGCCAATGTAGATATGCATGGGCCAATTCTGTTGAATTTTTAACCCGTTCTTTGCCATCTCAGGGACTTGACAAGCATGTGCTGCATAACTCTCCGGCCTAATAGTGCGGATCGTGGTGCACAGGTGTACACGATGAGGGACCTCAACCCCTTGCAGTTTTTCCGAGGCACTGCTGCTGATGTGGTTGGGGAGCTGCCAGACAGGAAACCAGAGTTGACCAAGAAGCCACTCACGAAAGTCCCAAGCCTGCTGTTTGACATGGAGGTACAGCCCAGACGCCTTGCCCCTTTGCATGATGAGGCCAGCCCAGATGTTCAGAATTCCCAGTGTGCACTGTTTGGTCCAAGAGGTGTGCTGAACTTTGTGGGCTTCTGCACGCAGCTTGAGGAGGGTCAAGGGCGGAAGGAGACTGAGACGACAGCACATGACTCCCAAAAGCGACTGGAACATCTCGCACAGCCCTGGTCAGCACCTGAAAGACAGGTGCGCTGGACAGTCTTCCCTTCCAGTCATGTGTCTGTGCCAGAGTCTGCAGGCCGCCCATCGTGCATGCTTGCATGCAGTAAGCGGGGGATCTGACCTGCTGTGTTGTGCGCCTGTGCAGCTCATGCAGCAAGTGGAGTGCATGTTTGAGAGCGAGAGCGCCCGCGGGGAAGCTCCGGAGGCAAGCACACTGGCAGAGCGCCTGGTGCAGCAGGGCTACTCTGTGACCGTGCGCACCGCATTGGGCGGCGGCGGCGGCTGCGAATGCCTGCGCAACCTGCGCCATGTCTTCGTCTGCGTGCGCCTACAGGCATGCAGCTTTACCCACCCCTGACTCGCGCTCCGTTTAAGGCCTCATGGCTGCTTCATATTAACAAAGACACCATCATTCGATGCCAAGCAGCCGGGTGATACATTTATGCATGCATGGACAGCATGGCTGACAAGATATCTTTGGGTGGGCGCAGGGAGGGAATGATTTTGTGCTGGTGGACCCCAAGTTCAAGGAGCAGTTTGAGATCGCGCACCCGACGCCGCGCTACGCAGCGCTGCTGGAGGAGGTGCCGGCGTGCTTTGTGGGCACCGAGGAGCGGCTGGTGGCACTCGTGGAGCTGTTGTGCTCTGAGATGAGCGCCGCTTTCCGAGGCACAGGTGGGGCCCCTCCATTTTTTGAAAGCCCCTCTACATTCTGCCTACGTGCTGCTTCATATCCAGTCGTGGCACACCAAGTGTGCAACGGTTGTTTTGGTGCAGACGGTAGGATACTGAGTAGCTTCTTGGTGGCGCAGGGACAACGCTGCCTCCCTGGCGGCAGGCCCCGTCGATGCTGAGCAAGTGGCGGCCGCGCCGGTCCACGGACGAGCGCCGCACGCCCGCGCTCTCCGTCGGCTGCTTCACCAAGCACAGCTCCTCCGGCCAGTTCACCGTCGACGTGTCGGCCGCCGCCGGCCTGGCGAGCCCCACCGTCTCCCCCCCGCCGCCCTCGCTGCGCCGGTCGTCGCTGCCGGCGCGCATGGGCCGGGACGGGCCGCCGGTGCCGGTCGCGCGCACAACCTCTGAGGGCCCGGCCAGCGGCCGCTGCCGCGCAAACGTGTCGCGCACAGCCGCGTCGCTGCTTGCGATCGAGCTCGGCGACGGGCGCGGCTCTGCGGCCGCCCCGCCGCGGCGCATCGGCCCCACCAAGCCGTGGCCCAAGGCCTCTGACGAGGACGCCGACTCCCCGACCAGCGTGCTGGATGCGGATGAGGAGCCTGTGCCTGCATCTGCGCTGCGCTGGCAGCTGCGAGGCTCCCTGGGCAAGGCCAACGACATGCTGCGCACCGGCATGCGCCAGGGCATCATCACGGGCCTGTAAGGCGGCCGTGCGTTTGCAAACTCGCTGCACAAGTGTGTCGTGTCCCGGCCTGACCTGCCTGCCTCACATGCTGCCATGTGAGGACGCCGGCAGTGGAACTAGTAGAGTTTAATGGATGCGCCCGGGATTGACCCTGTACGCGTGGCGAAGAGTGCTGTAGAAGATGGTTCGAGAGAACTGTGAGCTGGGCGTGCGAGAGCTTCAAGGGGTTTGCCTGAGATGTTCGATGTAGAAGTGCAACTGAACAAGCAGCTGGAACGCTGCAGAGCCTGTATGTAGAGGTAGTTGCACACATCAGTGTGTATTTTGATTTGAGCTGCTGGATGGACCAATCTTACTGTTCAGCCCTTTGTGGCAATTTTGCAGATGTCTCACCAACCTTGCACGTCAGTCTCCAGTCTGTCTGGCACTCCGTGTTGAAGGCTTTGGTGCTTTTTATTTTCCAAGCCTCGCATGCAGGGATCCTTTTGCAAGCAACGAGAGTAGGAATATGTCAGGATAAATGTGCGGAACTTTGCAACTTGCAGCGCGAGCACTTGATCTGAAGCTGCTTTTTGAGAGAGCGTGTGCGTTGGCCAGTGTGGTTGTTGAGGTGTGCATGACATGCGGGTCTACTGAACTGAAAGCAGCACTCGCTGTTGAAAACCTCTCGTCCATGGCCATTTTCTTGATTTGTCGGTGCAGCATGGAACGACCAGATGCGAGGGAAAGTAATTTGTGATGGAGTCAAGCTGAGTTTTGAGACGGTGTCTCCTCCAAACATATGAAAGAAGCTGGGATACTGTGTGGATGTGAGAACGTATGGATGCTGCATGTTAAGTGCTGGTGCTCAGGCTATCACTTTTGAGCGACTGCGTGAAACAAAACTTTTGCGAGATCTGTTGGCCTGCTTGTGCAGAACCTGAGAGCATTTATCGTCACTGTTTATCAAGTGCGAGATGACTGATTCCTGCAAGTGTCCAACTTTATAGATGGCTTGGAATGCTTTGGTTAAGCTAAAGAATGGAACGCTGATATCATGATGAAGGTGGCTGTCCCTGCATGCACTGAATGTGAAGGCATGCTAGAGGGAATGGTGAGGTGATCATGGATGCGGGTGAAAAGGATGTGACATAGCTGGATTCGCCCAAATTTAAATGTGAATAATAGCAATGATGGATAACAATAATACAAATATTTGCGCTTTGTATGTTTCTCCTTCCACCCTGGTCTTGCAGCAGGTCATGACCATGATCAAAAGCATGATGGCTTCTGGAGGAGGTTTTGAATGAAAATTTTAACAAGGTTGAATGCAAAGAATCTTATAACATGCACGGTCCCAGTCCCATTGGTTCAAATCGGAAAAAAATCCACACAAATACAAAGAATTTTCGGACTCTATCTAGCACACACGCAACACGATAGCAGGCCTGCATGCACGACATTGCACACAAGGCTCTTCAGTGCTCTCTCGACGTGCCACAAGCATACCTCACAAGTACAATTGGTACATCAAGAAGCATCTAGAAAAGTGTCTCCTCTCAGACGAATCAACATCGCGGGCTCGTCTGGCAGACCCACAGCAACATATACTGGCGCCTATGAGGCAAGCAACTCTCTCCGCTCCTTTGTAATTCATCACTCATCCAATAACATCTGCACCAAGTGTCCTCTCATGCTCTTTATGCCCCAACCTCAACGCTGGCATTGTTGAATGAGCTTGGATACAGCACAATCATTATCTGGCCAGCCAATACCAGTCGTTCCCCACTGCGGTCAGCTCTACAACAAGACAAGGACGTCTGCATAGACCGTCCATGCAGACTTACTGCCCTCTCCTGACGCTCTCCGTGTGGCACTGAAGCAACTCTCCATACATTCCCTCGCTCAAGAGAAACTGAACCCTAGAGGCCCCCAAGAATATAATGCTGCAGGAGGGGCAGCACTTCAGAGGGGGTAGTGCGTGCGTAGCTGTGCCATGTTGGGTGCTGGCAACAGCATTCTGGGGACGCTGGGAGGGCACAGCAGCCGGATGATGGACTTGCCGCTGGCATCCTCGGGCTCTATCTCCAATACCTGCTCCCAAACAGCACTGGTCAGGACCCACCTCTGAATTGATTCGGCGATCTGCCCAGGAAGTCACATTCTGCAGCGTGCTGCAACCAACAGTCGCCAGACATGAATCCGCCACTGCTTGAAGTCTAGGACAAGCCAGAAGTCACTCACGCTTCTTTGCCTATGCCTGCCGGGGTCTTGCACATTGCAAAATTTGCGAGCAAGAGGCAGGGCGTGCATCCACAGTGAGATAAGCTTCTCGAGGTGGATGCATTGTGGATGTGAGTTGCCCACCTGTGGAGCAGCGTCCAGCACTCCCTTTGACATGCCGACGTCCATCCGCCAGACCCGCCCGTTGCACTCGCAGTTTGCGCCATTTGTCTGCACAAAACCCATTAACCTTGTGACCACCATAAGTTCCTCAGAGAGGTGCATGACTAGGATGCGCAACCTTCAGGAAAATTGCAAACAAATTGCTCCAATGGTGACTTGATGATCACAAATAGTGGATGCAAATCAAAGCAGCGAGCATGACGGCATGGCAGCATGCACTGCAGAGCCAACCACCCAATCAAGGCAGCAGCAAAGAGAACATCATCAATGTATGAGGTGGGGCGCACCTGCGGGGTGTGCCCAACGATGAGCTGGCGGGCGCCAAGCAGGCGCAGGGTGGCGTCGAGGTCCATGCATGCGCGGAATCGCTGGTGCATGGTGGGGAAGCGCTCGTGGCCGAACTGGCGGTTCCACATGACGCTGTCGGGGCCCCCCATGGCCAGGTAGGGCGGCCGCGATTTGGTGCCGTCCGCCATGTGCGCCCCCCGCATCCACGCCGCCACCTCAGCATTCAGCCGCTCCAGCCCGTACTTCACTGCACGCCGCAGGTAGTTCCGTAAATGCTCCAGCAACTCTTGATACACTCACTGCTGGCCCCACAAATGACCAAATGCAAGTTCTGATAGCAAGGAAACTACAGCTTCAGAAAGTAATCTGTGGAAGTGCTGCAAAACTGGCATGGATTGCTTGTGGCCATGCAGCAGAAGCTGATGCTGCCATGCTGTGCAAGGCAGGCATCGTCCAGCATCAAAAGAAGACATGCATGTGAGAGACATGCATCGGCAGTGCGGGGCGGCGGGGGAGCGCACCGTGGTTGGGCAGGACGCCACCGTGCGCAAAGACGGTGTCATTGATGATGAGGACGGTGGGGTTCTTGGCCAGCTCGCAGGCAAGGCGGCCGCCGGGCGAGTAGAGGTGCAGCCGTGCGCGCAGCCGCTTCTCCACGCTCTCCAGCGCCTCTCCTCGCAGCCCCGCCACCAGCCCTGACTCCCGGAAACCCCCCGGCGTCACATACCTGCGCCACATTGCGGCGCACGCTCATTAGAACATTCAGTAGGCATCCATGCACCACATATCTAAGGCAAAAAGGGCCTTTCCTGCGGGCACAGCAGCTGCCTGGCAGCTTCAGCCCAGGGCAGCTGGCATGGCACTTCTGCCAGGGACTGCTGGGAGTAGAACCAGTCTCCCAGCAGGGCAGAGATGGGCGAAAAGGCGCGCCTGAAGTTGCCAGCCACGTTGAGGCTCTCGTGGTTGCCATTCAGCATGTAGACTGCGCCGCCCTGCAGCCTCGCCTGGCGATCCAGCTCCCGCAGCAAAATGATAGCGCCTGCAAGCGTGAATTCTCAGACTTCAGTTCTCTGCATGGTTGGTCTATGAGAACTGCACAGGGCTGCATGAGCCTCTAAACCAGTGGGAGTTGTCTTCAGCATGAATGATGGCCCTCACGAGGGCCCGCGGAGGGAGCCTCACCGATTTCGCTGTCCCCTCTGTCCAGGACATCTCCCAGCTGCACCACAACGGTGTTGCCCCCGCACCACACCGGGCGGCCGCAGGAGTCCTCCACCAGCACGCCCCCCAATTTGAGGGACGTTATCGCCTTCTGCACATCCCCGTGGATGTCTCCAACTGCGCAGGCACACCAGACAACACTTCGAAAATCTGTTCGTTTAAGGACAGAGCCTCCAAGCTGCGTGATATCGCGACTGTTGCCTTTTGAGCCAGGCAAGGAGTCAGTGAGACAAGAACTCAACCTGAACATAGACATACACCACAAATTTGCTTCAAACGCTTTGGTTGCCGCCAAAGTCATGCACTTGTCAAAGGCGAGGCTTGTACGCACTTGCAATGATCCTGCCTGACGTCTGCAAGAATGTGGGCGGTGGACGAAATTCAGTACAAGTTGTGCTAGGCTCATTTTCATTCCTGGTGGGAGCGGTGAAGGCCCCAGTCCACGCTCTGGTTTGGAGCGATCTCTTTGACCGAAGACAGTTGTTATCAAGGAAGGACTGAAGTGCAGATGGAGTCGCAGCTGGTCGCCTTAATACTGGCCTACCAGCTGAACCAGCTGAATGATGTACTTGTTGCCCACAACCTCTTGCGGGAAATGCTGTGCGCGCGAACAACGACCTTGAGATTACATTACACGCAGCGGGGCGGGCATTGAGAAGATGATCGGCCATACAAAGTGTCACGGACTCGAGCTACCTCAACACAGAAGGACAGATTGGTGCAGAGAGCAATTCATTCGCCAGGGTCTCAGCATTGCTACCCCGCTTCTCTACCGTAAAAGGACTCGCTTTAATTGACCCTCGACACTGTGAGCCAATTTCTGCACTAATATCTCTGTTGACATCAGCACCTCGATGGCCAGCAGCTGCCCGGTTGCAGTTGCCCGATCAGGCTCCAGCTGGAGCTCGTAATTTGCAGTGTCACAAACTGGACTCGACAGCCCGGGTGCTTTAAGATATTCAGGAGCAAAAGCAATGTATTCTTGTCTGTGATCTGGAGCTGCAATGTCATGCATGCGGAACAATGAAGCAAGGCGGAATTGGTGTGCAAGTGCATATAACAGCAAGTAGTGCAGTCGATTCCCAGTACAAGCTCGCACCTACAGAGGGACATCCATCGAGGAAACGATCAGTTCTTTCTCGCTGTTTTCCTTGTATCAACGCACGGGTCTCATCTCAGGAGCCTGACAGTGAGAAGCCTCGAAGAGTACGGAAGGGTTCCAAGAAGGCTTCCAAGAGGGCTTCCAAGATGTGGCGATTCATAGGAGGCGTCTTCCAGCCAGTTCTGGGCACAGCCAATTACTTATTGAGTCCTACCAAGCCCCTTCACAAGCCAGTGGTTCTCCCCACAGGTATACTATCCATATTTGAACTCTCTATGGCATGCGAGTTGGGAGTGTTCTTCTCCCCAACATATATATCGCGCTTTCTCGTGCCATCTGGATTCCTGAATCCATTTGACTCGTCAGAGATTGCCTCTTGACGTTGAAACAAAACTTCGGCACCGTTTGCTATTTTAGAATATCTACCTGGATCTGGCCAGAAGGTGGAGCTCGTGTGCTTTCTCAGGTTTTACACCGGTTCCACCCACTCCATTGAAGGAATTGGAGAGTACCCTGCAAGCACTGGATGCCAAGAAGGAGGAATGGGCAAACCTGACCACCCTGAAGCGGGGCGAACTAATGCGAGAGACCTTGAAGCACGTCATAGATGTGGGCAGCATGCATCAAAACATCCCCCAATCCGCAGAAATTTTCGTAAATCCTCTGAATCTATCAGCTTGCAATAGCCGCTAGAGTGCACGGAAGGTCAAGCCGAGTGCAGCTACAGCCTTGGCTTCCTCACATCTGGGATGCACCCACAGGTGTCAAAGGCGGCTGGGGAGGCAGCAACAGCGGCCAAGGGATCGTATGGGACGGGAATTGGGGAGGAATGGATGGCGTGGCTGCCAGTGGCATGGGGCATCAGGGAGCTCATTGAGGCCATGGCTGCAGGCGGCCAGCCAGCGCCCAATGGAGTCAGGCAGCGGGCGGATGGACAAGTCGTTGTGGATGCCTTTCCCCTGGGGTGAGCTGTTTCCCTGCCCTCCTGGATATGCTTCGGCTCAATTGTCCTGCCCCATGGGAAGAGCTTGCTCTTGTCCTCCTTGTTGCATGCTTGCAAGCCTGCAATTTCTGGATCGGTCGTCAGAATGGCCAAGACACTGAGGAGGAAGGTGAGTGAGGTTTTAAATATTTACTGTGCAGGGTTGAGAGTCTGTTCTTTGGAGGAATGAAGGGAGAGGTGTGGATAGAGCCCGGCAAGCCGGCCTCTCAGGTCTGTCTCTTGCTGCCTTTTCTGCTCACTAATCCTGCCAAGCCCCTGGAGGTGACAATGTAAATAGCCTGGCTCACGCATCTCAATACTGATATCTCATGCGGCATATCACTGAAGGTGATGGTGGCAATGCCCCTGTGCAGGGAGCCAATTACAGGGCGAAGGCTCAGGGAAAGAAGGCGGAAGGACATGTGGCTTTGGTGTTGGGCGCCGGCAACCAAACGCCGGTGGCCTGCATGGATATCCTGCACAAGCTGTTTGTCGATGACGCCGTCGTTGTCTGCAAGATGAACCCTGTCAACGAGTACCTGGGCAAATTCATCAGGTGCTGTCACTGTGTCTGCCGGGATACATTTTGCCTGAATCTGCCAACCAATCCTGCCAGCGTGCCTTTGATTTGTCTTGGCATCAAATTGAAACCCTTGCAACCAGTCTGGCAAAAAGATGATTGTCTGCGATTGAGCGGCCCCTACACTTTCATGTATTGATAGAAGCTTCAGCGTGTTCTGTGGGGTTTGCTACTGTTTGGGGCCTGTAGACTTCACGCTGCCCCCATGTGACAGTATGATTGATGGGGGTGCAGGCTGGCGTATGCTCCCCTGGTGGAGGCTGGCTACGTGGAGATTGTGTATGGGGGCGCCAAGGAGGGCGCTTTCCTGACCAGCCACCCCATCGTCAAATCCATTCACCTGACAGGCTCCTCTGCCACCTATGACGCCGTGGTCTGGGGAAACCAAAAGAAGGCGTGCTTCCCTACATGCCCACATTCATACAGCTCACATGAAGCACACATCTTGATCCTTTCATTTGCAACCTTCAGCCAGGTTCCTTATTGGTGACTCTCTACCAGAAGAGCCACTCTACTTGCAAGACATTGCGAAGAGTCAATTCGTCATGTTTGCTGGAGTATCCATGAGAGGTGCCCAGTGGTGAGTCGTGCTTGGATCTGGCAAGTCCAACAAGGGGTAGGATTTTGGCAGGCTTCAATTGCAGCTCGCCTGCAGACGCACCTTCCCTCTTGGCAGGAAAAGCGTGTAAAAATACCAATAACTCATGAGATCTTGTCATCAGGAAACGTTGCTGGGTGCAGGTGGGGCAGCCGCCGCTGAAGAAGGAGGTGGGGGCAGAGCTGGGCTGCGTGACGCCCTACATCATCACGCCGGGAGCATGGAGCCAGGATGACATGGAGTACTATGCGGACGAGATTGTGGCGGGCCTGGTGCACAACGCTGGCCACAACTGCACCAAGGCCGAGATCCTGGTCACTGACGCTGACTGGCCCCAGCGTGAGGCCCTTGTGCAGGCCATCAGGCACGATCCCACTCCCCAGCATTCGTCATAATTTTCAAAGGCGCGTCATATCATTCCAAAAGCATGTTGTACAAAATAAGTAATAAGACTTGCAGCAGCCTCCAGTTACTGTTACTCTGTTGGGGTGCATTTGGTCACAAGTCAGCTGTAGGAAGAGTTTGGCGACAAGGCATTCGAGCCACTGGCATGTGATCATCGCAAAGCCTTGATGATCTTTTACCTTCATAAGAATGGAGGTGTCAGAGATGAGCAAAGAAGTGTGGGATTTGCAGGGCGCGGCTGGACAGGGAACCCCGTCGGGTGGCGTGGTACCCCGGCAGCGAGAAGCGCGCAGCGGCATTCAAGGCGGCCATCCCAGGAGTGGAGGAGCTGGGGACTCAGGTCGACGGCGCCCCCTCCTCCTACATCCCCTGGCTCTTCAAGTCCGGCCTGACGCCCGAGCAGGTGTGCGCCGTTGTATCCCTTTCATCCTAGTTTCTTCCTAGGCACAATCGAAGATGGCCACATGATCGTACTGTCGAGTAGAGGACATGCATCAGCTGGTCCTGCATGGAGCATCAACTGCATGCGCTTGATTGGGGGTGCAGCAGTGGTAACAGGCATAGGCTTCTCTGCAGCAGCCAAGAAGTCCAAGAGTCACTTTGGCCGGACAACTGGTGCCTAGATCTTCCAACGAAATCGTGAGTTACACCTCAAATAAACAGTGGAGCTGTGTGCGCAGGCGCGGACGGAGACGGAGAACTGGTGCGGGGCGCTGCAGGAGGTGGCACTGCCAGGATCGGGGGGCGACCCGGAGAAATTCCTGAAGGCGGCTGTTGCGTACGCCAACGACCGCTGCTGGGGCACCCTGTCCTGCTCCCTCATGGTCCGTCCGCCCACGCTCTCATTAATTGAACCTTCGCTCGGCCACGGAAGCAACATATCTGGGGTACTGCAAGGGAGTGGGGCATGCAGCTCAGAGGGACAGTCTCTTGGGCAAGGTTGGCCGGTCCTTCACATTCCATTGGGATGTAGAAGGCTTTGCAAGTTTTGCCCAGGACACTGCAATTGTCCAGGAACTCAGAATTTATGGTTTCCTGTGTGTGCGGGCGACATTTTGAGCGTTCTGCATGTCTGTGCTCTGTTGATGCTGCCTGCCTCTGCGCAATCTTGCAGTCGTCTGCTGGCACAAATGCTTGCACCGCACATTTGACCTGGGGCATTCGTTATTTAAGTTGATATACGTTTGGCGGGGGGCGGTATGAGTACTGACCACCGTGCCCACGGTTGATTGGGTCTTGCTTTAATCTGGCGAGTCCATCAAGGGATAGGATGATGGCAGCCTTTACCTGCAGCTCGCCTGCAGGACGCACCTTGCCTCTTGGCAGGAAAAGCATGCACCACTACTTATAATAAAATATATATCAGAAAAGTGCGCGGCTATGGGTGCAGGTCCCGCCGGATGTGTCGGCGGCGCATGGGGATGCGGTGGAGCGCGCGGTGGCGGCTCTGCGCTACGGCAGCGTAAACATCAATGTGGTCACCATGCTGGGCTTTTGCGTCCCCAAGCTCACCTGGGGCGCCTACCCCGGCAACACACCCCGGGTGCTGCCCTCACCCACCCACACAAGTTTTGCGCACCTGCAGAACGCTTGCCACGTCAGCACTCCTGCAAATTCTTTTCTTTTCAAGACGTTTTACTCATGCTCCACCATTGCAGTGTGATGACGGTTGTGGCCCAGATGCGCGTCCGTGCCACAAAGAGGCTTGATGAACATGCAGCACATTTCCACTTACCTCAATCTAGGGGTGTGTGTTTCCTTAAAGGCAATGCTGAGGTGCTGTGGGAATGTGGCGTGGGTGCAGGACATTGGTTCGGGGAATTGCGCGGTGCACAACACGCTGCTGCTGGATCACCCCCAGAAGAGTGTTTTGTGGGGCCCTTGGCGCTACTACCCCACGCACCTCTGGTCCCCCTCCAACCGCAACCTGGAGGCTGCCGTCCCTGCCGCCATCTATTTCCTCGCCTACCCTTCCATCCTCACCCTCATTCCCCCTGCCCTGGCTGCCCTGCGAGGCTGAACCCAATTATGTACCCTTTTCCAATCCGGGGTTTTGGGTAAGCATGATGCTTCCCTGTGGTGAAGCATTTAGCATGCGGCATCCAGGCTGGATGTGGCAGCGAGCGTTTCTTGAATGGAATTCTGTGCACCTGCTGTGCAACTTACAATCATACCGGCGCAGACCTTATGTCACCTGCTCGGTTCATCAATAGCGGTGACTTGACGGCTGCCTTTGAGGCTTGCAATCTGAACCTGAGGTTGCTCCAGCATGCTCGTGATGCTTCCCTGTGGTCAAGCATTAGCATGCGGCGCTCAGGCTGGTCAATTATAAATTGCTTGGAGTGGGACGGTAACACTTTTCTTCATCTAGATGCTGTGCAACGTCTAGTGTTGGTGCTGGAAGGTATCGATACAGTATATGGTATATGGAATGCGCCTTGCTTGCATGCATGCGCATGCATGCTTTGAACAAGCTTGCGCCCTGCATGATAATATGAATATTTTAAGCCTTCTGAATGGCAAATTGAAATAGCGACTTGATGATGCAGTATGTCTGAGTTGTGTGGACAGAATCCGAGTCCGGTGCGAATCCCAGTACCTTGCCTTTTGGCAGGAAACGCGTGTAATTATAATATTAATAATGATAATATGCGAAGCTGCTGGCCGGCCTAGCTAGAGTCTATCATGTTTCAGCCGCAACGTTAACTTTCTGTTGAAGTCTACAAATTGACATCGATTAAAGTTGGATGAATATGACCTGCAGCCTGCAATTGGTGTGGTGTAACCTTGATAAAATCAGTCTTGGGGACAAGTAGCTTCCTGTCCTGGAGAAGCTGATGGTCGCTGTCCTGTTCAGGCAACCGCTCTCAATTTTGTCGGATTTGCAACAGCTGCCTAGCGAAGATCGAGGCATTCAGTAGATATTTTCAATCTGCGATCATGACGACGAATTTGGCCAAGCTGCCCCTTGGGGGCCTTTCCTCTCGCAGCAGCATAGCTGGGGCACCGCTGAGGGTGAACAGCCACTCCCGAGAGCGACATCTGGGAGCAAAGACCACTGCAATCGCTGCACCTGAAAGATTTAAATTTTTGGACAATGCTGAGGAAGCACGCCTGCAGCAAACAGACGCATTTGCCGAGTTGAAGTCGCTGTCCAGCCGACAGAGCGTCAACAGGCCCCAGAAGGTCAGCGATGGGCATGCGTAGGGTGCAAACAAAATTGTGCTTGCTTGCATCATGCCTGAAAAGGCAAATTAGCATGCATTCGAAGTAAAACTTCGAAAGACGACTGATGGATAAATGCGCTGTGGATCCTGGGCAGGGGGAGTTGAGCTTCCGACAAAGCCCTACATTCCAGGATTGCTTTCCTGGGAGTGAGAAGTGCTACAGGGAGGTGGAGCACGACGGAAAGACCTTGAAGGTGAGATGCTCTAAGCGTATAATGCGCATTGCCTGATGTATGTCTTGTGCTGAGGCCAGCTGGCTTAATCTCCTTGTCATGACTGCAGAGTGATCTGTGCAGGTGCCTTTCCGCCGCGTGCATCTGCAGGATGACAACGGTCACTTTGACCTGTATGACACCAGCGGTCCTCAGGTGGGGCGGCCATAAGGCCCCACCCACCAAACATCCAGGCTGTCTTGCAGAGTAGCCCAAGTTGCTGTGAGGAGCTTCTGTGGTCTGACATGACCCATGGATGTGCATTGCAACAGGGAGTCAACCCGAGGGAGGGCTTGCCCAAGATCCGGTCGTCGTGGGTGGAGCCCAGGGAGGCAAGGGGGGACAAGGTGCAGACGCAGCAGTACTATGCCAAGCAGGGCATCATCACAGAGGAGATGGCGTTCTGCGCAGCTCGCGAACGCATGGACCCAGAGTTCATCCGCTCAGAGGTACACCCAGCGCGCCATCAGCATTCTTAGCATGCATGCAAGCATTGTCAGCCAGATATGACTGACAGGGATCTGACATGCGGCGTGCTGTCTGCAGGTGGCTCGCGGTCGTGCCATCATCCCAGCAAACAAGAGGCACCTCGAGCTGGAGCCAACAGTCGTAGGTCCGCCACATACACAAATCTTACAGTTCATACAATTTTGGGGGCTTGCACCAGGACGTCTGGGCCCAGACATGTACGTACGAAACACGAAAGTTTGTCATGCACTGCGCAGGCCGTAACTTCTTGGTGAAGGTGAACGCCAACATCGGCAACTCCGCCGTCAGCTCCTCAATCGAAGAGGTGGGCTTCGCACATATGAAACCCCGTTTTCTGGCCTTCACAAGCATTTTATTGGGTACTTGTGCCCTGAAAGCTGACTGCGCATGCAGGAAGTTGAAAAGCTGCAGTGGAGCACCATTTGGGGCGCGGACACCGCCATGGACCTTTCAACCGGCAACAACATCCACGAGACGCGCGAGTGGGTCATGCGCAACTCGCCCGTGCCGGTGAGGCATCCCTTCTCACCCTTAATGCAATGCTGCGTAGGCGTTGCCTGATGTCCAGGCCATGGTGTTGTGTGTTGAGAGTTGACAGGTCCAGAAGTCCTTGGCTGAGCCTCGCATCTGAATGCGCAGGTGGGCACGGTGCCGATCTACCAGTGCCTGGAGAAGGCGGGCGGCATCGTGGAAAACATCACCTGGGAGCTCTTCCGCGAGACCCTCATCGAGCAGGCCGAGCAGGTGACCACCCACCTCAACACCTTCCCTGCTTCACCCAGCTTTTATCGCTGCAATATAATTTCTCTTGTGGTCAGCATGAGACTCATGAGATTGTGTGTGTGGTGTGCAGGGAGTTGACTACTTCACCATCCATGCTGGCGTGCTGCTGCGCTACATTCCCCTGACCGCCAACCGCGTTACCGGCATTGTCTCACGCGGCGGATCCATCCACGCCAAGGTGGCCAGCTGCGGCAACGCATTGGTCTTAAACTGTTCCGAGCTTCCCGTGCACACGAGTGCACCACGTGTGCATGTTGGCAATTTCTCAGTAGGTGGTAAGAGGATGTGATTTCACATGCGCAGCTGTGCCTGCTGGACCACACGGAGAACTTTGCCTACATGCACTGGGACGAGATCCTGGACATCTGCGCCCAGTATGACATCACCCTCTCCATTGGGGACGGCCTCAGGCCGGGCTGCATTGCCGGTGCGTCCCAAAATACCTTGACACTTGTCTTGCACAGCTCCTCTCAAATCATCTTTAATGCCAGCTGTTGCAGATGCTTCGCAGACATATGACTTGTGGTGTGTGCTGCTGCACAGATGCCAACGATGCCGCGCAGTTTGCAGAGCTGAAGACACAGGGCGAGCTCACCCGCCGAGCATGGGCCAAGGATGTGCAGGTACATCCTCTTCCCTCCCCCAATCCCATTGGGGCACCCAATTTGGATGCCTCTGTCATCTCATATCAAACCCCAGAGGTGCAGAAGCCTGCCTGCTGTATGGCCAGTGAAGGGGGTGCAGAGCAGTCTGAGCTCTGCAGAAAAGCAGTGGATGAGCAATGGTGTCTACTGCAGGTGATGAATGAGGGCCCGGGCCACGTGCCGCTGCACAAGATCCCAGAGAACATGGAGAAGCAGCTGGACTGGTGCAGTGAGGCGCCCTTCTACACTCTGGGGCCCCTGGCCACTGACATCGCGCCAGCCTACGACCACATCACCTCCGCCATTGGAGCTGCGACCATCGGCGCCCTCGGTGCGATCCCCTGCCCACACCCTCTGCATTAGTGCAGCCTCTCTCAAGGGCTCTGTTGAGAGTTGAATGTGATGCTGCCAGGCATAGCTGCAATAACGGCGCTCTTAGAGGGGGCCTTCACAGACTATGGGCACCCTTGTTTAGCCACAGATATCCTGCTTGTGTGGAAACAGAGGCAAAGGCACTTGTTGATGTCCTGCTCACCTTCATAACAGAGACAGAAGGCAGTCATGGGGTTGCTGATGGGATACTGGGATTGGTAGGAGGTGTGAGGATGTGCTGACTGCTAATGCGTGGGTGGTGGGTGCAGGCACGGCGCTGCTGTGTTACGTGACGCCCAAGGAGCACCTGGGCCTGCCAGACCGTGACGATGTCAAGGCCGGCGTCATCGCCTACAAGATCGCCGCCCATGCGGCCGACCTTGCAAAGGTGTGAGTCATGCCCATGCCCCTGTATGCTGTGGTATCAACGCCTTATATATCATAGCATATGGCCCTGCATATGGTCAGATTTGAGGCCAGGTTTGAGGCCCCCTTCCCCCCTCTTTGCTGCAGTTGCTCTGTTGGAAGCGCGTCAGTACTTCTGTGTCTGGCCTGATCTGTGCTGTCTGTGCTGCAGGGCCACCCATATGCCCAGGAGTGGGACAATGCTCTTTCCAAGGCGCGCTTCGAGTTCAGATGGTGAGCCAATCCTTCTGCAGCCTGATCGCCCTAATCTATCAAATTTTCTAGTTTGTGTGATGGCATCAGACACACCCTTCCCGTCAGGAAGTCTTGGCATTGCTGCCTTCCTGCCAGGTGCTTTATAATGTAGCAGGCCAGCTGGCACCTAGGGTCTTGTGGATGCATATGAGGTCTGGAGGGGGGGATAATGTGGGGTTGTGGGTACAGGTATGACCAGTTCCACCTGTCGCTGGACCCTGTGACTGCGCGTCTGTTCCACGATGCCACGCTGCCCCAGGAGCCCGCCAAGACCGCCCACTTCTGCTCCATGTGTGGCCCCAAGTTCTGCTCCATGCAGGTGCCCTCTCTTCCGCCACTCCACCCATTCTCTTGCTCCAGGAGTGCGATGTGTGGCTCAGTCGCAATACTACTCATTTTTAACACCATACACAGTCCCTGTGACTTGTTTGAGAATGGTAGTCTCCCAGACAAGCTCACACTTCACTGCACTTGTGTAGCTTTTGCGGCAAGGATGAGCTCGTCTGTGGGGAATGATGTGGGGAATGAATGTTTGCCTGAAAAGTGTTTTGGGTGGGCTGCAGATCACACAGGACCTGCGAGAGTATGCTAAGAACCACCAGATGGAAGAGGACGAAGCCATCCAGGTACTGCCTGTTGTGCACTGCATCCCACATTTTGTGCAATGCATGCCACATCCGCAAGCCTCTTCACACTGCCAGCCAGGCTTTCATGGGACTCTGAATTAAGTTGATCTGGAGTCTCCTGAGGCATTTACGCATCCCTGCCATGCATGCTGTAATAGGGAACCTCATCTAGATGTCATCTGGTTATTGATGACCAGTGGAATGCATTTAGTATTTAGGGGGAAATTTGAATTATGTCATACTGGTGAAGGCGCACCAGAGAGATGGCTGCGCTGATGTTGGGTGTTGTGGTTGTTGCAGACTGGCATGGCGGAGATGTCGGAGCAGTTCAAGAGCATCGGAGCAGAGGTGTACCTGGATGAAGCCGTGCTGGAGCATGCCTGAACCTGCACAACCTGTATTGAGGCCTGGCCTCTCATCGCATCGCAGCACCCTTTGTATCATATGCAGCAAAGAGAATAATAGACCGAGCGGGCGCTTTCAAACGCATGATTTACTGCCATAGTGCATGACACGTGGAGCATTGCAGTGGCATCACAATTTGATGCTATCTAGAGGATGGTTGCTACAGTGTCCCAAACATGTAATCCTTGTATGAGGCAACATGTGATCAGACATGACTGTTTGACACACCTGCAGTGAGTAGCCAGCTGGAGGTGAAATTTTCCGTGAAGCAGGTCAGACCACTGGTGGCAAATCGGCCAAGGTGTACCGGCCGCAGCGGCCGCGATATTGACATTGGGGAAGTACTTCCATTGATGCAGTGGCATAGCAGTACACGTCAATGGTAAAGAGGAGCAAGAATTGAAGAGATATCCTTGAAAAAGTTCCTCTGAACGGTAATGCAGGGGTATTAAGACCGAGGGCCCCATTAGGGTTCTTCAACGCACGAGTCTCGGAGGTAGCTTGGGGAGATTCTTAAGCGGGTATGTCAACCTCAGATTGAACATTTCAACAGTCAAAAACGTTTCTGAAGCCGTGGATCCTCGAGCAAGAGGTTGGACGTTGAGGTTTGTATCATTTTCTGGGTCAATACGATGAAAAGCATCGACACGTGCACTTTCTGTGTGCTGGACAGCAGCGCAGTGTGAAATAATGAGTTAGCTTAACGTCAAGCATTTATAGAAATTACTTGACATAGCAGACCGTCATGGCGTCTGCATGTTCAGCAATATACTTTCTCAATATGAAGGGCGACATCCTGATTCAGCGGACATATCGAGATGATGTCGAGTAAGCATCTTTTCTTCTGATCCTTCTATTTTCTCCAGTTTCCATTTGCTCATTTGAAAAGCACCAGACTCTTGAGCAAAGTCTGCCAAGCTGGGACGTCTCAGCACTGTCATCTTGCTTGTGCTAGCTACGTGGTTTTTTCCTCAGCTCTGGCAAGTATGCAAACGCCCCAACCCACAGAAGCCTGAGACGCAGTGCAGAGTTTCCAGCAAGAGAGCCTTTTGCTGTGAGTTAGTCAACTGTGGACGACAGATGTGGCTTACAATAAACAGCTTTTTTTATTTCTCATGTTGCCTCCACCAGGCGAAACCTAGCAGCAACCTTCAGGACGCACATCCTCAACTCGAGAGAGGCTGACAACATCTCGAACCTCACCCCTGTCCGAGTGCTGGGGTCCTGCAGCTTCATGTACGTGCGACATGGCGACGTCTACATCCTGGGCGTCACCAAGAGCAATGCAAACGTCATGATGGCTTTTCAATTCATGACGAACGTACGTGCAATCCCTCTGGGAAATTATCCTAGGACTGATCACGCTCTTGTGAGGCGCATTTTCTGCGCCTCCTTTGTCAGAGCTCCCTGACATGCAGGCAAGCCTTGTTCTGATGATCCTTTGCATGTTATTTGCAGGTTGTGACGCTGTGCAAGGCTTACTTTGGCGGGGAATGCAGCGAGCAGAGCATAAAGAACAATTTCGTGCTAATATATGAGCTCCTGGATGAAATCATGGATTTTGGCTACCCTCAGGTGAGAGGCCGTATATTGCTTCTGAGCTCCTCTGTCATCCAAATTCGCTGTGTCCAAGGTAGCGGATCTAGTGGTTGATTGCAGCCGCTAAAGTCTGGTTTTCCTGCAGATTGTGGACCCTTCGATACTGAAGCAGTACATCTTCCAGAAGGGGTTCATCACAGAAGCTGCAAAGGCAAAGCGGGACGTGGAAGCGCAGAATGCCACCTTGCAGGTGCACATCTCAAGTCTCCAGCTTATACAGGGCAGTCTGTAGTGTTGTCAGGCTAGATGGTGTTGATAATTGAGAGCCAGGGCACAAGGACTGCAGCTCTTCGTGGTGGCCTCTCCTTTGAAATTGATGCATTCCTTTTTCACTTGTGGTGGGTGAATTTAAGAACGCTTCCATTTTTAAAGAAGATTCATGTGGTGGGCACAGGTGACGGGTGCGGTGGGGTGGCGGACGGACAATATAAAGTACAAGAAGAACGAGGTGTTCCTGGACATAGTGGAGCAGGTCAACGTGCTGATGTCCAGCAAGGGCACAGTGCTGCGCTGCGATGTCAACGGCAAGATCATCATGAAGGTCTTCCTGTCTGGCATGCCCGACGTCAAGCTGGGCCTCAACGAGAAGCTGGAGGTACGCCCTAGCACGGCCCTGCTCATGCCTGTGTGGACTTCCTCCCGCAAGGCTGCTGCTTGCTGCATCGCGCAATGTCTCTCCTGGTCTGCATAATTCTCATTAGCATTTCTGTTTTCCATGTCTTCAATGGTGCTGTCTTGACCGTACTGTGAGAGCCTCCTTGCATGGAGGATACAGTGTGGCTATTCTGTGGGGCTAGGAAGGTGTGATGATGCGTCCATCCCAGTATGTATGAAGGGTCAATTGTCAGTAATTTGTATTGTGGCTACTGCAGGACGTGACATTCCACCAGTGCGTGAACCTGGGCAAGTTTAACACCGAGAAGGTGGTCAGCTTTGTGCCGCCGGACGGCGAATTCGAGCTCATGAAGTACCGCTGCCAAGAGGGCATCTCCCTGCCATTCCTGGTGCGCCATCATCAGCACTGCTTGTGTTTCTGGAACGACCAAGAATTTACCTGAAGGAATTGGCTATCAGTAGTGAATCTAAGGAATAGATCACCAGGTGAGAGGCGGTGATTGAAAGACTGTGGAGGGTGTTGCTTATGCTGATTGTTGAACTGACTTGGCTGTGCAGGTGACGCCGCTGATCAGCGAGCTGGGCCGGACGCGAATGCAGGTGAACATCAAGGTGAAGGCGGGCTTTGGCAGCAAGGACTTTGCACTCAACGTGGTCATCACCATCCCCGTCCCCGATACAACTGCCAAGGCAGACATCCAGACCAGCATAGGTGACACCCTCCTCATCTTTGCACGACAACCTCTTTGCCTCTCCCTTTTTGTCAGTTTCATGGCTCATGTCATGGGGCTGTTACCTATGTCTACCTGCGTCTAGCCCCACCATGTTTTGAAGCCACCCGTTGTGATTTCTATGACGACGTGGCTTTGACGTAGCTACCGCCCAACCCAAATTTGACAAAAATACCGCTGATGCAGGCAAGGCCAAGTACGACTCGAAGAAGCATGCGCTGGTGTGGAAGATCAAGCGCTTCAACGGCGCGACAGAGCACTCCTTGATCGCGAGCGTGGAGCTGATTGCCACCACCAGGGACAAGAAGGCTTGGAGCCGGCCGCCCATCTCCATGAACTTCCAGGTGACACCCTCTTTGGTATCTGAACACTTCTGCACATAATGCTACAGTCTATATCTGATAGAGCCAGATGGTGTGCTAGGATGTACCGCATGACAGGCTTCTGAGCGCATCATGTGCTTGTTTTCTAAAGAGGTTGACTGCTTGCAGTGTCTAAGCAGAGCTCACAGGGGAGACAGTGAAAGATGTGGGTTCTGGCTGTGCAGGTGCCCATGTACAGCGCATCTGGCCTGCGCGTGCAATACCTGAAAGTGTGGGAGAAGAGCTCCTACAAGGTGGAAAAGTGGGTCAGGAAAGTCTGCAAGTCAGGCGATTACAGCATCAGGACCTAGTGGCCAATTACTCTGCACAAAATCCTTGGACAAGGACAATAAAGCTTTTTCAATGTGTCGAAAATCTCTTGAGATGACCAATCGTACCCAGGAAGTTGACTGCTGGGTTGCACCATCACGGTCCGTTCCATAGTGTCCAAAATAATGTAGGAATGACAACTGCGCAGGTTGAGCTCTGCCCTGATCACGAAAAGTGTCAGCGGTCTTGTCCTGACCTTTCAAAGGAGTAGCTCCTTGAGTGGATGTGTCTTTGGATTTGAAGCCCCAGATCTTGAGAGTAGAATTTCATGCAAAAATGGTTGTAGAGCTGATGCTCACTGTCCATAGAGAAACCGTTACACGAACTTTTGGAGCTCTCACAGCTTGATCAATTGATATCATTTTGGGAATACCCATGCTGTGCTCATCGTCACTCAAGACAACATCGACAGGCCTTGCAGTGAAACCTCTCAAAGCCATATTTCATGTCAAATTATCGCCGGGTTTCCAACTCATATGAATTCCACCACGGCGAAACTTTGAACTTGAATATGCATCATGCAGTCATCCTGGTCTTACAGCCAAAATTCTCTCCCATACTGCCGCAAATTCTGTTTGTTGAGTTTGGTGCAAATCAGTTCCACAATCGTTCATTGTTCACGTGCTGTTGGTCTGACTGGTGCAAATTTGGAATTATACGAGCAGGCAGCGAGCTCCTTCTTTGCTCAAACACTCAGTGCTAGGCTAGTAAGCACGCTCACAGCTGCCTTCCTCACTGCTACGACATCATTGAAGGTGCTGGCAGCATACGCGGGCCCCTGAACACCAATGCAGTGTATCAGACACGGATTAACAATCATCGGAGATGATGATGTGCACCATCACACTGCATCAAGTGGCCAGCCCTACAAATACAGGCAGTCAGCTCACTGTCTGTCACTCGAATGGGGAGCAATGCCCATGCTCTGCATGTAAGCCCCAATAGGGAAAACAATTACCTGTCGGATCCTCCAAAGCTGCCTCGCTTGTCTCCCCCAAAGTTGGTGCTGCCTCCGCCAGAGCTGTTAACTATGAGGTTGATGTTCCGGAACTCGCGTGGCTTCGCAGCCTCAAAGGTCTCGGGGTCAGGCGGCGGTCCGGGCAGCCGGGTATGCCTGAAGCGGCACCTTGGCCCGTACACACAGAATCCCAGCTTGTACATGTTGCACTCCTGCCCAGCACACACCAGCCTTAGCTTCATCCCTGATGCTGCTTCTCGATATGAAATCAGCAATCATGGCAAGGAAAAGCATTGCATAGTCCTTGCACTTACCTTTACTTCTTCCAAGTTGTGTTTGAAAGGGCACTCTGGATCTTTGCACTCCCCAAATTTGAGGAGCGTGCGGCAAACAGGCATGCGCTGGGGGTCCAACTGGTGCAGGAAGCCGCACTCCTCTCCTTTCATGCACAGGCCTTTCAGCCAGTATGTGCACACAGTCTGCAGGGACAAAGACACCATCAGTAAAGCGACCAAAGCAATTGTTGAGTCTCCTTGTGAAACACGCAAGATAAACATCAGGCACATTTGCCGAAGCAAAAGACAACAGCTTGCTTACCTGACGGTAGTTTTTCCTGAAGTTGCCCAAGCTCTGCCCAATGTTGGCATTTGCGGGTATAAAAGGTACTTGATGGCCCTACAGCACCACACAACTTGTTCGATGCAACGATCAATTGCAGCCAAGAACCAAAGGATCTAGCTTTTGCCCAAGGCAGCTCTGCTCCCAATGCCAATGCGTGACGATGCTCCCTACCTGTCCATTCGCCTGCCCAGCAGTAGGAGGCGCTGTTTGAGGCAGTGATCCCTCAAAATCGAAGTCGAGATCATCATCCATCGTCGTGTCTTAGGGAAAACTGTGGAGGTTGTGCTTGTTAATCAGTCTCAGAGAACACCGAGATTTATTTCGTTAATTTGGGGCTACGAATAATAAAGTATCTGGCAAATCTGCTTTGATTGTGTCGAAGGATAAGCGCAGCTCTCAATGTCCCTAAACAGCAAGGTATCCGCTGTAACTGGTCGTCCTCGATAAAGCTTGTCTAGTCGATTGGGCTTGGACTCTGGAATTTAGATTGACCAGCAATGTATATGACTTGTGCAAATATCTCAGAAGTTTTGATGATCTTGCTTTGAAAACAGCGAGGACATGGAACACCTTGTATTACGTGAAGGTGACTAACTCTCAGGACCTCTCAATTGGCGTCTGATCAATTCGATGAAACCAAGGTAATAAGTTCGTTGATTACTTAATCTGATGCAAATCTAGAGACTTTGGATCACCAATAGCAAAAGCTAACTGCTGTTAAGCACGGAGACAGGACCTGCATTACCTTGCACTGCTGACTCACTTTGCAGTCTTGGAACTTTGAAAATCATTAATCCCATACAATCATAGTACAAAGCTATTTGAGCTATTAACATGCAGCAGTAGGGAGAGGACCAAAAGCAGACATGTCCAGGAAAGAAAATGCTCTTGATCTGGCCAAATTCATCGACAAGGGCGTCCGTGTAAAGCTGTCTGGAGGCCGTGAAGGTGCGAAAATGCTGATTACAGGAAGCAAATTGCATTTCTCATCCATACTGCTTGTTGATCTCACTGTGAGCTGCCTTCTCCGCTGTGGAGCCATATGATTATTTCTTGATGGGTGACTACTGACGTGTCTCGATTTCTATTTGGCAGTGGAAGGGACCCTGAAGGGATATGATCAGCTCCTTAACCTGGTCCTGGATGAGACAGTGGAGTATCTTAGAGGTGCGCCTGTCCAATAACTTCATTGTCTGGGCAAAGGTCGTATCTGCTCTGCACATACTTGCCAGGGATCTCTAACAATATTGGGATTGCCTCCTTTTCTGTGATGGCGCAGACAAGGAAGACATGCTAAGGACAACAAATGAGACGCGGCACTTGGGACTTGTGGTAAGGCTCGCGACATAGGTTCCTTATATACCCAGCTGTTTGCCAACCGATCTGGCATCGTAGGGTCCGGCATTTGTCATGCGGGGAGGCTTGATGCACCGCTGGATGTGACAGGTGTGCAGAGGGACTGCTGTCATGATGGTGTCTCCTACAGCTGGCACAGAGGAGCTCGCTCAGAATCCCTTCATGCAGACAGACGGAGCATGATCACCAGCTAAGACATGCATGCGGCAAACATATTGTGAATGATTGTGTTCAATGGCTTTGCTGCAAATCAGCAGGATATGATGCTGCTGTGCACTCAATATGAGGCATGTACGCCTGAAATGGGTGTTTCATGTGGAACGTTCTGTGGGATGCACTGATGCAAATGAGCTGATGCAAGTGACAATTACGGCAAGCGGTTTAAAACAGAGAGAATGCACACATGAATGGATTGTTCGACAAATTATCTTGCCTGACAATTCCAGAATTACTCTATGTTGATCATCTCAGCTTTAGAAATTTAGCCCATGCATATCAGACATGTTCCCTAAATGAATTTAACATGTGTCCTGACTCATTCCAAGAGTACGTTCGAACGTTCTGTATACAGCACGCTGCCTCTCACAAGGCGTGCACATGTGTGGCCAAGAGCACGATTATCTAAACTGCAGAATTCTGAGTCGGATGCACGTCCTGCTACAAATTTATACAGTAGTGCCAATTAGTTCTCGCCTGCCATGCTGCTCGTCACAACCTGAAGTCAGAGCCACTCCCATACTTCCAGGCATCCAGCAGCCTGTTCAGCTTGAAGCGTCGTCTCCCACTGGACTTCTGAGCTAGTCTCCTCACCACAGGCTTCCCCGCCTTGTGCAGCAGAGTGTAGGCTCCCAGGGCTGTGAAGTGTTTCAGCCAGTCTAGCATGGGCGGAATGCCCACATGCCGGAAGATGGCAGGCACAAACAGGGGATCTGACAGCATTTGGCTGACAAGAGTGAGCCCCAGCGGGCCATACTGCACCACATCCTGCAAATCCGCACGCACATCAAGCCACCCATCGAGACGTCTGCACTGTGCAACTCTGTGATGCCTTGCTTGTGTGGGAATGGTCATTGTGAACTTCAGAGCACCACCTCAGCCACAGATCACCAGCACTGCAGCGGCCGGAGGGGGGGGGGGGGAAGGTCAGAGGGCCACCTGCAGGAAGGGCTTGAGCACGGGGTCGCCGAACCGCTGCATGGCCGCAAAATTCTTGGCCAGCAGGGAGTTGATGAAGCCGGGGTCTGGCCGCTCGCCGGGCCGCACGCTCATCGCGCGCTGCAGCATCCACGCCCCGCTCAGCCCCGGGTTGTAGGCATTCACCTGCGCAAGACACTCTTTGTCCAGGGCGTCCGCCTCCAGAGCCTCTGTGATGGCCGCGCGCAGCCGCCCGAGGTGCCGCGTGAGTGCGCCAAATCCGCCGAAGCTGAGCGGTGACTGGATGCCTGATGCGTCGCCAACCTGCAGCACCCTGTCCCACTGGGGCCGCAGCGGGCTCTGCGCACCCACACAACATCCGTCAGCCTGCATAACATCATTTAAAAAGACCAACTGGCAGAATGCAGGACCTCGTGCAGAGTAGGGCTGCAATCCAAGGATTCGATGATGGCTGCCTGAGAAAGTTACAGGTGGTCACCTGGCGGTAGGTGGGGAAGAATCCAAACAGGATCCTGAGGACCTCCAGGGACTCCAGCTCCACGCCCTGGTACTGCGGCATCAGCTCCCAGTACTCCTCTAATAGGGCCTCCAGGCTCGGCCTGAGGAAATGCACCTCTTATTAGACTGGCATCACAGGGAAGGGCAGGTGTTTGTGTGCATTGAGTTTTGCAGGCCTTGCAGAGGGTTGTGTGCAAGGGTAGATGAGACGCTGCACCTGCCGGGGTCTGCGTCGATGTAGGTGAACAGGTAGGTGGTCCTGTCCGTGGGACCGCTGCCAGAAGGGAAAGCCTCCCAGAAGTACTGCACATTTGGCACCGCCGCATCCGGGCCCATTGTGGGCATGTTCGTATATATCACATCGCCTGCGCCAGCATTGCAAGAACTTCTGTCCACGGCGCTTGACCCCGTAAACTTCCAAAGGCTTTTGATCGTGTACAGTTTGTCTGCAGAGGCAAGAGGATGCTGCCATGGATCCCTCGCGAAATCCCCGTAGACATGTGCCTGCGCTGCGCTGGCAGCAAGATACTGGTGGTTGGTTTATGACATGGAAAACTGCGCACCGGTGCTGTTGTGCTGGAAGCCGCGCGAGCAGGTGCCCACAACCAGGCAGACGCCGTCCGGCCGCTGGCCCCAGCGCGCCTGCCGCACGATGGGCGAAAAGTTGCCCATGCAGTCGATCAGCAGCCGGCCGGTGATGCCGCCATCTGCCTCGTCCGTATTCTGAGTACTGCTGGTGTCCTGGGCCTGGGCACTGTCTGCAGAAGCAGCCGAGGGGACGTCCAATGAGATACCATTGGGGTGCACTGCCACGCCTTGCGCACCGGTGAACTCCAGGACCGCGCCGCCGGCGGCCTCAAACCGCTGCTTTACCTGCAACAAGAGTTGCATCAAGTCAGCAGCTTGGTGATTGCAATAGCGTGAGGGATGGTGTCCACACCACCTGATGGACAATTCCCCTCAGGCTGCAATCTCACCTTTGCAATGAGCTTGTCAGGTCGCACGCCCAGGTTCAGCACGTCACGTGTCCAGACATCTTCCCCTCCGTGGAAGCCTGCTCTCACCTGCACAAGGACAGCCAACCCGTCCACAATGAGGCTTGTTGAAGCTGTCTCGCTGGTGAATCATATACGGTACATGAGAAAAGTGTGAGAAGTGTGTGCTCTTTCACACTGCGGCAGCGAGCGTTCTCTGAGAACTGGGCTGGGGCCTTACAGGGTTGAATTCCATGCCGATGCACTCCTCTGCCTCCTCTCTCGATATGAGCCCCTCCTCAACCTGAGTCGGCATCACTTGAGTGAGGGCACGCATCTTACAATGTAATTATTATCCCGGCTTACTCCCTTCTAGAGGTAGGTGACTCCCAATCGCTCCACTGCTGTCCTGCATAAATATTGCAGCAACAGGAATGGGCAAGTCCAAGGATAAAGCCGCACCAGCTCCATCAAATCTTTGCTGCTGATGTTCCACTCTTGCTCCCTGCCCACCAGAGGACCCCGCTCCACAACAGCCACACTGCAGGAACAGGCACACAATACTTCACATCGGCTCAAACTTTTCAACTCAATATCTTCAGATGATCTTTACCCACAAAGACCTAAGATAAGGCAGATGGGGATCAATGCGCCAGATCATCTCATATATATAACCGCACCTGAGCCCACTCAGCTGCAGAGCGCATGCCAGGAAGATCCCCAGTGTGCCACCGCACATGACCACATCAAAGCGGGGCGGCGCCTGCAGCGGCTCTTTCACTTGCCGCACAAAGGCCGGCGCAGGTCCCGCCATCTGTGCACACACGACTCAGTAGTCCAGGTAATACTGCCTTGCCATCATGCATGTCTGCCTGGACACAGACGTTGTGAGCTTCTGTCCGCCGTTGTACTTGATTGAGATGTGAGATCTGTGTGGCGGTTCCATAATTTGGACACAAGGCACACCTCTGCAGTTCTGAGCTGCTTCCATGCCTCGTCCGCCTTCTGCAGCGCCATGAATGATGTGCTGCCACCAGCTCCCCCAGCTGATCAAAGCCATTTTATCAGTAAACACACAATCCAAGCGATGAATGCTTTTCAAAGAAAGGCTGTTAATGGCATGCATGGGACAGCCTTTACCTTTTGATCTGGACTGATTCCTGTTCTCCATCTCCTCAAAGATCTTCTGTGTCTTGGTCTTCTCTTTCTGTAGTGCGCTATCATGTTGCCTTTCTTGGGTGATAGAGCAGCGAACCTGCAGAACAGTTGCGAAGCCATGAACAAGATCCTTGCAACCACGTGATCGAAAGAGAGGGACAACTCAGATCACAATATTCTTACCTTCATTGCCAGATTTCTCTTGTACGCTGGAAAGTGTGGAGCTGGAAGCACTGATAGGCTCCAAGGACCCCAGCATCTTGGGGGTTGACTAACCATCATACTGTATCAGTTCGTGTGTACTTTGGGGAGATGAATGCTATGTGAACATCATCGATACCACTGTCATAGCTGCAGACGTGCCCAATATATCCATCGAGGAAGCATCAAGCCTAGTACTTCACATCCTCTCTCGATCAAGCCTCGTCAAGTCTGATGCTTTCAATGCAGATGTATTTTAATTAATCTCTCCCGTATCGTATCACTGATGAGAATTCTTCGCTGGTCAGGTTAGTTTTTTCCTAGCTCGTTTGGCCTCTTATGTGAAAATCCACAAAAACATAACAATGGATCAGGCTTCACCAATATTAATATACTTAGGAAGCTTTGCAAGAGATCTGGCATCACTTTGGATGCGGGTAAAATTAATCATCATGGCAGGTGGTCATCTGGCCATGGCCAGCTGGCGTGGACGAAATTGCACTTGGCTGTGCCTCAGCACAGGATGAGCTTCTTCTTCATCTCTTTAGAAAGGCATAGGAAAAGCTAGACCCAATTTGGCGGATTTCTATCGGTTGAGGCCTCCTTTTCTGTTCCTTCTCAACGCCTAAGAGGACAGGCAGTAGCGCTCTGCCGATCTCCTTCCTTTGCTTGACAATACGTCTGAAAGCTGAGCATCGTAAGTGCGCATTCAGTGAGCCCTGTTGCTTTTATTTTGCATTTTTCCTGGCGAGTTCCGTTTAAGAGGCCACTTTCCTACAGTCAAACGCTTACCATGTCCTGATGAAGCCATGTCTATCTTCTGCAAAAAATGACCAGGCTTGTGACTGAGCAGGAGTAAAGGGATAAGTACCACCATCAACTCAGCATGGGCGAAAACGAGGATGCCAAGGCGCTGTATGTGGGAAATTTACACCCATACGTAAACGAGGCAGTGCTTCAGGTGCTTTCATGATTCGATTGCATTCTGTAGGTAGAGTTTTTCCTTTGCTTGCACTCGCCTGTCGTGTGTTGACTCTTGATCGTCAATCACATGAGTTGGGCAGAGCGTCACACTTCAAGCTAGTGACAGCCACTGTCTTACCCACAACGCAGGACATCTTTTCCACGCTGGGCACTGTGTCAGAAGTCAGGATTGTGAAGGACAGAGCCACTGGTAACAGTGCTGGCTCTGCCTTTGTCAAGTTTGAGGACCATCAGGCCGCTGCAATAGCGCTCAAGACAATCAACGGCCGCATTCTATACAACAAGGTGAGGGGCCTGTGCATCTGCTGCTGTTGTGCCATGAGAACCATTCCCAGTGCGACCTGGATTCATGAAAGTTTCCTGGCAGTGACCATCCGAAAGAGTATGATGCCGTTGCTTTTTACGCATGATATTGCCATTTCATATCAACTTTTCATGCGAGGTTGACCAATTCCATTGGCTTCGCTATCCCTTCTTGCTGCTGCAGCATTTCACTGATCATTTCGTCCATTGCGTTCACTTCCACTGTACACTGACTTCCTAACTGTGGTCTATTCATCAATGTTGTTCAAGATGAACGATATTCCAAATTCAGTTTCCTTTCTTTTGCATCTTTTCCCATAGGAAGTGCGCATCCAGTGGGCCTTCCAGAAAGAGAAGACAGAGAACACAGCCTCCCATTCCCACATCTTTGTGGGCAACCTGAGCGGTGATGTGGCAGACCCTGTCTTGCTGCAAGCCTTTCAGCACCTTGGCGAGTGCTCTGATGCCCGTGTGATGTGGGATCATAGCACTGGCCGCTCCAAGGGTTTTGGATTTGTTTCCTTCAGGTATGGCTGCTCAGCCTCTTCTGAATTCTTTGCCTGCAGTTATATTGCTATAGGCTCTCCTCAGATTTGAATTGGGATGCTCACGTCTCAAGTGCCCTTTACGCACCCTTCTTCTATCCATTGAAGACCTTGTATCGGGGGCCTTTTCCTTGGACACTACGTTCCTTTATAAATTTTGCGGCTAAGCAACCCATGGCCAGGCTTCCTTTGTATTGTTAAAGACGCCGTCTTAAGCAGCATGCCTCTCTCGATAACGGAAAGCTGAGACTGGGTTGACCTTGCAACTGAGGGTGTTATTGGGAGGACATTGCAGGACCAAAGAAGCTGCAGAGAAGGCGCTGGCTGAGATGGACGGGGCTCAAGTGGGGCAGTGGAAGATCCGGTGCGGCTGGGCACACCACAAGACCGAGGCAGTGACCGGCCTGGATATTGACACAGTGGACAGGGCAGATCCTGCCAACACAAATGTGTACGTGGGCAACCTGCCCACAGAGGTGCATGCATGCTCCCTCCTGCTCCAAGTTATACTGCCATGCCATGCTAAGTACACATTGGCATCTGTTCCAGGTAGTGATGTTTCGTGCTTATTTTCCCAAATCGCTGCCTTTTATGATCAGTGTTGGGACAGCTTTGCACTTCTTTCGGCGATGACATAGTCTACTTGGCGCTGAACTGGGAGTGTCTGCTCAGGTGATGGAGGAGGACTTGAGGGCTGCGTTTGGGGCGTATGGCGAGATCACCGGCTTGAAGCCCTGCCACAAGGGCGGCTATGGGTTTGTCACATACCGCGACCACTCCGCCGCCGTGCAGGCCATCGTCGGCATGAATGGCAAGGAGCTCAAGGGCAAGGTGAGCCTTGATGTGTTCAATGTTCCTGCTCCATAGGAGTTGTCTCAGCCAGGAGTTGAGTTATGTTGGTTCTCAGATGAACCAGTAACGGACTGTCATGTCTGGAGACACATGCGCAGCAACATTGAAGCAGTGGTGCTGCTGCAGATGGTCAAGTGCTCGTGGGGGAGGCACCAGTCCAAAACAGGCTCGGGAGGGGCCCTGGGGACAAGCGTGCCCCTGCTGTCGGGCCTGGCAGGCGGGCAGCTGCTGGGCGGCTTCACAGGAGCTGGCCTTGGGCTGCAGCAGGGGCAGGGAATGTACAACGGGCAGCTCGGTCAGCCGGGCGCCTACCCGACCCTGCCTGGGCAGATGGCTTACCAGGTCTGCACGTCCAGCTCTGCTGTTCTTCTTGTAACACACCAAAAGTGTGTCTGTGGCAGGCAAACCTGGTCCATTGTCGATGAGCTTGAGCTGTGTTACTATATATGCAAAATGCTGTGGGCGCAATGAGCAAAGTCTGAGAGTAGGAAGTGCTCATATGCAATAAGCGTGGTTCTGTACATTCCTAAAACAATCCCATGTCTGACTCGCAATGCGGTGCCTGCGGCTGCAGCAGGGGCAGATGGATTACATGGCGACGTCTGCGCAGCTGCAGGCAGCGCAGTATGGGCAGTATGCGGCGGCGCAGCAGTACCAGCAGCAGCCCGGCCTGCTGTACGGCGGCCAGCAGCTGCCGGCTGCGCAGTATCCCCAGTACCCGGCCCAGCAGCAGCAGGCGGTGCGCACGGCTCCCCCTCATGCCTACTGGATGGCAATCAATATATTGCTCCTGGGCCTGGGGATCATTGTGTTGTTGTTGCATGACGTGATCTTGCGAGGCAGTACGTCCTCCTACCCGGTCAGCCTTGATGTCAGCATGCCTCTTCCTCTAAACAAGGCAGTGCTTGGGATCTTTGCTCATGCAGTGCATGTGCTTGAGCGAAGCTTCAGCTTGGTCTGCAAAGGAAGCAGATGCACGGGGTGTTGCGGCAGGTTCATTTGGTCTTTTTAGCAATTGCTGAGCTGCTGCGTGACCGTTGTCTGGGTGGGATTTGCAGCAGCTGAGCCCTGGGGGAGTGGGCAACCAAGGGGTCTACCCTACTCAGTTGGGCGGGCTGGCGTACGGCGGACGGGCATATGGGGCAGCTGCCGGGCAACAGGCGCAGATGAGCACAGCCCCCTTTACCTCGCAGCAGCCCCTCAGCAACTCCTACTACGCCCAGTACTAGCCTGTGACGAGGAGCAGGAAGGAGCCTTGTGCAAGCGTCGATCCTGTTGTTTTCAGCGAGAGTTTCTTCAATAGAAAGCAGATCTGTCTAGCCTTCAGCATCGGTGCAGTTGTTCTTGTTGACTTCAGGCGTTCTTCATTGTTGATTCTTTCATAGAGTTGTTCAGCGCAACTTGGGTGGAGAACATAGGTCTGGTTGCATATCCGAGGGCATAACCCCTGGGTTAAGTGGCAGTTTCCCCTTGATTGCAATTGACTGCTGTAGGCTGAATTTGATTGAAGTGTTCGTACGCATGCACGAGAGCGAGCTAGATGCTGCCATAACGACGTGAACGTGTCAGTTGCAAAAATAGTTTACAAATACTTTTGTTGGTGCTGCAGCTGTTGATTGATCTCAATATCAGCTGATTAGCCAACAAATGCGATTTTGTGTTCGTATATGCCAAAAGCGAGTCACACAGTGCAATCCTACACACTTGAATGACCAAGACATCCATTCTATGTTGGTAGATACAAGTAAAAGCGCAAATCGAGGACGCGTGATGGGCTTTGTCATAAACCTCCGTGAAAGCTATCACTTAAGTACTTGTTTGAAATGTATACATGACTATTTTCTTCCCTCCAAAAAATGCTCTTGAGAAACAAACCAATAAGAAAACACAGCAATAATGAGTACATTTCCCTCGACCATTGCGTGACGCACGACCAGGAAACCTTCCGTGTCCATAAATACTAACGTCATTCTTGCCAACAGGCTCCTAATCACACGTGTACCTCAGACTTGTCAAGACAATACCAACCCTTGAACATCGATAGTCAGCCGATGTGCGATGACGCTTCATTGATCATTGCAGTGAACTCAGCGGCCTCAAGGGGCTCCATCTGCGGTGGGGGAGCAACCTGCTGAAAGCCTGCCGGCCAATTGTTGTGCGCTTGTGCCGCCTCGCTCATGACAGCATTAAGGGGCGGTGCAGTCTGCTCAGCCCCTGCAGCTGACTGCCCAAGCTGTGCCATCGGCTGCTCTGGCTGCGGCGCAGACTGTGCGGGCCTCTGCATGGCAAAATGCAGCCCCGGCGCCTGAGCGAGCGTCTCTTTGAGCTCAGGCTGCGTCGCCTGCTGCTGCGGCGGAAATACAGCAGGCTGCCATGCGGGCTGCTGGGGAGCAAGCGCCGGTGGCTGAGGCGGCTGCTGCTGCTGCCACGCCATCTGCTGGGCGGCCACGCTTGAAGGCGTCGGGTAGGTCGGGTGACTGCCGCCGAAGCCCGGCGGCCAGCCGGGGGCATTCTGCATCCCGGGGAAAGGCGCAGAGAAGTGCGGGTATGGGGCGGACATGCCGCCCGGGTATGCGGGGTGCGCGGCCGGCTGGGCCGGCGGCGGCGGCGGCAGTGACGCCTGCGGGGCGGCTGGGTAGGAGTGCATCGCAGGGGTGGGGTGCGGCTGCTGCGCGGGCGGTGTCTGGCTGGCCTGGTAAGCGGCCATGGGCAGCAGGCGTGCGAGCGTCTGCATCAGCGGCAGCATCCCCTGGGCCCCGTTCTGGTGGTCGTTTGCCGCTGCGACAGCACACGCACACCGTCAGCACTACTAATCGGCGTCCAAGTGTCCCTCTGTATCTAACATTCCTGCCAGGGACAAGCTGCATATGCAGATAAGCTGCATGTAAGAGATGCCAAAGTCCTACCCCTGCTTTGACTTAGCTGATCCAAGCAAGACGCAATCATACATGTATACGACCCGAAAGAGAAAATGCCAAGTGTCAGGACCAGAAATGCGCACCGTGTGCGAGCAGCTCGTAGGGGTTGAAGGGAAGGGACCCCGGGGGTGTGCTGGCGCTAGCGGCCATGGCAGCGTTGTGCGCCATCACGCGCTGCAGCTCTGCCAGCATTGCGATGGGGATCATCTGCTGCGCCGCTGCAACCGGCTGCGCCGCAGGCGGCAGCGAAGGCGCGCCTGCATCGATCAATTTTCGTCTCAATACCCAGAGGCTGCGTAGATCATCGACATCCTGACACTGCATGGATTTGTCTTGGAGCCAAGGATGTAGCAACAGACAAGAGGAAAGGACAAGGGGTTAAATGAGCACCTGTGGTGATGACAGGAGTTGGGGTGGGAGCGACGGGGGAGACAACAGGCGGTGGGACAACGGGAGGCCACACAGGGACTGGCACACTGGGCACGCTCATGCGCGATACCTGCCACACCACAGCAGCCCGATCATCTCCATGTACAAACATCCAATCCAAATCATTCAAATCTGCTTCTGCAAATATCGAGCCCTGACACGCAAACTGAGGAGCAAGAGCAGTGGCAGCATGAAATTTGTACCAGGACCAGGGCCCACCTCATGGATGGCAGGCTGAGCGTCCAGCTCATGCTCAATAATTGGCAGGTGCTCTTCAGCCTCCTCCTCTGCGGCCTCCGACCTCCTGCGCCCGCCCCTCTTGGTGGGCAGCCCCCGCCGCTGCTTCGTCCGCCTCGTTTCTGCGCGCATGAACAGACCCGCTCAGCACTGTTGCACTTTCACCGCCTTGCTCAAGCATGTGTGCACGTCATCATCCTTGTCGGCATGTCGACACACTGCATGCAAAGGCATGCTGCATTGCGTAGCATGGAGTCATGGAGAGTACAGTCATTGTGGCTACCAAGCAGACGCTGCCCATTCGCATCAAGGCGTGATTGGACACCCATAGCATGGAGGAGATGACTATGGGTCCGGGAGCGCACCCTGCTCCGAGTCGGGCTCAGGCTCAGGCTCCTCCTCTTCCCCAAAGCTGTCCTCGGCGTCAGCGAGCAGCTCGGAGATGTTGCGCGTGGCCGCCCGCGGCCGGCGCGTCCGCCGCACTCCGTCCCCGGCAGGCGCCTCCGCGCCCGCATCACCATCTGCTCCCTCTGCATCTGCACAGCAGATACTTCTTGTCAGCCATTGCAGCCCATCTTCTGAAAGGAGCCAGATCTGTCCCCACTTGCGCGCAGTTCGACTGTAACCAACACGCAGGAGAGGCTCACCAGGCATCATTTCATCCTCGTCTTCCGACATGAGGAACTTGACCTTCTTGGTCTTCCACTTGTCGCTTTTCCGGGTGTACTTGCGCTTTGGCTTCACCACCCCTGCACAGGACAACAGCACTCCCTCAAACCAATCTGCTCGAAATCGTCCGATCTACTCAAGCACCAGATCCACCATTCAAAAATGTCTTCCTATCTTGAGAGTTGCAAGGGCAGCAAAGTCTCAATTATCACGTGCCAGGTCCGCGCACCCTCGCTGGTGTCGGCGGTCTTGCGCTTGTACTGCCGCTTGGGCTGCTGCGGCGGCGGCGTCGGAGCCGGCGTGGCCACATCGGCTTCCTCGTCGCTGTCAAAGTCAGCGCCGATGCGCAGCCGCTCGCCCATGGAAATGGGGCCCAGCTTGACCACCTCGGGCTCATGCTTCTGCAAAACGCACACCCACCTCTTGAGACAGGCCCATCAGCACTTGTTACCCTCAGAGTCAGCCCTATAGTAATATGACTTGAGAGATGCAGGGTGAGTTAAGAGGATGTGAGAGAGCTGAGAAGGTAAGGCAGGCCGATCTGCGACACTTAAATGTCGCACCTGGTGGGCCTTGTGCTCCAGGGCTTGCGCAATGGCTTCCTCGGCGCCTGGGATGCACCGCTTGGCGTCCTCCAGGAACGCCTCCAGCTCCTCCAGTGTGAACCTGCAGGGGCAGCACAGTGGCAAAGATCAGCCGACTTCCACAGGTGCAGCATTAAAGACTCTTGCATGCTTCACATGTGTGGGAGCAGCTCATAACGTATCTCTCAAGTTTGAAAACAGTGTATCCCCACCTTCCGAACATACCATGAGGCAGTTGTGTATGCTCTACACACTGCCATCCAACGCTCCAGATTGGAGTAGAGCCACAGAAATCATTGCAGTGTTACAAGACGCAGGGGGATACGACCAAGGTGCGTGCCTGTACAGGAGGACCATGTCGTCCACGGGGCAGCCGAGGGCGGAGGCGTGCTCGGCGCAGGTGGCGCGGCCGGGGCACTTGGGCGACACGACCGCCCACAGGTGCAGGTCCCCCTTGCACACCTCGCAGTCCACGTCCTCTGTGTTTGTGTGCACGCCATCTGCATCCAGTGCACCTGTGCGCAGGCACCTCCCCTTCAGCTGACATTTCATGATGTCTCCCACAATTGACATGCATGCAAGGCGGCCGGCAAAGGGCCCACCACGGCAGGTGTGCTTGCTCGACCCAATGTAACCAGTTCCAGGGCTTCCAGCAGGGAGGCGTATGCGAAACAAGCATGCAGAGGATGCAAGCGCGCACCGGCTTTGCCGCACATCCGGCCGCGCTCGATGGTGTCAACGGCGTCGGCAAGGCCGGCCGTCAGGCGCTGCCGGTTCTGCTCCAGGCGCAGGCTGAGCTCGGCCGCTGCCAGCTGGATGGCTCTGGGCGGCGTGTCTGCCCGATTGATGGGATCCAGGAAGGACAGGTCCGTGCTCTCCCCTGCACATCACCACATATTACAATCAGACCTGCGGCCAATCCAATCCTAAACCTTGCATCCGCACTGCGTTGCCAAATCCCCTGCACTATCCAATGACAGGACATGTGTGTACTTGGCTTCAACTGTCCTCATCCCTGCCTTGCGTATCATGCACGTCATCTCCTACTGAAGAGGCCCTACTGAAGAGGTCATCTGAGGCCTTAATTTGCGGATCGAAAAAAATTCAATTGCTGTAAGAAGGGCAGCAGGTGACGCATGTTGTCAGGAAAGCTACACACCAGGCACATAGTCGCGGCCAGAGGTGGTGGCATCCTGTTGCGAGCATGCCCTGTCGTCCTCACTGGGCTCAGCGGCATCCTCCATCTTGACGTCGGCGTCCTCTGTCTTGGCGGCTGCCGGCTCGACTGAAGGCACACGGAGCTCCACCTTGACGCCGACAGCGTCCTCGTCAGGAATGAGCACCACTGACACTTTCTCTGCCTCTGCCGCCTGCACAAAAAAAGAACAAATTCATTCCTGCCAAGGTGTGCAAAATTATTTTGCTGCACCAGATAGCTACCTCCCAGCTACCTACCATCAAACACCTGAGCCAACGACTAGACAACCCTTGGAGCCTGATTTTCAATTCAGATCACAGGTGGGTCCCACCTTGCAGATCAGACTACACACAGCACATGTCACTGCCAGGATCATGTATTCTCTCTCTTGTCCTGTGGCACCACTAATTTGGGCTTCCCAGGAGTGTGCTTTAGTGTTACGGGAAGTGCGCTCGCCTGGGCCTCCCGCATGAGCCGAGCGCTGACGTCAGGCGCGGCGGCAACGAGCGCGATGAGGAGGGCGTCGTGGGACAGCGTGGCCGAGCGGCCCTCGCGCCGGTACTTGTCCGCCACGTAGGTGCCCCAGGGCAGCCAGTCCGGCGGCCCAAAGTTCACCGCCTCCGCGCAGTTGAAGCCTGGAGCACCACAAACCCCATTTTTTGAAAATCTGAAGATCCTGATCCTTCCCCAAAAGGATAAGCAGCTGTTCAGCGATCACGACACACCCTGTAGAGCACCCCATCCTCAGGATAGCCTCGAGCAGCACGGGGAAAGACGAGCATTGAGGTATTCTAGCATGGCCTCACCTGTGTTGAAGCCGGCATGGTAGGCGTTGGGAAAGGTGATCACAAAGCTGCCCTCCTTATGCACGAGCCGGTGCACAGGCACGCCGCGCGCCTGAACAAACCAGCAACACTCACAAAAGGTCCCACAGGCACCCAGGTAAAAGCAACAGGGCACATTATAACATTGAATGCATGCTGTGCTTCATCCCTAGACATGGTGAGCATGCATCCGCACCCTGAGCTGGGTGGGAGACACCAGTGTGACCAGCTGGTAGAGGAGGTCAGGCGAGTGCTCAAACAGGTGAGGCAGCGCATCGCGCATGGCAATCTCAAGCGCCTCGGACGCATGCGCAGGCACCCCATACCACACCTGCAACCACACAACCTTGCTGAATGATACATTTCCTGTAGAGGAGAATAGATAAATATTGTCTGTGAACCGATTAAGGCAACTAAGTGACACGTGGTCAAAAGGTCACCTTGGGGGCGCCCATGTGCAGGTAGTTGACTGAGTAGAGCGCATGGTCCTCCACGTGCCAGCAGAAGGCGGACAGGCAGGAGCCCACGTAGAGCCAGGGCACCATGACACCCGTGATCAGCTCCTCGCCCACTAAGTAGCGCAGCACTGAGCCCTGCGCACAGCACAGCTCACAGCATGTCAGTCCTGGCTCTCAACAAAATTCAATTCTGTCTATTATAAATCCAGGGTGACGTAGATATGCAGGTCACGCGATTACATTACATAACTATAACGTTACACTCTCCCCCACTCAATTGTCAAGGACAACGATAGCTTCGCAGAGGCGAAACCTCAGTGAGACCTAAGAGATTAACATTCAATGTCACATCCAAAATCAGAAATCTGGTCTGCAGAAGTCATTTGTGCAGAGGGGGCACGCACCTTGCAGCGGGGCATGTTGTTGATATTCCATTTGTGCTCGCTGTACACGGTCTCCTCGGGGGTGAACTTGCGCTTCTCGCCGTCCTTCTTGGCGCCTTCCGTGGCCGCCAGGTGCGCCTCCAGCAGCCGCTGCCGGAACGGCGGCAGAGGGAAGCCTGACCCGTGGTGCCCGGAGTCTAAGTCCTGCCCATACAGGCTCTCCACCACCTGCCATCATACAACAGCCCAAGTCATCGCCTGCCTCCCAGATCCGCTTACCACAATACCCCACTGCACGGTCCAAATTTTGCCAAAAACTCAGCTCAGACACATCACAAGGCCCCAATCAATGTGTTCCTCTGGTCATGAGTAACCAGATGCCCTCTAGATGGTGCACCCTGTTACAGCATGCATAGCAGGGATTCGGGAAAGGCAGGTCTGGCTCGGGCTAAGGGGCACTCAGACACTTGAGCTGTGAGAGATTAAGACATGGGATCAATCAATGGCAAGCCCTCCTGCTAGAGCCACAGCAAGGAAAAGCATGGTCATTGTGACTTGACAAGGCAAACTGGGATCAGGCTGCTAAGGCGCACCTCGTCAGGGGACTCCACGATGCGCCAGAACTCGGCTTCAATCTCCTCGACCGTGGGCTCTGGGCCGGAGTAGCTGCACAGCTTGCGCCTCTTCGTCGGGATCGGCTCAGAAAACGCCTGCACATGCAAACGCATCCCATGTCAATCAGTGCTCCTCTAATGAGACAATGGCAAGAAGCACAGAGACCCACATGCCATTCTACAGTTCTCTGAGGGCTGCATATATTGTGTTGCCCAGCCAAACCGCTGAATGCCCCTTTACTCCATGGTTCCAGCAAGTGACAGGGCCCACCTTTGGCGGGGGGTTGCTGAAATGCAGTGCCTTGACCCAGTCGGCGTAGGCAGCAAAGGACCGCAGCGTGTAGGGGCGCTCCAGAGTCACGAACCCGAAGTCAGCATGCTCATGCGCAGGGTCCTCATCCTCGCCTGCCCTGTCATACCTGCACACAACAGCCCCCGGTCTTCAACTCTCTTCTCCCTGCCTCTACATTGCCCTGCAGTGCTGAGAACTGCAGCAGAGACATGGTAAGAGGTGCTCCAGTATTGGTCTTCCTGTGGATAATTGACAAGCGTTCTCTGCAGCGCGCATCAATTCCTGCAGGCAGAATTGCATACCTAGATGGAGCACGCTTGGTGGCCTTGCCGGTGTTGGCCACGCGCATGCACAGGTGGGAGGTGAGCTGCTTGCGGATGCTGAAACGGAAGCTCTCGGCGCTCTGTCCATTAGTGCCCTTCTCCAGAGCAAACGGCGGCTCCCAGCCCTCAGGCGGCACAATGCAGGCAATCCCGGCCCTGCAAATCACCAATTGTCTTCTCAGCTCCCAGCATAAATTTTCCTCAGCAAGTCAAACTCGATAGTCCGCTTCCTTCTTCAAGGAGACCCAAGGAGACCGGCCGGACCCAGGAAGAGAGGAGTCTAGAAAAAGAGGTAGACGTGCAGAAACGCAGCAGCAAAGAGCGGGTGCGCACTTCTCGCCCTCAGGCCGGATCTTGTTGATGTAGGCCACGGGGTCCGTGAACTCCTCGGCCGTCGGATAGAAGGTGGGCGCGGACGGGACGGAGGTCTGCGGCCGTGCTGCGTCGGGCTTCCAGCGCACCGACTTGGGCCGCTCCATGATGGGCGCGTCGCGGCACGCCCCACAGCCGGTCTGGTTGAAGCGGCACTTAGTGCAGCCGTGCAGCGTGTCCATGTCCATCTCCTGCAGCAGGTGCATCCACATCAGCCAGTATTTCAGATAACAACACAAAGACACTACTAAGGGGGCCACAAGACGAGGCAGAGAATGGTCCAAGGCATTAAGAAAATTGAGGCCAGACCTGGTCCTTGTAGTAGCTGGCAGTGGGGGACATGGCCGGAAGGTTGGCGTCCCTGACCATCTCGCCATCGTCGTCCGAGGGGGTGTCCTGGGTGCGGCCGCGGCGGGCGCCGGCTCCCCAGCGGCCCCGGCCGCGTCCGCGGCCGCGCGGGCGCAGGT